>Ga0182016_10003069_pt1 | contig 19283 bp, 21 predicted proteins | sample 712S2MmetaG_FD_120491 | JGI IMG/M metagenome (GOLD analysis project Ga0182016, IMG submission 120491) | Permafrost microbial communities from Stordalen Mire, Sweden - 712S2M metaG | ecosystem: Environmental > Terrestrial > Soil > Wetlands > Permafrost | place: Sweden: Stordalen | collected...
ACTCGAGCCTTGACGGCACCACACCCGATCACGCCTACTTCAACCCGCTGCCTCTCCGCTTGGCAGCCTAACCGAGGCAGACGCTCCACTTATCGACGCGGAAAATCTGTTCAGATAACCGGGACCACCTCACGCTTCCCAAGTCCACTTCGAACGCGCTACCAGCCAAAGTGTGGTAGCGCTCGGATACCCCGGCCGCCTCGGCGTTCTCTCGTGCGACCGACAGAACGGCCTGCCAATCGACGGCCGTGATTTCCGCACCCGGTACGGCTCGCGCAATCGCAACGCCGAACATACCGTGGCCCGCCGCGACATCGAGCACCTTGTGGGGGGACCAGCGCGCCAGCTCACATGCGATACTTGTGGCGACGGGCGCCCGGATCGGGGCCATAGTCTGCGCGAACTTCACCCAGATTGGGTGATCCGGCGTATTATGTGCCAAACCGATCGAACCACCATTGCGGACGTATGAGGTCGGATCGCTTAGGAATGAGTCCATCATCTCAGGCGCGGCCAAAAACTCGACGATGCTGCCAATCCAGGACGGGGATTTACGATCCAAAAACATGGCCGTCGATGGGGTAAGCCGGTACTCGTCTCCCTCCTTTTCAAGGTGACCGCGAATCGTAAGGTAGTCGCAAAGAATGCGGATGCCGCGCTCTGCCGCTCCGGTTCGTTTCGCGAGCTCGTCCGCGGTTTTTGTGCCCCCAGCGATCTCAGAAAATATGTCAAGTTCGATAGCGGCCTTGATCGCAGCGGTTTGGTGGTAGGCGAGGACAGCGTCAACAAACAAATCCGGAGACACAATCGTCATGATTCCCTCCTGATCGGCACGCTATCGCCGGCCGCGAGACAAAGTGCTGGTTTTTCAAAAGTGAACTTCAGGAGTGCTTAGCCTTAAATCGGCCCCGCTGCCCACTTATAAGCATTTCACTATAGTTCATAGCCGCAGCCCCGTGCAGCGGAATAGTCAGAGCCATCAGCAGCTAAGTACCGATCATGTTGGTTATGCGGTTCAGGTTGTAGGCGAGCACTCGAGCTTGTCAGCGAATTGTAAGGTTGGCCTGCTAATCTGAGAGCGAGCCCTTCTGCTGAGGGAAACCTTTGCCCCCCGGAACTTTAGTGGTTTTGTCCCGACGCGGGGCTGGTGTGGGCCCAGTGCGAATTCGCGCTTCAGGTTATTTGATAAAACTCAAATATGAGGCGAGCGCCTCGATCTTGTCCGGCGCCAATTTTCCCGCGATGCCGGGCATCGGTGGACCCGCCGCCGCATGATAGCCTTGGCCCCACTGCTCCAACCTTCGCGTCAAATAGGAATAAGCGAGCCCCCCTAGACGCGGAATGGGTCCGGCCCCTTCGGCGTTCGGACCATGGCAAACAACGCAAGCGACGATGTTGGAGTCCGGCATTCCCTCCTGATAGATCTGTCTTCCTAATGCGGAGACGGATCTATCCCCGTCAGCGGCCGCTTTCGGCGGCAGCGTTGAAAAATATGATGCCAAATCGCGCATGGTCTGGATGCTGAGATTTGCAGCCGCGCCCCACATATATTGTTTTGAAAGAGGATTGTCGCGGGTGTGCGCGTGAAAGCTCGCGAGTTCCTTCTCAAGATATTGCGATCGCTGTCCGGCCAAACGCGGCGCCGGCGTGTAACCTTGCGCCGACCCGCCGTGGCACCATGTGCAATTCCGAACGGCCAAGCTCTCGGCATGGCTTGCCGGCGCGGCAACGACGGCACATGCGATCGCAACAATCGCCATCTCCAGCCGGATGCGTTTCATGATCCGAAATCCACGTTATCTGCCTTTCGAGCGCGACGGCATACGAAACACAAAGAGCTACTTCAGCGAACTGACATAGGCCGCGACGGCCTCGACTTGCGAAGGAGACAGGCTGTGCGCGACCGGGCTCATGATGGCCGACGTGTCGCGTATCGTCGGGATCTGCCCGCGCTCCTTGCCCCAATTGGTCAATTCCTTGACGAGGTAGGGGTAAAGCTGGCCCGCTAAGCGAGGAATTTGGCCGTTGCCCGTAGCATCCGGGCCGTGACAAGCCGCACATGCCGCAATATTGACGTCGGGAACGCCGTCTTCGAAGATTTTTTTCCCCGCCGCCGCGAGTTGCGCGGGGGCCCCGCCGATAGGTCCGGGATTGAGCGCTTTAAAGTTTGCGGCGAGCGTCGCGATCATCGCCGGGCTTAGGGTATGCGCCACGTTGAACATAATATTGTTGGTGCGCCGGTGTTCGACGAACGCCCGAAGCTGGTTCTGCAAGTATTCGGTTTGCTGTCCGGCGAGCCTGGGTATCGGAAAGTAGCCGCGATAGCCCTGCGCCGATGGTCCGTGGCAGTCCTTGCAGTAACCGATCTTCGCTTCGACGTCGCGCCTGGAGACCCCACTGCGTTCATCCTCGGCACGGACAGGGCCAATGAACGCGATGATCAGCATCCCGGTCAACAACGCCAACCGGATGCCGACAGTGTTCGCGATGGTGTCGGAGAAGCGCAAGGCATTACTCCAGATAACTGAGATAGGCCGCGACGGCCTTGATCTGCGGCGCGGTCAAGCCGTGCGCGATCGGTTCCATGATCGCCGAATTGTCAGGCTGTTTTGGGTTTTGGCCTCGTTCTTTATCCCAGTTCGTCAATTTGTTGATGATGTATTCATAAAGCTGGCCCGCCAGACGAGGAAACGGTCCATTGCCCTTAGCCTCCGGGCCGTGGCAGGACGCGCAGGGAGGTACGCTCGCATCGGAAAGCCCGTCTTCGAATATTTTCTTCCCCGTAGCCAAGAACTCCTTGGGGGCGCCGCCGAGCGGCTTGGGATTGAGTTCGCCAAAACTCGCCGTCAATCCCTCTATCATCGCCGGGCTCAGCACGTGCCCGACGTTGAACATGATGGTGTTGATGCGGCGGCGTTCGACAAAGGCCTGCAACTGCGCCTTCAGATACTCGGCCTGTTGGCCGGCAAGGCGCGGTATCGGGTAATAGCCGTGAAAGCCTTGCGCCGATACGCCGTGACAAACTTCGCAATAGGCCAGTTTTGCCTGGACGTCCTTTTTCGAAACCGCGGCCGCATCCTCCGCGCGGGCGGCGCCGCCGACCACAACTGCGAGAATTGCCGTCAGGCACGCCAAGGTCGAGCCGGCGGACCACTCGCCTCGCCATCCTTGTCGTTCGTTCGGTGCTGCGGCCCGTGCGCGCCGAGTAACTGGATCCATCGCCTTCCTCATGGCTCAGGGCCGACGTGAAAATTTATCCCCAGCTTGACGACCTGAATGCTCTGTTTGAGCTGTTCGGGACCGACGGTGCCGCTGATCTGGTCGATGAAAGTCTCATTGCGCGTCCCGAGACCATAAAAGTCGTATTCGAGTTTCACCGACCAATCGTTCGACAAGGCCCATTCAACGCCGGCGCCCGCCGTCCAGCCCAACCGAGTTGTCGTTCCCTCAAGATCGAAGGGCGTCCCCCCGAAGGCCCCGAGCGCGCTGTAACGGTCGTCGAAAAAGGCAACGCCGGCTTTGACATAAGGCAACCAGCGATCCCACGCGTATCCGACACGTCCGGTGACACTGGCCATGAAATCCGTCGTGTCTTTGAAGTTTGCGCTGTCGCCGGGAATCGGCCCGATTTGCGCTACGGTGGCGCGGCCGCTGATTTTCCCCCCCGAGGCAGCACCTTCGATGCCGACCACCCAACTGGGAGAAAACTGATAGTCGCATCCGACCTGGCCGCCGAGCATGTAGCCGCTGGTATCGACGCTGGCCGACGTAAATCCGCTTATCGGAGACAGAGCGCCTGCGGTGTCGCTCAGGCTTGTGGTTCCAAAACCGCCGCCGACATGGCCACCCGCGTAGCAACTGGTCCAACTAAAGGGCGGAACCGCGGCCATCGGACGCGCCCCGAGATCGGCGGCGAATGCCGACGCGGCCGACAGCGAGAGCACTGCGCCTGCGAGAAGTGTTGCTTTCATTTCAAAGCCCTCACCATGTCGGGAGTCCCGCTACATCGCCAACCATGCATAGAGAAACAGTGTATTGTTGCTCGCTGCGCCGACGGTGGTTCCGTTGAATTTTTCGTACCAAGTGTATTGCAGCCCGATGCGGGCATTGAGCCACGGCCATCCCGGCGCGACACTGGTTATGAACGGGATATAGGCGATCTCGCCGACCCAACCACTGGTGTCCGGACTGAAATTGCCAAAGCCACTGGCGGCGCTGTAGAGCGTCGAATCCGAACTCCCGGTGGTGCTGAAATATTGGCCGGTGAGCACGACCCGGTTGTCGTTGCCGTAGGCCAGCGAGGCATAGGCCCGCGCTTCGTCGAGAACATTGGTGGGATTGGTGGAACCCAAATTGGCGAAGGTCGCGTTCAGTTTCTGATTTTCGCGAATGTAGCTGCCACGCAAAGTGAGCCAGAAATTCTCGCCTTGATACTGGTATTGCGTATCGAAGCCGACGTCGGTGTATTTATCGCTCTGCGAGAACGTCGAGGTGTCCGAGGTCCCAGGATTGACAAAAGGATGGACGTTGGCCGCCATGCCGAACGTTCCGACCTCGAGCCAGTGATTGCCGCTGTGCGGCTCGAATGCCGCGCGCCAATAAGGCGCCGCATCGAACTGTCCTGGCGCCCCAAATGGGTCGGTACCCAGATCGTTCTGCACGCCCGGATTCAGCGTCCGATAAGCAGACACTTCGAGATAGAGCATGTCGTTGACGTAGGCGTAAGCGCCGACGCTACCGACATGGGCCGCAAAGCTGCCGTCGACGATCGCCGTCGGGCCGAACTTGGCGAACAAGGTCGACTGCGCGTAGGGGAAAGCCCAAGCTGGCGTCGTATTCCACGGGTCCTGGACAGTGGGTCCGTTATTCGCGGTGATGCCGTAAGTGACGGGAACGCTGCCGATGCTGGTCGAGTCCGCGTATCGAATATCGGTATTATCCCAAGTCCATGTGTGAGCGGCGAACGGATCCGTACCGAATCCTCCTGCGGGCGGCGCGTTATAGGTAAGTTGCGCAAAAGCGCCGATATGATCGGTGATGGCACCGCCCCAGAAAAAGCTCAGCGGCGACACCACGACGTTATTATTGGTTTTGTAGGGATCGGTTGGCGGCGTGAGCGGCGCTTGCGTGTTGGTGAAGCCGGTGATTGCCATCATCGATATCGGCGGCACCCATGTCTTTTTGTTATTTTGTTCGGAATCGTCCGCACTCGGGAACAGCGTCGTGCGGTATTTGCCGCCGCCGAAAGTATAGCCTCCGATCTTGAAACGCCGGCCGTATGGAGTGAGGCCGGCAAAATCAGTGTGACAAGCGCCGCAAGGCTGACCGGTCTGCCGCGCGAAGCTCGGCAGCGCTTGCGCGGGCGACACAATACCTATTGTCAGAAAACCAATGAGTGCGGCAACGATGGCGGCAGTGGAAGCAATCCCGGATATCCCTCGTTTTAAAAGGAATACGATCACACCCGGTCTCCTCCTGAGGCGACACCACCATCGCCGCGTCGCGGTCACACTATGACAAGGAACACACGGTCGGAGCCAACCTGTTAGCGCAGTGAAAACAAAAATTCCGTGGAGTGATACTTCCAAGCAACAGATAAAAACATGCCACGTTGAAGGCGCGGCTTATGCCCGCTACCAGGATACCTCTAAGCCGCCTTCTTCGCCCAAAGTTTGCACCAGCCGGAAGGACTGATAACTCCGTCGACAAATTGGCAGGAACTTGGCGCCTGGAACAGCATACAGCCGTCGCATTGGTGCGAGTCTTTGGGTGTTGTCTGATAGCCAACCGCAGGCGACGTCTGGGGCATTTTGGCAGCCTTGGCATTCCTCGCGGTGCTGATTAGTGCTGCAGTTCCTGCGATGCAGGCCACGCTTTGCAGGAGAATTGTCCGTCTGGATAATGCATTTTTCCGATTTAGCGATATCTCGGTCATAGCTTCCTCCGATGGGCGTCGCAGACAACACATCACAATCTATCTCTGCCCGAGTTGATTAGAATCAAATGTGGTGCCGCCGACGGCGAGAATCGGTTGCCAGCATCAAATATGCCTTCATCCGAAGGCCGTCCCAACCTGACAGATACCTGACAAACGTTTTTACCCCCAGACGCCGCAAAGCGGAATCTAGTCTGCGGTGTCAATTTCGAGCTTGGCTACGAGATGCTACGCTTCGTTTCCGCAAAGCCAGGTCAGGTTGAACTGTCGTTTCACGGTGTCCATGGGTTCGCACACGAATGTCGAGTTCACGGTGATTTATTGGAGCGCGATGCGGATCGTCTTGACAACCGATGCCGAGATAAAGCTGTGGCTGGCGGCATCGGCGGACTAGGTTAGGTGTCGTTGCTCGATAGTGTTCTAACTCCGCCGTCCGCAGCGGCGCATTGGGGAGGGCGCGGTGACCGTTTCATGCCGACGTAGCGCGTATTCCTTGTTGCGAGTTCTCATCCCGATAGTACTGACGCTCTGGCCCGCGGCTGCATTCGCGCAGACCGACGAGATCGAGGTCTATGACGCCCAGATCGCCGAACGCGGCGTGTTTAATTTGATGGTCCATAACAATTACACGTTCAATGGGCTAACGAGCCCCCGCTTTCCGGGCGGCCTCGTTCCGGAACATACGCTCAACGGCGTGCCGGAATGGGCCTATGGCGTCACGAATTGGTTCGAGCAAGGCCTGTATTTGCCGCTCTATAGCGACTCCAGCAATCTTGGTCCGGCGCTGAACGGATTCAAGGTGCGCGAATTGTTCGTCGTGCCGCACGCGGCCCAACAGACTTTTTTCTACGGCATCAATTTCGAATTCAGCTATAACGCGGAACATTGGGATCCGAACCGGTACACTCAGGAGATGCGGCCGATCATCGGTTGGCATTTGGGAAAACTCGATCTCATAGTCAATCCGATCTTCGACAACTCATGGAAGGGTTTGAAGAACCTCGACTTCGCGCCGGCTGCCCGCGTCGCCTACAATATCTCGGATAAGTGGGCCGTCGCGATCGAAGAATACGCCGATTTCGGAGTAATCCAGCATTTCCTTCCCGGCGATCAGCAGTCGCACCAGGTTTTCGGCGTCATCGATTACAAAGGCGAACCCTTTGACGTCGAAGCCGGGCTGGGCTTCGGGTTGACCCCGGCCTCCGATGGATTGGTCGCGAAGCTCATGCTGTCGCACGATCTCAATCCGGTCGAGAAGCCGTCCGGAGGCGCATTGCGCAGCATCGAGACCAAATAGCGCCGAAGAGCCGGTATGACCGCGTCGTCCCAATTTCATTGAATTTTATCGGTTCAATTGCGCGAGTGCCGCCGGGGACGTGGCAGGCGAATGGCTGTGCTATGTAGTCAGACTTCGAATCGGCGGCTGCGGTGCCGTCCGTTCGGCTCCTTGGAGTCGAAGAGGTTTTTGTGAAGACGCGGCTACATTACGGCACAACCGCTAAGTTACTCCATTGGGTAATAGTTGCTCTATTGGCATGTCAGTACGCGATTGGCTGGTTCATGCCAGACATCAAAAGCGACATGGCCCCGGGCATCGGGATGACGTGCCACATCTCGATCGGAACGACGATTTTGGCGCTCATCGTATTCCGTTTCGCGTGGCGGGTGACTCACCCGGTCGCGCCGGAAAGCTCGCTGCCGGCCTATCAGCGCGTCACCTCGGAAGCGGTGCATTGGCTTCTTTACGTCCTGATCCTGGCGACAACGTTATCCGGTTGGCTCTTTGCCTCCGCGCGGGGCTGGAAAATTGCCTGGTTCTTCATGACGCCGCTCCCAATGCTGACGGCGAAAAATCCGTCGCTACTTCACGAAATCGATGGTTGGCATCAAGTGTTCGAATGGACGCTCTTGTTCCTGATTGGTAGCCACATCCTCGCGGCCGGCGTGCACCTCTTTTATTATCGCGACGGAGTCATGCGGCGCATGCTTTAACGCCTGGACATCTGATCGCGTCGAACGAGTCTCGGAGGGTTTCCATCAAATGATATTCTGGCGACGCGCAAAATCTCCGGATTATTCAGCCTCAGGATAATTTAACCTGACGAATAGCTGACAAATATGCTTAACGGATGCTTTACCGCCATTGCTTAGCTTGTTGCGAACAAACATTGGGTCCTGAGAGAGATGTGAGGAACAATGAGCACGATTGTCTCTGGTATTCCCCCCGCCGGCAACCTACAGGCGATGTCGGGTGCGAGCGCCGGAATGCCTCCGCAACAAAAAATGACCTCCCTCTACAACAATATCGACACCCGCGGGTCAGGCAGTATTACGCCGCAGCAATTCGATCAGGCGTTCCACACCCTCAATCCTCCGCCCGTTTTTCAAAAGCAGGGGGCTGACGCTATTTTTGCAGCTCTTGATCCGAACGGAACGGGCAGCGTCTCGAAGCAGGATTTCGTCAGCGGAATGTCGGGCCTGATGGTGTCACTCCGCTCCGGGAGCGCTCCAAGCGTGACGGGTGCGCCGACGCCAAGCCAAACCCTGGCATCAAGCTTGCAGTCCCTCAACACTCTCGATCCATCTTCAGTGGCGAGCAACGCGCAGCCGGGCAGCTATTTCAGCACAACGGCGTAGGATCCGCAGACATTTTCTCGGTTCCGCTTGTGCGACCTTCGTCGTCGATGACGACGTGGCGAACGCCCAGCAATCGGAGCCAAGCCGATCCCTCATAGCCTTTCAACATCGCCATCGTTGCGAGGCTACCTGCCACCAGACAGTCATCGCCGATCACGGTTGCCGATTGTAAGCCCCGCACGGGTCGGCCCGAGCGAGGGTCAAGAATATGGCAATAGCGGCGCCCTTCCACTTCGACGAACCGCTCATAGTCTCCGCTGGTGGCAAGTCCTCCGGACAATAGCTCCAGCGTCACGATCGACGCGTCCGGGTGACGAGGGTGGCGAATTCCGATCCTCCACGGTAGTTTGCCCCGACCGATCACGCGGACATCACCGCCGAGATTGACGAGACCGTCCTCAATCCCGGATGCGCCTGCGATCTGCGCAGCACGATCGGCAGCGTACTCCTTACCGATGCCGCCAAAGTCGAGTTCCATCCCGGGCGTGCCAAAGGTAAGCCGAGGGCTGCTCCATTCGATTTTATTCAGCCCGATCCGCGGCAACAGCTCCGCTATCATCTTCTCGCTCGGAAGCTCGCCGGCGTGGAAATTCCAGGCCTTCCGCAAGAGGCCCGAGGTAATGTCAAAAAGCCCGTCGCTCCTCCGGAAACACGCGTAGGCATACTCAATGAGGCCGGCAGTTTCTGCGTCAACAGCTACACTGCCACCGATCGACGCGATATTGTTGATGCGGGATAGTTCGCTATCCGGCCGATATCGCGAATACCGCGTTTCAATACGCGCGACCTCGCGCTCCACAGCGACGGCTGCGTCCTCCGCGACGGAACGTAATGGCGTGACAAATTGCAACGAACAATCACTGCCAAGTGCGTAAAATTCGAAAAAATACCTATCCATTCAAGCGGCCACGCGGTTTGATTTCTGACGACCTCATCATCGTGGTTCGTGATCGTTACCCGTCAGCTTAGCGTCAGGAATCCGGCCGAAGGTGATTCCCAGTGCGCCGGCAAACCATGGCAAATCATATGTCAAGCTGCCAAGCCTGTACGGCGCTCCTTCGGGAGGCGGGGTGATGCGAACGCCGTTCGGCTTCAGGTTCTCGTCAATGCGCGCACACTCCATTCTCGCGTTGATCTTTATCGGCTCCACTCCGGCTTTCGCCGATGGAAAAATCACAATCGGCTATAGTATCTCCTATTTAGGTGTGACGGTCGGATCTGCTGCCTGGCAACTATCGCTAGTCGCAGATCGCTACGAAATCGAGGCTTCCGCGCAAATTAAGGGATTGATGAGCGCTCTCGTCGACGGCCAGGGTTCGGGACATGCCCGCGGAATTCTCTCGAATGGCCGCGCCGTCCCCGGACAGTTCGAGGCGCATGTGGTGACGAGCGACGAGACCGATACCATCCGGATGACACTCCAAAATGGAGCGGTCCGACAGCTAGTTGCCTTGCCACCTTTTCCGCCAATACCGGAGCGCGTTTCTCTGACCCCGGCTCTCCTTCAACGCGTGATCGATCCGTTAAGCGCCTCTCTCATTCTGAGCGACACGGTCGGTGGCAGCGTCGGCGATCAATGCATGCGGACTTTGCCGGTCTTCGATGGTCGACGCCGCTATGACGTTGGCCTTTCATTCAAGGAGACCGGCGAAGTATCGATACCGGGCGACGCTGCCCCGCAAACCCTTGTCTGCAGGCTTCTCTTGACGCCACTGGCGGGGCACCAAGTGAAGTCCCCGATCCTTCATTATCTGGTCAAGGGTCAGGAGATCGAGGTTTCATTTAAGCCGATCGGGGAGGCTCACATCCTGGTTCCCGTCGGAGCGGCGATCCCAATGCTGGTCGGTACATTGTATGTTGAGCCGAACCACATCAGCATCGAAATGTCCGAAATTGCGTCCGGCTCGGGTAGTGCGGGCCGCCGATAAGTACCGGGCAACCGCCCGACGCCGCATTTTGATCACATTGGCCTGTTGCTTCGTTCCCTAGTCTAAAAATGTCCTTTTGCGAGTCTGTCAGCTTCCCGTCAGGAACCGCTGCGGGTGCGGCGAGAGGACGGTTTGTACTGTTCAAGGCCGACGTTAGACGGTTGAAGTGGCGGGGGCCACGCAAGCCACATGCGGATATTGCTCATTGAGGATCATCAACGGCTCGCCGGATCAGTCGTGGAAGGGCTGGCCGGATTTGGATTCGGTATCGATACGTTCGCCACGGCGGCAGAAGGGTTGGCCGCCATCAGAAGTGTTTCCTACGACGCCGTCATACTTGATCTCGGACTGCCCGATCGTGATGGTCTGGATTTGCTAAAGGAAATCCGTGCGACAGCTGATTGGACGCCAGTTATCGTGCTCACGGCTCGCGACGGCATTGACGATCGCGTCGAGGGGCTGGACCGCGGCGCGGACGACTACATGTTGAAGCCATTCGCGATGAAGGAATTGGCGGCGCGCCTGCGCGCACTCCTTCGTCGCCCCGGCGGGCCGCTGGGCGCGACCATCGAAATCGGCAATATCGCTTTGGACACCACGACGCGCCAGTTGAAGGTGGCCGGCCGCACGGTCGCAATCACCCCTCGCGAGCTGGACGCCCTCGAACTTTTGATGCGCCGAGCCGATCAAGTGGTCCCGAAACGCCTGTTTGAGGATTCCGTGTACGGGCTCAGCGACGAAATCTCGCCGAATACCATAGAGGCGCTGATCTCCCGGTTGCGGCGCAGATTGGAAACGATCGGTGCAGGCGTCTCCATTCATACGCTTCGCGGCATCGGATACCTCCTGCAAGAGTAGGGGCGAGCGCGCCATGTCTTTGTCGTCCCGCATCATTATTCGTATCACGATCACCACTGCGATCGCCACGGCCGTTTCGTATGGCTGGCTCTACATCAAACAAAGCCATGTCGACGCCTATCTGCGTCAGCTCACTCTCGTTAGGCAGGCCCGTGAGGTTTCCAGCTACATCGAGCTGAGCCCCGATGGCTTCGTGGAGGTCGCTCTCCCGGCCAGACTTTCGGAGGCGTATAATAGCCCGGGCAGCAGATACCGCTACGCGGTGCGGGACCAAGCCGGGCGCATCATCGTGACTTCGGGCCGCCGGATGGGGCCCTTGCCCAAAATTCTGGATGCGGAGGATCGCGAATTTTATCAATACAAGGCGGATGCGGATAACGCCAGCGTGTTGGGTGCCGCGGTTCGCACTGATCTCGGAAACAAATCATACTACACTCAGGTTGAGCAGACGCTGCCGATGACGCGGTCGCTCAATGCCGCCGTCTTCAATGAATTCTTCATGGACGGCGGCTGGCTACAGATCCCCTTTCTCCTCGCTGTCCTCGCAATAAGCGCATTGACGTTGCGTACATCGCTCGCGCCTCTGAAGGATATGGCTAGGCTTGCGGCAGAGATCGAGCCGGGAAGCTCGACATTACGGCTGCCGTCGAAGGGTATTCCGAAAGAAATCCTGCCGCTCGTTACTTCCTTCAATAAGGCGCTTGATCGGCTCGACGAAGGATTGACGCGCCAGCGCGAATTCAATGCCAATGCGGCCCATCAATTGCGAACGCCGTTGGCGGTCCTGGCAGCGAACATCGACACGATGGCGGACGCCACAACGGCGGGGAGGCTCCGTCACGACGTTCAGCTGATGACAAGGATCGTCCATCAACTCCTTCTAGTCGCGCGGCTTGAGACGTTGAACGTTGAACTGGATGAACCGGTCGACCTGTGCCAAGCGGCCCGACAAGCAGCGGAGAACCTAGGGCCGATCGCGATTTCCGCCGGCAAGACGCTGGAGGTAGACGAACCAAATGTTCCCGTCGTCATTCACGGCAACGCATTGGTCGTCAATATAGCCATCAGCAATTTGATCGAAAACGCCATCAATTACAGCCCGCCCGGCGGGGGTGTCCGTATTCGAGTTACGTCAGAAGCTTCGGTTGAAGTATGTGATTCCGGTCCCGGCATTCCACCGCATTTTCGTGAGAAAGTCTTCCAACGGTTCTGGCGTGGCGAATCCACCGCGGAGGGAGCGGGGTTGGGCCTCTCCATCGTTCAACGTATCATGCACGCGTTAAAGGGCACCGTGTCCGTGACCGACGCTCCCGAAGGCGGCGCTCAGTTCACGTTGCAATTCCCCGCCACCGCCTGACGCCGGCGATTAACGAACCGTTAACGCTCCATTCCATCTGAGTCGCAGGTGGGCGTCCCGGGCGACGAGCGCCGTTTTGCCCTGCTCGCGCCTTCAATAACAACCGATTGGGAGCATTTGCCCTTATCTTGCCTTGCCCCCGTCAGGTGGTCGTCAGCGAAGCAGCCCACTACTTCGGGCGTGCCGGGTTGCACGGGATGGGGATAGCCAGATGTTAGTTGAGGTGCCGCGATCCGATCGCTTGCGCTCCGTCGTCGAATTTGAAATCCAAAGGCTCTATCTGAAACGCTATGGCGCGGTACTCGCTTCCTTCGCGCCGACGCTGGTCGCGGAGTTGACCCAAGCCGGAGATGTCGAGTGCGTGGCCGGGATTCGCTTCGGTCACGAGCCGCTATTTCTGGAGTGCTATCTCGATCGGCCCATTGAGCAGGTCCTCGAAGATCGCTTGTGCTTCGAAGCCGAGCGCAGCCGGATCGTCGAGGTCTGCCATCTGGCTGGCGTCGGACACGGGAGCTCATTGACGTTCGTCCGGAAGCTGATTGCGCTGCTGCAGGGCATGGAAGCCGAGTGGGCGATTTTTACCGCCACGAGACCGTTACGCCATCTCCTCAGGAGGAGCGGTTTATCTCTGATAGAATTAGGAATAGCGACCATCCATCAGGTCCCCCGGCCGCAGACATGGGGCACCTATTTCGAACATGACCCGCGGATAATGGCCGTAGGCGCTCGGACGGCGAGCGGACTAAAGGGATTCATTCCGGCATTTATGCCGCGTCCGGCGACTGATGCGCTCATTCTTTGAATCGCTGGCGGCTCGCGCGAGTATCCACGGCGGCGATACGGCGCTCGTCTCGGCGGCCGGAACGGTCTCCTACGCGGAGCTCATAGAACGGGTGCGCGGTCACGCGCAATGGGCCGTACGATTGCCGTCGCGCGTCGGAGTACTTTTTTCGAAGGGCGCCGATCAATTCCTTGCTGATTTGGCGTTGAGCTTCGCTGGCAAGGAACTGGTGCCGCTGCCAGAGTGTTTTTCGGATGGTCAGCTCAGTCACATCATCCAAGCCACGCAGCTTTCGGAGATTGTCGCCGATCCTCAGAACCTCGAACGGGCCGCGGGCCTCGGCCTCAAAGTCCATACGCTGGCCACAGCTGCCTTGCCGAGCCACGAACCGGCCGAGAAGGCGAGCCGTATCATCTTTACATCCGGCACCACCGGCAAACCGAAGGGCGTTTGTTTAAGAGGAGCCCAGTTGCTCGCGAGCGTAGCGGCTCTGGCCGAGGCATCGGGCGCCACCGCATCGGACAGGTATCTTTCCGTACTGCCAGGTTCGCTCCTGTTGGAGCAAATCGCGGGCACGTATTTGCCTCTCTCGGTTGGCGCCGTGATTTGCACGGCAGGTGGAGCACCGCAAGGCGACTTCGGCGCCACGCTTGCACGCGCGGCGGAACAAACAAAGGCCACGGCCACGGTGCTTGTGCCCGAGATTCTTGGCGCATGGCTGAGAGAGCTGCAGATGAGCGGACGGCGTGCCCCTCAATCGCTTCGTTTCGTTGCGGTAGGCGGCGCACCGGTATCAAGGACTGTCGCCGACGCAGCATGGGAACGCGGCCTGCCGGTCTATGAAGGATATGGCCTGTCCGAATGCAGTTCGGTAGTTGCCCTCAACACACCCAAGGATCGACGGCCGGGTACCGTGGGCAAGCCGTTGCCGAATATCCAGCTTACGATTGAGAACGATGAAATTGTCGTCGTCGGCCCGACCGTCATGGACGGCTATATTGGAGGGTCACTGCATCAGGGGCCCTGGCATACCGGCGATCTCGGCCGGTTTGACGAGGAGGGCTTCCTGGTTGTCTCCGGCAGAAAGGACGACGTCATTGTCACCGCCGCAGGCCGCAACATCAATCCTGAGTGGGTCGAAGAGGTGTTTACGTCAGACGTCCGCGTCAAGCGATGCGTAATCGTCGAGCATGAAAGAGAACTCGTCGCTTTGGTCGTTCCCCGCGAGTCCTCGTTATGCGGCGACTTGCCGGCGATGCGTGACCTCGTTCGGTTTGCGACCCGCGAATTGCCCGAATACGCCAAACCGCATCGCTATCTGCCAATGTCAGATCTGGAGTTCCGAAGCCTCGATTTGCTTACCCCGAATGCGCGCCCGCGCCGTTCCGAAGCAAAGAACGTCGTACACGAACGCAGCGCATTTCTCCTTGTTTAACCAGTCGAGGAATTGTCCCGATGTCCAATTTCCAACAACTGATGCAGGAGACCGCGCTCGCGCGACAACAGTTCACGGAAATACCTCTCATTCAAGAGGTGGTCAGCAAGGGTGCATCCAAGGACCTGTATCTCGACTTCCTGACGCAGGCCTACCATCACGTGAAGTGTACGGCGCCGCTTCTGGCATCGGCGGCCGGGCGCTGCAGCGTGGATGACCACATCTACCAGGCTGCGTTGTTTGAATACCTCGAGGAGGAGCGCGGCCATGAGTTGTGGATCTTGGAGGATATCAATGCGCTGGGAGGGGATGCGGACAAAGTGCGCGGAAGCGCTCCACGACTGCCATGCAAGCTCATGGTTGGTCACGCCTATTATCTGATCGACCGCGTTTCGTCCTACGCCATGCTCGGCATGACTTACGTGCTGGAGGGAATGGCGGTGGCGCTTGCGAGCAAGGCCGTGTCCGCCATACGCTCGTCGATGGCGTCGACAACCGACGGGGGATTCAAATACCTCACGACCCATAGCGATCTGGACATCGGTCACACAGAAATTTTCGAGAGCCTCATCGATAAACTCGATCGGCAGCACTTGCCTCTCGTGATCGAAACGGCCACCGATTTCTACAAGCTGTATGGTGACCTCTTTCGTGAGCTTGATCAGCGTCGCGCGGCGCCGAAGACGGCCAACGCGGTGCAATAAGGCCGATGACGATTTCTCAAAAGCGAGTGTTTCTTACCGGCGGCAGCGGCGGCCTCGGGCGACCGCTGGCGGTGGAGCTGGCAAGTGCGGGCGCCGAAGTGACCGTGGTGTCGCGCAGGCCGCCGGGTCGACGACAGGCCACCCGACATATCGCGGCCGATCTTTCGACTCTAGACGGCATAGTGGAAGCCTCCGCGACGGTCGAGCGCGAGGAGCCTGACATCCTGATTAATATGGCGGGCACCCAGTATTTTGGTCCCGTCGAAGATCAATCGCTCGAGGCCATGCATGCAAGCTACATGGTCAATCTTATGGCTCCTGCGGCGCTTTGCCGAGCAACCTTGCGGGCCATGAAGCGCCGCAATTCCGGTCAGATCGTCAATATCGGCTCGATCTTCGGCTCGATCCCGTTCGCTCACTTTGCGGCCTACTCAAGCGCCAAGGCCGGTCTGCGGGCGCTGAGCGAAGCGCTGCGGCGCGAGCTTGCCGGCACGGATATCGCTGTCACTTACGTCGCTCCCCGCGCTATCCAAACCGACATGCTGAGTTCAAAGATGCAGAAGTATGCGGCGCTGACCGGAATGAATGTAGATGCTCCGGAGCACGTCGCCCAAAGAGTTCTAAATGCGGTCGAGCAGCGAAGGAAGGAAGTCTATATCGGCTTTCCCGAGCAGCTCTTCGTTCGCCTGAATGCCATCCTGCCGCGTGTCGTCGACGCAGCCGTGGTGAGCGGCGATCGGAAGGCTGCCGCACTTTTCAGCTCGTGACATATCTGGACACGTGACGAAGGAGACGAATGATGCCGAAAAGAATAGCTGCAATTGTTGCCGCGCTCGCATTCCTTTGTTGCCAGGCGGCGCGGACGACGTCTTCGGCGGCCGAAGAGTCCGGCATTAATGCCGCCATTCTGCAACTGGCGTTGAATTGGGAGCATATCAAATTCGAAGTGACCGATAAGGACGCTCAAGAAAAGCAGATGGCTGTCTTGGCGGATCGCGCGGGCGGCATCGTGCAGCAGTATCCAGGCCGCCCAGAGCCGGCCATCTGGCAGGGCATTCTCATCAGCGAGCAAGCGTCAATGGCCAGTGAGAACGGCAGTCCCCTCAAGGCACTCGGCTTTGCCAAGCATGCCCGAGAGATTCTGGAGCCGATCGCGAAGCAATATCCTGCCGTCCTTGACGCGGGTGCTCCTACCAGCCTCGGCGTGCTGTATTACCGCGTCCCAAGATTTCCAATCGCATTCGGCGACAAGGCGAAGGCGAGAGAATTATTGCAACAGGCGATCAAATACGCACCCGACGGACTTGACGCGAACTATTTCTATGGTGACTTCCTTTATAGCGAGCACGAATACCCAGTTGCGGTGCAGGTGTTCAAGCATGCGATGGCTTTGCCGCCGCATCCTGATCGGCCGATCTGGGACAAATCCCGCCGGCTCGTCATGCAGGAAGATCTTGAGAAAATGCAGGGCAATTAGCCGGTCCTCGATGATCACGCTTGAGTCTGCTTGGATTTTGCTTGGTCAGCAGTTGCGGAAGCCGGCGGGCTTCTCCGGCCGGCTCCTCGCTCAGGCAATGGGATTGCTCAATAAACGCTCTAATCGCATTGCCATCGCCGCCCTAGACATTACCGCGAACGACACCGTTCTTGAGCTTGGCTTCGGCGCCGGCCACGCGATTAAGGCCATAGCCGGCGCTGCAACGAAGGGACGGGTCTTCGGAATCGACCATTCCCCCGCCATGTCCCTTAAGGCAAGCCGCCTCAATCGGCGGGCGATACAGGATGGGCGCGTACATCTGGTAGAAGGCAAGCTAGATACTCTGCCGTGGCAGGATGGCACTATCGATAAATGCCTAGCTGTTCACGTTGCTTATTTTATGGACGCGAAGGAAGTCCGGGAGGCGCGGCGAGTGTTGCGTTTCGGAGGAAGTTTTGCGCTTTTCGTAACGGACAAGGCCGCGATGGCGCACTGGAAATTCGCGCATCCCTCTACTCATCGGCAATTCACGGTTGGCGATCTCATGACGCTTCTCCTGGACGGCGGCTTCTCACGCGAGGACATGTGCCTTCAGAGCGTATCGCTCGGCACGGCCATTCCAGGGATTCTGGCGCTGGCAACTAAAGCGGCGCCGTAATTCAAATCACTAGCGCGCAACATAAAAGAGGGTTCCTGGGGGCGCCTCGCCCCTAAATTAGTGGTCGCGAAGCGCCGATATGGGTCATGTATGGACGGCGCCCGCGGTGCAAGAGGGAATCTGACTTTTCTGCGAAGCGTTCGGGTGCGGTCATGTATTCGGCCTGTTGTCGCTCGGAGGATTACCTCTGTCGCGATGCAGCCGCCATGGCCGCTGGCCCTGATGTAATCCGCTGATCGGGTCCCAAACAAACGCACGCGCTCAAGTGTCGCGTGACCCACAACGGGTTTTCCCGATCGACGGTCTCGACCGTTTCGCATCAATGCCGTCATCACCCCTGCAGTTCGTGAACGCACAGACGCAACCTCAACCTTATTTTCGCATTGCCGGACTCCTTACGCTGCTGCCGCAAGCGCGGGCGTCCGATAGGTGCCGCCCTTGGCCAGCAACGCCCAGGCCATGCGCGCCATCTTGTTGGCAAGCGCCACCGCTACGACCCTGAACGGTTTGCGGGCGAGAAGTTGTGTGAGCCAGGGATATTTCTCCGGCTTCTGCCGCGCGAGTCTCAACACCGCATGGGCTCCGACCACCAGAATGCGTCGCAAATAGCGATCCCCCCGTTTCGAGATCGGCCCGAGCTTGTGTTTGCCGCCGGTCGAGTCTTCGCGCGGCACGAGCCCGATCCACGCCGCGAAGTCACGACCCGATCTAAAAACCTTGGGATCCGCGACGGTCGCGGTGATCGCGGTGGCCCCGATAACACCAATCCCGGGGATGCTCTCCAGCCGCTTACTCGCCTCGCTCGAGCGGTGCTGCGCTATAATCCGCTTCTCGATCGATCCGATCAGCGTTTGCATGGCCTGAAGTTCCGCCGCCAGCACGACGAGGCTGGTGTGAGCATCGACAGGCAGGCGCGCGTCTTCCTCGCTCGCAATGATCTTCAGCAGTTCCTTGATCCCTTCACGCCCTTGCGCAGCCACAATGCCGAGCTCGGCCAAATGCGCCCGCAAAGCATTGATCACCTGGGTCCGCTGCCGCATCAAAAGGTCGCGCGTCCGATGCAGCATCAACCGGCCCTGCTGCTCGCTCGATTTGACCTGCACGAAACGCATGGTCGGCCGCCGCACCGCCTCACAGATCGCCGCGGCATCGGCGGCATCGTTCTTGTTGCGCTTGACGTAGGCCTTCACATCCTTCGGCGGCATCAGCCGCACGTCGTGACCAAGCTTTGTGAACTCGCGCGCCCAATAATGGGCCGTCGCGCAGGCCTCCATCCCGATAAGGCATGGCGACAATGCTTTGAAGAACGCCAGCACCTGGCCACGCCGCAGTTGTTTACGAACGACGACCTCTTCGGCCGTGTCGATGCCATGGACCTGGAACACGTTCTTGGCGATATCCAAACCGATCGTGGTAATTTGCATGTGGACGGCTCCCCTCAATGTGGTTCGTTTCGACGCAACCACCCTATGGCACTTCGATGCCGGGAGCGGGCGCCGTCCACCACATCAAT
>Ga0182016_10003071_pt1 | contig 19277 bp, 16 predicted proteins | sample 712S2MmetaG_FD_120491 | JGI IMG/M metagenome (GOLD analysis project Ga0182016, IMG submission 120491) | Permafrost microbial communities from Stordalen Mire, Sweden - 712S2M metaG | ecosystem: Environmental > Terrestrial > Soil > Wetlands > Permafrost | place: Sweden: Stordalen | collected...
CCCGATGCTGCCGCCCACGTTTCGCAGAAGGTTATAAAGGCCGCTGGCGTTGCCTATCTGCTCATTCCTGAGGGTACCCAACGCGGTGGTCGAAAGCGGAACGAAGATCATTCCGGACGCCATCCCGCTGATAACCACCGGCCACAACAGCGACCACTGAGACATCTGCAGGTTTGCGCCACTCATCCATAAGCTGGTGAGAGCGAAGCCCATGAAACCGGAGCCGATGATCCAACGATTATCCATGCGGCTGGTGAGGAGTCCGATAAAAGGCATGGCCACGAGCGCGCCGATGCCCCGCGGGCTTACCGCAATTCCCGCGGCTTGCGCGGTGTAACCCATTAAAGTTTGATAGAAGAGCGGAAGCAACGTAACGATGCCGTAGATGGTAGCCCCGAACAGCCCGATCAGAACGCAGCCGAGCGCGAAGTTCCGGTTACTAAAGATGCGCAGGTTGACCAGCGGCTGCTTGAGGCGCATCTCCACGATGAGGAATGCGACGAAGGCTGTGATCAGGATGACGAATGTCCAGCGGATCCCGTTCGATCCGAACCAGTCGTCTTCCTGGCCTTTATCCAGGATGATCTGCAAGGCGGCCAACCAGATGGCGAGCAGGCCAAAACCGATGGTGTCAATGCGGCCGGGCTTTGCATTCTTAATATAAGGCGGGTCTTTCACAAACTGCCAGATCATCCACAGGGCCGCGACACCGATGGGAATGTTGATATAGAATGCCCACCGCCAGGAGTAACTATCGGTAAGCCAGCCTCCGAGGGTGGGGCCGAGCACGGGCGCGACAACCACGCCAAGCCCGAAAACCGCCATGGCGGAGCCGCGCTTGGCAGGGGGGAAGCTTTCGAGCAGGATTGCCTGCGAGAGCGGCTGGAGCGCGCCGCCGCCGGCCCCTTGAATGGCGCGGGAAACCAGGATCATGCCAAGGGATGTGGCCGCGCCGCACGTGAAGGAAGCCACCGAAAAGATCACGATGCAGGTCAACAGAAAGTTGCGGCGACCAAATCGCAGGGAGAACCAACTGCTGGTGGGCAAAATGATGGCGTTCGCTACGAGGTAACTGGTGAGCACCCAAGTGGCTTCGTCGGTGGTAGCCGAGAGGCTGCCGGCAATGTGCGGAAGAGCGACAGAGGCGATGGAGGTATCGAGAACCTCCATGAAGGTGGGCAGCATGACCGCGGCCGCAATCAGCCACGGACTGCAGTCGGGACACCAAGCCAGCGGATTCCGATCGTTTTCAGGCAAGCATCACCGTTAGCAAGTTGGATGCCTAAGGAGCTTTTCGGATTCCGCTGCTCGTCCAGGTTCTCGACTGAGACAATGCGGGTATTGCCCAGGTCCGCTATGTAGAGCGTGCCATGCGTCCCGAGCGCGACAGCCCGCGGGTACGAGAGACCGGTGAGAAGAATAACACCGCACTGGGCGGTCTTCTTCCTCAGGCCTGCAGCAACTGACGAATTTTAGGACCAAGCTCCAGAAATTGATCGAGCGTTGACGGTTTCCGAAAGTAATCGTCCGCGCCTAGTTCCATCACCCGCTGGCGATCGCTCGACGCGTCTGAAGAAGTGATAATCAAGACCTTTGTAGTTCTGAACCTGGAACTGCTTCGCAAGCGCCGGAGCACTTCTTCGCCGCTCAGGCGGGGGAGATTCAAGTCGAGCATAATGAGATCCGGACAAGGCTTTTCGTCTTCTTCGACACGTGAGAAGAACTCCAGAGCCTTGGTTCCATCCCCGACTATCTGGAGGGCACATCCCACGTGTGCTTCGTTGATGGCTTCCTCAACGAGCATCGCATCAGCCGGGTTGTCTTCGACGAGAAGCACTAATGCTTGCGGGTCAGTGTTCATTGGGCCTTCTCAATCGGGAGCGTGAACAAGAAAGTAGATCCGATCCCTAACTCCGATTCTACCCAAATGCGGCCGCCGAGTCGCTCTACAATCTTTTGACAAATGGCGAGTCCGATACCAGTACCAGGGTAGGATTCGCGATCGTGCAACCTCTTAAACAGTCCGAAGACCTGCCTGCGAAACTCAGCGGCAATACCGATCCCGTTGTCTTGAACCGCAAAGCGCCAGAAATCTCCGTCTACCATCGCGCTTACATTGATCTCCGGCGGCCTCTCACTGCGGTACTTGATGGCGTTGGAAATCAGGTTTTGAAACAAGTGGGTGAGCGGAACGGGATCGGCGCGCAGGTTCGGAAGCGGTGAAACAGTGAACATCGTGCCGGTTTCGACGATCGTGGAGGCCAGATTCTTTCTGACATCCGCGAGCACTTGATTGACATCGACCAGAGCAGCGGGCTCTTCAACGCTCTTGCCGGCTTGCGAATAAGCCAGCAGATCGGTAATCAGCCGCTCCATCCGGTGAGCGCCTTCGACACAGAATCCAAGATACTCAAGCGCCTTCGGTTCAAGCTTTGGACCATACTTCCGATCGAGCATCTGACTGTAGATGGCAACCTGTCTCAGCGGTTCCTGAAGATCGTGACTCGCCGAATAAGCGAACTGTTCCAGGTCCGCGTTGGCCCGGCGCAAATCTTCGTTCGATCGGCGAATCAGTTCCTCGCTGCGTCTCTTCTCCGTCACGTCTTCAGCGACAAAGCTAAAGCGCGGCCTGTGGCCGGGACCCATTCCGAGATGATTGACGACGACACTAAGCCAGCGGTTCCCGGAATTTTGGGGATGTTCATAGTCGAATCGAACGGCTGAACCTTCCGTCTGGGCGCGCTGGTAATATTCCATCCAGGCGCGGTCTACCGTCGGCGAGTTCGCCTGCTGGTCAACGAGGAAGAATTCAGCGGCAGCCCGATTGCGGTAGATAGAAACAATCCGATCGCCATCGCGTTCCGCAACGCCCATCAGGAATGGCGAGCTATCGTAGAAGCTTTGTAGCGTAGCCTGGCTTTCTTTTACGGCTTTTTCCGATTCTTCGCGCCGGCGCTTCATAGCCAACTGAGCGGATACCCTGGCAAGCAACTCCCTCGCACTGAAGGGCTTGATGAGGTAATCGTCGGCGCCTGCTCCCAAGCCCTCCACATGACTCTCTTCTCCGGCGCGCGCGGAGAGTAAGATCACGGGAATGGTGCGAGTCTCGGGACGCTTGCGCAGTTCGGCCAGCAACCCGAAGCCGTCCAACCCCGGCATCATCACGTCACTCAAAATCAAATCAGGCGGGTTTTCGAGAGCGGAGGCAAGGGCCTTGTCGCCATCGGAAACGGCGATCACATGAAAACGCTCGCCCAGCAGCCGGCCGACATAGTCGCGCATATCCGCGTTATCATCGGCCAGAAGAATGCGTTCCGCGCCCGGCAGCGGCGTGGACAGGATCGACTGCCCGGAATCATCGGCGCCGGCAAAACCCCATCGCAGAGCTTCGTCCACGAAGGCTTCGCTGCGCTCATGATCACCCGAAATCGGAGGGGTGGCGCCGGCCTCCGCTCGTACTTTCTCCTTCGGCAAGTGCGCATTTCCGAGTGGAATGGAAACCACGAAGCTGCTGCCCTTCCCGAGTTCGCTTTTCACCGAGATGCTGCCACCGTGAAGCTTGACAAGCTCCTGGACGAGAGCGAGGCCGATGCCCGTTCCCTCGATTGTTCTTCCTTTGGCTCCTTCCACGCGATGGAAGCGCTCGAAGATATGCGGCAGTTCCGATGCTGCGATGCCGATGCCGGTATCCTCCACCTCCATCTCGATGTGTGCGCCGGAGCTGCGGAGAGAGAGCTGGACGGTTCCGCGGAATGTGAACTTGAGCGCGTTCGAAAGCAGGTTCAGAACAATCTTCTCCCACATCTCACGATCGATGTAGACGGGTTCACGAACGTTCTGACAATCAACCACGAAGCGAATACCAGCGCGGTCCATTGCGGAACGAAAATTGGCGGCGAGGTCCGTGGTGAAACTCGCCACGTCGAGCGGCTCGAACACGGCCTGCATCCGGCCGGCCTCAAGTCGGGAGAAATCGAGGAGCGTGTTCACAAGCTTTTGAAGCCGCAGGCCGTTGCGTTGAACCAGTGTCAGTAAGTCGCGCTCTTCCATCGCTCTGGTTTCACCTGGCGTGGAGAGAAGCTGGTCAATGGGACCAAGCATCAGGGTCAGCGGGGTCCGCAGTTCGTGGCTTACATTGGAAAAGAAGGTGGTCTTGGCGCGATCCACCTCCGCCAGGGCTTCCGCGCGCCGGCGCTCCGCTTCGTAAGCGCGGGCATTCCCCAGCGCGGCGGCGATCTGGCCGGAAAGCAAGTCGATAAACCCGCTGTAGAGCTTATCGAAGCGGCGGTAGGGATTGGTTCCGGTAATAAACAAGCCGGCCGGAAGCTCCTGGCCCTGCCGCTTAATGGGAACAACGACGGCCTGCCGGACCGGCTTGTTCCAATCACCCGTTGGCAGCGGGGAAGCCTCCTGTTGTTCGGACGAAAACTGAATCATGCGAGGAGACGGATGAAGCGCACTCTGATACGCGGGCCAGTGGGAATCGGACCCGCGCTCGATGCGCCCCACCGCCAGCGGGTGCTCTCTCGAAATCCCGCTGGATGACACAAGCTGCGCTCCCTCTTCGCCGTAAAGGTAGGTGAGCGTGAAGGGCAAATCCTTCTTGTTGCGACTAAGGACTCCCCGGAGAGCTTTCAGTACCTCATCCTCCGTGTTGGCGCCGGCAAGCGCCGAGGCCACATCACGCAGCGTTTCCACGCGGCGCTCGCCAATCACACGGTCCGTTTCTTCGGTGACGACGCAAAGCATGCCGCATAGGTCGCCCTGGTCGTTGGCGAGAGGGCTGTAGGAAAACGTGTGGTAGGTCTCCTCCGGAAAACCGCTGCGCTCCAGAAAAAGCAGCAGGCCCTCATCATAAGTGGCCCTGCCGGTGGTGAGCACTGTTTCGATACGCGGTCCGATATCCGGCCAGATTTCCGCCCACACTTCGCTCGCCGGCGAACCCAGCGCCCGCGGGTGTTTGATCCCCAGCGTTGGCCGGTAGCTGTCGTTGTAAAGCATGGTGAGGTCCGGGCCCCAGGCCATCCACATTGCGTAACGCGATGTAAGCAGGATGTTGACGACAGTCCGGAGGCTTTGTGGCCACTGGTTCATGGGGCCGAGCGGAGTGGTGGACCAGTCGAAGGTGAGAATGCGGCCGGCCATCTCTTCGCCGGCGGCCACTTTATTGAGCGCCTCGGTCGATTGCTTCACCTTATGCATGGAGTTCTGGGGAATCGGCCGGAGGGGGCATAGATTTTCTAGTTTAACCGCCGCTCACTTTGAGAGCAATGCGGCGGCCAGAGTAGCAAGCAATAAGGCGGGAGGCATCACCACGAAGCCGGCTTGAAGAAATTGCCATGCGGTGATCTGCTGCCCTTCCCGGCGTAAAGCGATCAGCCAGAGGATGGTCGCGAGCGACCCGGCAACGGATAAGTTGGGACCGAGATCGACCCCGACCAGTACGGCGTCCCTGATGTGGGGCGCAGCGTGGATGGTCTGGAGCGCTCCGCCCGCAAGCAAGCCGGAAGGGAGGTTGTTCACCAGATTCGAGAGCACGGCGATTCCAAATGACGCTGCAAGAGCGCCAGCAATCCCAGGTATTTTTCCGCACCAAAGAAGACTGCTTCCAACGAGGTCAAGCGCGCCGGCGCGATTCACAGCCTCGACGAGCACGAACAAGCCCGCCACCAGCGGAAGGACGCTCCAGGAAATCTTCCGGACGATGCCGACGAGGGCGCGGCCTTCGAACCGCGTCGCCGACAACACGGCGACGGAGGCGGCAATCAGAGTAGGCAGGCCAAGGGGGATTCCGAACCCGGAGGCGCAGAGAAGGACCAGCGCGGTTCCGCAAATTCCCCAGGTGGCCAGCCGCCCCTCTGGGGACAACGTGGCATTCCCGGCGGGGGAGTCTGCCGTTCCGGTCAGACTCTTCCGCGATATCCATCGCAGGGCGAGATACGTAGCGGCTATCGAGACGAGTGAGGGTACGAGGAAAGTTCGGAGCCAGGGAAACAGAGGTGGAATCTGGCTTCCATAAACGATCAGGTTTGCTGGATTTGAAATGGGGAGTACGAAACTAGCCGCGTTGGCAATGAAGGCGCAGATGAGGAGATAAGGGAGCGGCTTCGTGCGCGCTTTTTGAACAGCCGCGTAGACCGCGGGCGTAAGCACCACCGCTGTGGCGTCGTTTGAGAGAAAGACCGTTACAAGCACTCCGACCATGTAGATCAGAGTAAAAAGGCGCATGGCGGAACCTTTCGCTGCGCTTACCGCCAACGACGCCAGCCAGTCAAATACACCTTGCCGCCGGGCTAGCTCAGCCAGCAGCATCATCCCCGTCAGGAATAGATAGACATCGGTTCCTTTGGCGATGGCATAACCCGCTTGCGATAAGGGGATCAACCCGCAGACGACCATGAAAGAAGCGCCCAGGCAGGCCCATATCGCCTCCGGCCAGTCTTTAGGACGAAATAATACGCCCGCCACCGCGCCCGCGGCAATCAACCAAACGAGAATCGTCATTGCAAAGGTTACTCGAGCACTGCCCGGGCATCCCCTGGACCAGTTACAGCGGCGCGGCCTGTGACTGCGTATGCGCCTTGTCCGCCGCGTTGCTGCTGGAACGTGGCGCGCGGATTCATGGCGGAACGCTGTCCAGCGTAGTGCACCCCGAATCGCGTGCAGAGAGAACCCAGGCTCCCCAGGACTCCCGATATGCGCCGCACTCGCGCGCTGGAATTGGGTACCAGCGCGATCAGCAGACTCGCCGCCGTAAGCACCTTGGACGCCTTCCAGAGAAATCCGCTGAGCCCGTCTTCCAGGGGACGCGCCGCTTCGGGCACGGTGGCCACGCTGCGCTCCATCAAGTAGGCGAAGCTCAACTCCGCTAACTTGCCCGCCGTTCCGAAGAGCAGCACGGCGCGCTGTTCGCGAGGGTTACCGCCAAGTAAGTCAAACACAGACGCCGCGCCGCTCACGCCAGAGGAAAGGAACAGCGCCGGCATCAGGCGGTGAGGCCGCTGCCAGACCGGGACAGTCGTGTTTGAAACCAGCACTCCGGTGTATCCAGAGAGCCCGAGACCGAAGACGCCGGATATGACGGCGGATGCATCTCCGATCCGCCGAATCCACCTCGGGCCTAATTGGGAAATTGCAGCTACACCAGCGGACCCGGAGAAGAAGAATAAGATCCACGCGCCGACGCTCATGGGCGAAGTGGGACGAAACACCCGCATCATATTCAGAAAACGCTCGGGCCGCCCGAGGTCATGGACAAGGAAGTAAGCGCTCACCATGCTACCCGCTAAACCAACGACTCTCGATTGGAGAACGAGCCGCGAGAGTCGATCGCGATTGATCAGCGTTGCCGCCGCGCCTAATGCCATGGCGCTACCCGTGGCCCCACCGACATAGTAGTAAGCGGGAATGTCCCATGACCAAACCGATTTCTTGATCACCGGCCGATCGTAGTAAGTGCGATCCCCGGGCACTCCGTAGCCGGAAGTATCGAGCGCTTTCCATGGCACGACTTCCGTCGCGCCGCGCTGTTGCGAACCTTCGCCACTCAGCGTTCCCAAGCGGGAATCGATGTTCCGTCCGTCGCTCACCTCGCGCGTTCCCCGCGCGTAGCGATTACGGCAGCCATGGCCACGGCCGCTGCCCCCAGAGCGGTATAGAACATGGCGCGCCAGCTTTCGGCCGCTTTCTTTGTGGGCACTACCGGATCGGGTGGTAAGTTATAGACCTCCGGCTGGTCCAACAAAAGGAAGAAGGCGTTCAAGCCTTCGGTACCAGGCTGATTGTCTTTGTCCACTCCATAGAGGTACGCTTCCTTGACCCCCGCGGCCTGCAAACGTTCGACCCGGGCGTGCGCATCCCGGTGAAGATCTTCCAGTTCACCGAACTGAATGGAAGCGGTGGGGCAGGCTTTGGCGCAAGCGGGGGTCATTCCGTCCGTCAGGCGGTCATAACAGAGCGTGCATTTCCAGGCGCGCCCATCTTCTTCTCGCCTGTTGATGACGCCGAACGGACAACCAACCACGCAATAGCCGCAGCCGTTGCAGATATCGGGCTGCACATAGACGGTATCGAATTCCGTACGGATAATGGCGCCCGTGGGACAATTCTCCAGGCATCCCGCGCGCTGGCAATGCTTGCAAACGTCAGATGACATGAGCCAAGAGAAAGCTCCCGCGTCCTGCCCCGACAAAGCGACGGGCCGTTCAATGAAGCTGACGTGCCGCCATGTGGAGGCATCGAGCTGCATGGTGTTGTCATAAGACATGCCGCTGAAAAAGAAACCATCCTCGGGCAACTGGTTCCATTGCTTGCAGGCAACCTCGCACGCTTTGCAACCAATGCAGATGCTGGTATCCGTAAAGAAGCCTTTAGGCATCTAGGTTTGATCTCCCTGTTTATCGCGGCTGGTGATCACGTGATGCTTTCCTTCGGGACGATTCTGCCCCACCGACGGTAAGTCTCGCAGACCAACACCGGGCAAGCGGTTGCCGTTCGGCTTGGGACGCAGCCGCCAAGCCACTCTTCCCGGTTCGATGTTGGCCGTATGAGCCTTGGAGTTCATGATACTCACATTGGGGTCGGCTGCAAGGGCGCTGAGTTCATTGGCCGAGTCGCCGCGAACTAATCCGCTGCTGCCCCAGTGATAAGGCAGCCCGATCTGTTGAAAGGTTCGCTTACCGATCCTGAGAGGAACAATGCGTTCGGTAACCAGCACGCGCGCTTCAATGGCCGCGCGAGCAGTGACAATGGTGGCCCAATCTCCGTTTCGAAGGCCTTTTTCAGCAGCCAGATCCACGGAGACCTCACAGAACATTTCCGGCTGTAGTTCACTCAACCAGGAGAGCCATCGCGACATGCCGCCCGCGGTATGATGCTCGGTCAGCCGGTAAGTGGTGAGTAAGTAGGGAAACCGTTGATCGTCATAGGGACGATGCATCGGGTTTTGCGCACGGTCGTAATCGATCCGCACGGGGTTGCACTGCTGCCCGTAAAGAGCATTCCTCACCACCGATTCCAGGGCTTCATAGTGCACGGGGAGCGGGCCTTCCAGCATGCCTTTGGGAGAAAACAGCCAGGCCTTCCCGTCGGGTTGCATGATGAAAGGATCGATGCCGGAAATGGTTTCCTTGCCCTTGGCGCCGGGCGCGGGACGGTGGGAAGGCGGTAGCGTTTCAATGAAATCCGGAACGTCGAAGCCGGTCCATTTAAGCTTGTCCTCATCCCACCAGACAACCTTCTTGCGCTCCGACCATGGCTTCCCTTCCGGGTCAGCGGATGCGCGATTGTAAAGAATCCGGCGATTCGTCGGCCACGCCCAGCCCCATTCGGCAGCCACCCAGTCCTGCTGCGAAGCAGGCTTACGCCGCGCGGCCTGGTTCTCACTGTGCGCGTAGACGCCCGAGTAGATCCAGCAGCCGCAGGCAGTGGAACCATCTTCCTTCAGATCCGTAAAGCCCTTCACCGCTCTCCCGTCGGCGATGGTGAAGCCGTTGATCTCCTTCAGAACAGCTTCGGCACTGGGGTCTTCGTACCTGCCTTCGGTCGGATAATCCCAGGTCAGGTCGAGCAGGGCGCGGTCTTTCGGATCGGTGGAACCGGCATACAATTCTCGCAGCCGCTTCCCCAGGTGGAAGAAAAAGTGCAGTTCGCTGCGCGCGTCTCCCGGCGGTTCTATCGCCTTGTGTCTCCACTGCAACAGCCGCTGGGTATTGGTGAAGCTGCCTTCTTTCTCGGTATGCGCCGCCGCCGGGAAGAAGAATACCTCGGTTGCGATGTCGGCGGTCCTCACTTCGCCGCGGGCGTGCTCGGGCGAGACCTTCCAGAACTCGGCTGTCTCAATCATGGCCAAGTCGCGAACCACCAGCCATTCCAGATTCCGCAACCCTTCGCGCTGCATTGCGCCGTGCGGCGAACCCACCGTGGGATTCTCACCGACGACGAAGTAGCCTTTCACCGTTCGATCGATCATATTGACCACGGAAGTCATATGCGAATGATCGCCGGTGAGTCGCGGAATATAGTCAAAAGCCCAACCGTTCTCCGCCGTCGCCTTCTCGCCGTACCAGGCCTTGAGCATGGAAACGAGATACTTCTTCCCTTCCCCCCACCAACCGGTTTCGCCAATTTCGTTCTTACAATAAGCTTCGAAATCGGTATCTTGCTTCGCTCGCGGCATCGCCAGATAGCCGGGAAAAAGATTGAACAGCGTAGGGATATCGGTGGAACCCTGAATCGAGGCGTGGCCGCGCAGGGCGAGGATGCCTCCACCGGGACGCCCGATGTTCCCCAACAAGGTCTGCACAATAGAAGCCGCGCGAATGATCTGCGCTCCGGTAAGATGGTGTGTCCAGCCCACGGCGTAACAGAATGCGGAGGTTCGCTCGCGCCCGGAATTCGCACAGAGCGTCTCCGCGATCAACAAAAACTTCTCGGGAGGAATCCCGCAGACTTCGTACACCATCTCCGGCGTATAGCGCTGATAATGGCGCTTCAGAATCTGGAAGACGCACTTGGGATCTTGCAAGGTGAGGTCGCGGCCGCCGCTCGCGAGCTTCCAGGCATCTAAGTTATACTCCGCTTTGTCCTTGTCCCAACCGCTGAACAAACCATCGAGATCTTCGGTGTCCTGAAAGCCATCGTTCACAATCATCGCGGCGTTGGTGTAATTGAGAACATACTCGGGGAAGTGCCGGCCGTTTTCCAGGATGAAACGGATCAGGCCACCGAGGAACGCAATGTCCGTTCCCGGACGAATGGCGGCGTGGATATCGGCCACGGCGCTCGTGCGCGTGAACCGCGGATCCACATGGATGATTTTCGCCCCGCGCTCTTTGGCCTTCATCACCCATTGAAAACCAACGGGGTGATTTTCGGCCATGTTGGAGCCTTCGATCACAATACAATCGGCGTTCTGCAGATCCTGCTGGAACGTGGTTGCGCCGCCTCTGCCAAAACTTGCCCCCAGACCGGGGACGGTTGAGGAGTGTCAAATACGGGCCTGGTTTTCGACCTGTACAATACCCAGCCCGCAGAACAACTTCTTGATGAGATAGTTTTCCTCGTTATCAAGAGTCGCTCCACCCAGGTGAGCCATGCTCAACGTACGATGCAGCGGATGCCCTTCTTCATGCTTGTCCTGCCAGTTGGCGTCGCGCGCGGCTTTCACGCGATCGGCCACCATGTCCATCGCGCGATCGAGTGGAATGGTCTCCCATTCGGTGGCGTGCGGACGCCGGTACAGCACTTTCTGAGCGCGCTGATTGCCGGTGACTAATTGAAAGCTGGCCGAACCTTTGGGGCAGAGGCGTCCCGCGGAGATTGGCGAATCCGGGTCACCTTCGATGTCGATGATCCGATCGTTCTTGACGTAGACGTTCTGCCCGCAACCTACAGCGCAGTAGGGACAGATCGACTTCACCACCCGGTCCGCCGTCTTTGTGCGTGGCTGCAACTGCTGGGTGCGGCCCGATTTCGCAGTGTGGCCCAGGGCCAGGAGATCGCGATTCCGGATCTGGTTCAAGAGTGGCCAGGTGGACAGGAACGGTTTGTCGATCATCTTCTCCTATGATGCCGCATGAGCTGGTGCGGCGCCATTACATCGTGCTGATGCGAATATACCGTTTGATGTCGGGGATCGCAGCCGCTACCACCACAACCGCCAGCGCAATCGCCAACCCACCTAAAACGTGTTTGAAGTTCATCGTTATGCCTCCTGCAATTCCTTCGCGACTAAAGACGCTACCATGTCGGCCGCCTGCTCGACCGCGGCAGTTACAGGCGGCGTCAAACCCATGCGGCCTTCTTCGCCGCCCAGATCGGCGGGCTCACAACCTACTAACAGGATGTGGCCTGATCGACCACCCATGCCGCGAACCGCTCGCAGCACCTGAACGGGGTCCATCGAGTGTGCGTCGATGGCCTGTTCCCCTTCGTCTTCCAATTCCGGCTCGATGACATAGAGCGTACCGGGCTCGCCGCCTCGCGAGACCGCGTCCACCAAAATCGTCAACTCGGGAGCATCCATCAGGGCATAAGTCAGGTCGAGCCCGCGGATTCCAAAATCGACCACACGAACATCCTCCAAGGGCGCGCGACGCATCAAGACCTTGGCGACCTCACAACCAAACGCGTCGTCACCCTGGAAGATGTTTCCGATGCATGCGACCAGGATGCTCACACCAACTCCACTTCTTCCACGCCAAAGAAAAAGCGATGGCCGATTTGGCGTGCGATGCCGAAGTCGCGGCCGGGATCGTCTTCCACGGTGACCGCCAGGTGAATATTATCCTCGAAATCGCGTTCCACGGATTCGATGATCGCGATCTTTCCATCGAGCGCTATGTCAAAGATATCGGCCTTCTTGCTTGGACGCAGCCGAACTCGATCGCCTTCGCGAAACTCCAGCTTCGAAGCCTTCCGCAGTCCGCGAATGGCGCCGTGCATTTTAGCGAATGCTTCGCGGGGCAGCGATTCCGTGCGGTCCAGAATTTCGCGCGCGCGGTGGTCACCCGCGCGAACCTCCTGTTTTTCCTCTTCGCTCAAGGTGAGTACGCGCAGCGTGAGTATCTCGTCAATCTCAGTACCATCGAACAAGTTGCCGGCGCTTTCCGGAGCAATCTGCGGATAGTCATAAAGAATGATTGGGGAGGAGAGCATCAGCTTTGTTTCGCCCTCGCGGCCCGCCAGCACCGGCCAGGTCGCGATGTTGCGGCAAGCGGCCGCGGCTTCCTTAAGCTCATCAGGCGGCTCAAGCAGGGACACAAACGCTCCGTTGTGGACGCCGAGCAGAGTATGTGTCGAGAGCATCTGGGCGCCGCCTTCCGTACTGAGATTCCGAATGCGGATGGTGAAGCGCGTCAGCCCCGCGCTTACCGGCAAGGACTCCAGTTCGAGAGAGCCTTCGATTGGTGGAAAAGCAAACGGCCCTGTCGAAGCAATTTCACGCTCCGTGTCTCCTTGCAGAAACCTCACCTTGAACTCGATTGACGGCGCAGCGCCTGTCACAAGGAATTCGGTCTGCATCATGTCGCGATCCGGGCCGCCTGTCGGACCAAGCGTTCCAAAGTGCCAGCGCTGTTGGTTTTTCACCGACGACTTGCGATAAGGGTAGAGCAGAAAACCCTCATACAGCACAGCGCGGGCGATTTGTTCGAGAGGTTCGAAGTTCACGATGCGGCCTCCTGCGGGAGCGGCAATAAGCTCTCGATCGCTTCTTCCCATGTGACCATGCCGTGATGTCTCTTGTACTCATAGAGGCGCTCAAAAGCATCGCGCCGCAGGCGCAGCCATGCGCTGTCGGGATAGTAATGATCCATCATCTCGCGCCACACCTGCGACGGCAGCCGGTATTTTGCTTCCCTGTTCCAATCGACTTGATCGATCTGCAGCGGGCCGCCCGCGGTGGCGTAGAAGATGGTTCCGCTGAACTGAAAGCAAAGCGGGACATCTTCAGACTGGATTGCGTGGAAATACTTTGCCGCGCCAACGTTGAAGTCGAACGTGCAGGCGACCGGGAGTTCGCAGGCGATCTCATGGGCGAATGCGGGCACCGTTACCGAGGCGTGCGTCCACAGCATGGAACGCAAAGTCCGGCTCCAGCGCTCCGGCTCGTCAAACAGGTCGCGCAGCCTCTCGCGTTCTAAAGGCTTGTATTGACGCCGCGACGCTTCAATCAATATCTGACAGCGCAGTGCGATGCTCTGGATTTCCCGAGTACCGTTCAAGTTAGCCACTCGTAAACGGAACGCAATGGTGGGCACGGCCGCGAACGGTACGGCCAGAGCCCCGTCCACCGCGAACGTCAGCCCGGACATTCATGTCCTTTCAAATGCTGGAAGAACTGAGAGACTTCACCCCACACCTTGGCGCCGCCCGAAAGACCGCGCCAGTGCAGCCGGATCAATCCGACCAGCCGATAGCATTCATCGATGGGAACAATGAAGTGTTCGCGAACGGCGCCTACCCGATTCACTAACAGGGCTTCCACGTCAGGTTGTAAGTAGCGGAGTGCCGGATTGGCGACTAACACATCCTCCCACGCATCGAGAGGCAGCAGGGATTCCGCCGCACCCGCCGGGCCCGGATAAAGAGCGACTACTCTTTTCGCCGGCGTGCTGTAGGAGAAGAACGCGAGCGAGATGGGTATCATCAGCTCTTCCCATTGCGCGTCGCTGATTTGAAAATCGGGGAGTGCCTGTACCCGGCGCGGGATCGGCTGATACACAGACGCATAAAGAATCACGCAAGACGCGCACGCGCAACGGATGCGCCGCGAAGGCGGATCGAAGTTATGAGCGTGCACCTCCGGGAGAGCCGCGCCACAGGTGTCGCAGCGCTCCTCCGCTTCCCGAGCTGGAACGAACTTACGCAGCGAATGAAGGGATGCCCGCGCCGTGTCAGGCAATTTGAACGGCCTTCCCGACTGACATGAGAGGCACGAAGTTATTGAAGGCAGGGCTTTCCTCGATCACGATTTCCGCCGCATCCGGCGCCGCTTCCAGTATCGCGGCTTCAACGGATTCCTTCAATCCGCACCCGCCCGCCGTCAGCCGAACCCGCACAACCCCCTCGAATACACCGACCAATTCAGCCTTGCCATTGGCTTTGGCGAGAGCCCTGTGGACCCGCGTCTCCAACTCATCGGGATGCAATCCGTGAAGCATCAGGATACTGGCGACTAAGTCGTCGGCGGCGAGACGCCGGATGGTGGCTTTTCCGGATTCGCCGGCATCGAATACGATTTCCATGATCCGCTCCAACCCGGCTCCATGGAGTGCGAGAATGCCCTCCATCAAGGAATGCGCGGTCTGACGGCTCTCCGGATCGGGTATTAGCTCCATCCGGCGCACCAGGTCTTCGATGCGCCGGATACGTTCCTTCTCGGCGTTTGCCATTAGTGGCCCTGCACCCCGAACATCGGCGAGTGCCGCACATCCAGCGTCTTGCCGTTGCCCAGATACATATGGACGCCACAAGGCAGGCAGGGATCGAAACTGCGCACGGCCCGCATGATATCGATGCCCTTGAAATTCTCCGGCCCGTTTTCCTCGAAGATCGGCGTATTCTGCACGGCGTCTTCGTAAGGCCCCGGCGTACCGTAGATATCGCGCGGGTTGGCGTTCCAGGGCGTGGGCGGGTAGGGATGATAGTTGGCGATTTTTCCGTCGCGAATCACGACGTGGTGCGAGAGAACTCCACGCACGGCTTCATGGAACCCGCATCCAATGGATTCTTCCGGGACCTTGAACTCCGAGAACGTCTTGGTATTGCCCTTGTGCAGCTCCTTCATCGCCCGCTCGGCGAAATACAGAGCGGCGGCCGCCGAGTAGGCCTGAAAATAAGTCCGCGCGCGATCGCGCTCAATCGCGTTACTCCATTTCGGGATCTTCCATTCGAATTCGACTTCCGGTTTGCCGGCGGTCTTCGGCAGGTAGATCTTCACGCTGTGACCGGTGGCCTTGATGTAGCCGATATCGACAATTCCGGCAAGCGCCGTGGACCAGAAACGCGCGATGGGTCCGCCTCCGGTATCGAGAGCCAGATGGTCGCCAGTCCGCTTGTCGTACCAACGAGGAGACATGACCCATGAGTAGTTCCCTTTGAAATCGCGTTTCTGTGGACGAGGAGTGGTGGTCTGGTTCCAGGGATGGTTGCGGTCGACCGGGTTGCCGAGAGGATCTTGCCGGACAAACACCTCCTCGTTTTCCCAGCCGTCGTAGTAAGAGCTGCCGAGCAGGATGCGTATCCCCAGATTGATGTCCACCAGATTGTTGGTCACCAGTTCGCCGTCTACGACAACTCCCGGCGTCACATACATGGCCTTTCCCCACTTATCCATGTTCCGGTAGTTGTAATCGCAGACTTCCGGATCTTGAAAAGATCCCCAGCATCCCAGCAGGATACGGCGCTGTCCAACTTTTTCGTATCCTGGCAGGGCCTCGTAGAAGAAGTCAAAAAGATCGTCATGAAGGGGAACGACCTTCTTCATGAACTCTACATACTTCATCAGGCGGACCATATAGTCGGTAAACAGCTGCACCGTGGGGACAGTTCCCACCCCGCCCGGATAAAGAGTGGAGGGATGAACGTGCCGGCCTTCCATCAGGCAGAACATCTCGCGGGTCATGCGGCTCATCTGGAGCGTTTCCAGATAGAACCCGCCCGTGAACGGATTCAGCGCGCGCATAATGTCGGCGATGGTCTTGTAACCATGGTCGGCGGCATGGGGCGATGGAGTTTTCTCGGCTTTCGCCAACACACCGGGATTGGTTTCCCGCACCATCTGTTCGCAGAAGTCAACCCCGACCAGGTTGTCCTGATAGAGATTGTGATCGAACATATATTCGGCGGCTTCCCCAAGATTAGTGATCCACTCGGCCATCGGCGGGGGACGAACCCCAAACGCCATGTTCTGGGCATAGCACGCGCAAGTGGCGTGGTTGTCGCCGCAAATGCCGCAGATGCGGCTGGTAATGAAGTGCGCATCGCGAGGGTCTTTGCCCTTCATAAAGATGCTGTAGCCGCGGAAAATGGATGAAGTGCTGTGGCACTCGGCGACCTCGCGATTCTCGAAATCGATCTTGGTGTAGATTCCGAGGCTGCCGACGATCCGCGTAATCGGATCCCAGTTCATCTCAACCAGGCGGCGCTGAGAACTACTCTTTGAAGCTGTAGGTTGTGTGGTAGTTGCCATGTCGATGAGCTCCTCTAAAACGCGCGCGGACGGTAGCCTGTGGTGAGACGAGGACCGGTGTGACGCCACCGGGGTTCCTTGTTCACCGTGTGATTCGTAATGCTGCGCAGCGAACGAACCGCGGCGCCGTAGACACCAATCAAGCCGGCCGAAATTCTGGCCCCGGGTGGTTCATCCATAAAAGGCATGAACTTATCCGGGAACCCGGGCATCGTACATCCAATGCAGATGCCGCCTACATTGGGACATCCGCCAATGCCGGCCATCCATCCCCGTTTCGGCACGTTGCAATTTACCACCGGCCCCCAGCAGCCGATTTTCACAAGACACTTCGGCGAGTTGTAATCTTCCGCGAAATCGCCCTGCTCATAGTAGGCCGCGCGATCGCAGCCATCGTGGACGGTCGCTCCGAAAAGCCACTTCGGACGCAGCTGCTCGTCGAGTGGAATCATGGGCGCGAGGCCCGCAAGCTGGTAAAGCAGATAAAGCAGGGTCTCCATGAAATTATCCGGCTGCACCGGGCATCCAGGGACGTTCACAATGGGCAAGCCCGCCTTTGACTTCCAGTTCCAGCCAAGATAGTCGGCGAGACCCATGCACCCGGTGGGGTTGCCCTCCATGGCATGGATGCCTCCGTACGCGGCGCAGGTCCCGGCCCCGATAATGGCCGTCGCCTTCGGAGCGAGCCGGTCAATCCACTCACACGTGGTGATGGGTTGATTGGTTTCCGGATCGTTTCCAAGAGCGGCCCAATAGCCTTCGGCCTTGATTTTCTCGTTGGGAATGGAACCTTCCACAACCAAAACAAACGGTTCCAGTTTTCCTTCCCAGGCCCGATACCAATACTTCATGAAATCGTCGCCGACTTCATACGCGAGAACGGGGTTATGTAAGTGGACTTTCGGAAGCCCGGGGATGGCTCCCATCAGGACATCTTCCACACTTGGCTGGGTTGCGGCTGTGATGGATATCGTATCTCCATCGCATCCGAGACCCGCCGTGATCCAGAGTACGTGAACTTCTTTTACGTCTGGCGGCCGCTGGGTGCTGCGACCGTAAGGAACTTCTGCCGGCATGGGCACTTTCCTCTCCGCTTGAATTCTCCGCCCGCTAAAAGCGGGAGTCAAGAGCAGGAAAGTGCCGGACGATACATTGTGTTTGGAAACGGCCTCAAATGTGAATCTTCTGTATTTCGCAGCACCGTTTCATTCGTGGATCATGTTGCCACGCTGATGAGTGTGAGCGTCGCGGGGGAATTCTCTGGTATTTACAAGACAGCTCGCTTAGACGCTCAACACCGGGCAAGGGGAATCGCGAACGATGGCGTAGGAATTCGAGCGCAGGCGGCCAAATGGATTGTGGTGTTTTCCTCGTCCTACGATCAGCAGGTCGGCATCATGGTGCAGCGCGGCTGCGCGGATCACCGATGAGACGGCGCCGGACTCCAGGCAAACATCAAGGCGCGTGCCGGCCTCGCTCTGGAACCGGGCGATTTCTTCGCGCGCCGCCTGAAGCAGGAATTCGCGGAAATCCGTGTCGAGGTATTTCTCCGGACGGCTCTCCGCGACGGGAATCGCATTTACCAGACGGAGTTTCGCGTTGTACCGGACCGCCAGATCGTTGGCATAGCGGATCAGCTTGGCGTTCTCGGGCTTGAGATCGATGGCGCAGAGCATGCTGTGGATCGCGACGCGTCCGGATTCATCCAGTTGCTCCGTATGAGCCGCTGTCCAGACGGCGCACTTCGCATCGTGAAGCACCTTGGCTGTGACGGAACCAACGAGGAGATTGCGAAACAGTCCGTAACCGTGGGTGGGCATCATGATGAGATCGACGCCCTGCTCCTCCGCCAGTTCCGTAATGCAATACGCGGGGTCGCCCTGTTCGACCTGCCTGCTGATGTGGAGCGGCGGATCGGGCGTTCCCAGGAATGTCTCCAGCCGCTCGCAGGCAGCTCCCATCATCACCGGCACGTCGACCGGAACGGGATAGAGGCCCTCCAACCCTCCATACCAATCCTCGGGAATCTGGACAACATGCAGGAGCGTGATTTTGGCGTTGAACTGTCGAGCGACCGACAGCACGTACGGCCTTGCGGCCATGCACCGTTTGGAAAAGTCAACGGGAAACAGAATGTGATTGAAAGTGGGCATCGTATGGACTCCGTCCGGCTTCACTGGATGCAATCGAAGAACCATGCGCAAGGCCGCGAAGAACGGGGTCTTTTGACCATTTTGGGCATCCTTTGCGCGAAATGGCGCGCGAAATGGCGCTAAGGAGCGCTGGATCGCGCGAGAGTGCTCGCGCGATATATAATTCGGTCCAATGCTTGCAGGAGGAACGGCATGGATATCAACAGGCTCACCGAGAAAACCCAGGAGGCGCTGCGCGCCGCGCAGAGCGATGCGGCGCGGCGCGGCAATCAGCAGATCGATGTGGAGCATCTGCTGGCGGCGCTGCTGGCGCAGGAAGGTGGCCTCGCGCGCTCCATTTTGACGCGGGCCGGGGTAAATGTAGAAGCTCTGGCGGCGCGGCTGAATCAGGATCTCGACCGGCTACCCAAGGTGACCGGAGCTTCGACGTC
>Ga0182016_10003073_pt1 | contig 19270 bp, 16 predicted proteins | sample 712S2MmetaG_FD_120491 | JGI IMG/M metagenome (GOLD analysis project Ga0182016, IMG submission 120491) | Permafrost microbial communities from Stordalen Mire, Sweden - 712S2M metaG | ecosystem: Environmental > Terrestrial > Soil > Wetlands > Permafrost | place: Sweden: Stordalen | collected...
TCGTCGTATCTGCTGGCGTGATCGTTTTGCGAAAGAAGCAGCCCGACCGCCCGCGCAGCTTTAAAGTACCGTGGGTGCCGCTGATCCCCCTGCTCTCCATCGGGTGCTGCCTCACGCTGATGATGGGCCTGCCGTTGATGACCTGGTTCCGCTTCATCCTCTGGCTGCTGATCGGCCTGTTGATCTATCTGCTGTTCGGCAGCAAACGAAGCACGCTATCGGTCCAAAATGGATAGCAGCGGCTACGCCATCTATGTCCGTGGGTTGACTAAATCCTACGGCGACGTTGAAGCTGTTCGAGGCCTCGATTTCGAAGTCCGCCCCGGCGAGGTTTTTGGATTACTCGGCCCGAACGGGGCGGGCAAGACTTCCACGGTGGAAATCCTAGAAGGGCTGCGGCCGCGGACTTCCGGCGACGTGAAAGTTCTCGATTTCGATCCCGAACTGCAAACCAATAAGCTGAAAGATCGCATCGGCGTGTGCCTGCAAGCCACGAACCTTCCGGATAAGATCACGGTGAAGGAATCGCTGACGCTGTTTGCGGCGTTCTACACGCGCACCGTCGATGGCGATGCCCTTCTGAAACGATTGCAGCTCTGGGAGAAAAAAGACGCCGGATACGCCACGCTCTCGGGCGGTCAGAAACAGCGCCTTGCACTGGCGCTTGCGTTGATTAACGACCCGCAGCTTCTGTTTCTGGATGAGCCGACGACCGGCCTTGATCCACAGGTGCGCCTGGAAATTCGCGATCTGCTGGAAGAGCTGCGCCAGGAGAAGAGAACGATCCTGATGACCACCCACTACATCGAAGAGGCCGAGCGCCTCTGTGACCGCGTGGCCATTGTGGATGCGGGCAAAATCATCGCGATCGGTTCGCCGCGTGAATTGCAGGAGAAAAGCGCGACGCAATCGGCCATTGAGATGACCTTGAACCTTCCCTGGGAAGGCGGGGAACTTCCCGGCTGGCCGGATGCCGTGCGCGCTGTATTGAGTGAAGACAAGAGGCACATCAACGTCACTTCATCAAAGCCCGCCCGCACCCTGGTGGAGATGGTGAAGTGGGTGGATTCGAACGCTATGGAACTGGATGACGTCCGGCTCAATCGCCCCACCCTGGAAGATGTCTTCATCGAACTCACAGGCAAGAAACTCCGGGAAACGTAAATGCTCAGAGCTTACATTGCGCTGTTTCAGATCGACATGAAGCTGGCCTTCCGGGCCCGCTCCGTCTTATTCTTCAATTACTTCTTCCCGCTGCTGTTTTTCTTCATCTTCGGACAGCTCTATAATGCCGATCAAGGCAACGTCATCTTTCAGGTGGTATCCATGGTGACCGCGCTCGGCATCCTCGGCAACGGACTCTATGGCGCCGGAATGCGAGCCGTGCAGGAGCGCGAAACCAACGTCCTGCGGCGTTATAAAGTAACTCCCATTTCGCCGCTGCCGCTGTTGATTTCATCGATGATGAGCGGGCTGGTGATCTATATCCCGGCGTTAGTAGGGACCATTGTGCTGGCGATGGTGGTTTACGCCATGAAGCTGCCCTCGAACATGCTGTCGTTTTTCCTGTTCGCGTGTCTCGGATGCCTGGCTTTCCGCGCGATCGGGTTGATCGTCTCTTCCGTGGTGAACTCCATGCAGGAGAGCATGATTCTGATTCAGCCCATCTACATGGCCATGTTGTTTCTAAGCGGCATCACCATCCCGATTACCCTGTTTCCTTTATGGCTCCAGAACGTGGTGGAGTTCGTGCCCGCCAAGTACCTCATGACCGGCTTGGGCGGCATCCTGCAGCGCGGCGAATCTTTCCTGCAGAACTGGCTTGCCGCGACCGCAATGTTGATTACCGGCGTTATCGGCATCTTCCTGGCCACCAAGCTTTTCCGTTGGGAGAAGGAAGAGAAGTTGAAAGCTACCGCCAAGCTTTGGGTTCTGGTAGTCCTCTGTCCGTTCATCGTGCTTGGCGCGTGGGAAGCGCACTCCAAGGAAGATCAGCATAAGTCGAAGATTCTGATGCGCGATCTGGAGCGCGGCCAGGCTGTCCTGATCCGCAATGCGCGCATCTTCACCGGAACTGGAAAAGTGATCGAAACCGGCGCGGTGCTGGTGCGCAATGGGAAGGTGGCCGCTATCTATGAGGGCGTCTCACCAGAAGCGAAAGATCTGAAAGCCGAAGCGATCGACGCGGCCGGCAAGACACTACTGCCTGGGTTAGTGGATGTCCACATACATTTTGGCGCTTCGGGCGGATTCTCGGACGATCCGAGTAAGTTCGATCCGGATAAGTCCGCGCAGCATGAGTTCGAGGCGTATCTTTACAGTGGAGTTACCGCCGTTCGCAGCGCGGGCGACCAGTTGAAGGAAGGTCTGCGCTACCGCGAGTTATTCAACTCAGGCGAAAAGCTGGGCCCGGAAATCTTTATCTGCGGTCCCTTATTTACGGCGGAGAAAGGTCACGGCACCGAGTACGCGAATTACATGCCGGAAGCGTTCCGCGCCGGCTTCAATGCCGAATTTCTGCGCATCCCGAGAAATGTGGACCAGGCGCGAAGCATGGTTGACGCGCTGGCAGCCAAACGCGTGAATGCCATCAAAGGGATTCTGGACGAGGGCGCGGCCTCGCATCCCTACCAGCGCATGGAAATCGGAATCCTGCGGACGGTGGTGGACGAGGCCCACCGCAAGGGTTTGCCCGCGTCAATCCACACCGGACGCAGCGCCGATGTGATCGACGCCGTCGCGATCGGCGCGAATTCCATCGAGCATGGGTCCTATGTGGATGACATTCCCGATGCTACCCTGGCGGAGATGAAGGCCAAAGGCATCGCCTTCGATCCCACGCTCAGCGTAGTCGAAGGGATGACAAACTTCGCGGCCGGTAACGCGACCATCCTGAATAACTCGCTGGTGCAGCAGGTGACGCCGCAGGAGTTGATCACCGGCACGCGCAGAGCGGCCATGTCATCCGAGTTTGCGGAGATGCGGAACGGGATCGCTAAGTACCCGATGTCTCTTGAACAGGGCAACAGAAATCTGGTTCGAGCATGGAAAGCCGGAGTGATGCTGGTAACGGGTTCGGACGCCGGCAATTTCCTCGTCATGCACGGGCCCACCGTTCAACACGAGGTCGAGTTATGGGTGGCGGCCGGCATTCCGATTCAGGTCGCGCTTCAGGCGGCAACGGCCAATGGCGCAAAACTGCTGGGCGCGGGCGACCGCTTTGGAACCATCGAAAAAGGAAAAGAAGCCACCTTCCTGCTGGTGGACGGCAACCCTTTGCAGGATGTGAAGGCGCTCTCTTCCATCTCGATGGTCATGCTGAAGGGCGAGCACATTGGACGCTCCGGGCTCTTTGATCAAAAATAGAGCATGAAGCTTCGTGCTCTCCTTCTGGTAATTCCCATGCTCGCGCCGGCGGCGGATCTGAAGATCGATCACGTTACGGTTGCGGGCAAGAGTCTCGCCGTGATGGAGCAGCAACTCTCGACGGCCGGATTGCACTTTGAATCCGGTGGCCCGCATACCAACCACGCTACCGAGACGGCCATCGCGAGTTTCCCGGATGGATCTTACATTGAGCTGATCGCGCCGCAAGCCAATTACGATCCGGCGGCTCTGGCTGCGCATCATTGGAGCAAGTTCATGGAAGGGAATGCGGGGCCTTGCGCCTGGGCGGTGCGGCCCACTTTCTTCGATGGGGAAGTGGCGCGGATCAGGGCTGCGGGCCTGCCGGTGAAGGTTGTGGAGGGCGGGCGCACGCGTCCGGATGGCGTGCCGTTGAAGTGGAAAACCGGCGACTTGGAGGGGTCGGTGTTTCCGTTCTTGATTACAGACGAAACGCCGCGGCAGAACCGTGCGTTCCCGAGCGGCAAGCCGTCGAATCGAGATGAGGCGGGCGTCCTACGTGTGGTGATTGCGGTGTCGAAGCTATCGGATGCACTGGATCGATTTCACCTCGGCTATGGCGATGCGCCGCGCGCATTGCGGCAGGTGGATCAAAAGTTCGGCGCGGAACTGGCGTGGATCGCGGATTCGCCCGTCATTTTCGCCGCGCCGCTCAGCGCGGACTCATGGGTGGCGGAGCGCATCACAAAGTTCGGCGAAGGCCCCGTCGCGTTCGTGCTTAGTGGAAAGAATAAAGTGAAGAACGCCTGGGGAACCTCGCGATGGTTTGGACGCGACTTGACTTGGTTTGATCCCGAGAAGATAGGTGGTTGGTGGCTGGGAGTCGAGGAGTGAGTTAAGCTACATTACTTTACAGCTGCGTTACTTCGGCGGGCATACAATCACAGGCATGATGTGCCCCCGCAACCCCCTCGTTTTGCTCAGTCTTCTGGCCGCGCCGGTTTTCGGTGCGACCGTTCAATTCTCTAACCTGCTGCCCGTAGGCACGACCCCGACACAGGTCAAGACCGCCGCGTCCGGGAATGTGTACGTGGGAGGGTACTATTCTGAGTTCTCCGGCCCCGCGATATTCGTCGCTGAAATCTCGCCTGACGGGTCGAAGTTAATCTTCTTCTCGCAAATCGGGGTTGACTGCGTCGGGTCGATGACTCGATGCAATTTCGAGTCGTTGGCTGTGGGGCCGAGCGGCTCCTGGTTTTCGGCGACGCTGTATACGAGCCCGACCGAATCCAATTCAGCAATCCTCGGGCCCAATTCGGAACCGTTTCCGGCCTACTCATCGATATCTGACATGGCATTCGACTCACAGGGCAATCTATACGTGACTGGTTACGATCCGAACGTGGTATCTACCCTTGGCAGCTTGTCCGGAACAAATCAGAGCAACAGCTTCATCGTGAAATTGAATGGGCAGGGACGGGTTATTTACGCCATCCACAACTACGGCGGCTCGCATATCGCCGTCGATGACAAGGGAGACGTCTTCACTGTCGCTGCCGACCCATACGGGCAAACGCCGACTCAAGGCGCCTACCAGACCAGCATCCCGTCCGAGCTCTGTAACGTCGTCACCATGAACGGTCCAGCCTGCAACAATAGCCAGTACGTCACCGGCGTCAACGCCACCGGCACCGCGCTACTCTTCTCGACCTATCTCACATCGGGCGGAGGCGAAACGCCGGCCGGTATCGCCGTCGACTCCGCCGGGAATGTCTATGTCGCCGGAACCACCGCATCGCCGAACTACCCCACAACCCCCGGATCGCTCGAACCCGAATTTCAGGCGCAGCCCCAAGGCGCCGGCTACGTTTCCGCCTTGAACCCTACCGGCACAGCACTTGTCTTCTCTACTTACTTCGGCGGCTCCGACCATGACAGCATCACCGGGATGTCTCTCGACGAGACGAACAACCTGATTTACCTGACCGGGAACGCAGCGTCTCCCGATCTGCCGGGTATCTTCGGAATCTATCGGAATTGCGTCCCGCAGTCCTTCGTGTCGGCCCTCACGACGGACGGAACGGCGGTCACTCGAACGCAGACCGTGAGCCCGCTGAACGGGTATAACCCATCAGTAGCGGTCGGCTCGAACGACACCCTGTGGGTCGCCGCCAACTACCTCGCGCAGATGAACCTGGACGCGCAAGATGCGCCCATCGCGTGCCTCGCCGATTCCGCCGGGGTGTCCGTGACCAGCACCGTGACTCCTGGGCAGTTACTCACCATCTACGGCAATGGGCTGTCGGCCGATACCTCGACGTCGCAACCATCGAACGGCTTCTATCCTACTTCCGGGACGAATGCCTCGGTGACCGTAAATGGAATCCCCGCGCCGATCCTCTTCGAATCGCCTCACCAACTGAACGTGCAGGTTCCATTTGAAGTTGCCGGACAGTCGACGGCAACCATACAGATCGCGAATGTGGATTCCCGCGCGGTGCCACTTACCGCGAGCGCAGCCTCGATCTTCGAAGTCGCGGCTGAATCAGTCGGATGCACCCCCGCCTATCTGGGACAAACGGTCACTCTTGCTTTGAATCAGGATGGAACGGTGAACGGTTGCGCGAATCCAGCGAAGGCCGGATCAACGATCACGATCTTCGCCGATGGCTTCGGAGTCACATCGCCCTCTCAAGCAACGGGAGCCGTTGTCACGAGCGCGACACCACTCAATCCACAGCCAATTTTCCCCCCGCCTCCCACGCTAGTCTCCGCAACGGCTCTGGTCGGATCCATCTCCGGAGTGTATGAACTCCAGATTCAACTGCCTGGTCCAGGGACTTATCAACAGGTCGGCCTCCAAGGCAACATTCAAGTACAAATAGTCCAATAGAAAGCACGATGTGAAAACGTTAAGGATGATTTCCCTCTGCCCACTAGTTTCCTACTACTCGCAACCCGCTCGGCAGGCTCTCCCCGAAAATCCGCCCCATGGCGCGCTCATCGGGACTCTCGTCGCCTTCCAGAATTGCCAGGTGACGTTCGTCCGTCAGCCTCGTTCTCACGGCATCGAACACGGCCGGCGGCAGATCGCGCACCGGGTCGCCGGTATGCCGCGCGATTGACGCCAGCACTTCCTCCGCGCCCGGAACCTTCAGCAGAGCCTCAGCCCAGCGGCCCGCCGTCGCCGCCGGCAGTACCTGGTTCGCGGGACCATAGAAAAGCTGCCGCGCCGCCAGGCGGGAAAGGCACCAGAAGTCGTTGGACGAAAACTGGCCGGCCTTGGCGTTGCGCAGAATGGCGTCGCCCAACTCGGTGCGGGTGCCGGCGGGCAGAAGCTCCAGGCTGCTGGCCGTGCGCCACATCTCGCGCATCAGGCTCGAATTGATGCGCTGCCTTTTCTCGTTGCGCCGCGGCAGTAGCGCGCCCGATAAACGCTGGAAGATGTCCACCTGCTGGTTGCGATTCATGCCGCCGGCCAGGCGTCCCCAAAAGATCCACCAATCGATCTCATTCTGTGCCTGATTCGCAAATTGCAGGCCGCCGGAATAGACGCGGCGCGCCTGCTCAACGCGGTATTCATCGCCGGGATAGCCGAAGCCGGGGCGCAGGCAGAAGCCGCACAGATTCAGCCAGCGGACTTCATATGCCGGGCTTTTACGGCGGCCCTCGACGACCGTTAGAAACGCGTCGGCCAGTTCGCGCGCCGCCGCTACAGGCCATGAGTTGCGGCCCAGGCCGAGCAACTGTTCGAGACGCGCAGGCAATTCTTCGGGCACCACCGCGGATGTCGCCGAGAAAACGTCTTGGACCAGAGCTACCGAGCTCTTTACAGCTTCGTCGCTAACGATAGCGGCAGGCTTCGAAGGCGCATCGGGCGCCCCTTTACGCAGCTCGAATTGCAGCCGCCAGCGATGCTCGCTGATCTTCGACTGGCACCACGTTTCGAGCGTGCCGATCTCAGTCAATCGAGCGCCCAGCGTGACGGGAACTTCGCGCTCGCCCTGCTTCCCGAATCGCAGCACGGCCTGAAGCGGCGCGTGGCGGCGGAACTCGGGTTCGATGGGAACCAGTTGGCCGGGCGCGTCTTCCGAACGCGCGAGTGAACTATAGAGCGCGAAGCTGACGGGCCGGTTCGCCACTACATGCAAATCGTCGCGATCGATCTCCAGCGTCGTGCCTTCTTCGGCGCCGCGCGGCACCAGGCAAACGGCGTTGTCGTTACTCAGGCCGATGAAGTAAGCACGCGGCAAACCGCCTCGGACGATGACGCCCGAACCGGTGGAACGCACGTAGCTGTAATAAGCCGCGCCGCGCGCCACGGCCAGGTCCAGGTCGCGATTGTCGAAAATCTCCGGGCGTTTTCCGTACCAATGTTGCAGCGCGTCCGCGACGCGTTCGCGGCAGATCTCCGGGATGAAGAAGCCTCCGTTGAACAGAATCGCGTCCGGAATCTGACCCGCGGTATCGAGGAACGCGGCCAGATGCTTCGTGATCGCCGGATCGGTTTCATACGGCAGGCCGAGTTCACGGAACAGACTGCGCTTTTCATCCTGTGGCTTTGTCCCACGCTCGGTGAGAGGCAGGAAACCTTCCAGCGTCAGTTCCAGGGCTTCTTCACGCAGAATCTCGGTCTTCAGCGTCTTGCCGACGAGCGAAGACCCGCTTCCCAGCACGGTGATCTCGACGCTGGCCAGCTTGGGATCGGAGAGCAGCTTCTCCTTGGCGGACGAACATTGCCGCCGCATGCCGCTGCGCTGCCGCAGAGACAATGGAACGCCGAGCTTATTTTCGACCAGCCACCCGAGCGTGAGATCCAGGTTATCGCCACCGAGCAGCAGATGCCTGCCGACGGCGGTGCGCGTGAATTCGATGCGATCGTTCTCGCGGCCCACGCGGATGAGGCTGAAGTCGCTGGTGCCTCCGCCGACGTCGCAGATGAGAACCGTTTGGCCATCGAAGAGCCGCTTACGGGATTGCGTCAGATTGCCCGCGATCCAGGAATAGAACGCCGCGGCCGGCTCTTCAATCAGAGTGAGTTGCGGCAGGCCCGCTTGCCGCGCGGCCTCCACTGTGAGCTCGCGGCCTTCCTCGTCAAACGAAGCAGGAACGGTGAGCACGATATTCTGCGCAGCCAGATCGGGCTTGCCGGATTTATCCCACTCTTCGCGGAACTTTGCCAGAAATCGCGCGGAGACTTCCACGGGAGATAAGCTGCGCGCGGCTTCCTGCGAATCCCACGGAAGAATCTTGGCCGTGCGGTCCACCTGTGCGTTCGAGAGCCAGCTCTTGGCGGAATGAACCAGTTTGGTGGGCAGCAGCGCGCCTTGCTCCCGGGCATACGTACCCACGGGCTGGCCTTCTTCGAGCAGCAGAAAGGACGGCAGCGTACGGCGCGGCTCAATGCGATGCTGCGCGACCAGCTGCGGCACATCGAAGACGTGAATGGGCGGAAAGCTGACATCGTCGGCCTGGTCGGGGTTAATCCAGGCCAGGGCGGAATTGGTGGTGCCGAGATCGATCCCGATGTTCATTGGGCCGCCGTGAGTCGCTCGCGGACGTTGAACTCCAGCTTCCAGCGACGTCCATTCGCAGCCACGCACCAGAGCTGCAATTGCCCGAGTTCGGTGATGACGGTTTCAAAGGTGACGGGAACCACGCCTCCCGTCTCATGTTCGAGATCCACCTGCATCGCCGGCATTTCTTCCAAATCACCGCCCAGGTCTTCAATCACATCGCCGGGCGCGTCCGTCTTCCTTGTAGCGGAAGAGAAGAAGCGGAATTCGGCGGGCTCCCCGACGACCAGTCCGAAGGGACGGCCCGGAACGCCGGCGGAGGTGCCTTCTTCCATGCCGAACTGCGCCACGGTGAGAGCTTTGATCGGGGCAGCGAGGCCGGGCACAGCGGGCATGGAGCTTTCGACGCCCACGTAGTAGGACCGGGCCACGCCCCCGCGGATGCGAACGCCTTTGCCCCGCCGCGCCGCGCCATAGTAAGCGGACCCGCGAGCTACGGCGTGCATGAGGTCTTCGCCGCTCAGGGTTTGCACAGGAGTGCCCAGCCACTCGCCAAGGACGCTGAGCAAGCGTTCCCTCACGAAGGGCGCGCGGAGCACTCCACCGTTGAAGAGCACATGCGTGGGCCGCGCGAACTCACCGGATTTCGCGGTGGAAAGGAAGCGGGCCAGATGTCGCGTCACCGCGGCATCGGCCGCGTAAGGCAGCCCGAGCTCCACCACACCGCCGCGCCGGCGGTGCGGCATGTCGGTCGGCGCAACCACGGGGAAAAACCCTTCCAGCACCTGCTCGATATCGCTTCTCAAAAGCTCAGCCTTGATGGAACCGCCGATCAGCTTACTGCCGCGTCCCAGAATCGTAACGGGAAATTTCGCCGCCGTGGAATTCTCTTCGAGCAGGTTCTCCTTGCCTGCGCGGCAGTTACTCCAGAGCGCCGTCAACTGGAATTGATCGATGCGCGTGCCCTTCTCGGCAAGCCGTGCGGAGATGACGTGAGCCAGCGCCAGGTCGATATTGTCGCCCCCCAGAAGGATGTGTTCGCCGACGGCGATGCGTTCCAGGGCGAGGTCGCCTTCGCGATTCTCGACGACGATGAGAGAGAAGTCCGTCGTGCCGCCGCCGATGTCGACCACCAGGATCAGGTCGCCCGCGGTGACAATCTCGCGCCAGTTGGGGTTCGCGTCCAGCCACGCGTAGAAGGCGGCTTGTGGCTCTTCGAGCAGCGTGACCTCTCCGAAGCCCGCCTGTTTCGCGGCATTCAAAGTGAGTTCGCGCGCAAACTCATCGAATGACGCCGGGACGGTGACCAGTACGTCCTGCTGTTCCAGCGGAGCTTCGGGATGTGCGCTGTTCCATGCTTTGCGAAGATGGGTCAGGTACGCGGCGGAGGCATCGATGGGCGAGATTTTTGGAACGCCTTCGGGCGCCTGCCAGGGAAGAATCGCAGCGGTCCGGTCCGCCGCCGTGCTGGAGAGCCAGCTCTTGGCGGATGAGATCAGACGGCCGGCATTTTCGAGTCCGCGGCGCTGCGCGAAATGGCCGACGACGAGCGATGGAGCTTCATCCCAGGGCAGCGCGAGTGAGCCATCCGGAAATTCACCGGGGCCGGGAAGGTAGCCAAACGACGGCAGCAGGGATTCGTCGCGCACTTCTCCGGGGCCAACAAGTTGCGGTACGGGGAAGATGCGCGCGCTCGATTCGCCGCCGGGCGTGAAGGCGAGCGCCGAGTTGGTGGTTCCGAGATCGATTCCGATGACTTGCGGCACGCTACTCAATCTCTAGTTCAGCGGGGGCGATGAGCTTCAGGTTCTGGCCCGCCGGGAAGGCCGGGAAATCGACCTGCGTCACCTGCCAGCCGCGATGCCGCAACACACCGCCTGAGGGCGGAGTTGCGGGCACGTTGCCGATGAACTTCACCAGCGCGGGGTCTTTGCCCGGCGTCTGGACGGAGGTGCCTTCCACCCCGTCGATGACCGGCGCGAACTTGAAAAAGCGCTCCAGCGTTTCCTTCACGGGGGTGTGCACGCCGCGCACCGCGTTGCCGACCTGCTCATCGGAATAGGGCGCAACATCTTCCAGAAAGAAGTCGAGCATGCGGCCGTCGCGCTGCAGGATACCGAGCAACTGCAGCGCGCCATCGGCCGCGCTGGGCTTGGGAACAACGGGCGCGGGCTTAGCGGCGGTTGGCTTCAGAGGCCGCGCGGAAAGACCCAGTTCGGCCGTGAGGTCGTCCGGCAGTTTGCCACCGAAGAGCAGCGCGAAGAAAGCGCGAAAAGCTTGTGAGACGCGATTCAAATAATTGACTCCAAAACATTTAGGATAGCGTGACCGCTACACGAGGGTGAGGCGGCGAAGTTGTTCGAGCTGTTTGCGCGCCTGGTCCGCCCAGGCGCTGGAGGGGTCGAGTTTCAAGTAGGCCTTCCAGTGTTTGACGGCTCGCAGGTGATCGCTTTTCCGTTCGGCGACCAGGGCGAGGTTGAAGTGCGCGTCGGCATAGGTGGGGCTTAGGCGCAGCGCGAGTTCATACTGGTCGCGGGCGGGGTCGAGCTGGCCCATTTCATCGAACACGTTGCCCAGGTTGAAGTGGGCCAGCGGATAGCGGGGGTCCGCTTCGATGGCGCGCTGGTAGTAGACGGTGGCCTCCTGCAGGCGGTGTGCGCGAAAGGCGATGGTACCCAGATTCACCAGTGCGCCGGCGGCGTTGGGGTTGAGCTCGATTGCTTTGAGGTAGGCCCCCAGCGCCTGATCTGGCGGCGCACCCGTCTCTTCCAACGTCAAGCCGCGCTGAAACCATTGCTCGGCCTCATCCGCGGCAACCACCGGCGGCTGCGATCTGCGGGCCAGCGTTTGGACCGCGCCCAGTTCGCGCGCTTCAAAATCGAAGAGCAACTGACCGCTGATGGCTTCCATTTTTTGACCGGAGACCTGTACCTCGATGGTTTTGCCGTTGGAAACGATGCGGAGTTCGCTGAGCGGCTTTTCGATGCCGGTCAATTTCGTTTTCAGCGAATCGATGGCCTGCCTGATCTGTTTCGGCGCGATCTTGTTCTCCACCAGTTGATGAAGCGCTCGAAGCGCGATGAGGTCCTTGAAGCTGAAGGCGTCGGCGGGCGGAATGAGCCCCGCCTTTTCCCAGCTCTTCAGGCGTTTTTCAGAGACGCCCAGGACCCGGCGCACCGCTTCCCGCGAATACTGCTCCTGCGGCTCTGGTGCGGGTACTGAAGACACGGGAAGATTTTAGCAAGTCAGCGCCGCGAACTAGCGCACCCGTCGCGCGACTCACCTACCACGAGTAGCGGCAATCGTCCCCACGGAAGCTAAGTCGCGGAGCGACTGGAAAATCTCTCATTTGTTTTCACCGTGGTCTACTGGAACGTCACATTCACCGTATTCGCAGTTTGACTGTCCGCCGTCAAAACGATATTCACCGTGCCCTGCCCTTGCAGCGATCGGGGTAGCGGACCAATATTTACCTGATCCTCGCCGACTTCTCCCGGCGCGGCGCCTGCGAACAGAACCGGCACTGAGATGCCGTCGACGGTGACCGTGACATTCGTGGCATTGCGGATACCCGTACCAAACAACGCCAGATAGATCTGATCTTCCGTGGACCCGAGGTCGACCGGCAGCGGAACAAGACTCTGTCCGCTGACCTGGTAAACCGCCTGATACGGCTCTTGCACGCCGGAATCGACGGGCAGGACGAATGCCGCCACGAGGCCGGAGGAGTTGAGCGCAAACAGGCCCGGTGAGACGGTGCCGATCTGGATCGTCTCCGTGCCGGCGAGGCCACTCGTCGGAGTCATGGTAACGGTTGCCGCACCCACCGCGGTGCCCAGCGGAATTTCGTAATTCACCTGGAGGGGCGAGACGTAATATAACGAGGCCGGGCGGGTGACCCCAACGGAATCCGTAACGGTGATGGAGGTGCCACTGAGCGATGTGGGCAGCGGGATGGTGGTTGCCGGCGCGGTGCCCACAGTCAGATTCGTTCCAAACGCCGCCACGATGGCTTCGGGCGCGAAAGGTTCCACCTGGTACGCCGTCGCCAGCGCGGTGGTGAACATGGGGGGCTGTAGCGTGAAGTGCAAGGCGAAGATGAATTCGTTGGCGGTGCTTGGGTTGATTCCGCCGGCGGAGACGAGGCTATAAGGGTCAACGAAAATCTGCTGCCAGTTCGTTTGGACGCCGGCAGGCAGCGCCCCGCTGAATCCAGAGCCGTAGTACGCTTCGCCGGGCACTGCCGGATTCGACGCCGACGCGCAACAGATGGTGCCAATGCCATTGGTCAGCGGGTTGACCGGCGTGCCGCTTACCAACCACTGGTTGACAACCTGATCGAAATAAGCCGCCTGGCTGGTGGTGTAGTCCATGGTGATGTTCCAGTCCGAATTGGCGTCGCCGGCGAGCGGTCCATTGTTGGCAATTTGCAGGTAGAATACGTCCCACTCGCCGGTGATGCCGGTGGGGATCTGTTCCTGCCAGATCTTGACCGCCCCGGTATCGACGAACCGCTGGGTGGAACTGAAGGTAGTCACTGCCGAGTAATTATCGGGCACGTTGGCGCCGCCAAACGTTAAGGGCGAACCGATCGGGATGATGCCAGGCCCGGTTTGGGCGAGTGCGCTGTGGGAGAGAACGGCCGCGAACATGAGGGCTGTGGCGGCGAAGAGTTGAGGACGAGTCGGTGCAGGCATTGTGAACCTCGTTTTGGTCTTTTATTCTATCGCCGCGCGATTCGCGCCGCGCACCCGCGGTTTGTCGAGCGTAACCCGAATAGGGAGCGCGCGACGGCCGCTCGTTTCGGGTCGTCGCGCGTCAATAGCCGCACCGCTACATTAATATCGACCGCGGTCTCGGCGTCGAAGCACTTCGCGGGCTACCGCGGAATCCATTTGGCAAGCGCTTTCGGCTTCCCCTGGGATGGCAGGCAGGCCACCACTTCGTCGAGCGTAGTACGTGGGAAAGGGTCCGGGGGGCGCAGTGCCACGACGTCGCCGTTCTCTTCGATCGTGAATTCCGTGCTGGGTCGGGTGGTCTGCGTTCGGCAAGAACCCAGTACCATTATCTCACCGCCAAGCCAATTTCACGAACCAGGTGCACGACCACCACAGCCACAATTTCATTGCGTCAGGCGCAAGATAAATTGCTCCATCACTATCCGGTCATCGGGTCTGGCGCTGCGCAGATCGCGATCCGCCTCAAAGATCAGCTTCAACCCCGTCTCCAACTGCTCTTCCGTGCGCTTCTGCGCGGTCTGCGCCACCTGGTCCGCGCGGGAACCCCACATCGGTACACCGGCTTTTGAAAAGTAGCTCTGCACCTGCTGCGCCGAATGCAGCCCGGCTTTGCGCGCGGCAAGGGCCTGGCGATACTGACTTGAGAGAAATGCCAGCGACAGCGGCAGATATTCGTTCTCGCGGCAGAGCGCATCGAGCGACGCCATGGCGCGTGCGCGATCGCCCCGCCCGAGCGCGTTTACCAGCGCGAACGCGGTGCTGGCCCGGGCATCCGGGACCAATGCCTGTATTGCGTCCACGGTCACCGCGCCGCCTTCTCCCACGTAGAGCGACAGCTTTTCCAGTTCCGTCGCGATGCGCCCGACGTTCGCCGCGAGCGCCTCCACCAGAAGGGCGGCGGCGGCTGGATCGATGCTCAACTTCATCCGCCGGGCCATGCCCGCTAACTCCACGCGGGCCTGATCCGCGTCGAAGCGTTTGAATTCCACCACGTTCGTGATGGCGGAATAGAATTTGCGGATGCGGTCGGTTTTCTTCTTCTCTTCCCCTTCCAGGTCGAAACGCGTGGCTTCGAACAGAAGCAGCGTGCCGGGAGTGGGGTTGGCGATGTAGCTCTCCAGCGGGTTATCGGAAGATCCGCCGGATGGCCCGTCGTCGTCTTCGTCATCGCTCGAAGATTTGAGAATGCGGGGAAGGGCGGCTTCCGCGCTGGTGGCCAGGATCAGACGCCGCGAAGCGAACAGAGACATCGCGCGCGCATCGTCAACCACCTGGGTAATGCTCGACTGGCTTAAGTCATACTGCGCGAGGCCATCAAGGCCATCCGATTCCAGGTGCGCCTGAATCAGCGCGTCCCGGCAGCGGCCGCGCTCGTACGCTTCACTTCCGAGGAAGAGGCAAACCGCCGGGATATCGCCTTTCTTCACCCGCGCGAGGAACTGGGCGGGGGTCATTCAGAAGCGCTCCAGAATTCCACTGACGACGGAGCGAGCGACGTCGCGGCTGAGCCGGTCCACCGCGGCTGGACTTTCGTCGAAGTAGGACTTCGGGTCGACGCTGATCTCGTACTGCTCCGAGATCATGTAATCGGGGCGATTGAACAGAACCTTGCCGCTCGGCCGCTCGGTGAGCGAAATCTTCAAGTGCAGGATGACCGCGATGCCGCTGGCACGGCCCGTGTTCTGATCGAGAGTGGTCGGATAGCTGGTGAACGTCATCACCGCGCCGTTCAACACGGCGTCCGCATCTTCGGGATTCGCCACCACACGATAATGCGAGCGCTCCACCATCTCATGCGCCACCGCGGTAGTGATGGTGTCCGCGATTTTGTATTGCGTGGTGGCATTGGTAAAGGCGGGGATGGCGATGGTGTGAATCTGTTCCGGCAGCGTATCGACATGCCCGGCAACGTGATACCCGCAGGCTCCGCACGCAATCAGGAGAAGGAGCGCGAACCGCATTACAGCACCTCCTGCGCGACCAGCATCGCGTTCTGCGCGGCTAAGCGGAGATTATCCGCCGCAACCCAGAGCCACATGGCCTTGGCATGATTCCGGTCCCGTGAGATGGCACCCACCGAAATTCCATCCTGCCCCGCGATGGCGACGTTGTTGGGTGGTTCGCCCACGCTGATTTGATCCGTGGCGAGGAGAGCTTCGAGCGCGGCCCGACTGGGTGTTTCGCCGGCAAACTCGATCCAGGCGGAAAAGCTGTATCCGTGAAACACGGGCGCCTGAATCAGGCGGATGGACGGCATGGGACCAATCGCCGCATTTTGCAGCAAGGTGGCGAGATGCTTTTCAATGCGCGCCTCCAAATGCTCCAACTGCACTTCGGCTTCCTCGCCCAACTGCGCCAGCAAGCTGTAGCTTAACTGGGAATCAAATACCTTCTTCGGCATGGGCTTAAACGAGAGCAGGCTGACGGTTTGCTCCTGCAGCTCCTGAATGCCGGCCGCGCCGCGTTCCGATGCGGGTTCGAAGATGTGCACCACCCAACGCTGAATCTTGAACTCGGCTTCGAGGCGATTCAGCAGCAGGGCCATGGCGATGGCGGCGGGATGGGCGATGGATTGGATGGCATCCGGAGCGACGCGGAAATCATGCGGCTCGACCATGGGAGCGCGCAGGCGAGAGCGCGGATCGTCTTCCGCCGCGTAACTGAGATCGATCGCCGGAGTGCCGTGGGCCAGCTCAAGAGCGGAGCGGGTGGATGCCTGATCGCCCGCGAGAATCATCAGATCGGCGTCGGCCAGGGCGATCTGATCGAGCTGCAAAACGATGGCGGGCTCGCCCTTGTGCAGGGAAAGAGCGCCGCCTGGCTCCTCAGCCGTGGCGATCAGCCGGACTTCCGCGCCGAACGAATTGCTGGAGAGCAGGTCGCGCAGTTCACGTCCCATCAGAGTCTCACTGCCCACCAGGGCGATGGTGTCAGGCAAGGGGATTCTCCAAGGGATGTTCGACAGGGCGATCCAATTTTTCCGAGCTTCCGCGCGTGCGCCGCAAACGGCGGAGCAGGCCGCCCGCGCGCAACAGAACGCCGCTGGCCGCGTAGCCGCCCGCAATCGCGAGCAGCACCGGCTGCCTCCACAGGAACACCATGATTAAGAGAGCGCCGGCAAGAACGATGGTGAGTGGAGAGCGCGGGCGCAGAAAGGCGTTGTCCTTGAACGCGTAGTAGCGCCAGGTGCAGACCATCAGCCACGAGAGGCACAGCAGCATCATGAGCCAGGCCACGCTGACCTGCCAGACCATAATGGGATACCCGTCCGCGAAGAAAACGATAGACGCCACGAGCCCGGCGGCGGCCGGGATGGGCAGGCCGACGAAATATTTCCGATTGGGCCGGCCGGGATTCTTCGGCATGGGGTTCTTGGTGACGTTGAAACGCGCCAGGCGGGCGGATCCACAAAGAAGAAAGAGGAAAGTGATCATCTTTCCGGCGCGGGTGAGATGGTCATGTAAATGGGACGCCGCGCCCGTCTCCATGAACCCCACGCCCCAGGTGAACGCCAGGATGGCGGGTGCGATGCCGAAGCTGATGACGTCCGAGAGCGAATCCATCTCCCGGCCAAAATCGCTGGTGGTGTTGGTGAGGCGCGCGATCCGTCCGTCGATGCCGTCGAGCAGCATGGCCACGCCGATGGTTCCGGCGGCAAACGCGAAATGCTGGGCGGCGATCTCCGGATGCTCCAGATTCAGCGCGCCCTGAATGGAACGTAAGATCGCAATGAAGCCGAGAAAGATGTTCCCGGCGGTGAACGCGGTGGGTAGCGCGTAAGCCGCGCGAGGCGGTTTCCGGACCGGTTTCGGAGCGGCTGCTATGTCGTGCAAAGAACGGGTTCCTCCACTGGCGCGAAGCGAACTTTCAACGTTTCCGATACGCCCGGGCGGCGCGCTAAAACACTGGAACCAGCCATGACACGCATCCCTTCCTTGACTTCGAGCTGCCACTCGGGTCCAAAGACCACGTCGACGCGCGAGCCAAATTTAATCATCCCAATACGCTCTCCGGCGCTCACGTAGTCGCCTTCCTTCTTGGTGAACACAATCCGGCGCGCGATCAATCCGGCGATTTGCTTGAACACGACGCGCGTCTCTTCTCCGTGGATGGTCACTTTGTTCTGTTCGTTCCGGGACGACGCGTCGGCCAGATTGGCCGGAAGGAAGAGTCCCTTTTGATATTCCACGCCGGTGACGATTCCGGAAATAGGGGCGCGGTTTACGTGGACATCGAAGATGTTTAGAAAGATGCTGACGCGCGTGACCCCGGGCGCATCCTGAACTACCGCGACCACCTTTCCATCGGCCGGCGAAACGGCCACAGGGCCGGCCGGGATCATACGCTCCGGATCACGGAAAAACCACGCGCAAAATATCCCGACGAGCAGCAGGGGAAGACCCAGCCACGGGTTGGTGAAATATCCGACGATCGCTCCGGCGGCAGTGAAGGCGAGAGCATAGTAGAGTCCGTCCCGAACCATGGGCCAAACATATAATGTTACATGCCGGCGGGAAAGTAATGTTACGTGCCCGCGGAAAGCCGGTCTAATTCGTGCTTCAAAAGGGCATTCTGCGGGTAGGATTGCGTGAGATCTTTCAGCAGCGCCCGGGCATCTCCAACGCGTTTTTCGCGCAGGTACGCGGTTGCCAGAAGAATCTTGGCGAACGGCTTCAGGTAATGACCGTTCTGCGCCACCATTTTCATGGTTTGCACGCCTTGCTGCTTGTCTCCCTGCACATCATCGAAGCGGACAAACCAGCGGAACACAATGGGAATGCTGCCGATGAGATATTCGGTGAAACCGGTGGTGAGGTAGGCGTCGTAAAAATCCGGGGCGAGCTTCAATAGGTGCTTGGCATCGCGGTAACCGTCTTTGTTCACGGAGAGACTCTGCATCTGGCGCTTCTCGATGAGGGCCAGATAGTCGGTGAGCACGCCATCGGCGAGGCAAGCGGCGAAGAGGGCGTTCTGGTCGTTGGGAGTGCGCGCGAGAATTTGCCTCGAAAGCTGCTGGGCTTTGTTGACCGCGGCGTAAAAAAGATCATGAATGCGCGGGTCCGGTTGAAGCGATTTCTTTTTGTTGGTGATGCTTTTGTCGTCTTTGAAGAAATCCGCTTCCAGGATTCCGAGGCGGTCTAATTCGGAGAACAGGTAGCCCGAAGCGCGGACGGAAAACCCAACCGGATCTTCAGGATGCTGGGCCACATAGTCGTCGAGCACCTTCTGCGCGCTCGTAAAGTCGGAACTATAGAGGTGCGCGAATGCGGAATCGAGCATGGGCTGATAGCGCGGCGTTTCCGCGCAAAGGGGCAATGTAAGTAAAAGGACGATGAAAAACTTCACTGTTGTTATTGTCTCCTAACGATGGCCTGAAGAGGTGTGCGGCGAGGCACAGTTCGGGTGTGAGCTTCGGCCGGGATGTTCCAGCGGAGGGGGTTTTTCCGATTAAGCGGCCTCCTCATCCGTGCCAATGGGCTTGTCGGACGCCTTTGCGGGGGTGATTTCGGCTGTTTTTGGGTCGTTTTCGGGGGTTTCCGGAGTGGTTTTTGGAGCTGGTTTCCGGCTTGTTGGAACGAACCCAGATTCGGCCTCTTGCTCTTGCTCCGGGGCCTGCTCGTCTTGATCCGGCTCTTGCGGTTCGCGCTGTAACTCCTTGAGCTGCTTGAA
>Ga0182016_10003075_pt1 | contig 19264 bp, 12 predicted proteins | sample 712S2MmetaG_FD_120491 | JGI IMG/M metagenome (GOLD analysis project Ga0182016, IMG submission 120491) | Permafrost microbial communities from Stordalen Mire, Sweden - 712S2M metaG | ecosystem: Environmental > Terrestrial > Soil > Wetlands > Permafrost | place: Sweden: Stordalen | collected...
AGGACGTACGATGCCCAGGCAGATTCGGGAGTGCCGGCTGGCGCCACCCCCGGAATCGTTATGGTTGCACCCGGCGGTGTTAGGGTCGGGGATACGATCGGGTTCCCGTTCGAATCGTAGAGTGTGAACGTCACATATGGCCCCCCGGTAGTCTTGAACCCCGTAAAAACCGGCGGGGCAGTGCAGACGGCCGAGTTGCATGTGACGGGAGGGGTGGGCGTGACAGTGACGCTGACGGTAACACTGGTTTCCGGCGCGGTTTTTCCGCTGCTTGGGTTTCCGGTAATGGTGACGCTGGGCTGCGGCAGGACCACGCACGCGGTCAGGGCACAAACCGGCTGCCCGCCCTGAATCGGCGCGGGCGCCTGAGAGGAGGTCGGATACAAGACATAAATGGATGCGAACTGGCCCAATTGGGCGGCCGGAGCCGTATAAGTGCTCTGATTTCCAGTGTTATCGCACAAGTGCACCGTAACGTTCCATTGTCCGATAGAGCCCAGGTACGGGATATCGAACTGTGTCGTAGCCTCCGACGGGGAACTCGCATTGGCTGTGAAATATGCATACACATACTGGTTTGTTAGGATACTCGTTACATATACATACGAGCAGTAATTCGGTAGCCGCCATTGCACACCGCTTAGGTTATCGGCGGCCGTGACATTCACGGTGATTGGATTCCGCTGGTTCTGGAAGTCCGGCTCCACAAGATTAGTGCTAAGCGTGTTTCCATTTTGGACCAGACTTATGGAAGTCAGTTGAGGAGGAGTCGTATCGGGGTTCGAATCCGTGATGATGACGCTGCTGGTGAAATTCGCCGTCTGGAGATCGCTCGCCTGATAGTATTTGCAAAGAGAGTTGGTGTCGCACAGACTCACATACGCCATCCATGTTCCGGGGACGCTATATTGCGGAATTTTCAATTGAACCTGGAAGGTTCCGTTGGTGGATGTTCCGCTGAGCAGAGTCCAATTGGCATACTCATAACTGTACGAATACTGGTACACTCCTCCTGCAGAAACCGCGTACAGGTACACATATGAGGGGTAGCTCAGGCTGACGCCCGGGCCGCTGTCGGTAGCGCTCAAGGTCGCCGTGATCGTCTGCGCACCCGACGTTACATCCGCCGGGCTCGGCGATAAGGTGAAGCTCGTCAAGACCGGCGGCGTGCCGTTCGCCAGCACCTGGAACGACGGCAGCGCCTGCAGTAGCGCCGACGTCTGGCCATATTCATTGTTGTAGTATTGGTAATTGCCGGCGGCATCGTAGACATAGGCATAACAGGCATAGTATGTACCGGGAGTACTATCGGGGCTGACTTGCAGTGTGCCTGATAAAGTTTGGTTCTGACCCTCCACGAACGCTCCCTGCGGTTCAAGGACAAGAAAGTAGTTTGGAGGCAGGGAATACGTCGGCTGAGCGCAGGTGGGGCCAGAAAACTGAATGTAGGCGTAGCTGACGCCTGACGCTATGCCCCCGTCGGCCACCGGGGCGTCCAGCGGGTCCAAAGCGACAGCGGTTACGGTAACCGACTGCTGCTGCGTGAGAGCGTTGATAGTTCCCGTTGGCGAACTGATCGAGATAAAGTTCGGCGCAATATCATCGAACTTCGCCGGCTCAATCGTCACCGTAACGCCCGCCGATTTGGTGGTGTCGGCTTGGCTGGTAGCGATCACGGTTACCGTCTGCGAAGTGCCGTTAATCGTCGAGGGTGCGGTGTAGAGGCCGGCAGTGGAGATAGTTCCGACGCTCGGATTGATCGACCACGTGACGGCCGTGTTGGCGCTGCCTGTTACGGTGGCTGTGAATTGCTGCGTCTGGCTGGTAGCCAGCGCCGCGACGGAAGGCGCTATCGCCACCGACACGGATAGCGCCAGAAGCGGGAAGGCTAGCGCGGAGAGGAGCAGTGTACCTATCAGAACGAAGCTTCGGGACGGGGAAACAGTCATGACGGACCTCCATTAACCAATGCAGCTACTGGCAATTCCTTCTCAATTCATCCGGACCTGATAGTATTCGATGCACTAAACCTTGTCAAGAAGAATAAGGTCCCCGAAGAAGGCACAGGAATAGCCAAAGTACTAGGGGGTTTTTGGGGTTGCCTGTTTTAGGCGTATGGCAAGGCACCAGCATTTCCGCGTAAACACTTCCTTAGCATCTCCGTAGGAGTCGTTATCCTAGTAGCCCCCACGCAAAAAGGCATGCCTAGAGTTCAGCATTGGTTCGCGATTACAAATTGCGAAACTGGACGACGTAGATCTCAGGCAGACGGACTGCCCAGGTTATCGGACTAGGTACTAGTACGGTGAGAAGGTTTCCTACTTAAGCTAATCCCAGAGGGTTGGCTTGCGTGCGGACAACCTAGGACGGTAACCCTGAGCTAGAGCCTAACTGCTGCTACTCCGAATTACGCGCGAAGTTCCAAGATTGGCAACCGCGCGTTCCGTATGAAGATTCGGTCGGCGCGAATTACCTATGGGGCGTCGAGTCCCTCAGACCCGCCTGGGCAACGACATCCTCCCTTGCGGCACGGAACGACGCGCCGGGAAATGGGAACGACGCTGAACCGATTCGCATCAGGCGACCGGTGTCCGTGCGTGTAGGAATCCGCTACACCCCTAAGATATGTGCCGTAAAACGGCCCGGGCTGGGCGCTCGAAATGCCGTACGGGAGGTCAATTTGCCCGCCGAACCCGATCGTGCGGTTGGTAAGCGAAGCATTCGCCTTCACGCCCGGCGGATCGGTGCGATTGCGATTCGGGCCGGAGACAAGTCATGTTACGCACCTTGATGACCGCACATGATCGAGAAAACCGTCTATCCGGCATGCGGTACCCAGGATGGTGCCGTCCGGATCGGACACCGAAATCACCATTTCGGCGCGCGTGCCTTCGTACGCGCATGGCGGCGCGCGTCAATCTTGCCGCGGCTGCGTTCAAAACGATGCCGTTGACAGCGCACGCGCTCAACATCAAGGCGTCCAACGGCCCCACCAGCCAGCCATCGAGCACCGCCGAGCCATCCCGCGGAGCGAATTGAGAACTCCCGCCCAGGGTAGGGGCAGTCTGCAGACCAGCTGGCGGCCCGTTTCAGCTTCTTACTAACCACATCGGTCGATAGAGACGGCTCCCGGCGCGGCCAAAGTCAACGAGACAAGAATCCGGCGGGGGCCGAGCCAAGGGCAGCCCCGTGTCCATCGAGACATCGCTGCCCAGGCCGGCTGCTCCGACACCACCGATCACCGACGTTCCTCGTGGTACAACGCTTCGAGAATCACCTCCTTAGCCAGGTGCAGACCTGACAGGAAATTGCAGCCACTACATTTCGGGAAATTTCAGAAGTGCACATGGTTCGGTAAATCATCCAAGCCTCCCTAAAACAACGAAACCAGCCGAGAGGATTCCGGGGTCTGATCCCGCCGCACATTACCTGAAGATCTGCCGCGAGATTCCGCATAGAGACCTGGTGATGGAGACTATCCACGCCGCTAAGTGGCGGAAACAATTCCTTCGGCCTCGAAACTTGTATATAATTTGTGCAACATTGCGATAGGCATCTGTGCCATGGAGACCATCGGAAAGTACAAGATCACCGGTGAGTTGGGGACTGGCGGTTTTGGCCACGTCTACAAGGCGGAGGACCCGACATTCGGCCGGACGGTGGCGATCAAAGTCCTCAACTCCCAGAAGGACGAGGGAATGATTCGGCGCTTTCGCGCCGAGGCTATGACTTCGGCCAACCTACGCCACAAAAATATCATCACCGTATTCGATTTCGAGGAGGAAAACGGCGTCCAGTACCTGGTCATGGAATATCTGGACGGACAAAATCTGCAGCAGCTTGTGGATCGAAAAGCGCCAATTCCCGCACTCGACAAGCTCGGCATCATGGCGGAAGTCGCGGAGGGACTGCAATACGCACACGACCAAAGTGTGATCCACCGCGATGTCAAGCCGGCCAATATTATGCGGCTGAACGATGGGTCCGTGAAAATCATGGATTTTGGCATCGCCCGAATGACGCAGAAGAGCACCCGGCTCACACAGGCCGGTTACATGGTGGGAACGCCGCAATACATGGCGCCGGAGCAGTTTGTTAGTGACACCGCCGATGCTCAATGCGACGTCTGGGCTTACGGAGTAGTGCTTTACGAGTTTCTCACCGGGAACAATCCGTTTATGGCCGAGAACCCGGTATCCATCATCTATCGGATCACTCGCGAAGAACCCCCACCGATCTGCGATTGCGTCCCCAGCCTGCCTCGCAGCCTCGATGCGGTGGTGCGGCGGTTGCTTGCCAAGACCAAGGCGGAACGCTATCCGAGCATGGAGGATCTACGCCTGGATCTCGACCCGGTGATTCAGGAACTGGGAAAAGCACAGGTCGCCAATATGGAGGACACTGTTGAAGCGCTGATCCGTGCCGGCAAATATGACCAGGCGCAGACGGTTGTGGCCTCCATACTGAAGTTCGATCAGAGGAATCCTAAAGCGCGCAAATGGCGCACCGACCTGCGAGATTTCAGCCGCCGCAAAGTGGAAGAGGACCAAGTCAAGGCTTTGATCGAGCAGGCCGACGAGAAGACTACCGTCCGGGACTTTTCCGCAGCCGCGGCCCGGCTCCAAGAGGCCCTTCAGATCGACCCTGATAGTCCGGCTGTCCGCACCCGGTTGGACCAGATCTACGTCGAACAGCAGAAAAGAGCCCGTGCGAAAAGCCTGCTGGAGGAAGCGCGGGTCGAGTTCGAGCGCAAGGCCCTCACCGGCGCCCTGGAGCATGCCAACGAAGCCGTCCAGGCCGATCCATCGAGTAACGATGCGGCCGCTTTTTTGGATCAAGTGCGTCAGGCGATCGAAGCTCGGGATGCCGAAGTCCGCCGCAAAGCCGGTCTGAACAAGGCGCGAGGTCTGCTGCTAGTTCAGGATTACTCCAGGGCGGTAGCGGTTTTGCAGGAACTCGCAGCCAAGCATCCCTCCGACCCGGAAGTGCGCGGCAGGCTTGCAGAAGCCCTCCACATTCAGTCGGTGGATGCCACTGAAAAGAAGGTGGCTGCGGCCATCGGAAAGAGCCGGGATTACCTCGGCAAGGGGGGGTTTCAGGAAGCAATCGGCCTGTTAGCCGGGTTGGATCCCGAGGCCGGGCGGAACGCCCAGGTTCAGCAGTTGTTAAGCTTCGCTCGCGAACAATTCGAGCATCAAAAGCGCGACGCGGAGGTGGAACGGCTGCTTGCCGATGCGAGCGCGCAAAAGGGCGATTACGGCCGGGCCCTGGCTTCGATCGCGCGCGCGCTTGAGCTTTCGCCGGACAACGAAAGGGCCTTGCGACTAAGAAACGCGGTTCTCGCCAGCCGCCAGCGCGAAGAGGCTCTGGAAACGGAGATAGAATCCCGCAAGGGTGAGGCGGAGAAATTGCTCGATCAGGGGCAGCCTGAGGCGGCTATTTTGCTGCTCCAGACCCTTTCGGTTCGCTACCAGCGCCAGAATACGTTCGCAGATCTTCTGCAGCGCGCCAACCTGATGGAAAAAGAGAAGCGCGAGCGGGAGGCGGTGAACGCGATTCTGGCCCGGGTTCTAGGCCTCGCCGGCTCTGTTCGGTGGGACGACGCTCGCGCGGCGATCGACCTGGGATTGAAGCAGTTCCCGCAGTCCGCCCCTCTGATGGCGGAGCGCGAACGGGTTATTCAACAAGCGGAGCTTGAGGCCATGGTTAGCGAGATCCAACAAAAATTGGCGCGCCACGAACTGAATTCCGCGATCGCTTCCGCTGAATCGGGAATGGGCAAGTTTCCAGCCGAGCCGCGCTTGGCGGAGATACTGCAAAAAGCCCGCAGCGAGCGCGAACTGAAAGAGATGCTGGCCCGGGCGGAAGGCCTGATCCTGGCCGACCAGATCGACGAAGCCGAGAATGCAATGGCGGCACTGTGCTGGCGCGCACCGGCCGATGCGCGCGTTCCCAGGCTGCTGCGCATGCTGGACGAGAGGCGGCAGCGCCGCCAGAGTTTGGCTGCGGCCGATCAGTTCCGCAAGCGTTTCGCGTTCCGGCAGGCTCGGGACGCACTCCAGGCGATCCTGAAGGTGGATCCCGAGGACGCCGCCGCGCAGTCCTTGCTGGAAGGGGTCGATCGGGAGAGCGCCGATTATGACCGCCAGCAGAAGGTGACGGCCGCTCGAACCGAAGCCGAGCGTCTTTCCAAGCACAAGGAGTACGCGGCCGCCGTCCAAGTGCTGACGAACATCGCCAATGAATACCCCGACGATGTCGAAATTCAGGACGACCTGCGGCGCGCCCGCGACTCACGCGACCAGAGCGTCCAAAAGGAGGCCTACTCCGTCGGCTGCCGGGAATTCGACAGGCTGATGCGTGCCCGGCTGTTCGATCAAGCCATTGCCAAGGCCGAGGAACTGATCGCGGCTTTTCCCGGCGAAGCCGACCTGCAGGACGATCTGCGCCACGCCACCGAAGCCCGCGATCAGGCCGCTCGCCGGGAGGCCTATTCCCGCGGCCGAAAGGATCTCTCCGCCCTCCTCAAGAATCGGCAGTTCGAGTATGCCGTTGAAAAGGCCCAAGAGCTCATCGCCAGTTTCCCGGAAGAACCGGAACTGCATGACGACTTGCGGCGGGCGAACGAGGCTCGCGAGCATGCTGCCCGCAAAGAAGCGTATGCCCAAGGCCGTAAGGTAGTCGACGCGCTGATGAAGAACCGGCAGTTCGATCAGGCTATCGCCAGAATGCAGGAACTCGCCGTCGCTTTCCCGGAAGAGCCGGAGCTGCAAGACGAGCTGCACGGCGCTCTTGAGAACCGTGAGCAGGCCGCCCGGAAAAAGGAGTTCGCATTAAAGCGCAAGGAATTCGACGCGCTGATGAAAGGCCGGCAGTTCGACCTCGCCGTAGCCAAGGCCGAAGAGTTGGTCGCGGCTTTCCCGAGAGAAACGGAAGCGCACGAAAACCTCAGCAGGGCACGCGAGGCGCGCGATCAGGCCGCCCGCAGAGAGGCCTACATCCAAAGCCGCAAAGAATTGGACGGGCTGATCAAGAGCCGGGAATTCGAGCAGGCGATCGCCAAAGCAACTCTGCTGATAGCCACCTTTCCGGATGAACCCGAGCTGCAGGACGATCTCAAGCGTGCGCGCGAGGCGCGTGACCAGGCCGCCCGGAAGGAAGCTTACGCCCACAGCTGCCAGGAGCTTGACCTCTTGATGAAGGAACGCCGGTTCGAGCCGGCGGTGGCCGCCGCCCAGCAATTGATTGCCGCGTTTCCAGAAGAGCCGGGCTTGCAGGAGGTCTTGCGCCGCGCGCGCGAGGCGCTCGACCACGCCGCCAGGAAGGAAGCTTACACCCGCGGCCGCAAGGATGTCGAAGCCCTGGTGGGCAATCGCCAGTTCGAGCAGGCTATTGCCAGGGCCACTGCGCTGATGGCTGCTTTTCCGGACGAACCAGAGCTGCAGGAGGACTTGCGCCGGGCCGGCGAAGCTCGCGGCCAAGCCGCCCGACAGGAAGCCTACGCACGGGGCCACCAGGAATTTGAAGGCTTGATGCGCAATCGCCAGTTTGAGCAAGCCGTGAACAAAGCCCGGCAACTGATCGCCGCGTTTCCGGAAGAGCCCCAACTCCAGGAGGATTTGCGCCGTGCCGGGGAAGCGCGCGATCAGGCCGCCCGGCAGGAGGCCTACAACCGGGGCCACCAGGAATTTGAAGGCTTGATGCGCGCTCGCCAGTTTGAGCGAGCCGTGGCCAAAGCCCAGGAACTGGTCGCCGCATTTCCCACGGAACCTGGTGGCGCCGACGACCTCAAACGCGCCCGCGAAGCCCAGGCGAAGGCCATGCGGACTCTAGCCAGCGATCGGGGCCGCAGGGAGTTCGACGCGCTGATGCGGGAACGGCAGCTCGACCAAGCCGTAGCCAAGGCCCAGGAGCTGGCTAACGCGTTTCCCGAAGAAGGCATTTTTCAGGACGACCTCAAGCACGCCGTGGAGGCGCGCGGCCAGGCTGCCCGCAAAGCGGCCTACGATCAGGGGCGAAAGGAATTCGACGATCTGCTAAAACGCGAAGAGTTTAAGGAGGCAATTGACAAGGCGGAAGCTCTCGCAAAGGACTTCCCGGACGACCCGGTCATCCGGCAGGACCTGCAAGCGGCCAAATCCGCCATGCAGGTCCGCGCGCAGAGCGCGGAACTGGAGCGGCAGATTGCCGAATTAGAAGCGCTGTTCCGCAAGGGGGACAGTGACGGCGTACGGAAGCGCGCGGTGAAGCTACTGCAAAAATACGACGACCCCCGGGCGAAGGAACTGCTGCGTTGGGCGAACCGGTCGCAAACCGACTTGAAGGCATTGAAGATCGAAGCCCGTCCCAAGGACCGGAAGCTCCTATACTGGCTGACACCCGTGCTGATCGTGCTAATTATAGTGGGAGTCTATAAACTAGTTAACCCCCCGGTGCCGGGCCAGCTTCGAGCCAACCCGCCCGATGTGTCGTTCACGTATCTGATCGGCGGTCCGTTGCCGGCCGCACGCTCATTCGACGTTACCAGCCCCGGGCGTACCGCCTGGGCGGTCAAACGCAGCGACTTATGGTTTAGAGTCACACCCGTCGGCCGGGCGGGAAGGGGTTCGGTCTCCGTTACGGTGGCGCCGGAGGGTCTGCCGGCCGGCGAGTATTCTGGAATCGCCACTATTGCGTCAGATGACGGTTCGACCAGTCCAGCCGCGGTGCGGGTTAAGCTGAGTGTGAAGGGTGTGCCACCCGTGGTTGCCGCCAACGGAAAGGCGCCCGAAGGGAACGCGGGCGGCCCTCCGGCAGTTCCGAGATCCGATCTGAAAAACGGCGGGGGGGCCAACAAACAGGCCGAGAAACAGGCGCCGGCCAAGGAGTCAACCAAACCACCGGAGCTTAAACCGCCCGAAGACAAATCGACGGCGAGTTCCGCGGCGGTACTGTCGATTCAGTCGCCAACGCCGCTGCCTGCGAGGGCCGAACCGGCAGTGGACTGCAACCCCTACAAAGGGGCTAGACATGGCCAGGTCCATTTGCCGGGAAGCCTGCCGGCGGGGAAGTCCGCATCTGTCGACCGCTACAACCAGGTCACAGGCGCCCTGGTATTACGGGCCGTAGGCGATCACATTCCGGGATGCGCAGTAACTGTCACACCATTGGACCTTAACATCGGGTTTAGTCACAGCGACGACTACAGCACCGTAACCATCACGAACAACGGCACTGCGCCGGTCAGCCGACCTGGCTTTCGGTGGCAACTCATCAAGTAGCGGGACATCACGTGGCGCCGTGGTTGTAAACTGGTCAGGTATGGTCAGAGCCTCGCTACTCGCGTTAGTGCTGCTGGTTTCGGCGGCGAGTTCTCAAGAGACGGCTGAGCTTGGCCCCCGCCGCATCGCATTGGTTATTGGCAACTCCAACTATGCCAACCTTACACCGCTACCCTACGTCAAGGAAGAGGTCCGGCTGATGGCGGACGCTCTTCGCAAAGCCAATTTCGATGTCCACCCTATGCAGGACTTCAAGTGGCCCGAAGATATCGGGGAGGAACAAAAGTTCGAGGAACAGTTGCACCCCGGCGACGTGTGCGTGGTCTTTTATGCTGGCTATGCGGTGCAGGTGCCGGCGGACGACAATTTCCTGCTGCCGGTGAATTTCGATCCGGCTGCCATCGCCGCTATGGAAGTTCGGGCCTATCAGTTCAAGCGCCTCCAGCAGATGCTGGACGATCGGGAGGTCGCCTTGAAGATTTTCATCATGGACACCTCCCCGCGGATCGAAGCGGCGATTGCTGGAACGAGTGCCGGGGATGCGGGCTTGATGGATCCGCAGATTCAAGACAGCAAGGAAACGCTTTATATCTCCGCGGTTTTTCCCGGCAAGTGGGCCCCCGAGGTTCCCGACGGTTCCATCAGCTTACTAACCAAGGCGAGCGCTCAATACATCTCCGAGCCCTGTCTCTCCCTCGGGGAACTCTTCGACAAAGTCAAGGCGGATGTGAACTCAGCCAGCACAGTCGGGCAGATCCCGGATATCCGGTCGAGCGTCGTGACTATGCAGAGCTTCTATTTCCACAAGTGCGTCAAATCCCCGCCGCCACCTCCTCCTCCGCCGCCATCGTGGCCGCGCCTCAACCTCCCCGTCCAGAATAGGAGGGACCGGGAAGAATACGTGTGGATTCCCCCCGGCAAGTTCCTGATGGGCTGCATCACGGCCACATCACCCGGGATCCCCCCGGACCCGCGTTGCCATCCTGACGAAAAACCGCAGCATGAAGTCACGCTATCGCAGGGATTCTGGATGGGCCGGACTGAGGTGACGGTCGGATCGTACAAGCGCTATACCCAGAAGGCCAACGGTCCGCGCGGGAAAAAGCTTACCATGCCGCGGCTGGAGCGGGAATGGAGTGCGGATGACTACCCCATGGGAGACGTGGTCTGGGAACAAGCCGCAGCGTATTGCAAATGGGCCGGTGGCCGGCTGCCCACCGAGGCGGAGTGGGAGTACGCGGCTCGCGGCGGCAAGGACGGCGAAATCTATCCCCTGGATTCTTCGGACAGCCGCAGCAAGGCCAACTTCGCGGGCGATACTTACGACGGCCTTGCTCCGGTAGGCAAGTTCGATCCCAATCGCTTCGGACTGTATGACATGGCAGGCAATGTCTGGGAGTGGGCGAACGATTGGTTCTCGGCATCTTATTTCGCCGCCGACGCCGTGACCGATCCGAAAGGCCCTGCGACGGGAAAAGAGCACGTGATTCGCGGGGGATCCTATGATTCCAAACCGGAGGAATACCTCAGGATCTCTTACCGCAAAGGCTACGGCAGTGTACCCACGCCCGGTGTGGGATTCCGATGCGTGATCGACGACACCCCGGACAGCCGCAAACTGCTGCCCGCCCCGGAGGCGCAGTGAGTTTCGTTGGGCGGACTTGCCTGCTCGTGCAGGTAATGTCCGATTCAGTGGAGGTCTTAGACGGTCCCGGTCGAGTCCCCTCCGGCTTGGCTGTTTCCATTTCTCGGGTCGTGTGCGGTACCCGCAAATAGTTTCTCGACTCCCTGATTCATTTGACAATGCGGAATTCTATGCTATAACTGATGGACGTTCGGCTTGAAAGCACAACTAATATGTCTAACACTCGTGCATGGCGGCCGGGATCGATAACTTTGCTCACGCTCGCCTGTGTCGTCCTACCTGTCCAGGCTCAGCAGTTGTCCGTAATCCGACCCGGCAGTTTTGAGATAGGCCCATTTCTGGGTGCCAGTTACGGCATTGACCAAACCCGTTTCATGGGCGGAGGTAATATCACCTTCGCTGTCAACAAATACCTACTTCCATATGCGGAATTCAGTTACTTCCCGGGTATAGGCCGCGAGCAAACCGGCACGTTCTCAGGCACCGGCGCGACCTTCACTTCCAGGTACTCGATCCCGCTGTCCGATTTTCATGCCGGCGTTCACATTCGATTCCCGATTCATGAAAAGCCGGTCGTGCCTTACGGAGTATTCGGTATGGGCGCTCTCACGCACTTCCGGAACAACGTGACCGAGACTTTTACCGACGCCAGCGGCAATATATCGCAATTGCCTTTGACGGTTCCCGGAGGCAGCAATTTCGCCATCAATTTCGGGGGCGGTGTGCGCTTCTATCTTAGCCAGCACTTCGGCCTGCGCATAGAGGCTAAAGCTTACAAACCTACGGGAGTTTACTCTCAGGTATTCGGCAAGGTCGAAGGCGGCTTCTTCTTTCAATTGCGGTAAGCCTCGGCTGGAAGCCTGGACGATGGACCGTCGCTTCTCAGTTCCGCGCAGCCGGGCCACCGACGCTGCCTGGACCCAGACCATCTCCGCCGGCTCCGCTGTGATACCGGCTCTGTTGCCAACAGCGCGGGGCCGATCTGATAAGGTGATACCTTGACCAAGAACCGACCGCGCTTTTCCGTGGACGACACTTCGAAGACGTGATAATCATGCTCTGCGTCCGATGGTATTTGCGGTACTCCCTCAGCTATCGGGATCTGGAAGAAATCATGGCGGAGCGCGGTCTCTCCGTCGACCACGTTACGATCTGGCGCTGGGTGCAGCGGTATGCGCCCGTTTTGAATCAACGCATTCGTCGCGAACTGCGCGGCCCGAATCGATCTTGGCGGGTCGATGAAACCTACGTTCGGGTCGCCGGGAGTTGAGCTTATCTCTACCGAGCTGTTGATTCGGCTGGCGTAACCATCGATTTCATGCTGTCGCCCAACCGAGATTTGATTGCGGCGAGGCTGTTCCTGAGGCTCGCACCGTCGGGAGGGAACGAGATCGGGCCGAGAGTAGTCAATGTAGATGGGCATCCGGCGTACGCCCGCGCGATCGCCGAACTGAAACAGTCCGGCCAATTGGGCCGGCGCTGTCACTGCCGAACGTCGCCGTATCTAAATAACATCACCGAGCAGCACCATCGGCTCATCAAGAAACGCATCCTAGCCAGCCTCGGCTTCCGCTCGGCGGAAGCCGCATGGAGAACAATCGAAGGCTATGAAGCGATGTTCGCGATCCGCAAAGGACAGATCCGATGGTTGCCAAAGGGTGATGCGGTGGGCCAGCGTGAATTCATCCATACTCTGTTCGGCATCGCCGCATAATGAGGGTCAGAAATCTCCCTTCATCAGCGCCGACTCCCGCTATTTGCAACAGATCCGGTCGGTTCTTGGTCAAGGTATTACCTTATCAGATCGGCCCCGCGCTGTTTGCAACAGAGCCGTCGCGGCGGCGGCTAGAGCCCCGGCGCTCATCGGCGTGTCGTCTGACTTTCCAATCACCGGCCCCGGTTGGTTCGCCGCTTGCGGGCAGCATGAAAATCGCTACCTCTTCCCTTTGTTGCCCCGTTGGCGCGGCGCCGCTAATTCGCAACCACACGTTGCCGTGGCAGGACCCGGATACCTGGTTGCCGCCCGCATTGGTGCGGCCTTGCGCTCCTCCGAATTGACGAGTGCAGCTTCTCTCCTTCTGCCTAGTTGGGTCCCCGCACGAACTGCTGCCTTCGCCGCTACCGCACTGTTAGCGCCGGAATAAAAGAGCAGCGTTTCCGCCGGTTTTGTAGTTCAAAAGGACAGACCCATTGGCGGGGACGCGGTACACACTCTACACAAGATTCTAAATGCCGCTTGGCCGCAACCACGATGACGGCGCTACCATCAGATTTGCGCCAACTGATCGAGTTCTCGCGGACGGGGTATCGAACGTGCGCGGTGTTCTTGATGCAGGACCGCGACATCCAACGCGTTTATCGTCTGTGGGACATCAATAAAAGCCAGCTCATCCCGCCTGATCAGGCGTACTGTGATGCGGGCAACGCCAACAGCGCCGGTGAACTCTACCTGGTGATCGAATCGGTCCTGCCGGACATCAAACACCACCGAGACTCCAGTGCTCCTGCTCATGCTGACGGCGCAGGAGGGTCGCTTAGGGGTTGACCGCCGCGCTTCGCTGAACACGGACCAGGCAAGCCGCACAACGGTGCAGCGAGGTATCTGTGTGCCTTGGCCCTGGAAACCGGTCCATCCGTCAGCGTCAAAACCGGCGGAAACGCTGCTCTTTTATTCCGGCGCTAACACCGCACCCGACGTTCTGTGGAATGCGGAATTCGAATCCACGTTCAACGGCCCCCAGTGCGACGAACTACGCAATGCCGGAATGAATGTTCGTCCGGCAGCCAACCAGACACACCTTTGTCACGCCGACCCCAGCCGTCGTTGGCTTGCAGCCCGGAATCGCCGGCACCTTGGCGCATCTGTTGCTCAAGGGGCTCATTGCTCATCGTCTACAGAGCGCCGTGCGTAGGCATCGCATCAACGACGGCGGCTCGGCGCTCGTCCGTGTTAGAGGCGGCGGGCGAGGGTACCAAAATGGCGGACCATCTTTCGCCAAGCTTTCGCTCCGCCTTTCCCTCTTGATCGATCATCTCCGAACGGTCCTCGCCGTCAAGGGTTCGCTGCGCCGCGCCCAACAACGGCGCGCCCTTGACCGCTCCGGGCCGTTCGCAACAACCCCTCCCTATAAGAGGGAAAGGCTCACTCTGAACGGCCCTCCAGGCAGGGGACCACTTCGCCGCCATTTTGGTACCCTTTTTCGCCGCCACCGACACGTCCGTGTCGTGCAGGATTGGTTTTCGGCCCACAACACGGTTAACACAGCATCAGAGCCTCTGGTTGCAGTTACGGCACGTTGCTATCGTGCCAGACAAGCTGCTGGTTGCGCTGTCGTGGCATCCCGAAGCCGGGGGCGCGCACGAACAGCTCGAACTTGAAGTGCCTCGAATTCTCGACGACCACATCATAGCCCACTCGGTTCATAATGAGTGACCGTAGCGCCCAGCACGCCGGCGAAGGCCGCCCGCCGGGCATTCGCCGTTAACCAAAAGCGCACGCCGAATCTGGGAAAGTGAAGACTGGCAGTCGTCGGACACAATAGAGCCGATTTCGCGCTTTCCACCGCCCACTCCCATTTCTCTTCAAGAGCCAAAACACTCGAAATACGAGCCATTTCCGCAAAGATAACGCCGGGCTGTCAACCGAACGAGCAGCCGAGCTGTCAGCTTAAGGGCAAGGCCGGTTCAACGCCTTGGCCCCAGTGGCCAAAGTCCGGCCACTACTGGAGCATTACCGGCTGAGAAGCCGCAGATGCCGGCTTCTGCAACGCCCAAGGGCGCGCTTGCCAAGTCCGAGAGGCCGCACCGGGAGAGCCTGGAGTTGACCGTGGGACCGTCTGGCACCGCGGAGGTCGAGCGCCGCGTTGCCGACGGTGGGAAACCAGCTTGCGGCGCCCCAGATTCACATGACGAGGGCCGCTCAGCTGCATTCGCCTCTCCACCGCGAGTTTCTCAAAGAACTGATTGAACCTCGCCGCGCTCCATAATCGGTTCGTCTCGCTCTCACGCAGTAGCGCCGTCTTGGCTGGTTTGCAGTACAATATGAGCTACGCCTGGATATCTAGCGCTGCTTGTCGCTGCCGGGATGGCGGGCCTACTCATCTACGGGTTCGCAATCGGCCGCCGGACCGGAGACTGGCAGCCCGGACCCGCCCCTTCGGACCGCTTCGGCAAGCTTGGCTATGATCAGGGTCGGGCGAAAGGAGATCGCCTGCCGCATAGCAAGCGCCGCCAACCAGAACGAAAGACAATTGCAGCCGGGAGTTCGAGCGGCATTGCGTTCCATCTAACCCGCCCCATATTGAAAGCTCTTGTGTTGGTCGGAGTCACTGTGGCCTTGCCCGGTTGCAACAAAGCGCCGCAAACGGCCACGCAAGAGGCTCCGAAAGAGGTTCCGCCCAAGCCGGCCGACTACAACTCGCGAGTCGGAATCGCGATTCAGTTATCGACGGGAGTCTGCTTGGCGATTGCGAATACCAGATTGGCCCCAAACACCGGCCTTTCCCTGGTCACTCCGACCCAACCTCAGTCGGTTTCGGAGGGAGTTATCGCCGGCGCTGGACCGGCTTGCCCAGGAGTTGTCGATCCCGGCATGTCGAATTATACCGTTCGGATCCAACAAGGAAAGGTCGAGGATGACCTTGTTTTAATCGCCCTTCTGGACAGTTCGAAGATTTCAATTGCCGATCATGGCGCTATACTGGTCGACTTGGGCAGCGGTTCTGGCCCCAGCGCTTTTCGATCGTGTACCAGCGCCGAAGGCGTGTACGTTTCCGTGTGGAGCGGCAAGCCACTCGAAAGTGCGCGCTTATGGCGCGGCTATTATCACTTAGACTACGACGCGGAACCCAGTTGTACGGAGAAAGACACGGCCCAATAATCTCGAGAGGAGCGCTTTCATGTCAAAGCCAAGCGGTCCGCACTGGACACACGAATTCAAGTCCAGTAAGAGCATCGACGCGTTGAAGGGTTCCTTTAAGACCGATTTTAAGAATTTCCACGATGCGCTTGTGAAGGCTGGTGCCAAGCCCCAAATCGCCGACACTTACCGTCCCCCGCAGCGAAACTTCTTGATGTATTGGTCGTGGATGATTGCGAAGGAGGACTACGACCCGGAAAAGGTGCCTAAGATGTCAGGGATCGATATCGACTGGGTACACCGGGATGCCGACAAGAAAGCCGATCTCGAGGCTTCGAAAAAGGCCGCCGAAGAGATGGTAAAGGCTTATCATACGCGTTACAAACCAGCGAACCCCTCGAAGCACTCCAAGCACGAAATCGGCGAGGCGGCCGATATGTCGGTTTCGTGGTCCGGAGATCTGACAATCCCCGACGGCAACGGAAAGAATACAACCATAAAATCCAGTCCGCGCACCCACGACAACAAGGACCTGCAGAAGCTGGCCCTATCGTACGGCGTCAAGCACAACGTCCATTGCGGGCCCAAGGACGATCATACCCACTGGTCGACGGGCGGATAGCAGAGCCGTCGCGCAGCGTATTCGCGCAAGGCGTGTCGGCGGGAATCAGAGCGTACCCACGTAGCACCCGGCGCGCCACCGTAGCTGGCCCACGACCGTCAAGCGTAAAACGGACACCTGTGGTTCGCCAAAAGTCCGTCGGGATCGGCTTTAACGTTAATTTCGTTTCCTAAGAGGCGGAATGCGCTTTTTCAGTTCGCGGTTCGACGTTCGGTTCTGCCCCAGAGGGCCCCGGATCGGGTCTTGCCCGTCCGCGAAACAGACGGCTGGACACACGGGCAGCTATTCAGTCTGCAACTCCTTGTGAGCTCACAGTGACTTTATGCTGCGGTTTTCCAGACGTATCGATGATGTAAGCCGCCGACTCCCGCCAGCGATTCCAATTCCGCGCCGGCCGGTTTCGGCTCCACGGGTCTCGTGGATGGTGTGTCCTTGTCAAGTCCGAGATGAGTCCGATCCTCATGGTAGTACGCTATGAACTGACGGACCAGTCGCCGGACGTGCGCTTCATTGAGTGCAATCACATGATCGAAGCACTCTCGGCGTGCGCTACCGACCCATCGTTCCGCGAGTCCGTTTTGCCAAGGGCTCCGGAAGCTTGTCCGCACCGGGTCAATGGCCGAAGACTTGAGTACTGCAAGCACCTCGGCACTGAATTTGGAATCGCGGTCCAAAATGGCATATTTGTACGTGCCATCGTTTGGGAAGGCATCGCGCAGTTGCTGACAAATCCATTCGGCGGTTGGATGAGCGGTGACATTGAAGTGCAGAATTATGCGCCGGCGATGTCGTAGGCGATGGGAGCGAAAAGGCTGAGAGGGCCGAGACAGGCATGGCTGTTTGACATTTCCGGACCATACGGGGCTCAATCGGCTCGCATGAAGGCCTACTGGGCGGCGAAGCGGAAGGGAAGAAGTAGTCTCTTTCAGACCTTCTGCGCGTGCTGTCCCTGATAGTACGTTAGCCACGCGATCAAGACGGACAAAATGGTTCCGATGGTGCTAACGATAGTGCCGATTAGGCTAATGGTGTTGATATCGCTCTGCTCCGAATCTGTACCCGACGAACCCGTATTCGACTGTGTGGAAGATGGGGTCGAAGGGTGAGTTTTGATGGGATGCTGGACGGGGCGAGGGCCGCGCGCGAATTTTCTCTCGCCAGGGGGCCTTGGGACATTTTTTTCAGCGGGTTCTGAACTCAGTTCTGGCGCGGTTAATGCAGCACGCTGTGGATGTGGAGTCCGGATCGTTAGGGCTGATATAACAAGCATGCCTAAAAAGAACACGAGAGCCAATGCTGCCAAGAGCAGCTTAATTCGGCCATTCGAAGTGAGCATGGCTCAAATACTATCGCAGTTTGTCCCAATAAGGGTGAAGTATCCGGGCGGTGACGGCGGCCACCGTCATCCGCCAGAGTTCCGGATCCGAAACCGCCGTTCGGCGTCGGAGAAGATAGTACAGGAATCGAATCGCTATGGTGGTTTGAGCCGCCACTCCCTGGGTGCCTTTGACGGTTGCGGTGATCATCGCATTCACCAGCGGAACCTCGGGTAGACAAGGCACCCCAAGGATTGCGACGCACACACCATGATCTGGTACACGAGCAGCGATCAACCTGCGACTCCTGCCATGTTTGTGGCAAGTTCAGGCAGTGGCTTTCCAGACGTATCGATGATGCAAGCCGCCGACCCGCGACACCGACTCCGGTGGCCATGGTAACTGGGAGGTCCCATCTGTTGTGACCTCCGGGATGCCGCAACAGCTTTTCCATCTTGGCCATGAGGATTGGCGGATTGCGACCACAATGCCAGGACGTTGTGGTCGCAATCCGGCACCCCTCATAGCCAAGATGGGGCGGTCACAACAGATTGGCGTTCTCAAATACCATGGCTTCCGGAGGCGGAGGTCGGGGCTCGGGTGGAGAAACATGGGGTTCCCTAACCATCGCATCTGTGTGCCCTGAGTAAAGCCCGGGCTGCAAGGGCCCGCGCGCCGTTTGGATTGGTGAGCTCGCTGGCCTTTTGGAAAGGCGATATACTCGACCTGTCGTGAAATTGGAGCCTGGCGCTATCAAGCTTCTGGAATTGGACTACGGAGATCTGATTCGGCCAGATTTCCGAATCCTCCCCGACCGAGGCTGGGGACAGTGCACCAATGCCACGGATGAGCACCTGATAGTCTATGGTCCCAAGCACCTCCGGGATCGCTCAGTCTGCGACACGTCACCATACGTTCTGCCGCCTGGAACGACAACGCCAGATCGCTGGGATTGTGACGGTTTTTTCCTGCCTTCAGATCGGAGTATTCGGCTGTTATGGCGGGGAAACCGCCAGGGTCCATTGGCAATTAAGTTCTGGAACTTCAGGCGCTTCAAGGTGAAGAGGATAGCGGATGCAGTCTATAACGCGTCTTGGCACAATGGTCTTTTCCTGCCGAGCCAAATCAACTGGGCTATCCCGAATTTCTCCTATGGGCAAATAGAGGCGAAAATCGCAGCCCCAGAACGGTCTGCTCGATAGGAAGCCTCACTCAGGCATTTACCCGTCGACACAAAAACATACTTTTTCTTTTACTTTTGACAAATTCGGATTTATTATCGGTCCTTACGAGGTTTCCCACATGCGGCGGCCAATTGATGCTTATCGCGAGGGGTATGAGAAGGCCCGTAAGGATGATCTTGGCCGTGTTACCGGCGAGCTCCTTATGGGGATGTTGCGGGATGACCCCGGGGGCCATTTCGAAAAAGGGTATCTCGATGGACGTGCTGGCAAGGCGTTTAGTCCGCCCATAGAGCTACGGGAACCGCCTGCCGCCGCGAACCCATTCGGCAAAAAGACCGCCGTCAGGGCCATTTGCCCCAACTGCGGCGCTCTTGATTGG
>Ga0182016_10003078_pt1 | contig 19249 bp, 6 predicted proteins | sample 712S2MmetaG_FD_120491 | JGI IMG/M metagenome (GOLD analysis project Ga0182016, IMG submission 120491) | Permafrost microbial communities from Stordalen Mire, Sweden - 712S2M metaG | ecosystem: Environmental > Terrestrial > Soil > Wetlands > Permafrost | place: Sweden: Stordalen | collected...
AAGCTTGAATGCAGGGCCGGAAAGTTTTCACGATTCACCGGCTGAAATCGAACTGAATGAGCCCGTTGCCGAAACTCGCGATTGACGGGATTTGGCGATGGTTTTCGGGTTGTATGATTGAAGAGAGCGACTATCGAAATTCCTCTCAGATTGGCTGAATTATGACACCTGCAACATCTGTTACGTCCGTATTGAAATACCTTGATGATCGTTGGGACTCGAACCTTGCCGCCACGCTCGATGAGCCGGAGCTTTTGCGGTACCGTTCAAACCTGCTGGGCTCAGATTTGCGGTTGACCAACTTTGCCGGCGGCAACACAAGCTCGAAGATTACCGAGGCGGATCCGCTGACCGGGGAACCGGTTGAGGTGCTGTGGGTGAAGGGCTCGGGCGGCGACCTGGGCAGCATCAAGCGGACCGGCTTTGCCACGCTCTACCAGGAGAAACTGCTGGCGCTCGAGCGCAGCTACAAAGGCGCTGAAACTGAAGACGACATGGTGGCGATGTACCCGCTGTGCGCGTTTCGCAATAACCCTGTGGCGGCCTCGATTGATACGCCTCTACACGGCTTTTTACCATACAAACATGTGGACCATTTGCACCCGGACTGGGGGATTGCGCTGGCCGCGAGCGCCAACGGCAAAGAGCGCATGGACGAGTTCAACCGTGAATTCGGCCACCAGCTGGTATGGGTTCCGTGGCAGCGTCCGGGATTCGAACTGGCCATGATGATGAAGCGCGCGATTGAGCAGAATCCGGGCTGCGACGGCATTGTGCTGGGCGGCCACGGCCTGTTTACGTGGGGCGAAACACAACGCGAGTGTTATTTGAATACGCTGGCTGTTATTGACAGCATTGGCCAGTTTATTGAGAAGCACGGCGAGGGCAAAGTTGCTTTTGGCGGCCAGGCCATTGCCGCGCGCGACGACCGCAAAAAGCTCGCCATTGGGATTGCGCCGTTTTTGCGCGGCCGCATTTGCGCCCAGAACCGCTGGATTGCAAGTTTCAGCGACGCGCCGGATGTGCTGCAGTTTGTTAATTCAGCCCACGCACGGGAGTTGGCGTACCTGGGCACAAGCTGCCCCGATCATTTTATCCGCACCAAGATTCGTCCTATGTTTGTGCCGTGGGCCGCAGGCGAAGGCCTGGAAGAGTTGAGGCAGCACGTCGATCGGTCGATCGCCGAATATCGCAAACAATACCGCGCATACTATCGTGCGTTTGCGACACCCGCCTCGCCGGCAATTCGAGATGCGAGCCCGACGGTTGTGCTTATTGCAGGCCTGGGCATGTTCAGCTTTGGCAAGAACAAGACCGAGGCGCGCATCACGGGAGAGTTTTACACGAATGCGATTCACGTCATGGATGGAGCCAGCAAGCTGGCCGATGGAGATGCGGCTCCGGCGAGCAGCGCCGCGGCTCCGACGGTCGTTCCACAGTGCCAGCCCGGCATGGATCCGGCAAGCTTCAAGGTGTTCGCGAATTATGTTGCGCTTCCGGCGCTTGAAGCTTTCCGCATAGAGTATTGGGCGCTTGAAGAAGCCAAGATTCGCCGCCAGCCCGCTGAGAAAGAGCTGAGCAGGCGCGTGGCCCTGGTGGTTGGCGGGGCAAACGGAATTGGCCGCGAGGTTGCCCGCCTGGCCGCGGCGCGTGGCGCGCACGTGGTGGTCGCCGATCGCGATTTTGAGGGAGCCGTTGCCGTGCAGGCTGAACTCGCCAGCCTTACTTCGGCGGAGTTCACCTGTGCCGCATCGATCGACATTCGCAACCGCGAGGCGATTCGCGGCGCGCTCGATGTTGCCGTGGCAGCTTTCGGCGGAGTGGACATTCTGGTGAACACCGCGGCGATGTTCGCGTCGTCGCCTGACGGCGTAATCACTGACGCGCAGTGGGCGCTGACACTCGACGTGAATGTGACGGCCAATTATCTGCTGGCTCATGAAGCCGCAAAGATCTTCGAGGAACAGGGTCTTCATGGCCAGGTGGTGTTTACCAGTTCGGCCAATGCGGTGGTAGCCAAGAAGGGAAGCGAGGCGTACGACGTGAGCAAGGCTGCGCTGTCGCACCTGGTGCGCGAGCTTGCGGTCTCGCTCGCGCCCAACGTTCGCGTGAATGCGATTGCGCCGGCGACGGTCGTGAAAGGGTCGACGATGTTTCCGCGCGACCGCGTGCGCGCTTCGCTGAAGAAATACAATATTCCTTTCCAGGAATCGTTCAGCACCGAAGAGTTGCGCAGCCGCCTGGCTCAGTACTACGCCGAGCGGACACTGACCCACAAGGCGATCGACCCGGCGGATTGCGCCGAGGCGATTCTCTTTCTAGCCAGCCCGCGCGCGCGCTGCACAACGGGACACGTGATTCCCGTGGACGGCGGATTGACGGACGCATTTCTGCGGTAATTCTCAAGGACCGCCATGCCAGAACGGGCACGCATCGCAATCGATCTGGGCGCGGAGAGCTGCAGGGTCTCGCTGCTGCGCTGGCATGGCTCAAAGCCGGCCATCGAAGTCGTTCATCGCATTCCTAACGGGCCCGTGCATCGCGCGGACGGGTTGCACTGGCCCATCGAAACGATACTTGCCGGACTTGAAGAAGGAATGCGCAAGGCCGCGGCGGCTGCGCCCGAGGGCATTGCCTCGATCGCCGCCGACTGCTGGTCAGTGGATTACGCGCGTCTTGCACCCGACGGCAGTCTGCTTGGCGAACCATTCTGCTATCGCGACGAACGAACCGTCGCAACCAAAGAGAAGGCTGACGGCATTATTGCTCCGCTCGATCTTTATGCGCGCACGGGAACGATTCCGCAACGCATCAATACCGTTTGCCAGTTAATGGCCGATGAGGCTGCGGGCATCGATCCGGCATTGCCATGGGCCATGTTGCCTGAGTACGTTCTCTACTGGCTGAGCGGGCAACGCGTGGCTGAATACACCAACGCCTCGCACACCGGCCTGCTGAGCCTGAAAACGGGCGACTGGGATGCGGAGGTCTTTCGTCTTCTTGGACTTTCAGTTACAGCTGCGCCGAAGCTGGTGCGCACAGGCACTGTGCTGGGGCGGTTGCGCGGGCCGCTGTCCGAGCTCGAAGCCTTTCGACATACAGAAATTATTGCGCCGGCTACGCACGACACGGCTTCGGCGATTGCCGGCATCGCCGCCAGTCTCGATGCGGGCGCCTATATCAGCTCGGGAACGTGGTCGCTGGTGGGTACGTTGACGCGCGTAGCGGTTACGACCGAGCGTGCGTTCAATGCGGGATATACGAACATTGGCGCGGCCACGGGCGAGCTGCTGTTTCACGCGCTGGTGAACAGCATGTGGGTGCTGAGGCAGTGCATGAATGCATGGGATGCCGAGGGACGCGGTTGGGAGATTGAAGACCTGGTGCTGCGCGCTACGGATTGCGATCGCGATCCGAAGGCGGTACTCGATATGGACGCGCCCACGCTGATGCTTGACTCCGGCATGCCAGGGCGTATCAATGCGGAGCTCGAGCGGCTGGGATTTGCGCCCGTCGCCGATGTGGCCGGAAACGAGCCGATGTTTGCGCGGCTCATCTTCGAGAGCCTGGCGGCGCGTTACGCAACGGCAATTGCGAATCTCAGGGAAACTCTTGGCTGCAGGATCGAGCGCATTGCCATGATCGGCGGCGCCACGCGGAACAAGCTGCTGATCAAGCTGACCGAGCAGCGTACCGGTTTGCCGGTTGAGATTGGCGAGTGCGAGAGCGCGACGGTGGGTAATTTTGCAATTCAACTGGCGGCGAGCGATGCCGGCGGTGCTGCGATTACGCCTGAGGCGATTCGCGAACAGGCTAAGCGGCTTGTTGGGTGTTAGTCTCGCGGCTGATTGAGACTTGTCGATTTAGGTTTGTTCTGTCCCATCCTAACGGGAAAAGGCGCCGTTAGGATGGGGCACCCAGTTTTGTGCTGGACTCGCTAGAGAAGCGCGATCATTGCCGGGCTACCGATGCCTGCGTATTTTCCCGTAAAGCTTAGCTTGCCGGTTTCGCGATCGATGCGGAATGAAGTGATGCAATCGCTGTGCTGATTGCAGGCGAACAGAAGGCTCCCACTCGGGTCGATGGCGAAGTTACGCGGATAGTCTCCCATTGTTGAAGCTTCGCCAATGAATGTTGGGTTGCCGTCATCCGCAATCGCGAAGATTGAGATGGTGTCGTGCAAACGATTCGCCGAGTATAGGAACGTTCCTTCCGGTGAAACTGCAATCTCCGAGCCAAAGCTGGTGCCTTCAAACCCGGGAGGCAGGGCGGAGAGGATTTGCTTGATCGCAGGAGCGCCTGTTGCTTCGTCGTAGATCATGAAAACGATCTGCGAGCTTTCTTCGGTGATCGCGTAGAGCCAGTGGCCGTTGGGATGAAATGCAAAGTGGCGCGGGCCAACGCCTCCGAGCAGCGTGAGAACTTCGCGCGAAGCGAGCTTGCCGGTGGAAGCATCGAGGGCGTAGGAGTAGAGGCGATCCTGGCCGAGATCGGTTGAGAGCACGAATTTGTTGGCCGGATCAGCGGCGACCATGTGCGCGTGCGGCGCGTCGTGGCCGCTAACTGCAAAGCTGCCCGGCGGCGCGTTGGCTGGGCGCGCCGGACCTACCATGTTCAGGTCGCGATGTGTATCCACCGCGTCGCCCAGAGAGCCGTCGGCGTGGACGGGCAGAACCGCGATGCTGCCGCCAATGTAGTTGGCCACGAAGGCGAATTTGCCGCTTGCATCGAGGCTCATGTGCGCCGGGCCTGCGCCGGCGGAGCTGACTGTATTGAGTAGCCGCAACGCGCCACCTGGTTCGATTGCGAAGGCGCTTACCGATCCGTTGCCGCCGGCGAAGTCGGTGACCTCGTTGATGGTGTAGAGAAACTTCTTCGATGGAGCAATCACGATCCACGTTGGATTCGGAGTTTTTGCCGCAAGCTTGCGATCGGTCAACTCTCCGGTCGCGAGGTTCACGCGAAACGAATAAACCCCTTCGCCGTGGCCGTCGCTTCCGGTGCTGTAGGTGCCGACGTAGGCTGTTGTTTCCAAATCGCCGGCCGCGAAAGCGATCTGCGTGCCGAAGCCGCTTGCCAGCGCAAATGCGCCGGCCGTTTTCAATGCATCTCTACGCGAATACATGGTCATAGTGAAAGCTCACGCGAAGTGCCAGAGAACCGATGTGAAGATGAGTCCGCACACCGAGATAATTGTCTCGGCTACGGACCATGTCTTCAGAGTCTGGCCGACGCTCATGTTGAAGTACTCTTTGACAATCCAGAAACCGCCATCGTTGACGTGCGAGAAGATGAGTGCACCTGCGCCGGTGGCGATGGCGAGCAGTTCCGGGTGAACGCCCGCCGTGTGCAGCGCGATGGGCGCAACGATGCTGGCCGCTGTGGCCATCGACACTGTGGACGAGCCGGTGGCCAGGCGCAGCATCGCGGCGAGTCCCCAGGCCATGAGCAGGATTGGCACATGGCCGCGCATGGCGACGGCGATGATTGCGTGCGAAACGCCGCTATCCTGCAGGACGCGCCCGAATCCGCCGCCTGCGCCGATGAGCAGGGTAATGGCCGCGGTTGGAGCCAGGCACTCATTGCTGAAGCGCAGAATGGTCTGCCGCGAGAAGCCGCGCATGGTTCCCAGCGTGACGAAGCTGCACAATGCGCCAATCAGCAAAGCTATATCGTCGTTGCCCAGTAGCTTGAGGGTGTTGTTCAGGCCGCTTCCGGCGCTCGAAAATGTATCGGCCCAGCTGCCCACCAGCATCAGGATCACGGGCAGCAGAATGGTGAGGATGCTGAGCCAGAACCCGGGCAGATTGCGGCTTTCGTCGTGGCCGGCAAGCTGATCGGCCATTGGGTTTTCAAGCGACAGGTGGACGTGGGGCGCGATGAGTTTTGCGTAGAGTGGTCCGGCAATGATGGCGGTGGGGATGCCGACGAGCAGCGCATAAAAGATGGTGCGGCCCATATCGGCGTGATAGATGGTGACGGCGAGAGTGGCTGCGGGATGCGGCGGCACCAGTCCGTGAACTACCGAAAGCCCGGCAACCATGGGAATGCCGGCGAGCACCAGCGATGTATTGGTGCGGCGCGCGACCGTAAACAGGATGGGTACGATGAGGACGAAGGCAACCTCAAAAAACGCGGGCAGGCCGACGATGAGGGCGATGGTCATCATGGCCCAGGGGACATTTTTTTCGCCGAAGACGCGGATGAGAGTGAAGGCAATGCGATCGGATGCGCCGGACTCGGCCATCATCTTGCCGAGCATGGTGCCGAGGCCGACGATGACTGCAATGTGGCCGAGGATTCCACCGACGCCGGATTCAAAAGAGCGAATGACGGTGGTGGGCGGCATGCCCGCAACAATTGCGAGCGCAAGCGACGTGACCAGTAGCGTGATGACGGGGTTGAGCTTGACCACCGCGATCATGAAGATGAGCGCGATGACGGAAACTACCGCCGCGGAGAGGAGAAAGATACTGTGGGTGTCGATGCCGAACATAACCGATGCGCTCGTCCAGTCTATAAGAGCGAGGTGCGCTATTGGACCCAGCTCGGTTTGCCGCGCGCGAGAAAACGCCCGGCGCGATTGCCGGTTGCGCCCTCGGCCGTGTACGTGAGGGTTCCATTCACCCAGACGGCGTTGATTCCCGTTGCTGGTTTGATGGGGTCAGAGAAGGTTGCCGCATCGGCAATCGTGTTTGGATCGAAGAGCACCATGTCGGCGGCGCAGCCTGCGCGGATGAATCCGCGACCGGCGAGCGAGAAACGTTGCGCCGGCAGGCCGGTCATTTTGTGGATGGCTTCAGAGAGCGCGAAGAGCGCTTCATCGCGGCAATAGCGGCCCAGCACACGCGGAAATGCGCCCCAAAGCCGCGGATGAGGGTGCAGGTCGTTGGGCAAGCCGTCAGAGCCGATCATGGTGGCGGGATGGCGCAGAATGGTTCGCATATCGTCTTCAGAGATGCTGTGGTAGATTGCGCCGGCGGGTTTGAGGCGGCGCGCCGCTTCGAGTTGCGTGGTCTGCCATTCCGCTGCGATGTCGGCCAATGTCTTGCCGGCCATTTCGGGATGTGAGGTGCTCCAGGTGATGGTGATTTTCACGCGTTCGTCTACCTGGCGCAGATCGAGAATGGTCGAAGTGGCTGCGTAGGGATAACAGTCGCAGCCGGTCTGCTGCGAATGCCTCGCGGCGTCGAGCGCGGCAAGCACTTCGCCGCTGCGTCCCCAGTTGGCGATGCCTGCGCACTTGAGATGCGAGATCACCACGGGAACGCTGCTGCTTCGGCCAATCTCGAAGGCTTCGCCCATCGCGTCGAGAATCCGGTCGCCCTCTGTGCGCATGTGGGTTGCGTAAATGGCTCCGGCTGCGGCGAGTGGGGCAGCGAGATTGAGCACCTCGTCTTTACTGGCTGCGTTGGCCGAGAGATAGGCGAGCCCGGTGCTGAGGCCTAGCGCGCCCGCTTCCAGCGCTTCTTCAAGCTGCTCGCGCATTGCCGCTACTTCGTGCGAGGTCGCTTCACGGTCGAGGCGGTCCATGTGGTTTGAGCGGAGTGCGGTGTGACCAATCAGGGCGGCCACGTTTACCGCGGGCTGGGCATCTTCAACCGCGCGACGATAGGCGCCGAAAGTTGGATAACGAAATTCTTCGGATTTTCCCAGCAGGTTCATGGGATCGGGAAGATTGCCGCGCAACGTGACCGGCGCGGCGCTGATGCCGCAGTTGCCGACGATCACTGTGGTCACGCCCTGCGAGATTTTGGGCAGCGTTGCCGGGCGGGCAAGCACAGCCAGATCGTCGTGGGTGTGAACATCGATGAAGCCGGGAGCGAGGGCCAGGCCGTTTGCTTCAACAATATTGACGGCTGCGCCAGGGAGCGAGGGGCCGACCGCGACGATCTGGCCATTCTCAACTGAAACATCTGCGCGGGTGGCGGCTGCGCCGCTGCCGTCAAGGACCATGGCGTTGCGGATGATGAGATTGGGGTTCGACATTGTCAGTGTCTAGATTAAAGGCTGGGCTTGCGAATCAAGGCTGCTGAGAGAGAATCGTTATATGAGTCGAGAGACTAATTTGACGCGCGACTTGGAACCCATTCAACACGCGGCGATAGAATCGCGCAAATTTGACCCACGCAAAATTGACCCGCTCAACAAGGGCCTTGGGTTTGCCGATCAGGCCTTCGATGCCATTCAGGCTGCTGCGCTGGGCTGGAATCTGCTGCATGAGGATCTGAGTCTGCCCGCGGCCGTTTTATATAAGGACAAGCTGGAGCACAATCTGCGCTGGATGCAGGAGTTTGTCCGGGCGTATGGGGTTAAGCTGGCTCCGCATGGCAAGACAACCATGGCCCCGCGGCTGTTTGAGATGCAGCTGGCGCACGGCGCATGGGGAATCACGCTGGCAACGGCGCATCAGACGCTGGTTGCTTATCGCCATGGCGTGCGCCGCGTTTTAATGGCCAACCAGCTCGTGGGGCGGCGCAACATGGCCATCGTCAGCGAGCTTGTTGCCGATCCGGGCTTCTCGTTTTACTGCCTGGTCGATTCAGCCGATCACGTGAATTTGTTGAGCGAGTTTTTCAAAGACCGCGGGCAGCGATTAAACGTGCTGGTTGAACTGGGGGTGATGGGCGGACGCGCCGGAGTCCGCAACGAAGAGCAACTTGAAGAAGTGCTGGCGGCGATTGACCGCTCTGATGGTTGGGTGGTTTTGAGCGGGGTTGAGGTCTACGAGGGAGTACTGAAAGAGGAAGAACAAGTAAGAGCGCTGTTAAAGAGAGCTGTGAAGACGACGCGACGCCTGGTGGCCGAACGACGAGATGCGAGATCGCCCTTTCTGCTTACGGGCGCGGGATCTACGTGGTATGACATTGTTGCCGAGGAATTCTCGGCGGCCGGGTTCGGACGCGAGGTTGAGATTGTGCTGCGCCCAGGCTGCTATCTTGTGCACGATGCCGGACATTACCGGGAAGCCCAGGCGAGGATTCTCCAGTCGAATTCCGTAGCCAGGGAGATGGGCTCTGACCTCGAATGCGCGCTGCACATCTGGTCATACATTCAGTCGGTTCCGGAGCCTGGCCGGGCGATAGTCGGGCTGGGAAGACGGGATGCGGCGTTCGACTCCGGTCTGCCCATCCCGGCGCTTTATTTTCGCCCGGGAAGAGACGCCAAACCGGTGCCGGCTCCAGCCGCCTGGCGGCTCTCCCGAATCATGGACCATCACGCGTTTCTTGAGGTCGGCCCCGAAGCCGGCGTTCGCCCCGGCGACATGATCGGCTTCAACATCTGCCACCCGTGCCTCACCTTCGACAAGTGGCGGACGATTCCGGTCGTGGACAGCGAATACCGGGTGGTCGAGGTGGTACAGACATTCTTCTGAAAACTTCTCAATAGAGAATGTGCGTGGTTGAGAGAGCGCACCCTGACAGGGAATCAGGTTTTTTGCGGGGTTGTTGAGACCCTGAGCTGCGCCGCGTGTGTGCCGGCGAAGCGCGTTTAAATCGACCTGAATTGGCGACGAAGGTTTCACTCCAGGGACCTTACCGAGGGGTGCAAGGCCGCATTACCAATGGGCCTTCTGCCTATTACAGGAGGAATAAAACTCCGTAAATCAGGCGTATAGCCAAAGAAATTCAGAAAATTTCACTTGCATTTAGAGTCTGCTGTTCTCTACAGTCCACTCTGTTTTCATCAACAATAGCCCCCGTTTTAGTCGCCCCGTAAATTATGTGGTTTCATGCACATGGAAAACCTGTGCGCGTTGCGCCGACAGAGCTGAACGGGGCAGCGCGAGTTGCGAACTTTGTGTATTCGCGGTTGATTTATCAGCAACTTAACTCGCACCCTAACTTCAATTATCAGCAACCTAACTCGACCCCAAACCTGAGCGATCTCGTCGCGGATCGGCTCACCGCTCCCAGGTAACTCTTTCCAACCCCCGCGACGGAGGCAATTGCAATGTCGAAATTTGGCCGTAATCTGATTAGCAGCTTCAAGACTCTGGCGTTGGCTACCCTGGCAGTGGTGGCCGGCCCATGGAACCCGGCCCAAGCCGCGGCGCAAGGCACGATTTCGCCATCGGCATACAGTTTCGGCAACGTTGCCGTTTCGCAGCCGAGCCAGGCTGAGAAATTTACATTCAAGAACACCGGGGCGAGCTCGATCACGATCCACTCGTATTCGGTCACGGGAGGGCCGTACCAGCTTGCGGCCACCTCAAACGAATGCCCTCAATCGGGCAGCCTGGGGGCGGGGGCCAGCTGCTTTATCGCCGTCACCGTCGAGCCGGGCACGCTGGGCGTGGTTCCAGCCGGTACGTTGACCGTCAACTCGACGGCCAGCAACACTCCGCAGAAAGCCACTCTGAGCGCCACGGCCGTCGCCCCGGTTACGCTGTCGGCAGCGCAGCTCTCTTTCCAGCCGACCGTGATCGGCTTTGCCAGCAATACGCTTGACGTGTTGCTGACCAATAACCAGGGCACTTCAGTCACGGTAACCGGGTTATCGGTTACGACCGCAAACGGCTATGCCCTGACGCCGGCAACAATCTGCTCGGGCACGGCCCCGGAGACCCTTCTAACGGCTCACTCCAGTTGCACAATTGCGGTGAACGTTACGCCAAACATTGTGGGGGTGGTACCGGCGAGCACGTTGAGCGTGACGACGACGCAAAGCGCCACGCCGATTACGATCCCGCTTACCGAAACGGCTCGTCCTCCGACCGTCCTCTCGTTGACCAACGTCCCCTTTGCACCCCAGGTGGTTAACCAGCCGAGCCCGGTCAAGACTGTGACTCTGACGAACTGGCAACCGACCGCGATCACGATCAGTTCGATTACACCGCCCGCTGGCTATGCCATCACTTCCGCGACAACCTGCGCCAACGATACCTTCCCCGGCACGCTAGCCGCAGGAGCGTCGTGCACCATCGACCTTGATTTCACTCCCACCGCGATCGGCGCGACGCCGGGGGACGTAACCGTCACCACGAATGCCAGCAACAGCCCGCAGATGATCGCGGTCAGCGGCACGGGCCTCCCGGCGGTATCGCTTATCCCATATGGAATTGCATTCGGCGTTCAGGCCGTTAACACAACGAGCACCATCCAGACGCTTACGCTCACCAACAATCAGCTTTATGCCACGCTTTCGATCTCATCCATAGCTATAAGCGGCGACAGCCAGTTTGCCATCAATAATCCATCGACAACTTGCGGAGCTTCGCTGGCCCCCGGAGCCTCGTGCACTATCGCGGTCACCTTTACGCCGACATCGAACGGAGCGCAGCCCAACGGTACGCTCACGGTTAGTGACAACGCGAACAACAGCCCTCAGACTGCCACGCTGACAGGCCAGGGGGGAGTTGCGTCCAGTCTCAGTCCGTCAAGCGTTGCTTACGGCAACCAGGTGGTGAATACCACAAGCGCGACCAAGACGCTCACGCTCCACAACCTGCAGTCGAGCCCGCTGAGCATCAGCTCCGTGCTTTTCTCCGGTCCCTTCCAGCTTGATACCAGCGCCACCACAACCTGCCAAACCAGCGGCGGCACACTGGCTGCAAACTCGAGCTGCGTGATCGGCGTCCAATTTGCGCCAACGGCAATTGGGGTCAACGAGTCAGGGCAGATCACGGTGTTTACTAACGCTGCCAACAGTCCGTTGTCGGCTTCGCTTCTGGGCTCTGGTATAAGGCCGGTGCTGGTTTCGCCGGCGGTATTGCCGTTCGGCCAGGTGCCTATCACCGTCCCAAGCGCGTCGAAGAACATTACGGTAACCAACCAGCAGACGACGGCGAATCTTGACTTCGCGTCAATCACAGCTCCCGCGCCTTACACCATCGTCCCGGGCACCACCACCTGCATCGTCGGTACGCCGGTAACGCCGGGGAACAGCTGCGTGATCAGTGTGGCCGTAACGCCAACAGCAGTCGGTGCACTGCCTTCGTCGGATGTCGTAACCATTTCAGACGATGCGGCGAACAGCCCGCAGACCGTGAGCCTGACAGGGACGGGAGTTCCGCTGGTTGGACTTTCACCCAATCCAGTCGGCTTCGGAACCGAAGTTTTGAACGAGAAGTCCACGCAGACGACGACGCTGACCAATTATTTGAGCACCGCGCTCATCCTTGACTCGATTGGGTCGTTCACCGGCGGATACACACTGGACACCACCGAGACAACGTGCCCCATGTCGCCGCTAACTTTGGCAGCGGGAGCATCGTGCACGATCGCCTTTGACGATACGCCAACTACGACAGGGTCGCAGCCAGGCACGGCGACTTTGATCTACAACGTGGTGGGCACCTCCAGCATGGTAGACCTGGCGATTACGATGCAGGGCTCTACGATTCATCCTGTCGCGATCAACCCGTCGGCGGTCACTTTCCCCAGCCAGTTTATTGGCTTCACCTCTACTCCTGCGACGACGGTGAAGATCGTAAATCTGCAGTCGGTGGCGTTGAATATTTCGTCGATCGCGATTGCGGGCGCTGATCCGGGCGATTTTGCGATCGTGAGCAATCTTTGCCCGACCGCGCCGGCATCGCTGCCGGCTGGGGCAACCTGCTCTCTCACCCTCGACTTCACGCCGACTACATCGGGTGAGAGGACCGCGATGCTGACCGTGACTGACGATGCGCCGGGCAGCCCGCAATCGATCAATCTGACGGGCACTGGAAACAGGCCCGTTGTGGTTGCGCCAACATCCATAACCAACTTTGGCGCGTCGGTAAGCAAAATCAGCGCGTATCAGACCGTCACGATCACGAACAATACATCGACTTCGCTTACCAACATCAACTTCCACCTTTCGGGCAACTTTGAGCAGACGTCCACGACTTGCGGCGCCGCGGCTCCATACACGCTCGCCGGGACCAGCTCGTGCAACGTCACCATCAGTTTTGCGCCCACCGTTGGCGGCACGCTAAGCGGCCAGCTGCAGGTTACCGACTCCGCAGCTACGAGTCCGCAGGTAGTGAACCTGCAGGGCAACGCCGTTAATCCGCTGGTTTTGAGCAGTACAGGCTTGAGCTTCCCTGCGCAGCTGGTTAACAGCTCGAGCGCAGCCAAGCAGGTAACGCTCACCAATAACCAGAGCCAGTCCGCAAGCTTCAGCCTGGCAACCTCGGGAGCGTTTTCGGCGAGCACCAACTGCACCACCGGAACGATAGCCGCGAATTCAAGCTGCTTGATATACGTGAGCTTCTCTCCGACGACGACTACGCCAGCCAGCCAGACGGGATCAGTGACGGTGACCGACTCGGCGCCCAACGGGAATCCGCTGGTGATTTCGCTGACCGGCGCGGCCTCCGCTACCAATCCGGCGCCGGCTGTTGCCGTAGTGTCGCCCGGCGCGGCCGCAGGCGGCACAAACGTGAATGTGACCATCACCGGCAATGGATGGACGCACTTCTCCAGTTCCTCGGTGGTTTCGTTTGTCGACACCGACAGCGCATCCTACGCGCCCGACATCACTGTCAACTCCGTCACCGCGCTTACGCCCAACACTCTCACTGCCTCGCTCACCATTGCCGCTTCGCCAGTGTATGGCGCGCGCAACATCAAGGTTGTGACGCCACTTACGGGGGGCACATCTGAAACCGCCTCGCTTGAATCGGCATTCATCATCTCCGATCCAACGCAGACGTTTGAGATCACGTCGATCACTCCGGGAGTCGGGACGCAGGGTCAGGGCTATCTTGGCGAAGCGCCGCTGACGGTGGACATTGTTGCGTCGGGCACAAGCTTTGTGCAGGGCACGACGTTCGCCAACTTCGGCGATGGCATCACGGTAGAGTCGCTCGACATTACCGGCCCGACGACAGCCCAGGCAGTTCTGGCAATCACCAACACCACCTCGGTTGGTTACCGCACATTGACCATGGTGACTGGCGGCCAGGTTGCCAACTCGGTGCTGAATAACGGCAACCCGCTCTTCTATGTCGGACCCAACGCAGCGACGCTGACCGCCGTGACCATGGCCACGGTGAACGGCGGAGTTGTGACCTGCACAACCAATCCGGTCTCAGTGGCGCAGAGTTTCGCGGGACCAGTGTGCCTGACGGCGACGGGTACGCACTTCCTGCAGAATGCGACGGGAGTGACGATTACCGGCGGCGTGACGGTTGGCGACACCATTGTGACTTCGCCCACTACGGCCTATTCCAACGTGATTGTGCCGGCTGGCGCGACGATCGGCGTGGACAGCGTTACGGTTGCAACCGGCGGCGAGATTGCGACGCTCAATAATTCGTTCACGGTAACCGGATCGACGCCTGCGCTTATCTCGGTTGCGCCGAACTCAGCGCAGCAGGGCGCCACAAATGTGCCTGTGGTTATTACCGGCAACTCATACACGGCGTTCAATGCCTGCCCGGGAGGCGTGCTCACTGCCGACTTTACGGGTGTGATAACAACCGGCACGATCATAGTGAACAGCGCCAACCAGGTCACGGTGCCGATCACGATCAATGAGAACGCGCCCACCGGCGGCATTACGGCGAACCTGACCTGCGGCGGCGCAGGCTCGGCGACCATCTTCCCGTTCAGCTTCACGATTCTGCCTTCGAGCGCGTCGATCGTTAGCGTGACCCCGAGCAGCGTGCCGCAGGGCGGCCAGGTGACCCTGTCGTTGGTTGGCTCGAACACCGACTGGTCGCAGGCCGATACGATGGCTGCGTTCTATCCGACTCCGATTGCCACTCCGCTGGTGAACGAAGTCACCGTCAACAGCGCGACGACCGCATCGCTCAACATCAGCGTGCCTGTCAACACACCAGTCGGCACCTACTGCTTCTACATGTCGACCGGCGGGCAGATTGTTAGTGCCTGCATCCAGGTGTATGCCAATACACCAACGCTCACCATGAGCCCGGCCAACGGCCTTTTGCCAACCAGCGGCACTAACAGCTTCAATGTAAGCTTTACGGGCCAATTCACAAGCTTCTCGCAGGCGGGCACGGTGACGGTGATCGCAGGCGAAGGCGTTACGCTCTCGAACTTCACGGTGATCAGCCCGGTGAGCGCCACCGGAACCATCAACATTGCCGCGGGAGCGGCGACAGGGTCGCGCCTGGTCACCTTTACCACCGGCGGCCAGATTGTAACCACGTACTTCAACGTGACCACCATACCGGTGGGCATTGTGAGCGTGTCGCCGTGGAATGCGGCGCAGAGCACGACGCTGAATGTTGCGATCGTCGGCCTGAACACGCACTTCGTCTCCGGCAATACGCAGGTGATCTTTGGCGGTCCGCAGATTACTGTGAACAGCGTTACGGTGAACAGCCCCACAAGCCTGGTGGCCAACATCACTACAAGCTACACGGCTCCGGGCAACGTGCTGACGCCTACGCCTCCGGGATGGAATGCGGTTTACATCAACGATCCAACCGAGCAGCTGATTACCGGCTTCCTGGTTGACGCACCGGCCACGCCTTCGCTTGTGAGCGCGTGCGTAACGGCGGATCTGCCGTCGTGCGTTTCGAGCGCGCCGCAGGGATCGGGCGGCACCAATGTGACCATAACCGGCTCGCTGACCAACTGGGTACAGGGAAGTTCTGAATTGGTGATGGGCGCCGGTGTCACCGTAGCGGATCTCGTGATAACGAGCCCGACTTCGGCCACCGCTACCATCAGTGTGTCTCCGACGGCCCCGGTGGGCGGCAACAGCGTGATCATGATTACGCCGCTGACGGGCGGAGGATTTGAGTACGACTCGGGCGTGGGCTTCAGTGTGACGCCGAGCGCGGCCTACATCAGCGATGTTTCGCTGCCGGCGTGCGCTACCACTACCGATGCGAACTTTATCGCAAACTTCTGCAACACGGGAACCGCAGGCATTGCGCCGGTAGTGTCGCAACTGCAGACTTCGATGTTGGATGTTACCGGCGTGGGCACGCACTGGCTGCAAGGCGAAACCACGTTGAGCTTTGGCCCGGGCGTGGTTGTGGACCAGCTCACCATCAACAGCCCGACTTCCGCGACCGTGCAGATCACCGTGCTTTCGAGCGCGCCGGTGGGCTATGCGACGGCGACTGCTTATACCGACGGTGAGAATGCAAGCCTGGTGCAGGCCATCGACATTGAGGAAGGCTCACCGACATTCCTCGCCTTCTCACCGCAGGGCGCGCAACAGGGCGCGACGCTGCAGCTTGAGGTTCTGGGTCGCTTCACCAACTGGTCGGCGGCCACGCCTCCGATTGCCGAGTTCAACCAGGACATCACCATCAATTCACTGACCGTGGTTGACTCCGAGACGCTGACGATGAATGTTACGGTCAGCCCGTGGGCTTATGTCGACACTGGCTCCCCGTGCGGACACGTTCTTACCATCACCTCGGGCAGCGAACAGGTTTCGAGTTCGCAGATCAACGACAACTTCTGCGTATCGACAGGCGCGCAGGAAATCACCGGAGTTTCGCCGAACGCGAGCGGCCAGGGAAGCTCGCTGCAGGTGACGATTACCGGCTCGCAGACCAACTTCCTCGCCGGCCAGACGCAGGTGAGCTTCGGCGACCCAGGCATTACGGTTGGAGTGCCGACCATGGTCACCCCGACTTCGCTGGTGGTGCCGGTGCTCGTGACCACTACGGCTACGCCCGGCTTCAAAACTGTAACCGTGACGACCTACGGCCAGATTGCGACTCAGGCGGACGCATTTACCGCGTCTCCCACGGTTGCCCAACTCACCGAGGCCATCGCTGACCAGCAAGAGCAAGGCGTGCAGGGAGTCGTGGTTCGCCTCATCGGCCAGTACACGCACTTCAGCACCGCCAGCACTGCGACGTTTGGTGCGGGAATCACCGTGGTTGGGACTCCGACGTGGGTGAGCGCAACGGAGATCGACGCGACTATCAACATCGATCCGTTGTCGTACGTCGGCGGCCGCACAGTGACCGTTACTACGCCTAATGTCTCGTGCGCCAATCAGCCGCCAACGGGTCTGAATATCCAGGGCGTGACCTACCAGGGCTGCACACCGGGCGTCACAACCGGCACCGGCAAAGAAATTGTCGACGCCAACGTGTTCTCGATTATTCAGGGACCGGCCATTATCACGGGCGTCTCGCCGAATACCGGCAATGAAGGCCAGGAGATTGTCTTCAACATCACCGGTTCGGCCACGCACTGGCAGCAGAACTATACCCAGTTCTACATTGCCGGGGGCGGCTCCGACATCACGGTGAACGATGTAATCATCAACAGCGCAACCAGCGCGACTGTCGACATCACCATCTCGCAGACGGCCAACGCAGGTCCGCGTTCGGTGTACATGATCACAGCCGGCGAGTCGCTTACCGATTCCGGTGCGTTCGTGGTTACCGGAGGTGTGCCCGCAATCAGCTACCTGACCCCGAATAGCGGGACGCCGCCGCCGACAGGTCCCAGCGACCTGCAGGTCACCATCGTGGGCAATGCCTATACGCAGTGGGTGCAGGGCACGTCTACGGTCAACTTTGGACCTGGAATTACGGTGAACACCTTCGAAGTCACCGACTCGTGGCACATTGCGGCCGACATCACCATCGGCGCCGCGTGCACAGCCCCGAACGTGCCCGCAGGTTGCGCTCAGTACGGTTACCGGACTGTCGTAGTGCAGACCGGAACGCAGGGACTGACGGGCAGCTTCGACGTTACTCCGCCTCCGCCGCCGCCCACACCGTATGTGTGGTACGAGGCGCCAAGCAGCGGGATTCCAGGACAGACGGTGAGCGTGTACTTCTACGGCGCGAACACCGAATGGAATCCGGATCCGACGACTGGAACCACGCTCACCGGATGGGACGCCAACAATATCACGGTGAACTCGTACCAGATCGTGAGTCCGACCGAGGCGACCGCTAACATCACCATCAATTCGAGCGCGCCCGGCGAGGGGATGGCGCTGACGTTTACCACCAACGGCACCACCTACAACGACGGCTGCACGGGTTGCGAAGTCGATAACGCCTCGTTCAACATCGTCATCGCGCAACCGACGCTTACCATTGTCGACCCGGGTTCGGGCCTGCAGGGTGCGCAGAACATTACGGTGAACGTTCTCGGCCAGTTCACGGCCTTTGACAGCACCACTACGTTCAGCTTTGGAGGGCCCGGCTCCGGCATCACGGTGAACGGCCCGCCAACGATTCTTGGACCGACGATTGCGACACAGAGCATCAGCATCGGCCAGGAGACACGGACCGGTGGTTACTCCGTGGTCGCAACCACTCCCGACGCACCTGCTATCGCGCAGGTCGTAGGCGGCGCGGGCTTCAGCGTTACGCCAAGCCTGGCGAGCATCCTGAGTGTTTCTCCCAACACCTCGCCGCAGGGCACGCAGATAAGCGTGGATGTGACAGGTTTTGATACGCACTGGAATCCTGCGACGCAGTTCAGCTTCGGCGCCGGCATTGTTGTTACCGGTGTGGATGTGACGAGCGAAACCACCGCCACCCTCACCCTGGCGATTCCCGCATTGGCTCCTGAGGGAACGACGTATGCTCAGGCCACCACCGCCGGAGAAGTGGCTACGCTCAACCAGGCCTTCGTAATTACTGCCGGCACGCCGTACCTGTTGTCTTCGGGACCGGGAACGGTCGAACAGCAGGGATCGGCGGTATTCACCATCCTGGCGCAGGCCACCACGTGGTCCGCGGCCACTCCGCCAGTGGTGAGTTACGGCGGCAACATCACCCTCGGGCCGGTGCAGGTGACCAGCCCGACCACACTCACGGTGCAGGGCGCGGTTGCGGCCACGGCCTACCCCGGATACCAGAACCTGACCGTTACCACCGGTACGCAGGTGCTGGGCATCAACAATGCGGTTTACATTGCGCCAGGCCCGGCGGTCATCAACAGCGTTACTCCGAATACCGGCGGCCAGGGCGTTACGTTCTCGAACGTCCAGATTACCGGCATCAACACGAACTGGGTGCAGGGCGTTACCACGCTCACATTCCCAGGCGTGCTGGTGAACAGCTTCACGGTCAACTCACCCACATCGATCACCGCAAACATCACCGTCAACACCACTGCTGCTGTGGGCCAGGTAAACGTGACCGCGACCACGCTCGGCGAAGTTGCCAACGAGGTGAACGCGTTCAACATTACCCAGACTCAGGCCGAGATGGCGTTTATCGATCCGCCCAGCCTGGCTCAGGGCCAAACCCAGAACCTGACCATCACCGGCATCGACACCACCTTCGTCTCCGGGACCAGTGTCGTTACTTCCACATCTCCGGGAATTACGATCAACTCGACCACAGTCAACA
>Ga0182016_10003080_pt1 | contig 19235 bp, 17 predicted proteins | sample 712S2MmetaG_FD_120491 | JGI IMG/M metagenome (GOLD analysis project Ga0182016, IMG submission 120491) | Permafrost microbial communities from Stordalen Mire, Sweden - 712S2M metaG | ecosystem: Environmental > Terrestrial > Soil > Wetlands > Permafrost | place: Sweden: Stordalen | collected...
CACTTGACGAGATTCTGGCGAAAAGTCCGAAGCCGCAGTTGTTCGCCGCCATTGACGGGTTGTCGAACGCAGAAAATCTCGGCGCGGTCGTGCGCAATTGCGTCGCCTTCGGCGTTCAAGCGCTGCTGGTCGGCGAGATGTGCAGCAGCCCTTATCTGCGGCGGTCGGTGCGCAATTCCATGGGCGCCATTTTTCAACTGCCGGTCTGGGAGGTGAAAATGGCCAATCAGGCGGCTGCGGCTGGCCGCAGGGATGCGCCGTCCCGTTTCAGCTTGGCGCAGACGTTGCGTGATCTCCGAGCACGCGGCATCCGCTGCATTGCCGCGCATCCGCACACGGACAAAAAGGTTTTGTTGCGGGCGGATTTTTCCGGCGACTGCTGCGTGGTTTTCGGCAGCGAAGGCCACGGTATTTCACCGGAAATTCTGGCGGCGTGCGATGAATGCGTGGCGATTCCGATGGCGAACGAGGTGGATTCGCTCAATGTCGGCGCGGCGGCGGCGGTGTTTCTTTACGAAGCGAACCGGCAGCGGGGAAAGACTTGAACCACCAAGACACAAAGTTTATTTCCTTTGGTGTCTTGGCGTCTTGGTGGTTGATTCTAAACAAACCTTCTCCGCAAAATCCACGGCCTTGCGACAGAGTGGCTGCCAGTCCAATTCGGCTTTCACGCGCGCGGCGGATTGGGCGGCGTGCGGCTGCCAGTTGGCCGCCGGTTCATCAAGCCAGGTTAGAATTTTCTTCCCGAAATCTTCCCCGTTGAATTTCGAAAATTTCACCAGCGGATCGTTTTTGAAGTAGTTTTGGACGCTTTTTAACGGCGTGCAGACCGTCGGCAGGCCTGTGGCGACGTATTCTACAATCTTCGCGACGAACGCACAGTGCGTCCCGGCGGATTCCGCGTAAGGCACAATCCCGACGTTTGCATCGCGCAAGCTTTCCGTGACCTTATCGTATGCAACAAAACCGATCTCCTCACAGTTGAAATCAGGGATTTTGTTTTTAACACGCTTCAAAAGCTTTCTCATGGCAACAGTTTTTACTCCAATGAATCTAAATTTTATTTCAGGACGCTTTTTCGCAACTTGTAGGATCGCGTCAAAAAGAATTTTGTTAAGGTGATGTGCGTCGAACGAGCCGTGCATGACGATCACCGGCGGTTGGCCCGGCGGTGGCAATTGCCCGCGCAGCGGGAATGCTTGCGCGTCGTAGCCGTAATAAATCGGGAAGATTTTTTCGCGCGGATAACCACGAGCCGCAATCCGGTCGGCAAACTCGTCGGAGATGGCGCACACGCCGTCCACGCCATAGCGCCTGGGCAGCGACATTTCGTAGCGCATCAGCGCACGGACAAGCGGTTTCGGCGCGACGTAGCTGGACCACGTTTCCATGAAACCGGTCAGCAGGTCGGGGAAATTCATCACAACCGACACGCCTAGCTTTTGTTTCAACTTGCCGGCGGCGACGGCTGAAATGGCGTGTTGTGAAAAGATCAGGTCAAATTTTGTTTCCCGCGCGGCGACGACGACCATGCGTTCGAGGAAAAACGGGTAGGCGAGATATTTCAGATTGCGCAACTTCGCGTAACGGCCCATCCGCCACTTCGTGAAGGGATGCAGTTTGACGCCGAATTTCTGCTGCACATTTTCCGCATCGTCAATCTGCGGACCGAAAACGTGAACCTCGTGACCGCGCCTCACCATCTCCTGCACGAGATAAACGGCCTCCGCCGAACCGCCGCCGGACGGCGGATAAAACGGCTCGTGCGTGAGAAACGCGATGCGGAGACTGGTCGGCACAGGCAGACGCTAGACGATTTGGGCGCACCGGTTCAATCAGATTTGCGCACGAAATGTTTTGACTTGGCGCGGTAAGAATTTAGATTATGCGCCGGTTTCGGATGGGGTCTTAGCTCAGTTGGTAGAGCACCACAATGGCATTGTGGGGGTCAAGAGTTCGAGCCTCTTAGGCTCCACCATTCTCACGGCAGCGGATTGTTCCGCTGCCGTTTTTTTATTTTAGTCCGGCTGCGATCAGTCTGGTCATCGCAACATCTTCAGCCGGCTTTGGCGGTTTCTTTCGTTTTTCAGAGGAAAATCACCTTCAAATGTTTTTTTAGAAATCTTTGGGGTTGGACAGCCATTGTCCCACCCCGGCTGGCAAAGTGTCGTCGAAAGAAAGGCATATTATGACGATCAATGAACAACTCGAACTCGGATTCAACGGAACGCCAACCCGTCCTTTTGGGCGGCGGCGGGAACAGCGTGTGGAGCGGGCCAAATGGTGGTTCGCCAGGATGCGCGCAGCGGTGGAAGGCGCGATGGACTGGCAGACGGTTCACCAGCCGCGCCCGGAACAAATCTGGATGCCCGGCGCAAACCGCGAAGTGAAGATCTAAAGAAAGGCAGAAGGATGAATGAAGAAATCAAATTGGTGCGCGGAAAAATTCTTCATTCTGCATTCTTCATTTTTCATTTCCGGCATAACCGGCGCGGACGAATTCGCGGATGACGGCCAGCTCAGTTTCGCCGTGGATGGTGTGAACTTTCGGAAATTCGCGCCAGTCCACGTTTATGCCGGCGGCCTGGAGCTGCGGAATCTGCGGGCGAACCTTTTCGATGGGAATCAGCGGGTCGCCGGTTCCGTGTGTCATCAGCACCCGCTGCTGCCGCACGACGGGCGAAAGTTCCTGCACGGTTTTTTCCAGTTCAAAAACCCAGCCGCTGATGCCGACCAGCCCGGCGAGCCGGTGCGGATAGCGCAGGCCGACATCCAGCGTCATCAGGCAGCCCTGCGAAAATCCGCCGAGCGTGATCTGGTCGGCGGGGAAATTTTTTGTGCGCAATTCTTCCAGCAAACCGAACAGCAGCTCCCGGCTGCGCCGCACGCCGGGAGCCTGGTCGTCAATGTCGAACCACGAATAGCCGCCGTAGTAATCATCCGGCGCGTTGACGAGCAGATGGTTCAGCCATGGCAGCGCCAACGCCTCCGGCCACCAGCGGTAGCCTTCGATGCTGTCGCCCAGGCCGTGAAGCATGATCATCAAACGGCGGGAGTCTTTATCGGCAGAGAGAATGAACTCGGTCGTCATCATTGATTGGTGGCGTGTAATTTGGTCGCCAGCGCGTCGCCCCAGTCCATGAGCTGTTTGCGCTGGGCGTCGGTGAGCCGGGCTTCAGGATGGAGCAATGTGTATTTTTTCGGCGGCATTTCGCGATAGTCGAGCACCTCGTTGATGCGTTCAACCTTTTTGGCGATGGCGGCGGAATCCGTCGGCCAGGCGGAAAAATCCAGGTGCCGGCGCCCTTCGTTGACGTCACTGACGACCAGCCACGAGGAAGGCGCGATGCGCGAATACAGCGGCCATTTGGTCTCGTGCGAATGGCAGTCGTAACACGCGGCGCGCAACAGCGCGGTGATTTCCGGCGGCGGGGCGTTTGTGGCCGCCAAATCGTTTACGACCGGCGGATTCGTGCGTGCCGGATTGGAGAGTTGGAGCAAGCCGAAGCCCACGACGAGCGCGCCGAAAATCCACTTTAATGTTCTCTTCATCAAATTAAGAAACGCCAGCATGAAGAAAAGTTCCTCCGCAAAGCAACCTTGAAGTGGTTTCCGGAGGTGTTAGTAATGGGTTTTATCCTGGCGGCGGAATGCGGGAAAGCCGGATTGGGTCGGTTTGATTTGCAAAGTGGGAGGTTCACAGAAAAGTTTTAACAGGTTTAAATGTAAACCATTATTTAAGCCTGCCTTTTCCAAGTTGCTTTACGGAAATGCTTCCGCTAGGCTCCTTTCGCTGTCCGGCGCATGAAGTGTTGGGCAGCAATAATATTTATGGCTGAAGGATATTGCGTCAAATGCAAGGCCAAGCGGGAAATCGCCGCTGGTGTCGAGGAAATCATGAAAAACGGACGCAAGGCGATCAAGGGCAAGTGCCCCACGTGCGGCACGGTCATGTTCAAAATCCTGGGAGGCAAGGCCACGCCGCCGGCTGCCCCCGCCGCTCCCGCCACGCCGCCAGCCGCCAGTTGATATAATTTATGTCGCAACAGCTTGCTTACGTCATCATCACGCCGTATTCGCTCTATAAATCGCGCACCGGCGGCATTCTCACCCGGCTCATCACGCGCACCGGGCTGGATCTGGCCGGGATTCGGATGTTCGCGCCCAGCGCAGAACTCGTGAAGGAATACGCGGAAACCATCGTTTCCGCCCACGACACGCAAGACCGGAAAATCCAGGAGTTGCTCCAGCAATATGTCCTGAACAGTCTCGCGCCCGACCCGAAGACCGGTCGCCGTCGCCGCGTGATGATGCTGCTGTTCCGCGGTGATGAAGCAGTTCGCAAAGTCCGATCCGTGGTGGGCAATTTGAGCCCCGATCGCCGGGGCGGGGAGACCATTCGCGACACTTACAGCGATTTGATCATGGATGACGCTGGCGGTGTCCGTTATTTTGAGCCCGCCGTGCTCGCCGCCCCGAATGTCGAGGAAGCCGACAAGAAATTGAAAATGTGGGCGAAGTATTCCGACCAAGACGGCGGCATTTTGGAAAATGTCGTCACCTACCAGCCGGGAGAACTCAGCCAGCGCACGCTGGTGCTCATCAAGCCGGACAATTTCAAGTTCGCCACCGGCCGCCCCGGCAACGTCATTGATTTCTTCTCTCGCACCGGTCTTTACATCGTCGGCGCGAAAGTCCTCCACATGAGCACCTCGCAGGCGATGGACTTTTACGGCCCGGTCCGCGAATTCCTCCGCGCCAAGCTCAAGGATGGCGTCAGCGCCAAGGCCAAGGACATCTTGGAAAAGGAATTCAGCTTCAAGATTTCCGAGGCCGACCAGAAGGCGCTCGGCGAAATTCTGGGGCCGATCCAGGGCGACTCGCAGTTCGACAACATCGTCCGCTTCATGTCCGGTCACGCGCCCGGCGAAATTCCGGAAGCTGACTGGACCAAGCCCGGCACGCAGAAGTGCATCGCCCTCGTCTATGAAGGCGTCGGCGCGGTCAACAAAATCCGCGACGTGCTCGGCCCGACCGATCCGTCCAAGGCGCCGCCCGGCTCCATCCGCCGCGAATTCGGCTCGACCATCATGGTTAACGCTGCGCACGCGAGCGATTCCGTCGAAAACGCCCAGCGCGAATTTGGCATCGTCAAGCCCGGCGAAAATAATTTCAAGCAGGTCATCAATGAAGCCTTCGGGAAAATCTGAAGGGTAGGGCGCGTCACTCCGTGCGGCGGGTAGAAGACTGCCCGCCCTGCCGTGAATTTCAAGCCCACGTCAAACGTGGGCTTTTTAGTTTCTCCAGCAACTGCGCGTCGGCGGAGGGAAACTCGTGCGCGGCCAGCGCGGATTTTTCAATCCATTTCACGGCGGCGCAATCCAGCGGCTGCGGCTCGCCGGCCAGGAGCTGGCAGATGAAAAACTTCAGGTGCACGGATTTTCCCGGATAGTCGTGGCGGATTTCCTTGAACAATTCCCCGACGGAAATGTCCGCGTCCAGCTCCTCGCGGATTTCGCGGACGAGGCATTGCTCAAAGGTTTCGCCCACTTCGCGCTTGCCGCCGGGAAATTCCCACAGTCCGCCGAGGTGTGAGTTTGCGTGGCGTTGAGCGACAAGCAGTTTGCCGGCGCGGAAGATAAGTGCGGCGGAAACTTCAACGCAGTTTTTAATTTTTAATTTTGAGTTCTTAGTTGGATCGGAAGCGGAGTTGCTCATCTCAACTGAAAATTAAAAGCTTAAAATTCAAAACTAGCGCCCCACGCTCTTGTAAATCCAGCCGAGCTTTTCCATTTCCGCCGGGTCGAACAGATTCCGCCCGTCGAAAAAAAGCGGTGCGGTCATCGCCTTTTTGGCGCGGGCCAGGTCGAGCTGCTTGAACTCGTCCCATTCCGTCGCCACCACGAGCGCATCGCAGCCGTCAGCCACGGCGTTCATGTCTTCAACGTAAGTCACGTTTGGCAGCAATGCCTTCGCCTTGTCCATGCCTTTGGGATCATGCACGCGCAAGGTTGCGCCCTCTTTCAGCAAACGCTGGCACAAATCAATTGCCGGCGAGGATCGCACGTCGTCGGTGTTCTGCTTGAACGCCAGGCCGAGCACGCCAATTTTCTTGTCCTTCAAGACCCAGAGCGTGTCGGTGATTTTTTTAACGAAGCGCTCCATCTGGTCGGCGTTGATGCGCTGAACCTCTTTCAACAATTTGAAATCGTAACCGACCTGCTCGGAAATCTTGATGAACGCGCTCAAGTCCTTCGGGAAACAACTGCCGCCAAAACCGATGCCGGCGTTGAGAAAGCGGCGGCCGATGCGTTCGTCCAGGCCGATGCCGTGCGCAACCTGCTGCACGTTCGCGCCGGCGGCCTCGCAGATGGTGGCGATGGCGTTGATGTAGGAAATTTTCAACGCGAGAAAGGAATTCGCCGCGTGCTTGATGAGTTCCGCCGAGTTGATGTCGGTGACGATGATCGGTGCCTGGAACGGCGTGTAAATTTCCGTCATCGCCGCGACCGGACGTTGCGAGCGGACGCCAATGACCACGCGGTCAGGATGCATCAGGTCGCCGACGGCAAAACCTTCGCGGAGAAATTCGGGATTGCTGACGACGTCAAATTCCGTCTTCGACGCGCAATAGCGCTTGATGGTCTCGGCCACTTTTTCGCCCGTCTTCACCGGCACGGTGCTTTTGTCCACGACGATTTTATAGCTCGTCATGGCCGCCGCGATGTCGCGGGCCACACGCTCGATGTAGCTCAAGTCCACGGAGCCATCGGGCTGCGGCGGCGTGGGCACGGCGATGAAAATCACGTCGGAATTCTGGACGCCTTCCGCCGTGCTGGCAGAGAATTTGAGCCGGCCGGCGGCAACATTCTTTTTTACCAGTTCTTCCAGTCCGGGTTCGTAAATCGGAATGCCGCCCGCCTGGAGCTTTTTGACTTTCGCCGCGTCGTTGTCCACGCAGATGACGTGGTGGCCGACCTCGGCAAAACAGGTGCCCGTGACCAGCCCGACGTAGCCAGTGCCGATAATGGCCAGCTTCATAGTCAATGGCTCAAGGTGAACGGTGCTGCGGTTGTGGCTGCAGGGGCCACTGCTGCCGCCGCCGGGGATTTTGCTTTCAATTCCATCGCCCGGCGTCCGGCTTCCATGCCGGCCGAGGTGTTTGGGTTGGCGCGAGCGACGTCTGTGTAAATTTTCGCCGCGTCGGCGAATTTGCCCTGGGCCTCGTCAATCCGCGCGAGTGCAAGTTTGGCGGTGGCCGAGACGCTGAGATCGGTCGCTTGTCCTGCCGCCTTCTGGTAGGCGCTGAAAGCCTGATCCATTTTGCCCTGCGCATCCAGGCTGGTTGCCAAACCGAGCGTGGCCTGCGGCGTGAAAAAATTATCCGGATAGGTATCGAGGAATTTTTGAAACTGCGTTTGCGCGTCGGCATATTTGCCGGTCGTGAACAGCGCCGTCGCGCCTTGCAGCAGGGCGCGTTGCCCGGCGAGCGTGCCGGGATAATCCGCCGCGATTTTCAGGCAGGCCTCGGCGAGGCCGCTGCCGCTGGGCGAAACCAGCACCTGGGTCAACGCCTGGCCGGCGGCGATCTCCGTCTGGTTTTGGCGGTAGGAATAAAAGGAATAGACAAAGACGGCGATCAGAACGAAGGCCGCACCATAGGCGAGGCGTTTCAGGTTGGCCTCAAACCAAGGCAAAAGTTTGAAGAGAACGTCAGCGGCGGTTGTTTCTTGGGATTCCATAAAGCGGGCAATTTTCCGCGCCCGCCGCCAAAACGCAAGCCTGAAATCGCCGTGCCCGGATCCGGTCTGATCGGAAACGCATTGACGCTGGTGCTGCCGTGAAACCAAACTGCGGTGGCCATTGCCCGAATGAAACACAAATTACCCGACGCCGCGCTGACCGAAAGCTGGCACGCCGCCGCCGAACTGCTGGAAGCCATCGCCCGCAACCGCGAACTGCTCGCCCATGTGCCGGAGGCGGAACGGACGCGGCTGATGAAGGCCGCCGGCCAGATTTCCCGGCCCGACGCGGTCGCGCGGCGGCAGTTGGTCAAGGCGACGAAGCGCCACCGCAAGGCCGGCAAATCGCAGCGTGCGGAAAAGGCGCTGAACCAGACCGGCATCCGGAAATTGCGCCGGCAGACCGTGTTCACCACGCCGAATGTTTTTCCGCCGACGGATTTCAAGCAGATCGAAATCGAGAACAATCCCGAATTTCACGAGGCTGTCGAGCCGCAGAATTGCTACGTCTGCAAAAAGGATTACTCGCAGATCCATCATTTCTACGACCAGCTTTGTCCGACGTGCGCGGAACTGAACTGGCGCAAGCGCGGCGAACTCGCCGACCTGCGCGGACGCGTGGCGCTGCTCACCGGCGGGCGCGTGAAGATCGGTTATCAGGCGGGCATCAAGCTGCTCCGCTGCGGCGCGCAGCTCATCGTGACGACGCGTTTTCCGCGCGACTCGGCAATGCGTTACGCTGCCGAGCCGGATTTCAAGGAATGGGGCCATCGGCTGGAAATTTTTGGGCTGGATTTGCGTCACACGCCGAGCGTCGAAGCTTTCTGCAAGCATATGATGACGAAATATCCGCGGCTGGATTTCATCATCAACAACGCCTGCCAGACCGTGCGGCGTCCGCCAGATTTTTACGCGCACATGATGGAGCGCGAGAACGGGCCATTGCATGACCTGCCACCGGAGGCTGTGAGGCTGCTCGGTGATTATGAAGGATTACGCGGGTATCATATTTTGCCGGAAGCAGAAAAAACAGAAGCAAACAAAGATAACAAAGAATCTCCGTTACCTTCGTTATCTTCTGTAAAAATTTTTGAGACAGGTAAGATGCCCGGCCTCACGCACGCCGCTGCGCTCTCGCAAGTGCCATTGCTGCCTGAAGAACTGGCCGCGCAACAAGCCTTGTTCCCCACTGGCCGGCTCGACCAGGATTTGCAGCAGGTGGATTTGCGCGACCGCAATTCGTGGCGTTTCCTCATGCACGAAGTGCCCACGGTGGAACTGCTCGAAGTGCAGCTCGTCAACGCCATCGCGCCGTTCATCCTCAACGCACGGCTCAAGCCGCTCATGCTCCGCACGCCGGAGCGCGACAAGCACATCGTCAACGTCTCGGCGGTGGAAGGGCAGTTTTACCGGAAGTTCAAGACCACGCGGCATCCGCATACGAACATGGCCAAGGCCGCGCTCAACATGATGACGCGCACCGCCGCCGCCGATTACCACGCCGACGGTATCCACATGAACGCCGTGGACACCGGCTGGGTGACGGACGAGGACCCGGCGCATATCGCCGAGCGCAAGGTGGCGGAGCACCGCTTTCATCCGCCGCTGGACATCGTGGACGGCGCGGCGCGCATCGTGGACCCGATCATCGTCGGCATCAACACCGGCACTCACATTTGGGGAAAATTTCTGAAGGACTATCGCGAGACGGATTGGTGAACGTTTCAAATTTATGGCAACAGAACTCCTCGATAAAACCGCGCTGAATTGGTGGCGGTGGCATCCGTCCAGACGTAGGGCGTGTTGGTTAATTGAAATATTGCGCTTGTGCGCCAATTGTTTCCAGCACCCAAAGCATCAGAGAATTGAATTTGATACTTGCGCCCGACCAATCCCGAAATGGCAACATTTGGAGTCGGATTGTTGGTCATGCCGACTCCGACAAGCGGACCGGAAGTGTAAATGAAGCCATTATAGAGGTATGGGATATTTGTGTATACAGCTCCTACAGCCACCAAACGACTGCCATCCGTCGCCAGACTGTCGTCAAAGCCTGAAGTGTTAGAATTGGGCAATGGCTTTGCATAGTTAAACCAGTTGGTTCCATCCATTGAAGTTGCAAATGAAACACCGCATTGCGCCATAAAAATACCATGGCCATAAGTCACCTTCCCTATCATATTCGTCAACCCTGTTGATTTCAGAGTCCAATTATATCCATTTGCGGAAATCAGGTTGGTCTGATTGTTGAGCGGCACAATAAACAAATGGTTGCCATAATAGATATTGTTCCCACCCGGAATGTTGTATTGATACCAGGAGTCGCCATCATCGTAGTAAATATATTCATATCCATCGTTATTACCCAATGCGACAAATATGTCTGCATCGGGTGAATAAACCACGCTGGCGATGGATCCTCCAGCACTTGGGTAAAAACTGGCCGGAGTCCAAGTGACGTCGTCTGGAGAAGTCGCAATGCTTCCGACATTGGTGGTGGAACCCACGACAACATACAAACCGTTTCCGTAGGTAATAGCTGATGGAGTGAAAAGAAAACTATAATTGTAGAAGAGAGATGTTGTCCAATTTGTCCCATCCGAAGAAACATCCGCTGCGTTAAAACCACCATTCAGAGGTGACACCGCAGTAAAGTGTCCGTCCGAATAATTCAAGGTGACAAACCAAGAATTTGGCTCTGAATATTGTAGTTTCCAATTTACACCATCCCCTGATGTATAAAATCCGCCGCTTTCACCGGCTGTGCCAACAGTAACATAAATGCCATTGCCGTAAACAATATGATGGAAGCCAAAAGAATTAGTCGTGATTTGGTTGGTCGTCCAGTTGTCGAACACGTCGGCGCGAACATTTAAACCTGCAATCATCAAAACTACCAAAAAGAGCGAGTATCTTATCAGGTGTTTCGGATTCATGAGTTTTACTTTACTGACACCCAAGCCCTTTGTCTAACCAAAAAATGTTGAGGATCATAGCCCTTTCAGCCATTCCGTCAGCATCGGGCTGGCGGGAATCCAGCGGGCGCGGACTTGCGGCGGCGTGACGCTGAAATCCGGCATCAAACTCTCGGCGAGGTAAATGTTGCCGTCGTCGTAGTAGCAGAGCGCCGGACAAAACAGCAGGCCGGGCAGTTGATCGCTGGTCAGGTTGAGGGTGGTGAGGTTCGTCGTGTCTGAGAACGGAAACGGGTTTAACTCCACCGGCGTGCCGTCGCGCAGCACGCGCACCACTTCGGCCATGAGTGCGGCGTTGGTGGTGGTGAGCAACGCACCGAATTTGGTTTGCTGCCGCGCGGTCATCTCGCGGAAGGTGGCGGTGCGCCAGTCGAACGGCGGTTGCTTGACGTTGCGGTAGGGTTCATACGCAGGCATCTCGGAGCCGCAATCCACCATGATATAGGCGGTGACGGGCTGGCCGGGAATGGCGCCGACTTTGCCGGGGTTGATGGAACCCATGAGGCCGATGACTGTCTGCGGTTCCGTCAAGGTGAGTTGCAGGCAGTATTCCTCGTAGTCGTGCATGTAAACCTTGCCGCCGCCGGTCAGTGTATCGTGGAGATATCCGGGGTGCGAGGAAGGTGTTTGTGGTCCTATGTTGAAAAACGGCAGGCCCGCGCTAGTCGCTGTTGCCTCCTCGTGTCCGGCAAAAAAGCCGAGCGCCAACGCGAGCACGAGCGCAATGCCAATGCCGCCAACTGCGAGGATGGCGGCGAGGAGAAGCCAGTGTTTTTTGGTCACCTTGAAAATGACTCTGCCCCCATCCAAAATTTTTGTCCAGTCAAAGACGGAACTTCAGCTTCGGAACATATCCATGAAAAATGACCCTTGCCGAACAGCCACCTCACGGCTGGTCGCGGGAAGCCGTCAAACTTCGTCATCCAACAGCGGCGGCAGGGTTTTCACCGTTCTCCATTCGTTGCCGGTCCGGGCGACGAGAATTTGCTGCGAGTATAAACCGCCCTCCGGCACCTGCGTGTATTTGTTGACCGCGACAATGCCGTCGGCAAACGACTCATGCGGGAGAAAATAACTTTTCCCCAGAATCCAGTCTGCCGGCAGACCTTTCGCCAGCGAGTCACGAAATGATTTTTCCATCGCCTGGATGGTTTCCGGCAGTCGGGCGGTTTTTTCTTCGTGGCTTAAATGGCTGCGTTCCTGAAGCCAGAGCCTCGCTTCCGTGGCAAAGTCCCGGCCGGCAAGCGCCGCCTCGATGTTTTTTTGCCGGAAGGCAGCTTCCAGGCAAAGCACCGCGCCTTCCGGCGTGGAAAAATCCACCGGCACGGGCGGTTGGGAAGTCAGTTGCGCCAGCAGTTTTTTTCGTTCCCGGCGGGTTTCCCGGCGGACGGCCAGACGGTCATAGGCATAGGAAATGGCAACCGCGACTGCGAATACCAACACGGCCACGAGGAGGTAGATTTTCATGGTCGGTTATTGAATGATCATTCGCCGATAAACCATGGTTCCGCGCAATTCTCCGGTTTCAATTCCTCGTTTTGGTGGATCATTTTAACGGCCGGTGTTTGCCGCGCAGCACATGGATGAGCGCCTTGACGGTGAGTTCGATGAAGAGAAACGGCTTGGCGATGAAATCGTTGCCGCCGGCCATGGTGGAACTGGTGCGGTTGTCGAAGTCGCTCAAGCTGGTGACAAACACCACCGGGGTTTTTTTGTGCAAGGGCATCGTCCGGAGCTTGGTGCAAAGTTCAAAGCCATTCATGCCCGGCATGTCCACATCGAGGAACACCAGGTCAAAATTGGTTTCGGTCAGCAGCTTGAGGGCCGTCTCCGGTGCCTCGACGTTGACGGAATGGAGCTGGGCTTTTTCGAGCGCGTAAATGATGGCGCGGCGCGAGATGGCTTCGTCGTCCACGACCAGGATGTTGGCGGCGGGAGCTTCCTGGGTTTCCGGCAGGTTGCCGCGCTCGAACAGGAAACCGAGAAAATCCACGCTCGCCGCGACCGTCCGCAACGTCGAGGTGTTGATGCTCTTGGGTTTTTCGTAAATCTCCTTGAGCAGCGCCTCGAGGGCGGCCGACATGTGCGCGATATGGGCTAGTCCGGCGATGCTGGCATTGCCGTTCAGGGCGTGAACCCGGCGGTAGAGCTCGTAAATTTCCTTGAGCCGGGTCATTTCATTATCGGCCTTGGCGAGGTTTTGCAGCGCCACGCGTAGGCTGATGAGTGTCGCCGGCAGGCTGTCAATGAAGGTTTTCCGCAGGTCGGCCTGGAACGCCGAATCGGTTTCGGTGTGCAGCGCGATGGATCTCGCCGGCGCATGCGTGCCAACCACCGCCGGGCCGGACGTTGGCACCGCGCCGCTGTCGCCGATGGTGTGGCGCACGACCTCAATCACCTCCTTGGGTGAACAATTCGACTTGGAAATGCATTTGGTCGCGCCCGCCTTCCACGCTTCCTGAATCATGTTGGTCAGGTAGGTGTTGGAAAATACGATGATGGGAATCTTGCCGAATTCCTCCTCCGAACGCACTTGCCTGATGACATCCATGCCGGACATTCCCGGCAGCATCAGGTCGAGGATGATGGTGTCGGGCTTGAAAATGCGCATGGTTTTCAAGCCGGTTTCGCCGTCGGGCACGGTTTCAACCTGATAACCTTCCACCGCGAGCTTGTTGCGATAGACGTTTGCCACGATCTGGTCGTCCTCGATGATCAGAATTTTTTTCATTTTAAGATGCGGCGGCGACCACTTCGGCCAGCCCCGGCTGCGTCGCGAGAAATTGTTTGACCGCCGCATATTCGCGCGCGGCATCTTCGCAAATCCGGGTGGCCTCCGTCAACGCGCCAGCCGCGCCGGCTTTTTCCATGTCGCGCATCAGCTGGCCGAGCCGCATCATGCCCAGCGTGGCGCTCGCGCCCGCGCAACTGTGCGCGACGCGACGGACTTCGTCGCCCCGGTTCGCGGACAGGGCGTCGCGGATCTGCTCAAACTGCTTCGACGTCTGCTTGAAATACATGTCGGCAAGCTCGCGCAAGCTGTCCATGTTGCCGTCGGTCAGGTCATTTAGCCGGTTCATTTCCACCGGCGGTTCGGCGGCGGCGGTTTCAATTTTCGCCGCAGGTGAGGCCGGGGTTTCCTCGGACTGTTTGGCCGGCGAACACCATTTTTCGATGATGCCGCGAATATCTGCCGGGCGGACGGGCTTGGCCAGATAATCATCCATGCCGGCGGCCAGGCATTTCTCGCGGTCGCTTTGCATGGCGTGCGCGGTCATGGCAACGATGAGGATGCGCGCGCTGTAATTCGGATGCGCGGCGCGATTTTTCTGGCGTTCGCGGATGGTGTGGGTCGCTTCGAGCCCGTCCATTTCCGGCATCATCAAGTCCATGAAAACGAGGTCGTAACTGTTTTTGTCCAGTGCGTCGAGGGCTTTGCGCCCGTTTTCCGCCAGATCGGGCTGATAACCAATTTGCCTTAAAATGCGCGCTGCGACCTTTTGGTTGATCTCATTGTCGTCCACCAAAAGAATCCGCAAGGGCAGCCGTTCAGAAAGGAGCGGACTGGTCGTGATGGCGGCGGGCACTGCGGTGTTGGGGCTGAACAATGCGCGTTCAATCGCGGCGCAAAGTTGCGCGGGCTTGATGGGTTTGGCGACGTTGTGGGCGAAGGCGAGGTGGGCGTTGGCTGCGGCATCTGCGCGTATGCCCGGCGGCATGAGCAGGACAAACGGCAGCATCGCCGTGCTGGGCAGCTTGCGGATTTCGGCAGCCAGCGCCAGACCGTCCATGCCCGGCAGATGCAGGTCCACAATCGCCACATCATAGCGTGCACCGAGTCGGATCAACTCCAGCGCCTGTCCGGCCATTTCCGCCGTCTCGGAAACCATACCCCATTTCGTCGTCTGCTCGGCGAGCGCACGCCGGCTGGCGGCGTTGTCGTCCACGATCAAAACCTGAAGGTCGGCGAGCTTGGAGTGGCGGATCTCGCGCGCGGCCTGCGGCTCGGCCTGGAAATTCGCAGTGAAGTGAAAGGTCGAGCCTTTGCCGGGCACGCTCTCCGCCCACATTTTTCCGCCCATCAACTCCACGAGCCTTTTGCTGATGGCCAGGCCGAGGCCGGTGCCACCATATTGTTTGGCGGTGGCAACGTCGGCCTGCGTGAACGGCTTGAACAGGCGCGCCAGTTTGTCCGGCGTGAGGCCGAGGCCGGTGTCGCTGACGGCGAAGTGCAGGTGCAGCGGACAGGTTTCCGCCTCGTTGAGCGGCGGGGCGGACAGCCTTTGGATGCTGATCGAAACATCGCCTTCGGCGGTGAACTTGATGGCGTTGCTGAACAAATTGGCCAGCACCTGGCGCAGCCGGTGCGAGTCGCCCTTGATCAGCGCCGGGATGCCGTCGTCCATCTGGTAAACCAGGTCAAGTTTCTTTTCGCTGGCCTTGCCGGAAAACAGGTCGAGCGTTTCCTCGACGCACACGCACAGGTCAAACGGGTGCAAATCCAGTTCCATCCTGCCCGACTCGATTTTGGAAAAGTCGAGAATGTCGTTGATGATGTTCAACAAGGACTCGCCGCTCGTGTAGATCGTGTCGAGGTAGCTGCGCTGGTCGGTGTTCAGCGGCGTTTCCAGCAGCAGGCTGACCATGGCGATGACACCGTTCATCGGCGTGCGGATTTCGTGGCTCATCGCCGCGAGAAAATCGGCCTTCGCGCGGGCGGCGGCCTCGGCGGCGGTGCGCGCCTTCATCAGCTCGTGGTTGCGCCGGGACAACTCGTCATGCTCCCGCTTGGCCCGCAACGCCGCGTGCAGCCGCGCGCGGAAAATTTCCGGCGCCAGCGGCTTGTCCACGCAGTCAATCGCCTCCAGCGCAAACGCGCGCAGTTTCAGCGCGGTGTCGGCGGCGGCGGTCAGCGCAATGACGCAGGTCATCGGGCGCGGCGGATGCTCCTTGAACTGGCGCAGCAGTTCCAACCCTTCCGTGCCGGATGGTTCCAGATCCACCAGCACCAGGTCGGCGGGCCGGTCGTGGAAAAATTGCACCGCCTCCGCGGCCGTGCGCGCAAAGCGCAGCGCGATGTGATCGTCCCGCAAGGCGGCGGACAGCGTGTCCAGCGTCTTTGGATCGTTGCCCACGAGCAGGATTTGCGATGACCGTTGGTTCATGTTTTGTCCGTTTATCTCAAAAATTCCTAACTGTATTGCATCATTGAACAGCAATTATCATGACAAGGCCAACCTGATTTTACGCGGAGATTTTCCGGCTTCAAAATGAAACATTGCTGGCGCGCGGTCTCGGCGATAAAATGCCGCCATGCTGCAAACGGTGACCGACGCCAGCCTGGCGGGTGAAACCTTGACTGCGCGCGACACGACGCTCGCGGCGTATCAGTTCATGCTGCGGGCACGCCTGCTCGACGACAAGCTCGCCGCGCTCTACCGCGCGGGAAAAATTCACGGCGGCGTTTTTCTCGGCCGCGGCCAGGAAGCCTTGAGCGCGTCCGTTGGCGTCTCGCTCAGAAAAACCGATGTCTTCGCCCCGCTCATCCGCGATGCCGCCGGGCGGCTGGCCTTTGGTGAAACCATCGTGGACGCCCTGCGCAATTATCTCGGCTCGTCGCTAGGGCCGATGCGCGGCCGCGACGGCAACGTCCACCGCGGCAAGCCGGCCGAAGGTTATTTCCCGATGATCAGCCATCTGGGCGCAATGATTTCAGTCGTCAACGGCGCGTTGTTTGCCCGGCGCATGAAGGGCATTTCCGGCACGGTCGGCGCGACCTGCCTCGGCGACGGCGCAACTTCCACCGGCGCTTTTCACGAGGCGCTGAATCAGGCCGCCGTCGAAAATCTGCCGCTGGTCCTCGTGCTCGCCGACAATCAATATGCCTACTCCACGCCGACTTCGCGCCAGTTCATTTGCGAGGATCTTGCGGACAAAGCGGTCGGCTACGGCGTCGCCGCCCATTCCGTGGACGGCACCGATCTGGCCGCATGTTTGCAGGCGGTTGGGGGTGCGGTGGCCCAGGCCAGGGCAGGGGAAGGCCCGCAGCTTGTCGTGGCGAGGTTGCTCCGGCTCTGCGGCCACGGTGAACACGACGATTCACATTACGTTGATCCGAAATTGAAAACCTCCCCGCTCGGTCGCGACTGCCTGAAGGTCGCCGAAGAGTTTTTGCTCCGTAAACAATGGACGGATGCCGCGACCCTCGCAACGTGGCGCGGCGAAATCACCACCGAAATCGAGGAGGCCGTCGCCCAGGTCCGCCGTGAACCCGCGCCCGATCCTTACGATGAAAAATGGCTGGCCATTTCGTCCACCCATCTGACCGACGTTCATGAGGAATAAAACATGAAGAAAGAATTTAGAATTAAGAATGAAGAATTAAAAAGTGCCGCAGTGCCGTGCGCCGGATTTGGTTTTTCATTTTCCCGGCCATGAGCATCACCTACCTCGAAGCCATCCGCGAAGCGCAGGCCCGCGCCCTGCGGGATGATCCGCGCGTCTTCATTTACGGGCAGGATGTCGGCGCGTTTGGCGGCGCGTTCAAGGCCACAAAAAATCTGGCGAAGGAATTTCCCGGACGCGTGGTGGATTCGCCCATCAGCGAAGACGCGATGGTTGGCATGGCGGTTGGCGCGGCGATTGAAGGGATGCGGCCAATCATCGAAATGCAGTTCGCCGATTTTTCCATCGTCGGCTTCAACCAGATCGTCAACCAGGCCGCGACGCTATTTTGGCGCACGAATGTCCCGTGCCCCATCACCGTGCGGCTGCCGTTCGGCGGCACCGAAGGCGGCGGCCCGTTTCACAGCCAGTCCATCGAGGCGATTTACGCGCATTATCCCGGCCTCGTCGTGCTGACGCCGGCAACGGTCGAAGACGCCTACAGCATGCTGCTCGAAGCCGTGGCGATTGATGACCCGGTGATTTTTTGCGAGCACAAATTTCTTTATTACCATCTCAAGGCCGAGAAATTGCCGAGTGAAGCCCTGCCCATCGGCAAGGCCCGCATCGCGCGCGAAGGCCGCGACCTGACGGTGGTGGCCTACAGCGCCATGGTTCACGAGGCGCTTGAAGCGGCGACGGAACTTGCCGCCGAAGGCTGGGAGATTGAAATCGTGGATTTGCGGTCCGTAAAGCCGCTCGACACTGACACCGTCATGGCCAGCGTCGCGCGCACCGGGCGATTGCTCTGTGTCGGCGAAGCGTGGCCGTGGGGCGGGGTGACGGCGGAAATCATCGCGCGCGTCGCCAGCGAAGGCTTCGGCCTGCTCGACGTGCCGCCGCAACGGCTGAACGCCAAGGACACGCCTGTACCATATCATCCGAACCTCTGGATGGCGCATCGCCCAACGGCCCGCGCCATTGCTTCCGCTGCGAGAAAAATTTTACGGAGATAACCCTAATGAAAAATGCAAAATTAAAAATGAAAAACGAAGCGGTAGACGGCGCGCAGCTTCGGTTCAATTTTACATTTTGCATTTTTAATTCTTAATTCCATGCAAATTCCCATCATCATGCCGCAGCTCGGCGAATCCATCGCCGAGGCCGCCATCATCAATTTTCTCGTGAAGCCCGGCGATGCCGTGCAGGCCGACCAGGATCTCATCGAGGTCGAGACCAACAAGGCCACGATGAGCGTGACGTCGCCCTGCAGCGGGCGCGTGGAAAAATTTACCGTTCAGTTGAATGAAAGCTACGCCGTCGGCGCGGTGCTCGGCCAGATTGAAGCCACGCAGGACGAAGCCGTGCGGCTGGGTCTGGACGTTCCCGCACCGGTCAAAGCCTCCGATACCGAACGCGTTTCAAAACCGGAAATCATCCGGCGCAGCGGCCGCGTGCAGCCCACGGTGCGCGGATTGCCAGTGCCGGCAAACGCCAAGGGTGCGAGCTATCTTTCGCCCCGGCTCAAGGCGCGCATGGACGAACTCGGCCTGCATGCCGCCGACCTCGCCGGCATCGCGGGCAGCGGCGCGGCGGGCCGCGTGACGGTCGAGGATTTTGAGAAATTCATCGCCAACCTCGAAAAACAGCGGATGAGCCAGGCCTCGTCCATGCGCGTGGCCGTGGCCGACGCCATGCGCCGCAGTTGGACGCGCCCGCTCGCGACCGTCGGCCTACCCGTGGCGCTTGACGCTTTGCTCGCGCATCGTAAATCTTCGGATCCCAAACCCGGTCCGGCGCTTTATGCGTTGCGCGCGCTGGCGATTGCGCTGGCGGAAAATTCCGCGCCAGCCGGCCGGCTGGTCGGCAGCAAGATTGTGCATCCGTCGGCGATTGACGTGGGCTTCGCCGTCGAGGCCGAGGACGGCGTGCTGGTTCCCGTCATCCGCGACGCCGACAAAAAACCGCTGAAGGATTTGACGCGGCGTTACAACGAACTCGTTGAACTGGCGCGCCAACGCAAGCTGCCGGCGGACGCCACCGGCGGTTCCGTCGCCACCGTGACAAACTTCGGCACGTTCGGCCTGATTTGGGCCACGCCGATCCCGCTGCCGGAACAAACGCTCGTGCTGGG
>Ga0182016_10003084_pt1 | contig 19218 bp, 19 predicted proteins | sample 712S2MmetaG_FD_120491 | JGI IMG/M metagenome (GOLD analysis project Ga0182016, IMG submission 120491) | Permafrost microbial communities from Stordalen Mire, Sweden - 712S2M metaG | ecosystem: Environmental > Terrestrial > Soil > Wetlands > Permafrost | place: Sweden: Stordalen | collected...
CTTATCAGCGATGGCATCCTGGGACATCTGCGCAAGGCGGAGCAGATGAGCGTGGCCGACTACCAACGCGCGCTCACCGCTCGTGACCGCCTGCGTGAATTGCATGGCGCGCTGGCCGGCAGAGTCGACGGATTTGTGACGCTGGCGCATATCGGTGCCGGCCAGCGTGGCCTGCCTGCCGTCGGCACGCCCTGGTACAACGATGCCTCATCGGCCATCGGCGCCCCCACCTTCAACTTGCCGGTGTTGTCTGTGGAAGATCTTCCGCTCGGAATTCAACTGATGGGATTCGCGGGAGGCGATGAGAACCTGACGGCGCATGCACGTTGGCTTCTCGAAGCCTTGGAATCCAGCACCGCGCATTAAATCGATTTCTCCTCGCCCGCGTACCAATCCATGATCTGCCCACCCGTGGCTATCCACACCGCCTCGCGCTGGCGGATATAGGCCAGCGCGCGCTCAAGGTGCCGCGCCCGATACGGATGTCCCACCAGAAACGGGTGCAATGCGAGACATAGAACGCGCGGATTGCGCGCTCCTTCCTCGTACAGCGTGTCAAATTGGTCGGTGACGATACGGTAGAAATCCTCACCGGTACCGCCGTGCATGAGAAATATCGGGATGTCACCCAGCTCGAGCGTATAGGGCAGCGCCACAATGGACCCCTGGCGGGTCTGCATGCGATAGGGCTGTTCATCGTTGCACCAGTCGGCAACGTATTCGATGCCCTCTTTGGCGAGTATGTCCAGCGTGTTGTCAGTCTCCGTCAGCGCCGGGCCCAACCATCCGCGGCTGCGTTTGCCGGTGCTCCCGGCAATCGTATCGAGAACACCTCGAATGACCTTCTGCTCCACCTCTTCCGGCATGCCTGTGAACAGCGAGGAGTTATTCTCCCCGTGCGCCAGCCATTCCCAACCCAGGCGATTGCCCTCCTCGACAATCTGCGGATAACGTACACAGGCCTCGGAGTTGATCGCCGCCGTCGCTTTGAAGCCCTGTCTTTCAAGGATCTCCATCAATCGCCAGATACCCACGCGCACGCCGTAGTCACGCCAGGCATAGTTGAGTACGTCCGGTTTGAGTGACGAGGTCATCGGCGTCAGCGACATGGCCGGCTTGTCGTAGTGAAAGTGCTCGATGTTGGGCACGATCCAGACTGCGATGCGCGCACCGTTCGGCAGCCGGATCGGCTTACGGCGCGCGATCGGCGAATATTCGAATCGTTGATGCTCCATTTATCCCTCCAGGCGATGAGCGCTCTTCAGCTCTACGGAATGTTGGGCTTTCTGACCGGCGGAAACAGCTGCTCCCCCGTCGCCTCATCGACGGCCGTTATGGCGCGATAGGGACAGCTTCTGACTCCCTTCAGAATGGTCTCCGCGGGAATGTCGCTGGAATGAAGCACTTCGGCCTTGCCGTCCGCCCCGACCCCGAACACCGCGGGCGCCACCGCGATACAGCGGCGATAGGCCTGACACTTCGCAAAATCGACCGAAACTCGAATTGGCATACGTGGACTCCACCCGTCGGTCAATGCTGCGCCCGTTCCGACAATTCAAAGGACATGGCGCCGATGCCGGTTGCCCATGGCTTCACCGGCTCGTACGACAACACGTTGCCCCGAAAGCTCTGCAGCGCACCGGCGAGAGCAATCCAGTTGAGCAACTCCACAGCGCCTGCTCCGGCCGCCGAGAGAGCCGAGCTGGAATATTCTCCCAGGGCCTCGATATCACCTGCGCTCATGTGCTCAAGAAACCGGCGATCGAAGGCCGAATCAATGTAGCCGTGGTTACGCTCACCCGGGTCGTGCGACATGCCGCCGGTCGCTACAATGCCAACTCGCTTGTTCGAATCTCGCAGCAGCTCGCCGACGACCCGCCCCAGTTTCAGGCATCGCCTGGCAGAGGGAAATGGAGGCGCCAGTGTGTTGATGACGATCGGCACCACCGGCACGCTCATATCCGGTGTCAGGAAATGGAGCGGAGTCATCGTTCCGTGATCGAAGTGCATCTCCTGCGCGAACGACGGCTCCAGATCGTTCTCATAACACGCAGTGACAATCGCCCGCGCGAGCTGCTCGTCGCCGGGAATCTCAACTTTTGGAATCTTCAACCAGGGCTCAATGGGCCCGTCGAAGCGCGCGGCCATTCCGATGCAAAAGGCGCTCATATGATCCAGGAAGAAGTTGGCCCAATGCTCCGCCGTGAACACGACTAGCGCATCGAGCCGGGCCGCTTCCAGGCGACCGCGCAACTCATCGAAGGCGGCGTAGAGCCGATCCTTCTGCGCTGCAGGCGCCGCGTCCGTCCAGGCGAGAATGCCGGGCGCATGACCCATGGCACAAGCATAGGCGATCGTCATTTGGGTCCACCGCCGCGGATCGCGAGCAGATAATCCGGTTCCGATTGCCCGTGCAGAATGGAAAACGGGCGCAGCAGCAGCCCGTGCACGCCGAGTCGGTACAGGGCCCCGAAATCTTTCGCGAGCAATGCGGCTTTTTCTTCCTCTGATAACTCCGATCCGCTCACAATGCTGTGCGGGGATTGGAAGAAACGCGCGCGCGTGTCGGAGTTCCTATTTATCTCCCGGATGAGCTTCTGCAGTGAGTAGGCGCTCACGTCGTCATACCCAACCCAAGGGCAAGATGCTTACCGCCCCTCGACTCAATCCGCCTCCGCGACCACATCATCGATCCAATGCAACCCGGCGTTGACTTGCGCGAAGGTGGTCGAAGCCCCGAATGTAACCAGGACCGCCTGGCGCATCGCAGCCGGCGGGATGCCGTCACGCTTGAGGCGGCGCGCATGCGTCTTGAAACTCGACTCGCTTTCGCAGGTGACCAGGGCGCCAAGTGTTATGAGCTCGCAGGTGGGCGCATCCAGGGGGCCGGATGACATGACGGCTTTGCGCAGCGCCTGAAAGGCCGCGGCCGCATCCGCGCTGTGCTGCCTGAGGTATTCGACCGGCGAGAGTGCGTTGGCTGCCATGGCGCGTCAGTTCTTCTTCAGATAGGGAAATACGCCAATCGGTTTGCCGACATCGCGTTCCTGTGCGCGCTGGTATATCACAGCCGCGAGGGCGATGTCCTGGATGCCTGTGCCCACCGACTTGAAGAGCGTGATCTCTGAGGCATCGACTCGTCCGGAGGCTTTTCCCGATACCAGCTCCGAGAGTTCGTGGACCTCTTTACCGCTGACGATGTCTTTGGCCACAAAGGCATCTCCCGCCTCGCCAAACACACCTTCGCGCGTGTCCACCACAATGCGGGCGCTGCGCGCAAAGGTGTCCTGGTCGATCTCGCGTTGATCCCGGCGCGCGGTTCCGACCGAATTCACATGCATGCCGGGGCGCAGCCAACGCCCCATGAGCACCGGCTCGGAGGATTTCACCGCCGCCAGTACGATCTGCGCGCCATCAACGGCTTCCTCTGCCGATGCGACATCGACGATCCGCATGTCGTGTCGGCGTCTGAAATCTTCGACCAGACGTTGCCGGTTGGCAGCCGTTGGGCTGAAAACGCGCGCCGATTTCACTCGCCCGTCAGCCTGCATGGCCTCGAGCTGTGCCTGTGCCTCGACTCCCGACCCCAGCAGCGCCACCACGGCAGTACCGGGCGATGCAAGCCGACGGGTCGCCACTGCGCTGGTGGCCCCAGTGCGCAGAGTCGTCAGATGTTGTGCATCCATGATGGCGAGCAACTCACCTGATTCGATTCGATAGAGATGGACCTGGTAACGCACCCCCTGCCCGGGCACGAGATTCATGGCCTTGAACCCCATCCAGCCGGAGCGTTCCAGTGCCACCGGGCCGATCCGGAGCCAGCCGCGCCCAGCCTTCATATTGATCCGCGGTGGCAGGAGCACCGCCCCCGCGCCCTCCTCCGCGAACGCCGCTTCCATGGCGTCGATGGCGTCGCTCATGCTGACGAGCGCGCGCACATCCTCATGCGTCAGAAGGCGGGCCATGCCGCTTCAGTCAAGCGGGTTGCGACCACGATAGAAATCGAGCGCATCCTCATCCGCAATCTTGAACCCCGACTTCAGCAAGGGTTCGCGCACCGTGCGCATCTGCGAATCATTCAACTTCATGACGGGCTGGCGCATCACGCCGCCATTGTAGCCGTGCAGCCAACCCTGATATTTCCACAGATACCGATGGATGAAGTTGGCGCCCGCGAATGTGGCCTGTATCGCGACCCTGGCCTGACGGGCCGGATTGATGCGCCAGTAAATCTCCATCGCCCGCTCGCTCTTGCCTTCGAGCAGCAGCTTGAAATACTCCGGCACCGCGCCGCCCCAATATTCGTAGTTGCTGGTCCCCATCCACTGTTGCCCAAACATTTCGACGGTCAGCGGCGAATGGGCCTCGAGCGGATCCGAAAACAGCAGGCCGGTTCCGCGGATCATCTTCCAGAACTCGAGATCACCTGCAATGCCCGGGCGGCCGACCTCGTATTTGACGGCGACCACATTGGGAATGCTGGCACAGCGCAGCAGCACCCTGGGCGGATAGCCGCTGGGGTGCAGCCGGCCGAGATTCATCTGCACCGTGGCAAATAGGCAGACCCCGAGATTCGTGGAATTCGCCACGCCCGCCAGGTGGTCGAACAGCTCATCCTCGCTACGCGGGTAGAAGGAGTTAGGGTGACCGAGCAGGATGCCGGTGACGCCTATGGCCTCACCGGCCTTCGCCATGGCGATGATCTGCTCGCGGGTATCGAAAGTGCCGTGAATCAGGAAATGGTGACGCCCTTTGGCTTCATCGACCGCGATTTCCATGAAGCGGCGGTATTCGTCCATTGTCGTGCCGCATTCCGAGACCAGGAGCGCGCCCCAGAATCCCAGTTCGATATTGCGCCGAACATCATGCCGTATGCCAGCTTCATTCAGTCGCTGCAAGTCGGAGCTGTAGCTCGGCATGATGACGTTGCACACACCGCGCCAATGCGCAGCGGCCCATTCCTTCGCCTCTGCGCGCGAATATTGCACTCGGTCCACCTCGGGGTCGAAATATCCGAAATCGGAAAGCTATCGGAGAGCCGATCTCAAGGCAAAATATTGTCTGACAAAGTTTGTCGTGTCAACAGCGGTCTGGCTGAGTGATAATTGAGCTGGTTTGATCAGTGTCATCGCCGGGGATGGATTTGCAGGCTATGAAGAAAAGCAAGGCTGACGGCAACCTCGTCGTGCCAGCCCCTCAGCAGCTATCGGTTATCGAGCAGTCGTTAAAAAGCCTGCGCAGCATGATCATGAATGGGGACCTGGCGCCCGGGCAGAAACTGGTCGAGGCATCGCTCTGCACCAACCTCGGCATCAGTCGGGCCTCTTTGCGCGAAGCACTGCGCATCATGGAGGGCGAGCGGCTGATCGAGCTCATTCCCAATCGAGGCCCCTCGGTTGCCAAACTGGGATGGCGGGAAATCGAGGACATCCACGACGTCTGGGCCATGCTGACCAGCGAGGCAGTTTATCGTTTCGTCGAACGCGCGAAACCTGAGGATCTCGACGCGGTGCGCCGGGCGGCCGCAGATCTCGGTCACGCGCTGGCGAACGATTCCGCGGTCGAGCAACTGGTGGCCACCAACAAGCTGTTCAGCATTTTCCTGGATAGCTGTGGCAATAGCGTCCTGGTCGAGATCGTCTACCGGCTGGTGTCCCGGCTCAATTTCCTGCGGGCGCGGGCACTGCAATACGAGGGCTGGGGTGCGCTGTGTCTGCACGAGATCAATGAAATCGTCGCGGCTATCCAGGCACGCAACCCGATTGCCGCTCGCGATGCGACCCATCGGCATATCGATTCCGCCTGCGCGGCAGCCAAACAAGTGGCACTGCTCGCAACTACACGGCCGTTGCAGCGAGCACGCGGTGGCCGCTCATCCGGAGCAAGTTCTGCGGCCTGAGATTACCGACCTGCGGAGACGTATTGGGTCTCCATGAATTCCATCATGCACTCGCCAATTCAGGTATAAACAAATCCCGCGTTGACGGGTAACACCTGGCCGGTGAGCGGCAATGCCGCCGCCGTAAGGGCGAACACCACGATCTCCACGATGTCCTCAGGGAACTGAGGCCCCGGCACGGCCCGTCCCCGCTCGTAGTGCTGGTGACGTTCCGGAGGCACGTACTCCGTCGCCTCATTTCGCATCAGCCCCGGCGCGATGGCGACGATGCCGATGCCACGCGGGCCGAGCTCGCGGGCCAGCGACCGAGTCATCGAAATCACCGCACCTTTACTCGCTACGTAGGCCAGCAGCCGGGGCGGCCCCCATAGCGCTGTATCGGAAGCCAGATTGACGATGCGTCCGTGTTCGCCGACGCGAAAGAGTGGGCTCATCGCGCGCGTCACCAACCAGGTGCCCCGGATATTGACTCGCATGACGCGATCCCAAAGATCCATGTCGATCGATTCGAACGGCGCACCGCCCACATTGGTCGCGATCGCCGCGTTGTTGACCAAGCCGTGGATGGCACCCTCCTGCGCGCCAATCTCGCGGCCAAATCGTTCAATGGAAGCGGGGTCTTCCAGGTCCAGAGGCCCGAAACGAACTTGCGCACCACTGGCGGCGATCTCAGCAGCAGTCTGCCTGCCCTGCTCCTCCAGGATATCGCCGAGAATCAGACGCGCGCCATGGCGCGCACAAGCCATCGCGATGGCGCGCCCGACACCGCGCGCGGCACCCGTGATGACGATGGTGCGACCGGCAAGCATTGCGGCTAGACCGGGCTCAACGGATCGCACCCTCGGTGCCGGTCTCCGCCTCCATCTGCCGGCGCGCCTGCTGGGCCAGAGTGTCCCTTATGCGCACAACGCCGCCATCGTGCTGATAAAGCAGTTCCCTGGCTCGGGCATCATCCGGGATGGAGCTCAGCATTTCGCGGTCCTGTTCCAGTACGGTCCAATGACGAGCCTCGAATGTACTGCGAAACAGGAATCGCCATATTTCACGCTCGACGCCGGACACTTTGCGCGTGCGCCAAAAGAAGATGCGCGAATGCAGTTCATCCACGGGTGTCACACTCGGCACGACCAGCATATGGCCGCCGGGGCCGCCCGAGATCGGATACGGAATAATCACTCGCGCATGCATAAATGAGGTCTGCGTAATCATCTCGACCCAGTCGAAATTGATACCGCGCTGGGCGACACGCTGTACGACGAATCCCTGCTCGGTCGATTCAATTTCAATTTTGTCGGTCTTGGTTCCATAGGCGAGCGTGAATGTATCGGCATGCAGAAAACTGCCGTGCATGGGATCGACGATATTCTCAATCGCATAACGATAGTTGCAATCCCACAGGCCAGTGCAGAGAAACGAGGTATTGGCCGGATCCAGCAGATCGGTCGGCACATCCAGCGCCCGCGGCTGCGGATACTCCCCACTGGGAAAATAAACGAACACTCCGTCATAAGCCTCCTGCACCGCGTAGGCGGTGACCGCCTTGCGCCCTTCGAGGCCGGATTTTCCCAGCGCCGGTACGCTGACGATGGCGCCGTTGCGATCGACGGTGAGGCCATGATAGCGGCACGAAAGGTGCGCACCTGTGATCCGGCCGCAGGACAGGCGGGCCCCCCGGTGCGGACATCGGTCCTCGACGCATTGCACAGTGGAGTCCTCGGCGCGCCATAACACCAGGTCCCGGCCCAGCGCCTTCGCGGCGTACGGCACCCCGGCTTTGACATCCGCCGATTTGGCCACCACATACCAGCGACCGAGCAGGCCCCGATTGATACGCGCCTCCAGATGCTTGTCGAGATTCATGAAACCTCTCCGCGGTGCGATGCCACAGCGCTGGCAGGCTAGGACTGAACGGTATCCGGTCGGCCGGAGTAGCCAGCATCCAATGATTCGTTGATGCGGCGGAGTTCTTCCTCCAGCACCAACGCACTCCATTCCCCGGTGGCTCCAGATGGGCGCGAAACAGCGCGCTTTTGCAACTCGGCGACCACTTCTGGAATGGCGTGCTGCCCGGCCGCGAATATCATCTCGAGCGCTTCTGCCAATGCGGATTCGAGTGGCGTTAATTCCCGCGCCAACGACTGGCGCGCGGGCGTGACGCAAAATGGCTTCACTGGCTATTCTTTCACTGACTTTGTCAGACAATTCAAGTTTAGCGGCGCCTCGTCTGGGCTGTCAACCATTGGGGCCGAAGCGCTCGAAGCGTAACTCATTGAAGAGCCTTTTATTTTAGGCGACGCAGCGTCGACACCGGACTCCAGAATAGCAGCGCAAATTGCACCGCGCGGCCGAGGCGACGCTATTGTCTGACGGAAGTGGAGATGCGAAGCTGCGTTTCATCGAGTATGCCCGGAGACACTGATGGCACGCAACGGCGCTGGGGAAATGGCGGCGAACATCGAGGCGGCGCTGCCGGTACACCGCTCGCTTTACTACGGCGGCGCCTGGCATGAACCGCTGGGCGGCTATCAGGACACCCTGAATCCTGCCACCGGAGAAAGCCTCGGGCCCAGTGCGCAAGCCAACGCCGCCGACGTCGACTCAGCCGTGCGCGTTGCGCACGCCGCCTACCTGGAATGGCGTCAGGTCAAGCCACGCGCCCGTGGCGCGCTGCTGACAAAACTCGCCGCAACACTCCATGCTCATGCCGAAGAGCTCGCGCTGCTGGATGCCGCCAATTGCGGCAATCCCGTCGCTGCCATGGTCAAGGACGTACACGATGGCGCTGAGTACATCGATTACTTCGCCGGCTTGGCCACCGAATTGAAGGGAGATATCACCCCCATGGGTGATCAGTTGCTGAATCTCACCTTCCGCGAACCCCTGGGCGTATGCGCCCGCATCGTGGCCTTCAATCATCCGCTGATGTTTGCCGCCATGAAAATCGGTGCACCGCTCGCCACGGGAAACACGTTAATCATCAAGCCTTCACCCCAGGCGCCGCTGTCGGCGTACCGCATGATGGAACTCATGGACGGCATTGTGCCTCCGGGCGTTTTGAATCTGCTGTCCGGCGGACGCGAATGCGGCGAGGCGCTCAGCGCTCATCCGCAGATCCCGATGGTGACGCTGGTAGGAAGTGTCGAAAGCGGACGCGCCTGCGCGAAGACCGCGGCGAACCGATTGAAGCGGGTGTCGCTGGAGCTGGGCGGAAAGAACGCCATGATCATCTACCCGGATGCCGACATTCCAAAAGCGATCGAAGTCGCGGTGCGCGGCATGAATTTCGGCTGGTGCGGGCAATCGTGTGGATCGACCTCACGCCTTTTCATCCACGAAGATGTATATGACAGAGTCCTGTCCGGGGTGTTGACCGCCATCAAGCAGTTCAAACCCGGCATCCCCACCGATCAGGCAACTACCATGGGAGCCGTGGTCTCCAAAGCGCAGCTGGAGAAGATCATGCGCTACATCGAGATCGGAAAATCCGAGGGGGCGACACTGGCCGCCGGAGGGGCCATTCCCACTGATCCGCACCTGGCGAAGGGCTTCTTTGTCGAACCGACAGTGTTCTCAGGCGTCAACATGAGCATGCGGATCGCCAAAGAGGAGATTTTCGGGCCCGTCCTCTCCGTGCTCAGCTGGCGCGACGAGGAGTCGATGTTTGCGCAGGTGAATGCGGTTGACTATGGGCTCACCGCGTCCATCTGCACCACCAGCCTGTCGAACGCACACCGCGCCGCGCGTCGTGTCGAGGCGGGCTATGTTTGGGTGAACAATGCCGGTCCGCACTATGTCGGCGTGCCATTTGGCGGCTATAAGCAGTCCGGCGTAGGCCGAGAGGAGTCCATCGAAGAGCTGTTCGCGTTCTCACAAGCCAAGAACGTCAATATTACCTTGTGATGAGCCACCCGTCGCTTTCTCCATTGGATATGGCCACCTGATGCGTCTCGTCGTACCCGACCTGATTTCCAATTCCTATTTTCCGGTCCTGGCCGCCGCCGACCTGGGTTTCTTTGCCTCCGAGGGACTGCAGGTCAGCGTGGATTTGCTCTTTCCCGTGAGTGAGGCCTACAAGGCCCTGCGCGCCGGAGAGGTAGATTTTGTCGGTGGCTCAGCGCACTCGGCGCTGGCCGCGTTTCCTGACTGGCACGGTGTGAAGTTGCTGTGCGCACAGGCGCAGGGCATGTACTGGTTTTTGGTGATGCGCAGTGATCTGAATCTTAAGCGTGGTGAACTGGATGGCGTCAGAGGACGCACGATCGGCGCCGCACCCTGGGTCGAAATGGGCCTTCGACGCCTCTTGATAGCCGCGGGCTACGACCTGCAGCGGGACGACATTCGTATCGTGGGTGTTCCCGGGGCAGCCAGTGCCGGAGTCAATTTCGGCCTCAACGCCGCAAAAGCCCTCGAGGAGCGCAAAATCGACGGCTTCTGGGCCAATGGCATGGGGACAGAAGTGGCCGTACGCAGCGGAAGCGGAAACATCGTGCTCGACGTTCGGCGAGGCGACGGCCCAAAGCCGGCATTTCACTTTACCTTCAGCGCACTTGCCACCAGCGCGCGGCTGGTCGAGCAGCAACCCGATGCGGCAGCAGCCGCAATCCGGGCGATCGTCAAGACGCACGCTGCCCTGCGCGCGGATCCGGCGCTGGCAACGAAAGTCGGCCAGAAGCGCTTTCCACCCGAACAGGCGGCACTCATCGCCGAGCTCATCCGCCGCGACCTGCCGTATTTCGATGCCAGTATTTCCGTCGCCGCGGTTGACGGCATGAATGCGTTCACGCGCGATCTTCAGCTGCTGGCGGACGAAGTGCCCTACGATCGCATCGTCGCCACCCAGTTCCGCGACCTGTGGAAACCCGCGAGCGCATGAGCACGGACTCCCCACCCTTCTTCGGCAGTGACGCAATTGCCGCGCTCCTTCGATCAACGCAAGTTCCCTACATTGCCATCAACCCGGGCGCGAGCTTTCGGGGGCTGCACGACAGTATTGTCAATTTCCTGGGCAATCGATCACCTCGACTGCTGTTGACGCTGCACGAGGCTCAGGCTGTGGCCATCGCTCACGGCTACGCCAAAGTGACCGGACAACCGCTGGCGGTTGTGCTGCATGCGAACGTCGGCCTCATGAATGCCGTCATGGCCATCTACGATGCCTGGGTGGATCGGGTGCCGATGCTGATCCTGGGAGCGACCGGCGCGGTGGATGCCGCACGACGGCGCCCCTGGATCGAATGGATTCATACCAGCCGGGATCAGGCATCGCTGGTGCGGAACTTCATCAAGTGGGACGACCAGCCGGCATCGCTCCCGGCTGCGCTTGAATCAATCGTGCGCGCGTGGCTCATGACGCGAACCGCGCCGTGTGCACCGGTGTACGTTTGCCTAGACGTTGATATTCAGGAACGCGAGATACCCGATTGCACCGAGGCCGCGGCGTTGCCGGTGCCGCCGCTGTCGCGCTATGCCCTGCCAACGCAACCTCGCCCGGCCGAGAGCGACCTGGTTACCGCGGCCGAGTTACTGGACAGCGCGCAAATGCCCTTGCTATTGGTCGGGCGCCACCTACGCGGCAGCGAGCAATGGTCACGACGCATTCAATTCGCTGAAGCGACCGGTGCCGCCGTCATTTGCGATCTGAAGTGCGGCGTCGGGTTCCCGAATCCCCACCCCCAATTCGTGGGTGCACCCGCACAGTATCCGGATGCGGGTAGCGTGTCGGCCCTGTGCGCCGCGGATGTAATTGTCAGTCTGGACTGGCCGGATCTGGCCGGAATTCTGGCCGCGAGGCCCGACCAGGGTAAGGACGCCCGTGTCATCGTCGTTTCTGCGGACGAACGCCTTCACAATGGCTGGTCGTTCGATCATTTCGGGCTACCCCGATCCGATTTGAGGATTCCGGTGCCGGCGGATGTGCTGGTGGCCGAGCTATTGCCGCGACTTAAGCGACGATCACGCACGCCCTGGAACCGCAAGGCGACGAAGCCGGTGAGTCCGGCCGCCAGCGGTCCCATCACCCTGACGGATCTGGCGATGGCGTTCGAGAAAGCCCGCGCGAATGCGCCGATCTGTCTGACGCGCGTGCCATTTGGTTGGCCCGAGCATCTGACGCGTTTCGAGAGCGCGCTGGACTGCATCGGCTACGATGGCGGCGGGGGCATCGGTTCAACGCCGGGGATAACGGTGGGCGCGGCGCTGGCATTGAAGGGCTCGGGACGCTTGCCGGTGGCCATCCTCGGCGATGGCGATCTGCTAATGGGAAGTCAGGCCTTGTGGACCGCTGCGGCCGAGCAGCTACCCGCACTGTTCATCATCAATAACAATCACTCCTTCTATAATGATGTCGAGCACCAGGAGCGTGTCGCCGCGCGTCGCGGCCGCCCGGTCGGCAATAGCCATATCGGCATGTCGATCAGTGACCCGCGGATCGATCTGCCAGGACTGGCGCGAGCGCATGGCCTTAAATCATTCGGGCCCGTCAGTAAACGTGAGGAGCTGGATCAATCTCTGGCCAACGCCATGCAAATGGCGAGGCAGGGCGCGACGGTATTGCTGGATGTGGACATCCCCCCCGGTCCGCCTGGGGCGCCCGCCAGATCAAATTGAGCGCTCCGATTCGAGCCCCGTTTATACTGTCTGACAATCCTCTTTACTGCTTGGATGACTTGGCTTAGGCTCGCTGAATCACTGCATCAATGTCCTCGTAGCGCGTGGTAATACATGGCCGTATTCCAACTCAACGGCAAGCGCGTCGATGCTTCGGGTATCGATGAAGACGCGCCGCTGCTCTGGGTGATTCGTGAACATCTAAAACTGAGCGGCACGAAATTTGGTTGCGGGCGCGGCGTCTGCGGCGCCTGCACCGTCCACCTGAACGGCGGCGCCATCAGATCGTGCATCACCCCACTGCGGGCAGTCGAGGGCCAGCAGATCACGACGATCGAGGGACTGGCCGCGAATTCTGATCATCCGCTGCAGCAGGCGTGGATCGCCGAGCAGGTGCCGCAGTGCGGCTACTGCCAGTCGGGACAAATCATGCAGGCCGCCGCGCTGCTCGGACACACGCCGCATCCGACCGATGCGCAGATCGTCGCGGCCATGGACGGCAACCTGTGCCGATGCGGCACGTATCAGCGGATCAAGCGGGCTATCAAACGCGCTGCAGGCAATCTTTAAGTGGCTCGCGCCGCGGATATCGCACCACGCGAGACCATACCGGTGTCGCGACGCGAATTTCTGGTGCAATCCGGTATCGCATCCTGCGGTGTCGCCTTCGTGCTGTCTGGCTGCGATCGACAGCTGCCCAATGCTTCAAGTCCGGCCGGAACGTCCACGGGCCGTTTGACTGCAAACTCCTGGGTCACTCTCTACACCGACTCGACCATCGAGATCATCACCCCCGGCATTGAGCTGGGACAGGGTGCGATGACCGCGCTGCCACGCCTGGTGGCCGAAGAATTGGATGCGGATTGGAACCAGGTTCGAGTGGTTCGAGCCCCTTGCGATGAAAAGCGATTCGGCAATCCGCTGTTCTGGGATATGCAACTGACGGCGGGCTCTCGCACCACGCTGGGCTATTTTGATGTGCTGCGCGTCGCCGGCGCGCAGGCCCGCTACGTGCTGATGGCTACCGCCGCCAAGGACTGGCATGTCGCGATCAGCGAGCTGACCACGGCTGACAGCATCGTCTCACACCGCGCCACCGGCCGGCACGCCACTTATGCCGAATTGATCTCAAAGGCCGAGGTGCCCGCAGCGTTTCCCGCCTTTGTGGCGCCCGATGACAAGCCGCAGATGCCGGATGATTTCTTCGGCGAGCCGCCGCCTTCCGCCGTTGCGCCGAGCGAGAAGACGGCGAGCGCAATTGCGCTCAAATCCAAGCTGCAGTACAAGCTGCTCGGTGTCGATACCCCGCGACTGGATATTCCATCCAAGGTGAATGGATCAGCCCAGTATGGGCTGGACGTGCAATTGCCCGACATGCTGTATGCGATGGTCGAGACAGGCCCCGTTCAGAACGGTGAACCGGAGAGCATCGACAGCATCAAGGCCCGCGCCGTCGCCGGCGTCACCGATGTGATCGCTCTGCCCTACGGGGTCGCCGTGGTGGGAATCGACATCTTCGCCGTGCGTCGTGCAAGGCAACAGCTGAACATAGTCTGGAAGTCCGGCGCCAAATCGCGTGCGTACGACAGCGATGCGACGCTCGATGATTTCTCACGCATGGCCGGCGACAGCCAGCATCATCCGGGGGTCCGCGCCTTCGAGCTCGGCGATGCAGCGCAGACCCAGGCCATCTTCGACACACGTGCCGGCGGCACAGCGCCGTCAATTGAGAGCTTCGAGATCCGCTCGGAACTGGTCTATCACGCGCCGCTGGAACCGCAGAATGCCACGTTGCGAATTGCCGCGGACGGCAAGTCGGTCGAAGGCTGGGTGGGCACGCAATGGCCCAAGCTCGAGCAGGACCACGTGGCCAAGATCCTGCAGTTGAAATCTGAAGACGTGACCATCCATACCCTGTTCCCGGGTGGCTCGTTCGGCCGCCGCCAGGAACCCGGTGCCATCGTGGATGCGGCCTACATTGCCCAGGCGGTCAAGAAGCCGGTGAAAGTGATCTGGACCCGGGAAGATGATCTCAAACGCAATCCCTTCCGACAGGCCCTGGTCTGCCGTGCCGAGGCAGCGGTGAGCCCCGACGGGCACATTCTCGCCACCCGGCATCGAGTAGTCGCCGACTCCTGGTTCGCGCGCATGTTTCCGGACTTCTTCGATCAATACAAAAAGTCTGATCCAGGTAACTGGGTCGGGGGCTTGCACCTTTATGACGTGCCGTTGCAAGCGGTCGACAATGTCACCGAACGCCGGGAGATTGGCGTCTGTTACCTGCGTGGCGTTGGGGTCACCCAGACCAAGTTCGCACAGGAGTGCCTGATCGATCTGATTGCGATCCGCCACCGCAAGGACCCGGTGGCCTACCGCCTGGAGATGCTGCAGGCAGCGCCGCGCGCCGTAGAGGTCATACAGACAGTAGCGGAGATGGCTGAATGGCACCGCCCTCGGACCGGAACTGCCCTGGGCATGGCCTATGTGCCGTATTCGAACAGTCACGCGGCGCTGATTGCCGAAGTATCAGTCGATCGGCGCACCGGCAACATCAGTGTCCATCGGGTCTGGTGCGCCGTTGATTGCGGATTCGCCGTGCAACCGGCGATTCTGGCTTCGCAGATGGAGGGCGGGATTCTGCAGGGGCTGAGCATGGCCCTCTATGAGCGCATCACGCTCAAGCACGGCGAGGTACAACAGTCCAATTTTCACGACTATCGGCTGCTGCGGATGTCCGAGACACCGGAGGTGTTGGTCAAAGTGTTATCGACTGACAATGCCGTGACGGGAGCGGCGGAGATCGGCGTGATACCGATTGCACCGGCGGTGAATAATGCGATCGCGAAGCTGATCGGCAAACCCCTGCGTGCCATGCCGATGCTGGCCGACAACGTGCTCAAGGCCATGCATTCGTGATTCGGCTCTCAAGCCAACGGTGCCACGCTACCAAGGAAGAAGCTATCTATGCCGACCCACACTGCCGCCTTTAGCGGCCCCACTCGCTTGCAGGACAACACCGATCTGCTCGAGCTCGTCAATGAGAACAAGGCGCACGTGTCACGCCGTGTCTATGTGGATCCAGAGCTCTACCAGATAGAGCAGGAGCGCCTGTTCAGGCGAGCTTGGCTGTTTCTGGCGCATGACACGGAGTTGCCCAACAAGGGAGATTACGTGACGCGCAATCTCGCCGGTGAATCGGTGGTATTGGTGCGCGGAGATGACGGAGTGGTGCGCGGATTTCTCAATTCCTGCCGGCACCGCGGCATGAAACTCTGCCGGGCGGACAATGGCTCGATTCCGTTTTTTCGCTGCTCCTACCACGGTTGGACCTACTCGCGAACAGGAGCGCTGCGAGCGGTATTCGCCAAGGATTTATATCAAGACGCCAATCTTCGAAAAGAAGAGCTCGGGCTCATACCCATTACCCGTCTCGACAGCTACAAGGGATTGATCTTTGGCAGCTGGAGCAACGAGGTCCCGCCGCTGCCCGACTATCTTGGAAAAATGCGCTTCTATCTGGACCTGTTTCTCGGCCGGACGGACGGGGGCACCGAGATTGTAGGCACCCCGCAAATCTGGAACGTCGAGGCGAACTGGAAGTTTCCCACCGATAACTTTACCGGCGATAACTTCCATCTTTACAGCACCCATGGATCGGTGGTGGAACTGGGCCTGGTGCCACCGGATCCGATGTCCTTATCTTATGGGCATCTGATTCGGGCCGAGGGCGGCCACGTACTGCACGTGGTCCCCGGCGCACCCATCCCGGCGTACGAATTCTTCGGCCTGCCCAAGCAGTTACTCCCGCAACTCGAGCGAAACCTGAATCCCGCGCAACTGGGTCTGGCAAAGAAATATGCCTTCAGCGTCGGCACCGTGTTTCCCAATCTGTCGTTCCTGCAGGTCATGATTCAAGGCGATGCGTCCAGCCCGCCGACGCCGTTCCTGAGTTTCCGCTTTTGGGAACCCACGGGACCCACCTCAACCCGGGTCTGGTCCTACCTGTTTATCGACAAGGAGGCCTCGCCCGAGTATCGCAAGGCGAGCTATGAGACCTACGTCAGAACCTTCGGTCCATCCGGCATCTTCGAACAGGACGATCTTGAGAATTGGGAGGAATGTTCGCGCGTGAATAAGGGTCAGATCGCGCAGCGCTACGGCTTGCATCACGGCATGGGCGTTCACCTTCAACCTGACCCGGACTTCCCGGGTCCCGGGGACGCCTGGCCGGGAAGCTATGGCGAACGCACGCAGCTTGCCTTCTACGGGGAATGGCAGCGCTGGCTGACGCAACCGACCCCCTGGGTGCGGCCGTGAGCGCGGCCAGCAAGGCGATTGCGGTGACAGTTCCGGCAGGTGCACCGGAATATTGCGAGGTCGTCGACTGGCTGTACCGCGAGGCGAGAATGCTTGATCAGGGCGAATTCAACAGTTGGCTGGCGTTGATGGCACCCGAGATCATTTACACCATGCCGACCCGAACCGCGGTGAACCCCAAAGACGGCCAGGGCTTCGACCATGATTTCGGCCTGTTCGCGGAGAATCACGCGTCGCTCAGCGCGCGTGTGGCGAGGCTGAACACCGATCAAGCCTGGGCCGAGCAACCCCGATCACGCACGCGACACTTCGTCTCAAACATCATCGTCGAGCGTGAATCGAACACTGATCTGAAAGTGACCGCAGCCTTCATGCTAACGCGTCTTCGCTCGAACAGACCCCTCGACATATTCACCGGCGAGCGTCAGGACACCTTAAGGCGCGACGGTAAGCTACTGAAGCTCGCGCGCCGACTGATCCTGCTCGATCAGACCGTCATCGAGAGCCACAATCTCAGCATTTTCTTTTAGCGGGATAACCGTGACGCCAGAAGTCGAAATTGTGCGCATCCCGGTTTCTGCAGCCCTTGCCCCGGAACTTATTCAGGTCCTTGAGCAGGCTCGCCAAGGCTATCTTGCCGCGCCTGCTTGTCGAGAACTCAGGCTGCTGGTGAACCAGGCCCGCGATGAGGTCGCCGCCATTGTCACCTGGAGTTCGGCCCAGGTCCATGCAGAGGCCCTGAAGACGCCCCTGGCCGCCACCTTCTTTAAGGCGGTATCGACCTTCGCCAGCGCAAGACCCGACGTGCGCTCTTATCTGCCGACAGGGGCTGAAGGCGCGTGAGCGCGCTTACCGACCAGGTTGCGCTGGTAACCGGCGGCGCCAGCGGTATCGGACGAGCCGTGGTCAGACGCTTTGTTCAGGAAGGCTGCCGCGCGGGCGTCGTCGATGTCAATGCCGCAGCGCTGGCCGGCCTTCAGCAAGAGCTCGGAGATCGCATCGTTACGATCGCGGCAGACATCAGCCTGCCCGCCGGTAACCAGCTGGCACTGGACAAGACCATCGAGGCGTTTGGAAAACTCGACGTCTTTGTGGGCAATGCCGGCATCTTCGACGGCTTTTGCGAGTTTGCGGATCTCTCCCTGCAAGATGTTGCCACCGGTTACCGGCAGGTCTTCGATGTCAACGTGGGCGCGCTATTGCTGGGAGCGCGAGCGAGCCTTCCTCATTTGGTGCGTTCGCGCGGCTCCATCATTTTTACGCTATCCAACTCTTCCCTGTATCCGGATGGCGGCGGTGTGATGTATGTGGCCAGCAAGCATGCGGCATTAGGCATCATGCGTCAGCTCGCCCATGAACTCGCCCCGGTGATCCGCGTAAACGGTGTCGCGGCCGGTGCGACCCGCACACCGATCAGGACCGCAGAGGTTTTCGGCACTACGGATCCCAACTATGCCGCCCCCGCCGTGGATGCGGCGATCGAGGGACTGACCCCGTTGGCCATTCGTGCCGACCCGGCCGATCATGCAGGCGCTTATGTATTGCTGGCCTCACGCACCGACGGTCGACTGCTGACGGGTTCAGTCATCGAGACGAACGCAGGGCTGGGCATTCGCGGATTGCGGCGCACGCGCGGAGGAGATCGATTCAACTCGAATACAGACTCAATTCCGTCTGGATAATGGCACCTTTAATGAGAGTTCACAGTGCCCGCCACTAACGAGCAGGCAGGGCGTGCTGCACCCCCATGAGGCCACGATTTCCGGATTTATCACCTACCTACTCAATACCCTCAATGATGCTCGTTAGCGACTCTAAGGATCAGAAGAGCGACTGCCTACATGATAAATAACTCCCCCGGACCGCGAGACGACACGGTCGACGAGTCGGTCTCTGCCACGCGACGCAGCGTCATGATCGGGCTGGCAGCTTCCGCGGCGACGGCGCCTCTGCTCGGGAAGTCCGCCGCCGACCCGTCCGGCGATCTGAGCGGTGTCTTGAGCGGAATGTTGGCCCGAGGGGGCACAGGCTACGAGGATGCCAGACGCCGCGGTGTTTGGCAGACCTCGACTCCCGAGCGTTATCCCGACGTGATCGTTCAAGCGCACTCCGTCGCCGAAGTGCGCGATGTAGTCCGTTATGCGCGCGCCCGTCACACTACCATTGCGGTCAAAGGCAGTGGACACAACTACACCTCGACCTATTTGCGCGACGGCGGCGTCATGCTGGATCTCTCCAGGCTCAAGCAGGTCACTTTCGACGCCGGCGGAACCGAGGTCCTGGCGCAGCCGGGCATTACCAACGGCGAGCTGTCCGAGGCACTGACCGCGCATGGCCGCGCCTTCCCTACCGGCCATCACGGTGGCGTCGGCTTGGGGGGCTACCTGCTGGGCGGC
>Ga0182016_10003086_pt1 | contig 19203 bp, 22 predicted proteins | sample 712S2MmetaG_FD_120491 | JGI IMG/M metagenome (GOLD analysis project Ga0182016, IMG submission 120491) | Permafrost microbial communities from Stordalen Mire, Sweden - 712S2M metaG | ecosystem: Environmental > Terrestrial > Soil > Wetlands > Permafrost | place: Sweden: Stordalen | collected...
GGAATCGTTGATGCGTTCGCCGGAGTGTTCATCGACGACGGTTCCGCGAGCGGCACAACAGGCGACGATTTGCTGGGCGAGTACGTCGATTGAGGCTTCGGGGAAAATGAGACGGTCGAGTTCACCTTTGTGGATGGCTCGAACGAGGACGGCGCATTCGGCAAGATCGTCGCGGGTGGTGACGAAGAAGCGTCCCCTAGGGACGGCGCCGCGCCAGTGGCCGGAGCGGCCGACGCGTTGCAGAGCGACTGCGATGGAGCGCGGAGAACTGATGTGGCAGACGAGATCGACGGTTCCGACGTCGATGCCGAGCTCTAGAGAAGCGGTCGCGACCAGAACCTTGATTTGTCCTACTTTTAGTTTGCGTTCGGCTTCGAGGCGGAGCTTGCGAGAAAGGCTTCCGTGATGGGCGGCGACATTTTCTTCGCCGAGGACCTCACCGAGTTGGTGGGCTATGCGTTCGGCGAGGCGGCGGGTGTTGACGAAAACGAGCGTAGAGCGGTGCGTGTTGACGAGTTCCACGATGCGCTCGTAAATCTCGGCCCACATTTCGTTGGAGGCGACGGGACCAAGCTCGGACTTCGGAACTTCGACGCCGAGATCGAGAATGCGCTTGTGTCCTATGTTGACGATAACCGGCTCCGAGAGCGGGTTGTGCGGGTCGGAATTGCCGCCGAGAAAGCGTGCTACTTCTTCGATCGGCTTCTGCGTCGCAGAAAGGCCGATGCGCATAGGGGGGCGTCCGGTTAGGGCTTCGAGGCGCTCGAGCGAAAGTGCAAGATGGACTCCACGTTTGTCGTCGGCGACGGCATGAATTTCGTCGACGATCACCGTTTCGACGTCCCGGAGGATAGTGCGACTTTTCTCGGCGGTCAGGAGGATGTAGAAAGACTCGGGAGTTGTGACCAGAATGTGCGGCGGACGCTTGAGCATCGCGCGGCGGTCTTTCATTAAGGTATCGCCGGTACGGACGGCGGTGCGAATCGTGGGCATGAGCAGCCCGCGGTCGCTGGCCATTTGCAAAATCTCTCCGAGCGGGAGCTCTAGATTTTTCTGGATGTCATTGCCCAGGGCTTTGAGCGGCGAAATATAGAGCACTTCGGTGCGGTCGTGAAGATCTCCGGCGAGGGCCTTGCAGACCAGACGATTGATGCAGGCGAGAAAGGCGGCCAGCGTTTTGCCGGAGCCGGTAGGAGCCGAGATCAGGGTCGTGTGTCCGGCAAGGATGTGCGGCCAACCTTGTTCCTGCGGCTCGGTGGGCGTGGAGAAGCGGGCGGTGAACCACTCCTGCACGAGGGGATGAGCCCAGGAAAGCGAAGGGGAGACTACGGGAGGCATGGGGAAGATTGTAGCGAGAAATTATGCTTTCGTAAAACATTCGCCTATCAAGGATACGGGTGAAGGACGAAGGACTCCAACTGATCGCTCGAATCTTCCCACCTGATCCGCTGCTGCGCGATTGAGAGTACAATTCCGGAACGTTAAGACTCCCCGCTTGACGAACATTCCTTCAGTGGAGACCTCCATGAAATGCCCTTCCAGTAATCTTTGCCCCCGCATCGTGTCGGCGCTCTGTTTTGTGGTCCTCGTGGCGGGATTTGTTGTTCTTGGCGCGAACGACTCGAACGGTGCCATGCCCAAGACCCATCTTCACAACACACAAATTGTGATGACGTCGTCTGATAACCACCAATCCAATGTCGGGCAAGCGGTAACTTTCACAGTAATGCTGACGAGTAAATTCGGTCCGATACCAGACGGCGAAACCGTCTATTTTGAGGCTGCCGATCACGGTATAGGAACGGGAAGCACGCTGAACGGAATTGCGACCTTCACAACGTCGTCTTTGCCTGCTCGGTCTTACGAGATTCAAGGGTATTATCCGGGAGACGGGACGTTTCATTCCGCTTTCACACAGATTAGGCAGGTGGTGTCGAAATGGGGGACCAGTACAAATCTCGTGTTGAGTCCGAACCCTGCTGCCAAAGGCCAGCCCATCACTTTCACCGCGACCGTTACCTCCCAAGGACCCGCCGCTCCGACCGGGAACGTCCGGTTCCCAAATATCGGGTTGGTGCCGATCGTCAATGGGGTCGCAACAGTGACCGTTGCCGGCCTACATACTGGCACTCACGTCATCGTCGCCACCTACGAGGGAGATGCGGCCTCCGCGGACAGCAAGTCTCCGCCTTTTACTGAGGTGGTCAATCCGTAGTCCGGCGTTCGTAAATCCTGCATTCCACGAGAGTCGAACTTCGAGGCGCTTGTGGTCAAGCGGGGTGGCTGAATTTTACGCCCACCGGTTGCTTGCTTGGGGCGTGCTCGGGTTAGCCACCGGTGGGCGCTGTTCTCCTTACTCACCCTGTTGTTTTCAGGAGCATTTACGGTGGAAACACGGTGGTTTTGGGAAAGTTTCGCGAAAATGGTCGATATTTAGAATTTTTGCTAACCTAAACCTTCCGATGGGAATGAGCCTATACGGGATGGCAAGCTACAGACGCGCACGTCCCGCCCCGCTTTGTTGATTATTTGAAGGCGGACTGAGTAAGTTTCACCGCGCAATGCGGGTTGGAACTTCCGCCCGAAACATTACATTTTTGAGAATTTACGGAACCCACCGCCAGCGTGGAGAAGTAGATATTAGCTCCGCCATTCGAAACTTGATTGTCGATGACGATGCCGCTCGTTCCTCCGAGAGCGGCCGGAGTGGTGGTACAGGTGGACGACGGCGCCGCCTGACAATTTGGAGTTGCCAACGAACTGGTGCCGATGGTTGAGCTCTCAACGTACCCATCCGTCGAGCCGACTCCGAAGAAAAGTCGGTCGGTCGTTCCGTCGTAGAACTCGGTGAGCGGCGAGCACTCGTCGCCCTTGGTGTTGTTGACGACAAAGCTTGCATCCCCTGTGCTCGTGATCGTGCCGCTGGCGAACGGGAAAAGAAACATCTGGGGATTCGAGGGCTTCAGTGGCTTTTGCGCGGTTCCGGAAACGAAGCCGCAGCCGATCATGTGGCCGCTTGCGGATCCATTGAGCCAGAAGGCGTTGTCGAAAGTTCCAGCGTGAAGATTGCCGCCCGTACAGTCGCCGTTTCCGCTACCTGAGCCAAGGTCTACTGTATTACTTGTGGTGAGGGTGGTGGAACTGGTGAAATTTGCAGGAAGCTGGCTGATCGCTCCGCCGATACCGACGACGCTGCTACATCCGGTGAAGGCAAAGACCTGATCGGTGGTGCTATTGGCAGGGTCATTGACCACGATGGGAGGATCAACGACTCCGGTGCCGGCACCATTGCCTACCCAGCCGACGGCAACTTGCGCAGCAAAGGTGCCACCGGGATTGCTTAATCCGATGGCGTAGAGATATCCATATCCATCGCCAATGAAAATTCTGCCGGCACTCGTGTCCTCAATGGGAGCGGTGAGCACCTTGTTGGATTGGGTCGAAACGGTGACGGGCCAACCTCCGGTGGAGACAAGCGCAGGGGCACCGCCGCCAAAGACTGGGTTGATTTTGTAAAGCAAGCCGTTGTCGGCGCCGACGTAGGCGGTATCCGCGTTGTAGTCCACCCACGGCGAAGAATTGGAATCGGTTGATGAGGTCTGGATGGTGAGGGAGGTCATGCAATTCACCGTTGTCGGTGTGGTGCAACTCGTGGGCGTCTGCGGACTTAAGACCTTTCCCGTCTGAGAAGGGGGCGTCGGAATGGGATTGGAAAGAACCAGAACGTGGAAGTACGAGCCGCTGCTGGTGCTTTCGACGAAGGCGACCTTCGTACCGTCGGCGGAGAGGACGGGTGAAGTCTTAATCTGTCCGCCAGTTTGCGTGACCGTGTTGTAGGCGAATGCAACCCAGGGCGATCCGCTATTGCAGGCTGGACTCGCCTCTGTATAAAGATTATTGATTCCGACAAGATTAGCTTGAGTTCCGCTCGTGACTGTTAGCCCAAACACGACGTAGTCGGCATTGCAATCTTCGGTACCGAGGTTAAAGCGGTACTTGGCCGGATATTGGTTTTGCGGAACGTATCCATTTTCGAGCGAAACTGCCCAATCGATCGTCGTACGATGCGGAAATATCGGCTGCGGCACAGGCCCGTGTAAGCGGAACTGGCGGGCATTTTCCTCGGCAACTCGGCGCATCACGAGGTTATAGACATGGCGTGGTTCGCGCCGACCAGCCGCCACAGCGTCCTCGTCGCGCAGTCCGGGCATCAGCAGGTGTTGCGAACTCCAGTCTTGTGGATAACCCAATGGTCCCAAGTCACTGCTGGGAACAGCAGCAAGGGTTGAATCGGCTGCTCGGCCGACGGGTGAAATGGTCAGTAGAAGGAGGCCGAAAACTACCCAGGACCGACGAAAAGCGCGCGCACACATGGGGCTACTCCTAGGACTGTCTGTGGGGATGATGACATTCTAGAAACTTTCCAATCAGCACCCCAGAAAAAAACGGAAACCCGAGATGACCTAGGTAACCCTGCTCTACCCAAAAGGGCTAAGAGTTCTTGCGATTGAAGCGGCACTGAAATTGAGTAGAATTTACCTTCCCGCAGGACAGGGCCATGGTCTCGAACACACGCTCGTAGCGGAAAGCGGGCTTGAGGTAGGGCTTTCGCTGGGGCGTGTCCGATCGCGTGCGCCCAGCAGCTTCTTCTAACGAATCTCCGCCATTTTCGAAATTCATGGACATAGACCACTCCCTCGAATGCGATTCATGCCTGGCTGGGAAAAGTTCAACTCACGTAATACCGCAGTTGCCGGGCGAACGTGTCCAGACCGCTCGGACGGCAACTGCAGATTGAGTAATTCCAGGGGAGGGAAATGCTTTGCAATAGCCAGATATTGCAGCTCCGCATGTGCCTGGCCAACCAAATTAGGGCCAAGCACACCATGCGACTCTATGCGATGGCGCAAAGTACTCTGGTCGATCATCAAAGACGGGGCCCTTGGTTTTCTTCATCCTATGGATACATCCCGCTATCGTCAAGAGTAGAAGGGACAGAGGGGCGGGAGGAAACCAAATCGTAAATGGCGCTCCGGAAGCCTGTTTAGGTAGGATCTACATCTCGCGGCGCCCTTCCATGGCCTTAAGCATGGTGACTTCGTCGGTGTATTCAATATCGCTGCCGACTGGAATGCCCATGGCGATACGGGTGACCCGCAGTCCTTGCCGCCTGAGTTGGCTGGCGAGGTAGGTAGCGGTAGCCTCCCCTTCAACCGTTGGATTGGTGGCGAGGATGATCTCTTCGATTTCTCCATCTGCGAAGCGCGTCAGCAGGTTAGCGATGCGGAGTTGGTCGGGGCCGACGCCGTGCAAGGGAGAGAGCGCGCCGTGAAGCACGTGATAGACGCCGTTGAAGTGGCGCGTCTTCTCGACGGCGGCAATGTTGGTCGGCTCCTCGACCACACAGACCAACTTTTGATTGCGCGTCGGACTGGCGCAATATTCACAAGGATCAATGTCAGTAATGTTGTTGCAGATGGAACAGAGATGGAGATTCGCTTTGACGTCGCGGACGGCGGCCGCGAGGGCTTCGGCATCGTCTTCGCTCGACCGTAGGATATGGAAGGCGAGCCGTTGCGCGCTCTTGCTGCCGATTCCCGGCAGCTTTTTCAGTTCATCGATGAGTCGGGTCATCGGCTCGGCAAATTTAGACATAATAGGGACTTGCAATTGGTGATTGGTAATTTGCAATTGAAAATCAAACCCAGCTGGCTTTTCACTTAACAATTACAAATGGCAAATTACAAATTTCCGAGTCCGCCGAGCATGCCGCTGACGTTGGATTGCATGGCTTGATCGACTTTGCGACCGGCCTCGTTCAAGGCGGCGATTACCAGGTCTTGCAGCATTTCGACGTCTCCGGCCTTGACGGCTTCAGGGTCGATCTTGATGGCGATCACCTGTTTGCGGCCGTCCATCTTGACGGTGACCGAGCCTCCGCCGGATGAGGCTTCGATGACGGTCTGCTCCATCTTCTTCTGCAGCGTTTCGTACTGCTGCTTGGCTTGCGACATAAGGTCTTGCAGGTTGAATCCGGACATAAGGAAAGATTTGCAATTTCTGATTGGTAATTTGTAATTGCAAGACCAACAATGCGGAGCTTTTCAATTACGAATTACAAATTGCGCAATTACAAATTGGTTTCATCCTTTCTCGCGGTAATCGATTACGGTGCGAATTTCGGCTTTGAACTTTTCCTGCATACGTTGCACGATCGGATCCTGCTCGGCCCGGCTGCGAGCGCTTCCGTTGGGTGCCGGGCGGGGTCCGGACTTGGCTTGCGCCGTGCCGCCGGGCTCGACGTTCATCTTGATGGGCCTGCCCGCAACACCGCTGGCGGCCGCGCCTGCTAGGCGGCGCGCGTCTGCGGTGAACGACATCTCGATCATCGTGGTGGATGCGGAAACTCTCGCGATCAGGGAATTACCGGCCAAGGTCCATTGCGCGGTTTCAAGAAGAGATACAAGCATGGCCTGATTGCCCAGGGCGCTGAGAACGGCGTCGCGCAACGAATCGACGGTGGTTTCGCCCCGGTAGTCGTGGCGGGCCTCCCCGAATTTTTCCGACTTGGTTTCAAGTCTACTTTCGGCCTGGGGCTCCGCATCATCAATTGTCGCCGGTTCTGCTTCGGACGGTAGTTCAGCGACAGCCAATGCAGTTGATCCCACTGTGACCGGTTTTGCGCTGGCCGGGGCATCGTTGTATGTCATGCGAACGCCGATGTCCGAGAACGCTGCGGGCTCTGTGGAAACATCAGTTTTAAGCGTGCCTTTCCGTGCGGAATCGGCGGCGAAAGGAGAGACGGCGTTGGATCGCGCAGGCGCCAGCTCGTTTCGCCTCGTGTCGTCGTTACTGCGAGTTCCTGGCGATAAGGATGCCTGAGGGCGCTGCGGCTGGGAAGACGCCAAAACGGGCCGTGGTGCGGTTCGCGGTTGGCCTGCACCGGAAGCTGCGGCGTCGCTGAGCAATTGCTCGATAGGAAGCAGGCGCTGAGCGTGGGCCATTTTCAATAATCCAAGTTCGAGGTGGAAGCGTTGCTCCTGGCGGTAGCCGAGTTCTCCATGGGTGCGAAGCACGATTTGCAGATGGCGTGCTAGTTCCTCTTCGGTGAAGAGCTCAGCGATGCGGGCGACGCGCGCCCGTTCATCGGCGGAGATTTGCAGGAGCGCGGAATCCTTTCCTGCGATCTTCGCTACTGTCACATTGCGGAGAAAACGCACCATTTGACGCGCAAAGTGCGTTGGGCTGTGACCGTCTCCAATGAGTTCGTCGACGATGACCAGTATTTTTTCGCTGGCACTTTCAGAGACGGCTCGCATGACCGTTTCCAGGGCTCCAGCAGGAGCGGAGCCGATGAGGCTGCGGACGGCGTCGAGAGTGAGATGGTCGGCGGTCGAGGCGATGGCTTGATCGAGGATGGAAAGAGCGTCGCGCATGGATCCGTCTCCCGCCTCTGCCAGAAGCGCGAGGGCGTCTTCGTCGGCGGGGATATTCTCTTTGGTGACGATATCGCGCAGTTGTCCGATGATCGCTTCGAACCTCATGGCGCGATAGCTGAAATGCTGGCAGCGGGAGCGGATGGTTTGTGGAATATCTTCCGGTTGTGTAGTCGCCATCATGAAAATGACATGGCTGGGCGGCTCTTCCAAGGTTTTCAGCAGGGCGTTGAAGGCGGCATCGGTGATCTGGTGCGCCTCATCCAGGATATAAATCTTGAAGCGATCACGAGCGGGACGGTAACGCGCGGCCTCGCGCAATTCACGAATTTCGTCGATGCCGCGGTTGGTGGCGGCGTCGATTTCGATTACGTCGACCGAGTTTCCGTTGCGAATTTCGGTGCAGGAGTCACAGACGCCACAGGGCTCCACAGCGGGCTTATCGCTCTTCCCGTCGATGCCGCGGCAATTCAGGGCCATGGCGAGGATGCGGGCCACGGTGGTTTTGCCGATCCCGCGGTGTCCGCTGAAGATGTAGCCGTGGGCGATGCGCTCCTGTGCGATGGCGTTTTGCAGGGTGCGAGTGACGTGTTCCTGGCCGATGACTTCGGAGAATTTTTGCGGACGATATTTTCGGGCGAGAACCTGATAGCTCATCGGGAAACTTCGATTATACAGTCTCGTTGCGAAGGCTGGATCAACGCCTGGGCGCGGGTAGACGGTTTGCCGGCCGCGGGGCGCGGAGTCGCGCCGTTGACTCGCTTGCGCGGGTGCGTGATGACGGGGTACGCTCATGGACTGAGAATCCTTTGCGCAATCGGAGAGAAGTAGTTATGCAATTGAGAATGAGTACGCGAGCTTTAGAAGGAGCATTAGTGGTGGATTGCAGCGGGCGACTCGTGTTTGGGGAAGAGTCTGCGAGCCTGCGCGACACGGTGAAGAAGTTGCTGGCGCAGAGTCCGAAGGTCGTGATGAATATGCGCGAGGTGAATTACATCGACAGCGGCGGGCTCGGAACGCTGGTTTCTCTTTACACGTCGGCGCGCAATGCTGGCGGGGCCGTGAAACTTGCCAGTCTTAGCCAGCGCGTGGGAGATTTGCTGCAGGTAACGAAGCTGTTCACGATTTTTGAAGTCTTCGACAGTGAAGAAGAGGCGGCGCGTTCCTTTGCGAACGTGGCGTAGCCCGCTGCCAGGGTCGGCGAGAAGCGTTTGTCTCTCACCTTTCGGCCGTGTCAATTGACTCCCAAACCAAACAAGGCCTCTTTGGAGGCTTAATTTTATTGGTCGAAGGCCGGTTCGGGTGGTGGTGCGAGCAACTAGTCCAGGTCGTTCAGAATGAGCGGGGTCGTCGACATGCCGTTCAGAACGCCGCCCTGGGTGGGATTGTCCAGGATCACCATGGTTGTAATCGATCCCGTGGCTGCGCTCGAAGTTTGCGTGATCAAGGGAATCTTGCTCAGGTTGGCGGTGAAAATTATGGAGTAGCCGGTCGACTGAAAGGGAAGTTGTAGGTAGGGGCTGGCTTGTCCATTGCCCAAGGCAGTGATTTGCGGATGGAAGCTGGTGATGTCGGTGCCGGGCGCAACAAAGTAAACGTCCAGCCCCGCAACGGGCGAACTTGGGGAAACATTGATGATGCGAATCTCCAAATTGTTGGAGACGGGCACGAGGTTGTTATCGGCAAAAACGATGGGTGGGCTATCGTTGAGTTCGAGTCCGACGGCCACGAGAGTGTACTGAGTCGATCCGGTGAAGGTGACGCTGCCTTCGGGCGAAATGGGATTGGCAGTCGTGCCGGTGGCAAATCCCTGGATGGCAACACTGCCCGTTCCGGCGGCCTGATATTGGGCGGGAGTGGTATTGGGCTGAGCGGCTCCGAAGGAAACGTCGTTGAATACCTTGTTGCCGTTCACGTAAACGTCAACGGCGGGGCTGTCGGGGATGGCGTTGATCAGGCGAACCTGCGCTCCGGTGTTCGTGGAGGCGCAACTGCTGGTGATGAGATTCAGGACGGTCAGGGCCAGAGTCAGAGACAGAAGTTTCAGCAAGCGCGACATCTTTGAGTTTTGTTCTCCGACAGGAAGTTTGGTGGGGAGACGCTTGGTTTGTCAACCGCTGGTACGACCGCTCTTCAAGTTAAGATGCCGGGCCTAGAGTGAAGACCCGGCCTGCTTGTCTTCAAGTCTTTGGCGGGCGGCGTCTAGCTCAGCCTGAGATTAAGCCGAGTTGCGGTTATTTAATTGAGATCGTTCAACTGGATCGGCGTTGGGTACATACCGGTCTCGGTGGGGTTATCCACCAGCACCAGCGTGATGATTCCCCCTGTTGCAGGATAATAGTTTTGGTTGACGATTTCGTTCTTGCTGCCGCTGGTCGTCACGATCACGTTGTAACCTACCGTCGTTCCGGTGAAAATACTGCTAAAGTAGGCGCTTTGTTGACCTGCGGCCAGACCTATTTGAAACGGGTTGCCACCGTCGCCCACACTCGGATTAGGGATGATGTACACGTCGACGCTGGCAGGCCCGGCGACCGAAGCGTTGATCACTCGGAATTCAACATTTCCGGTGATTGGAGTCGTGTTGTTGTCCGGAAATGATGAGATCTGGGACGCACCGGTGGTGCCGAAGAGAACCAGAGTGTACTGCGAGGATGCACTGAAGGTCGCGTTGCCGCTGGCGACCGAACTCCCCGTCGAACCGGTGTCGAAGGAAGTGATGGAAACGTTTCCGGAGGGCACAGAGTTGTAGGCTGGCGGCGTAGGAACGACTCCGCCCGGGGTCACGGCGCTGAAGTACTTGGTGCCATTGACATCGATATCGAGGCCTTGGGAATCCGAGTTTTCGATCGCGTTCACGGCGCGAACCGACGCGTTATTACCGGAGCCGCAACTGGCGGCCGAGATGGCGAAGAGGGCAAGCGCCGAAATCAGGGCAAAGGCTTTTAACAAGCGAAACATAGTTATCTCCAAAAGGCAGTTTTGGTGGTGGGTTAAGTCCATGGGATGCGTTAATCGTAAAGCCGAGTTTTATCCCTGTGTGTAAATATTTGTATTGTGGAATCTAAGTTAGCATGTTTGGCGTTGGCCATGCGCGCGTGGCGAGGCGGAATTTGAAATCGAAGTCCGGGAAAAAGACGTCGGGTAGAAAAGCCACGGGCATCGGCGAAGGAAGGCGTGCTCGCGTGGTGCGATGCATTCGTAGACTGCCAATCGGCAAGGTGTCGAGTTACGGAGCGATTGCAAGTGCGGCGGGATGGGCGGGCGCGGCGCGGCAGGTGGTGCGCATTTTGCGCGAGACTCCGGGATTGCCGTGGCATCGGGTAGTGGGCGCGGGTGGTGCGATTAAGCTGCAAGGCGAGAATGGGGCAGAGCAGAAACTTCGTTTGCGGATGGAGGGAGTTACGTTTCGCGGCACTAGGGTGGATATGAAGAAGCATGAGTTTCGGTTTGCCAAGACAGGCAAGACCTCTCCGAAGAAAACGAGGCATCGTGGAGGAGCTTCGAGTTGACGCGATCGCAGCTGAGCCGAGCTTCCGCTCGGCTTGGACGGGCGAGGCGCCCGTCCCCAAACCAAAAACCTGCTCCGCACTAAAACCGTCTAGCCCTTGTGTTAAACCGGAGCGATTTCGCGGGCCGGTAAAGTGCCTTCCAGTAGATCGTGCAAGGTTTTCGCGGGAACGCGGAGGCCCACATAGAAGCTGCCGAAGAGGGCGTAGACGGCGCTGACGTGATCGAAACGCATCTCATAGATTAGCTTCTTGAACACCAGAGGATCGTCGGCGAAGAGATCGACGCCCCACTCCCAATCGTCGAAACCGATGGAACCGGTGATGATCTGTTTGACTTCTCCGGCGTAGCGGCGGCCAACGAGGCCGTGCTCATTCATCTGGCGCTGGCGCTCTTCCATGGGAAGCGAATACCAGTTCTTGTCTTCTCCGCGGCGGCGGTCCATGGGGTAAAAGCAGAGATAGCGGTTGGGCGGGATCTGCGGGAAGAGACGTGGCTTCATTGCTTCTTTCTGGCGGGTGAGAATCTCCTGGATGATTTCGTTCCATTGTTCGGAGTGCGGCTCTACGCCCTGTTCGGCCAGAGCCTTGTAGTTTTTGAGCGAGGATTCGTAGAGTCCAAGCTCGATTACGGAAAGATAGGAAGTGGTGGGCTCCCAGAAGTCGCTGAGGCGGAGACGGGCGAGATCGAGTTCGGCTTGATTGAGCTGATCGAAACTCTCGCGGAAGTGGACGAACATCAGGTCGCCCTTGTGTCCTAACAAAGAGAAGAGCGCGGACTGGCCGTTGGAGCGGGCTTCCATTTCGGCGAGGAGGCTCGAGGCCTCGGCTGCAAATTCTTTTCGAGTCGGCTCTGGGAGGGCGCGCCAGGCGGTCCAGCGGAAGCGCATCATCTGATGGAGAGTCGAGTAGCCTTCAATCGTGAGGGGAACTGCGGGGAGCTGTCCGGAGGCTACGGGAAGGGGCGCGGGATGGGTCGGAGTCATGAATTCACCTTCGGGAGTATTGTAAACACATTGAATCATTGAGACATCAAGATGCTGTAAGCCTGAGGCGTACCCTGACAGCTACGGGGCTTCGATTGCTCGGGTGTAGGGTGGTGTGCTACAAGCAGCTATATGCGTAAATGGATGAGCGAGCGCCTGAAGCGCCGCAAGAAGACGGGAGACGAGACGGAGAAGAACGGCAACAAGGCTCCAGAGCCTTTGCAGCCGCGTTTCTACGACGATGAGCCGTCGACGCCTGCTACGGGAGCTTCAGTTGAAAAATCCGCTGAGGTTCCTCGCGAAGCTGGGGAGAGTGTTCCCCCGGTGGTGCCAGCGCCAGCGCAACGTCGCGGAGGGCGATCAACGCCAGCGGTGGTCCGCGCGTCGGAGGCGGTCTCAGAGGCAGTGCCAGCTTCTGCAGGGGGGGAAGGTACGCCGCGACCGTCTCGCCGGCGGCGTAGCCGCGGAGGGCGGGGGGGGTCGCGTTCAAGGGCGGCTGCTCCGGCCGCGGTTGGGGCGGCCAGTTCGACGGCGGTAGAAGGATCAGAGGCAGCGGTGGCAGAGGCTCCGCCGGCGGAAGTGGCTCCTGCTGCCACGGCTCCGGCGGGGGAAACGGTGGCTCCCGCAAGGGCAAGCAAAGGAACGGTAGTGTTGGCGATCGGGTTGCCGGGATCGGGAAAGAGTTCGTGGTTCAAGCGGCACAATATTCATCCACTTTCGAGCGATCTTTTGCGGGAATTGCTTTTTGACGATGCGCAGGAGCAGCGCTTTCAGGATCTGGTGTTTTCGAATTTGCGCTCGATGCTGAAGGCGCGGTTGATCGCCCGGCGTCCCATGAATTATGTGGACGCGACGAATCTTACTCCCCACGACCGGCACAGCTGGATCAAGCTGGCGAAGGATTACGGGTACGACGTGCAGGGATTGTTCTTTGATGTCCCGCTCGACGTGTGCATGGAGCGGCACCAGCGGCGGGGGCGCGCCGTGCCGGAAGATATCATGCGGAAGATGGCGGGTAAGTTGAAGGCTCCGACATTCGAGGAGGGTTTCTCGAAGATCACCGTGGTCCGTGTGAAACAGAAGGATGCAGGGGGAGTTGCGGAAGCTGTGCCCAGCGAATAGGAGATGAAATCGCCAGCGGCTGATCGATTGGCGCTCACTGACTTGTAGTGGATGATCATTTCGAACACCTTCTCGAGTCTCTCTTCTAGAGTCCGAGTCCTGTAAAGTTCGCGTCGTCTTGATAAACCCGCCATTGCAGTCTTCTGGTCGAGGTTGAGATTGGAGTTGACCATGCCTGCTGCAAATTTCTCCGAGACCATGATGCCAACGAGCGGCGATTACGCGGAGATGGCGCGGCGTCCGCTGATGGCTGAGCAGTGCGCTTTGCTCGTCGTCGACATGCAGGAAAAGCTGCTGCCGCCGATCTGGGAGAAAGAGCGGCTCGTCCGAAACGTGCAGTTACTGATTCGCATGGCGGGGATTCTTAAGATCCCTGCGCTGGTGACGACGCAGTATGCCAAGGGTTTAGGAAACACGGTGGCTGAGATCGCGTCGCTGCTGCCAGAGTCGAGCGCGATCGATAAGACGATGTTCTCCTGTTTTGGAAGCGATGCTTTCTGCTCGGCGCTCAAGCGCCTGCCGGGACATCGCACGACTGTGCTGTTGTGCGGCATGGAAACGCATATCTGCGTCATGCAGACGGCGCTGGCTGCTCTGCGCGAGGGCTACCTGGTGCATGTCGCGTCCGATGCGGTCAGTTCGCGCGCTGAAGCGAACTGGCGGGTGGGACTAGATCGAATGCAGGCCTCAGGGGCGATTCGCTCTTCGACCGAAATGATGATTTATGAACTGCTACGCGCGTCGAATTCTCCCGCCTTCCGCGAACTGTTGCCGTTCTTGAAGGGCTGAGAAACAGGTGTCAGCCGTCAGCCATCAGCCGTCAGGTAACAGCCGTTAGCTTTCGGTCGAGGGCTGGTCTCGTAATGCGGCTCTTGTTCGGGACTGCGATTTTTTTGTTATCTCGGATCTATTAGCATCATGGATTTAGGCCGAAGTGCTCCTTCAGATCTTTGAGTTTAAAGGGCTTATTCGTAAAATATTCCGGCACGCGTGGAAAAGGCGGGAATTTGGGCAGTGAAGTCCCGCCGCAGCTAGAAGCCGCTCAGTTTGTCGACAACGTGGTTGGGGAGAAGTCAACCCCCAAAAGGGGCGTCTGATTTGAAAAGACGTTCGGTGTCAGTAAAGCGATAGGCTGATCCAAATCTAGATTTTTCAGCGGCCTCATTCTTCATTTGCCGCGGACCGGTTAGAACTTGCTGGCCGAGGTTTGGTTTGCAGGGCCCATGAAATGATTTAGAATTCGTGCAGAGCCCGGTCGTTCAACGGTAGGACTGCAGCCTCTGGAGCTGCGTATCGGGGTTCGAATCCCTGCCGGGCTGCCATCCTTTCCAGAAATTCTCATTATTTCATCAAGAATCAATTGGGCAGTGCGGTTGAGGGATCGCTCAGGGCAATGAGTTTGCCACGTGGATAGTCTTCGGGGGTAAGAGGCGTTGCGGGTTCGGGGTTGATGATGGTGAGAACGTCGCCGCTGGAAATGCCTTTAATTACGAGGCGGTCGCCTTGGATGGCGACGACGCGGTATTGTTCGTCGAAGATGGACATCTTCTTCGCCATAGGTCCTTTGGATGCGGGTTGCAATGGAGGCGATGCTTTGTGCTTTGCGTCTTGGTTACAGTTGGGCCAGCAAACGTTTCTTCGACTAGAATTCAGCTCAACTTTAAATTGAGTCCGAAGAGTGTAAGGAGTTGGAATGAAAATCTTTTTGTTTGCTGGACTTTTGTTGATTGTGCTCGGGATCGCTTCTCTGGTGGTACCGATTCCGCACACCGAGACGGAAGGAATCAAAGTGGGAAAGACGAATCTGGGAGTGCAGACGAGTCATAGCGAAAAAGTTTCTCCGATGATCAGCGCGGTTTTGATCGCAGGTGGGATTGCGTTGAGCATTGCCGGGGCACGTTCGCGAGGCTAAGGGTTGGCTCTTGCATTACAAGGGGCATCGATTGGAAACAGCCCGGGTATGGTTCGAGCGAAAAGCTGAAACAAAACGACGTTTCTCAGGCAGCCCGAAATGACAAATCGCTGCGCTATCCGAAGGGGCAACTGGCGCAGCGATTCCTCGAAAATAACCGACGAGTTGAGGCACGAACAAACGAGACGCGGACACGAGTGTCCGCGCCACAAGAACGTGCGCGCACACGAGTGGCTAAGCTATGCTTCGGCCGCTCACCAGGTTGATCACCAGGACGATGAGGGCGACCACCAAGAGGATGTGGATGAGACCTCCCGCAATGTGCAGGCTGAAGCCGAGTAGCCACAGAATCAGAAGCACAACGAAAATTGTCCAAAGCATGTTTGGTCTCCTTTTAGTTTAGGGACGGCAAAAACAACGCGTTCGAAGCGAAAATTATTTTGCCGGAGAGAAGGATTTCCCGCACTCCAGACAGAAAGCGTTCGACCGCGGCGTTATCAAACTGCAAAAGGGGCAGATGCGTTGGGTTGCGACTTCCCGATTTGCAGGGCTAATGGATGCCAATAACGTGGAGATGGATGCTTTCACGGGACCGAGTGCTCTTCGAAAACGATCGTACAGGCGATCCCAAGGTTGTTTCATTGGCGTGCTCCTAGCAATGTCAGGATGGCAGGAGTGAAGCCGCGAATCTGAGCAAGATTGCTCAAGTCAGGCCGGAGGGGTCCGGATTTCCGAAGAGAAACCTGAGATTAGGCGTCTGCGCGTGGTTGTGGAAAGTGAGCAATTCGGATCAGCTTTCGCGGGGCAGCCGCGCGATGATGGAAGGCGAGACGAGTACTGCTTCTCTCTCTTTCAGGTTCCCTGAACTAAGTCAGCCCATCTGAAATCCTCCCCTCTTAGCGCTCCAAATCCATAAGGAACAAATCCATGAAAAAGTTAATGACGGTATTGTTGATGAGTTTGATCGGTTTGGCTGGAACCTTCGCCTGGGCAGGGTCGGCTCGCGAGGATTCAGTGGATCGCCTGCAGAAGTCGGTGGACGTTCTCCATTCGATTATGGCGACACCGGACAAAGGAATCCCGGAAGAAGTGCTAGCGGGCGCGAAGTGCGTTCTGGTGGTGCCGGACCTGGTAAAGGGCGGCTTTGTGTTTGGCGGAAAGCATGGACGCGGAGTGGCGACCTGCCGCACGGAAAGTGGCTGGAGCGCTCCGGCGTTTGTCTCGATTGGTGGAGGAAGTTGGGGATTGCAGATCGGTGTTGAAGACGTGGATTTGGTCATGCTGGTCATGAACGACCGCGGCTTGCAGCATCTGCTGTCGAGCAAGTTTGAGTTGACGGGCGAAGGATCGGTAGCGGCGGGCCCGGTTGGCCGGCATGCTTCCGCTGGAACCGATTGGAAGATGAACACGGAACTGCTGACCTACTCGCGCTCGAAGGGTGTGTTTGCGGGCTTGACGCTAGAAGGCGCGGTGGTGGAGCAGGACAACGACTCAACCCACGCGATTTATGGCAGGCATATGACGTTCCGCAACATTCTTTCCGGTCACGCTCCGACGCCCAAGAGCGGCGACGCTTTTGTGCAAGCAGTAGCCGATGCGGGACATCAGGCGCACATTGCGGAAACCCGATAAGAGGAATACTAAGTTCCGACGCTTGTAAAGTGGCGACGGAATCCGCGCTGGCCGAGACCGGGTACCGGTTTTGGCCAGCGCTCTTGCTGCTTTCGAGAGGATTTCTGCAATGTCATTCGGAATCTACATGACGGGTTTTGTCCTGGTGATTGCGGGGTTGCTCTACGGCGCGAGCCTGATGCATGTGCCGACGCACTGGATCGTGGCGGGCGGGATTGTGCTGGTGGGGGTGGGGATTCTGATGGGGGTGAAAGTGACGCGCCAGAAGGATTCCGCGAACTAGCGCAGGTCGTACCCGGCCAAAATCAGCTTGCACGCGGGATTTCTGAGGAGCCTGTGGTGGGCAGGCGAATGCCGAAATAAGTGCGTAGTTGCGAGGAGAGGGTGTTCAAAGGAGATACGGAATGAAGAGGAATTGGATCGGTCGCCTATTGTTCTCTGCTGTACTGATAGGAACGGCCCCAGCGCAGGTCGGTGTTTATATGGGGGGGGCGCCGCCGCCGTTGCGAATCGAGCGACGTGGGGAGATGCCTGGTCCGGGCTATGCCTGGGTGGATGGATATTGGGCTCCGAACCTGGGGCATTATCGCTGGGTGGCAGGGCGGTGGGACCGTCCGCCGTATGAAGGAGCCTACTGGAACCACCCTCATTATGATCACTACCGGCAAGGGTGGCAGTTGCATGAAGGCCATTGGGATCATGAGGATCATGGGCGCGAGGCTGGTCACCACGAGGATCATCACGAACACTAACGACGGGAAAGGCGTGGTTGTTTCGGTGAGAAGGCGCAGGATCGCGCGTAGTAGTATAAAACTTGACAACAGCATGGTGTAAGCCTAGGATCAAAGGTGAGCGAGTATCTTTTCTTACTCTTTCCGTTCCTCTAAGTTAGCTATCTGGAAGGTAGTCTTCTCCTTGGCCACGCGGAGGAGTCTAAGTTTACGACACGACTGGTTTGCTGGGAGTTTTTCTGACACGAAACCCAAAGCCGATCGAGGTTGGTGTTGGCAGATGAGATAGATTGAAAGAAATCGGAAGGAACCATGAAAAATATCAAGTTTGTCGTGAAGGTGAACCGCGGCGGTGCGCACGTTCCTCAGTATGTGTTGCGGGTCGATAAAACTCCAATTCAAACAACCACGAACCGCAAACTGGCTCTGGTGATGGGCAGATTTACGGCAGAAGATGCAGTCAAGTCGATGCAAAATTCCCACTGCAATCCGGAATTAGTTTCCGTGCGCGTCAGCGCGTAAGTTGTTTTCGCTGTGGCGCGGGCACCTCAGGCCCGCGCGACCGCTCAGTGCGGTCAGTGTCCAAGGTTCAAACGAGATTTATCCAAGGTGTTAGGGTTCTTGGCGAACTCACTGGGGTATCGTCGGCCTTCGCTACTGGCCGAAGCTACAGACCCCGGAGCGAGGCTTGACGCTGGGGGAATCCCCGTCGCGTGTGACGGCGGTCGTTGGAGCGATCACGTTCGCGGTCTTCAGTTGATCTAATTCTGTGTTTACGTCCTTCCAGTCGGTTTTATACTTTTCCTCCTTGGGTTTCTTCCCGGAAGGCTGTTTTGTGTCGGCGTTCGTGGCCGTTGGAGGCGGGGCGTAGGAGTAGAACTCGAGGATGTCGTGGCGCAAAGCGGGAGTGATGGCGTCAAACTTTCGTTCGGACAGCCGTTGGAGTAACTTGGCATAACTAGAGTCGGCCAGGGAGTATTCGCCGATCTTAGTTACCTTGCCACTATCGAGATCACAATTGGCCAGCGCGAGAGAATGGGTGCCTACAGAGCGCAAGAAGGTACGGTACTGGTCGACGGTGGCGTTGATACTTTTGAAATAGAGGTCTTCGGTCTGGGCCGTAGGGTTGTTGAAGGCGAGTGCTTTGAAGGGGCCTATCTTGGGGATGGCGCGGAAGAAGAACGCGACAATGCGGGCTGCGAGGCCGGGACGGTTGTATTCTTTGCCCCATTCTTTTTCATAGTCGGAGCGGCGCAGATGGTAGAGGAATTTCCGTTTCGCGAAATCGGGTTGCTCGCGGACCATTTCTTTTTTGTGGGTGGCGAGAGCGACCTTGGTCATGTCGGGAATGAGGCGACTGACGGCCCAGCGGTAGGAGCCGATGGCAAGGTCTTCGTGGGTTAAGACGTCTTTCAATTGCACTCCGTAGACGACGGGGAAGGCGCGCTCGAGCAGGGGCTTGGAGACCTGGAATCCGATGAAGTCGTGGTATTGCTGTGGGGCATAACGACTCTTGGCGACCTGCACCATGTCGAATCCGAACTCGGTTTTGAGGTGTGCAGTTTTATCTTCGGCATAGGTCACGGAGTTGCCGTACTCGGCGCGTAATTTGGGGTATTCGATGGCGACAGAACGGTTGACGGCGGGGTGTCCGGTGATGTCGGAGGAGTAGTGAGCGAGGGCGCCTAAAGCGAATGCGTATTCGTTCGCGTCGACACTTTCGCGCAGGAGTTCTTCGACGAAATCGCCGGTGCGGACGTAATGAGCGAGGTCGCTGAATTCCTTGTTGCCGAAGGGGTAATAGCCGAGATCTTGGATGACCGCGCCACCATAGGCGTAGGCGTGCGCCTCTTTGAGTTGGTCGACGGTAAGGCC
>Ga0182016_10003088_pt1 | contig 19201 bp, 13 predicted proteins | sample 712S2MmetaG_FD_120491 | JGI IMG/M metagenome (GOLD analysis project Ga0182016, IMG submission 120491) | Permafrost microbial communities from Stordalen Mire, Sweden - 712S2M metaG | ecosystem: Environmental > Terrestrial > Soil > Wetlands > Permafrost | place: Sweden: Stordalen | collected...
GGCGCCCTTGCTCCCGGGAAGTTACAGCGTGAAATCCGAGGCGCCGGGATTCCGGACACTGCTCGATAACGCCACGGTGCAGGTGGGCAGGGTGACCACCATCGAACTGGGCATGCAGGTGGGCGCGGCCGCCGAGGTCGTGAGCGTGCAAGGTGAAGCCGCGCAGATCGACTATGACAGTCACACTATAGGGGGCGTGATCACGCGCCAGGAGATTGAGAACCTGCCGCTCAACGGCCGCAGCTTCCTGAACCTGGCCATGCTGGAGCCGGGCGTGACCGTCTCGGCCAATAGTGTCGGCCAGTACAACCGGCTATTCGATGTGAATATCCTGGGCGCCGGTTCCGGCAACGGCTCGGTGCGCATCACCGTGGATGGCGCCACCATCGCCGACTCCGTGACCGGCGGCACCCAGCAGAACCTGTCGCAGGAAGTAGTGCAGGAGTTTCAGCTTTCCTCGACGAACATGGACCTTTCCAACGCCATTGGCGCCGGGGGCGCGATCAATATCGCGACGCGCGGCGGTACCAACGAGTTTCATGGCAGCGTCTTCTTCTTCGACCGGGACCACGACTTCTCGGCGTATCCGTATCTGCAGCGCGACCCGAATGAGCCGGCCAGTCCGTTTTTTGCGCGGCGCCAGTCGGGCTTCGAAGTCGGCGGACCGATCAAGAAGGACAAGCTGTTTTTCTTTTCCGCCCTGGAGCATACCAACCAGGTGGGGGTCTACAGCGCCGTTCCGAGCGACCCGCTATTTCAGCAGTTCTCGTCGTATGCCGCCAGTCCCTTCCACGAAAATGAGATCAACGAGCGGCTGGACTGGCTCATCAGCGCCAAGCACAGCGCCACTCTGCGCTATTCGCACGACGGCAACAACGGCTATGCCCCGCCCGGCGGCGGCGACCTGCCCTCGGATTGGGTCGTAAACAAGAACTGGGCGGATTCCGGTGTCTTCGCGCTCACCAGTACGTTGAGTCCCAGCATGACCAACGAATTCCGCTACTCCTACACTTACTGGTCGAACGCCAACGAGCCTCCCACGGCGGCCCAATGCCCGGCGCCCTGCCTGGGGTTGGGAATGCCCAACTTCAGCCTCGTCGGCGTCTCGAACTTCACCATCGGGAATGCCACCAATGCGCCGCAAACCCGCGTCCTGCGGCGGCACATCTTCGCGGACAACATCAGCAAGACGAAAGGCGCTCACTCCATGAAGTTCGGCGCTTACTGGGAGTATCAGATAGGCGTCGGGACTTACGCTTATGCGGCTCCCGCGGCGGCCGAGCTGTATTCGCCGGAGATCGTGCAATATTTCAATTCCCAGGTGCCTGCGCCGTTCCAAATCTCGATTCCTTCTTCGTTCAACACCATCAACGACATACTGCAGCTTCCGGTGGCCGGATTTGAGATGGGCGTCGGCGACATCAACCAGCCGCCTTCCTATGACCATGGCGCCGCCGATCATGACAATACCATGCACTTCTACTGGGAGGATGCCTGGCGCGTGAAGCCCAAGTTCAGCCTGAATTATGGGCTGGCGTGGACTTACGAAAGCAACGCGCTCAACTACGATTTGACCAAGCCCCAGTACCTGGCGCCCATCTTCGGCGCGGGCAATCTGGGGCACGAACTGCACCAACCGCACAATTTCAGTCCCATGCTGGGCTTTGCCTGGACCGTGGGCAAGGACAACAAGACCGTGATACGCGGCGGCGGCGGCATTTACTACGACACCATGAACCTGGAGATCCGACTGGAGGAGCGGGGCATGATCGGACCGGCCGGCACCGGGCGGACCCTGCTGGGAGATAGCGTCTTCTTCCCGACCATCTCGGAGCTAAACGGCTTCAGTCAATTGCCGGGGCCGCTCCAGCCGACAGCGCTCTCGAGCGAACCCACCACCTTCACCGGGGCCGAGCTGAACCAACTCGTCCCAGCTTTTTATGCCGGAGCCCAAGCCGAGCTGGGCCCTCCCGGCAACACCAGTCTGGCGGTTCGCAACATCAATATATTCAAGACGGGAACCGAACTGCTCGCCCAGAATTTCCGGCCGCCTTATTCCGAGCACGCCAGCATCGGAATCCAGCGCGAGGTGCGCACCGACTTGGTGGTCACCGCCGACTTCGTGTTCCGGCAATACCTGCATCAGATGATTCGCGACACGGACCTCAACCACTTCTACAGCGCGGCCGGACCGGTGATCCCGGTTTGCACCAGCGCGGCTCAGGCGTTGGACCCGTCCGCCGAATGCTCCACCGGCGTCATCCAGGCCATCGAGAGCGGCGCGCGTTCGCACTATAAGGGACTGCTGCTCAAAGCCAATAAGCGTTTCTCGCACCGCACCAGCGCGCAGTTGTCATACGCATATTCCGACCAGGTCGGCTACAACGGCATTGTGAGCGACAGCAACTGGCTGGCTTCCTGGGGGCCGCAAGCGGGCCACCAGATCCTGACCGGCTCCATGACAGTGGAACTGCCGTGGGGCTTCACCATCGCGGGCATCACCTCGTTCCAGAGCGTGGGGCCGATTGAACCGTGTATATCGGGCGTGGATTTGAACGGCAACGGCGCCTACGCAGCGGGAGAGACCTGCGGGTCGCCGCTTCCGGGCATCGGATATAACCAGCTCGGCATCAACGATGGAAAGGGCGCGCTGATTCAGGCGGTCAATGCGTTCAACCAGACCTACGCCGGGAAGACCACTACCACGGGCGTGATTCCCACTATTGCGCTGCCGTCGAACTTCTCGTTACCGCGCAGCTTCAACTCGCAGGATATCCGCGTGACCAAAGTGTTCAAGCTGGGTACCGAGCGCGCCAAATTGTCCCTAATTGGCGAGTGTTTCAACGTATTCAACATCGCCAACCTGGGCGGGTACAGCTACAATCTGGGTTCGTCCGGGGCCGGGTTAGGAGTGCCGACCAGCGCCAGTTCGAACGTTTTCGGCTCGGGCGGACCGCGCGCGTTCCAGTTCGCCGGCCGGTTCTCGTTTTAGTGATTGTGGGGCGGGCAATTTTGCCCGCAGCCGGCTTTCAGCCGGCTCGCGAGCTTCGCTCGCGATTACGGGGCTTAAGCCCCGCGCGGACTGAAGTCCGCCCTCCAGTCACTCCGAGCGGATCGCCGCGATCGGGTCGATCCGCACCGCCCGCAGCGCAGGCAGAAGACTGCCCAGCATGGTCATCAGCAAACAAAGTCCGATCGCGCTGGCAAAGGTGGCTGCGTCGCCCGGCTTCACGCCCGCCAGTAGCCCTTCCATCGCCCGGCCCGCGGCGTAGGCCAGCGCGATGCCCGGCAGCACGCCGGCGCCCGCCAGCAAAGCGCCTTGCCTGACGATCATCCCCACGATCCCGCCCGGCCGCGCGCCCAGCGCGATGCGCACACCGATCTCCTGCGTCCGCCGCGACACGGCAAACGACAGCAATCCGTGAATGCCCACGCCCGCCAGCAGAAACGCGATCACCGCGAAGGCCCCCAGCACGCGCACCTGCGCCGCACGCGACGCCGTCTGCTCCTCCACGATATCCGCCATCGTGCGCACATCCGAGACCGGCTGCTCGGCATCCGCGCTGCGAATAATCCGGCGCACGGCCGGCAGCAGCGTCCCCGGCCCGGTGGCGGAATGAATCACCAGGTCCTTCGGCGCATAACCTGTTACCCACCCATCCTGTACCTGACGGTACGGAAGATAGGCCTGCGGTTCGCTGTTCCGCTCCAACCCACGGACGCGGATATCGCCCACCACACCTACTACCATCCGGTCGTGAAACGCCATCATGAAATGCCTGCCCAGCGGATCCTGGTCCGGCCAATAGCGGCGCACAAAGGATTCGCTGACTACGGCGGCGAACGGCGCATCCAGGGTATCCGATTCGGCGACGTCGCGCCCGCGGTGCAACGGAATCCCCATGGTGGCGAAGAACCCCGGCGTGACGAACCGCAGGCTGGCTTGATGCCCCCCGGATCGCTGCACTTCAACTGCTTTGCCATCCACGGTGATTGGCCAGATCCCGCCGCGCATTACCATTGGCAGGAAGCTGATATATGCCGCGCTGGAAACCCCCGGCAGAGCCCGCACCGCGGAGAGCACATGCGTGTAGAACCCGGCGCGGCGCGCGGTCTGCTCGTACTTGGGCATAGGCAGCGCCGTCTGCAGAGTCAGCACGCCATCTGTGCGAAAGCCGGGATCGGTGGCTTCGATCCGCCATAGCGCGCGCACCAGCAAACCCGCGGAGACCAGCAAAACCACCGAAGCCGCGACCTCCGCGACCACCAGGGTGGAGCGCAAGCGTTCCTTGCGTCCCCCGCCGGCGCGCGCCCCTTCCCGCAGCGCGCTGAAATCGGATTGGCGGCCGGCGCGCACGGCCGGGAGCACGCTGAAGGCGATCCCGGTCAGGCCGGAGATCACACCGGCGAAGATCAGCACCCGCAAATCGATGGATGGCGACTGTGCGATGGGCAGCGAAGCGGGCACCAGCCTGGCGAGCAACGGCACGGCGGCGGCGGCCACCAGCACGCCCAGCGCGCCTCCCGCCAGCGCCAGCACCAGGCTTTCGGTGACCAACTGGCGCACCAGGCGCTCGCGTCCCGCGCCCATGGCGGCCCGGACGGCCAACTCTTTCTGGCGGGCCAGCCCGCGCGCCAGCAGCAGATTCGCCAGATTGGCGCAGGCGATCAGCAGCACACAAATCGCCGCGCCGCTGAGGGCCAGCAGCAGCAGACGCGATTGCTGGGACAGCTCGTCGCGCAGAAGGTTGACCGAAGCCGTGGTCTCGCGATTTTCTTTCGGAAACTGCCGCTCCAGTTGAGCTGCCACTACCCCCATTTCCGCGCGGGCCTGCGCCAGCGAAACGCCCGGCTTCAAGCGCGCCACGACGTTGAGGTAGTTATTGTTGCGGTCCCGGAAATCGTCGCTATGCTCCTGGAATCGCATGGGCGTCCATAGTTCGGCGCTGCGGCTCGGAAAATGGAAATCGCGCGGCATGACGCCGATGATTTCATAGGGCTGGTTGTCCAGATTCACCCGCCGCCCGATCACGCCGGGGTCGCCGCCGAATAACGCCTGCCACAACTGGTAGCTCAGCAGCAGCGTTCCCGGCGCGCCTTCGCGGTCCTGTTCAGCGGTGAACAGACGCCCCATCGCAGGCTGCACGCCCAGCAGCGGAAACAAATCGGCGGTGATGGCCGCCCCTTCGAGCCTTTCCGGGTCGCCCTGGCCCACCAGGTTCACCGAGGTGTCCCAGAAGGCGCCCATGCCCTCGAAGGACTTGCTCATGTGTTTCCAGTCGACGTAATTGGCGGGCGACAGCTCCATCTGCGAGTAGCCGGACTCCTTCTCCCAGAGCTTCACCAGGCGGTCCGGCGCGAAAAACGGCAACGGCCGGATGAGCACGAAATCGGTTACCGAGAACGCCGCCGTGTTTGCGCCGATGCCAAGCGCCAGCACCAGAATCGCGGTGAGGGCGAACCCGGGCGAGCGGGCCAGGGTGCGCGCCGTGTAACGGAGATCCTGGCGGAGAATGTCCCAGTGCACGGCCGCGGCATTGAAGAGAACCTCGAAGACTGTGGCGATCCACAGAGCGGCCACCGCCGGCGGGCCCGCGGCGTCGCGCCTGCGTCGCGCCCAGATGGCGCGCATATCGTCGCCGTACTCCGCGCGGAACGACGCAGGATAGAGCCTCAGAAGCAGATCGTAGAAGCGCATCATGCCGTCCCCGCCGCGAATCCGCGATCGCGCGCCATCTTGACCAGCAGCGTGAGCCGGCGGGCTTCGGCCCGCGCCACGGCGGCGCCGAAGGGCGTGATGCGGTAATACCGGCGGCGCTCGTCGTCGAACTCCGGTGCGGGGCGATCCTGAGTTTCGACGACCAATCCTTGTTCGAGCATCCGCTGAATCGAGCGGTAAAGCGTCCCGGCGCTCAGCTTCAGTTCGCCGCCGGTGCGCGCGGCCACGTCCTGAATGATGGCGTAGCCGTGCCGGTCATCGACGGCCACGGCGAGCAGAATGTGGAAAGTTGCCGGAGGGAGGGGAAGCAGCGCCTCTGGCCCCGGAGTGTCTATCATGGTTCAAGTATAGCCGGACTGGATATATTGTCAATGGCTATAGTGCTTGTGGTGCCGCCTGCCGCGCGGGGAATCCACAAGCCGTTTGAGAGTATCTCCCGCGTAAACCCACTACCCGTTTTACAAATGGTCGAAAAAGGCGGCTTGGCTTTCGGTTAAAATTACAGACGCGTAGTGTGGCAGATTCCAATTCCGGAGCGGGTCATCATGCTGGAAGCTTGCGCCTTGAGCGACAAAGGCTGCGTCAGGACAAATAACGAGGATTATTCCCGGATCGATCCGGAGATGGGATTGTACGTGCTGGCGGACGGCATGGGCGGCGCCAAGGCCGGCGAGCGCGCCTCGCGGCTGGCTGTCGATACCGTTTCCGAAAGCATACTGAATGCCCAGAACAGGGATTCGCAGGCGCTGCTGGTGGCTGTCGAGGAGGCTAACCGGCGCGTGCTGAGTGCGGCCGCGAACGACCCGGAGCTGGAGGGCATGGGCACCACGCTGGTGGCCGCGCTGGAGGTGGGCGATGAGCTGCTCATCGCCAGCGTGGGCGACAGCCGCGCGTATTTATTGGACCACAGCGGCTTCCGCGCGATCACGGAAGACCAGAGTTGGGTGAACGAAGTGGGCCGGCCGCTGGGCCTTAACGAGGAGATCCTGCGCACGCATCCGATGCGGCATGTTTTGACTATGGCCATCGGGGCGGGCGTGGCGCTGGAGATTAATTATTATCACGACATCCGCCTCGAACCCGGCGATCTGCTGCTGATGTGCAGTGACGGATTGCATGGCGTGGTGGAGGAGCAGCGCATCGTGGCCATTCTGCGGGGCGGTGCGCCGAACCAGCCGCTGGAAGAGAAGTGCCGCGAGCTGATCGAAGCCGCACGCGGCGCCGGCGGTCCGGACAATATTACCGCGGTGCTGCTGCGGGCCGTGTAGGGTGGCACAGGCTTCAGCCTGTGATTGGCCGCCCGATCCGGCGCGCAGCGCCCCGCCCCATCGGGTTTCATATGAATGCGTTTCTTGCAAGGGCGCTGGTTGCAACGTTTCCTTGTGTGGCGATGGCTCAGGTCGCCGTTCTGCAAATCAAGGTTTTAGAGGGGGAAGGCGCCGTGCATCCGGCGGGCGCACGCATCGCACATCCCCTCACGGTGGAGGTGACGGACGAGACCGGCCGGCCGGTGGCCGGGGCCGCGGTCAGTTTTCAGCTTCCGCCCGAAGGTCCCAGCGGTCTGTTCTCGAACGGATTGCGCACCGACCTGATCCTCACCGATGCGGCCGGGCGGGCCTCTATTCACTCGGTGCAGTTGAACCGGACCGGCGGGCAGTTTCGCATCCGGATTACCGCGGTGAAGGAGCAGGCCCGCGCGGGCGCGGTTTCCACCCAGTTCATCGGCGAGAACCGCAGCGGCGCGCCGGCGAATACCGCCAAGGCGGGTCCAGCCGCGCCGCCACGGACTCCGGCTCAGGCCACGCCGCCGAGCGCGCCGCAGGCCGTGCCGCAGGCCATGCCGAAATCCGGCGAAATCACGGAGACGACGCCGGCGCAGGGGACGGCCAAATCCGGCGAGATCACGCCGACCACTGCCAAGATGGGGTCCGGGAGCCATAAGAAATGGATCGTGCTGGCGGCCATCGTCGCCGCCGGCGCGGGCGCGGCGTTATTGGGCGTAAGCCGCGCCAACTCGGGGTCGAAGTCGACAGTTTCGAGCTCGGTGGTCAGCATCGGCACGCCCACCGTCACGATAGGGAACCCATGAGGCGGCCAGCAGCTTTCCTGGTGCTATTGGCGGCGGCGGCATCCGCCTCCGCGCAGGTGACGCTGTCGACGGTCGAGGGCGGCGTGGTAACACCCGTCGGTCAAGTCTACGACTTCGGCTCGGCGGCGTTGGGGAGCGCAACGGACGTCGATTTTCGCTTGACCAACACGGGATCGAGTCCAGTGTACGTCACGTATCTTGACGTGACCGGAACTTACTTGCCGACGCCCCCGTATACGCAGTATTTTTCCGTGGCGTGCGCGGTATCGCCCGACTTGTGCGGTGACTCGCCCCTCCAGGAGTTGCCGATTCAAATCGAGCCTACCGGCACGCTGGATTTCACCGTGCAATTCGAGCCGCTCCAATTGGGATCGCCCAGCGCCACCATGAACATTACCGCCGGCAACATCATTCCGACGGTCTTCCTGACAGGCACGGGCGTGCCCCCGCTGACGGTGCTTTTTAACAATCAACCGCTGGGGGCCGGGGAAACCATAACTTTCAACAGCGTCCAGACCGGCTCGAGCCAGACCATCAAGCTGATGTTAGCCAATCAGACGAACCCGCCCATACCGCTCACCGTTCCCGCGATCCCTCCACTGACCGCCGGCGCCTTCAGCCTGGCAGGCAGCGCACTCTCGGGGCCGATCGTTGCGCCGGGTTCGTCAGCCGAACTGGATGTCATATTCGCGCCCACTGCCATGGGTCCGCAACAGGCGACCTTGACTATCGGACTGCTCACGTATCCTCTGCAAGGCACGGGAGCGGCGCCGCCTCCGCCTGTTTTCCCGGTCCCATCGATCCAACTCACTCCAGCCACGCTCGCCAGCGCGCAACAAGGGAGTCTCTCGGTCAGCCTGGCGTCGGGGTCGGTATCGAGTGGCAGTGGCACGGTGACGCTTAGCTTCCAGTCCGCGGTCAGCGGCGTCAGCGCCGACCCGGCGATCACCTTCGCCGATGGAACGCGCTCCGCCCCCTTCACCGTGGCGGAGGGAGCGTCCGCTGGGCAATTCGCCGCGGGACCGTCCGTTTCGTTCGGGACGGGCACCACGGCGGGCACCCTGACCTTCACGGTGACTCTAGGCAGCCAAACCGCGCAAGCCAAGGTCACGATTCCCGTAGCGCTTATCGGCATCGACGCGGCAGTTGCGGCGCGCAACGTCGCATGCGATCCGGGCCTGGTGTACTGCACAACCACCAACATCCAGCTTCAAATCAACGGTTGGGATAACACGCGGAGCACATCCCAACTGGTCTTCAGCTTCTTCAATTCCTCCGGCAGCGCCATCGCGCCAGGCAATATCACGGTGGCGGCCAGTTCCGCATTTGAGCAGTACTTCGCAAGCTCCGCCATGGCCGGCGTCTTTGGGTTGACCGCGTTCTTTCCGGTGACCGGCAGTTCCGACGACGTCGTCGCCGCGGTGGTGCAGCTCACCAACTCCGTGGGCAGCGTCGAAAGCGCCCAGATCACGTTCTGATCTGAATGTGGGGCGGGACTCCAGGCCTGCGGCCGGCGTCCACGCCGGCCTGCGCGGCATTTTTTTCTTGCTTTATTCAAACAGACGTTTTAAAATACTGTTTTATCGATGCCGGACCGGAACAAATCGCGCAACGGCGTCCCCCGCGACGCCACCGAAGCCCGCATCCTTGAATCCGCGGGCCACGTCTTCTCCGAGACCGGCTTCCAGGCGGCCAAGGTGCGCGACATCTGCGCGCGCGCCGGAGTCAATCTCGCCGCGGTGAATTATCACTTCGGCGACAAACTGGGGCTTTACGACGAAGTCCTCCGTTACGCGGCCTGCGCCGCCGGCAATGCCGCCACTTTCGACCCCGTGCTGCCGGGCCGCACCCCCGAAGCCAAACTGCGCGCGTTCGTGCTCGGCCTGCTGCAGCATATGTATGGAGAAGAACGGCCGGCCTGGCCCGTGCGCCTGATGACCCACGAGCTGGCGCAGCCCACGCCGTCTTTCGATGGCGTGGTCGATCAGATCATGCGCCCCAGGCACAACGCCATACGCGCGCTGGTGGCCGGCGTCATCGGCCGGCCGGTGGACGATCGCCAGACGCGGCTGTGCGCGCAAAGCATCATGGGGCAGATCATCCTTTATGCTCACGGCCGGGAAGTTCTTAAGAGACTGTGGCCGGACTTCCAGTTCACCCCCGAAACTCTGGAAGAAATCGCCGGGCACATCGCGTCCTTCTCGTACGCCGCGCTGAAAAGCTTTGCCCGGCGCAACGCGGCGGCAAAACCGAAACAAAAGCAAACTGCGAGGCGAATATGAAGAATTCCACCCCGATCGATGCGCAGGCCGGACGCGCCCGAACCGTGATCATTTTGATTGTCGTCCTGCTGGCCGCCGGCGCCCTCGTGTTCTGGCGTGTGGCGTTGGCCAAGCCTGATGGCTCCGCCAACACCATCGTCCTGAGCGGGCGGATTGAAGGCGATGACTCGGCGGTGTCGTCCAAGGCCACGGGCCGCCTGCTCGAAGCCAAGGTGCGTGAGGGCGACGTGGTCAAGGCGGGAGATGTTATCGCCGTCCTGGACGACCAGCAGTTGCGGGATCGCGAGGAACAGGCACAAGCCAGCGTCGCACAGTCCGAGGCGCGTCTCGAATGGTCCCGGCGGCAGATCGCCGTCCTCCAGGACCAGTTGCTCCAAAACTCGGTGGAGAACGGCCAGTCCAAGGTGGATTCCAAGGGCCGCGTCGGCCAGGCGCAAGGGGAACTGGCAGCGGCGGAGGCCGACCTGGCGCAACAGGAAGCCGCCTATAAGCTGGCTGTCTTCGATAAAGACGCTTACACGCGGCTGGCCCAATCGGGCGCGGTATCCGAACGTCAGGGCAAGCAGGCGGAGACTACCGCGGAGACTCAAGCGGCGCTGGTGGCTGCGTCCAAACGCCGGGTGGAGGCCGCGCGTGGCGCTCTCTCGACGGCCGAAGCAACTTTGAGCAATCCGGATATACGAAGCCTGCAAGCGGCCGCACTGCGCCAGCAAATTGCGCAGCAGGAGGCCGACATCGCCAGCGTAGCCGCGGATGAACAACACGCGCGGGCGGTACTGATGGAGGCCAAAGCCAACCGCAAGGATCTGGTCGTGACCGCTCCCTTCGACGGAACGGTGGTGACGCGCACCGCCGAACCCGGTGAAGTGCTCACCGCCGGAACGCCCATCGTCACCCTGCTCGATCTGCACAAGGTGTATCTGCGCGGCTACATTCCCGAAGGCCAGATCGGACGCGTCAAAGTGGGCCAGGCGGCGCGCGTGTTTCTGGATTCGAATCCCAAGCAGCCGCTGGATGCCTACGTGGTGCGCATCGATCCGCAGGCCACCTTCACGCCCGAAAATACATACTTTCGCGACGACCGGGTGAAGCAGGTGGTGGGCGTGAAGCTCGGATTGAAGAGCGGATTCGGCTACGCCAAGCCTGGTATGCCGGCCGATGGCGAGGTGCTGGTGGCGGGCGACGCATGGCCGCCGGAAAGCCATCGCAAATGACGGGCGATCGTCAGGGGGGCGCGGTGGCGCTGGCGGAGCCGGCGGAGATCCGCGCGCCGGACCGCGTGGTCATTCATGCGCACGACCTGCGCAAGAACTACGGTCCCGTCGAGGCGGTCAGAGGCATCGATCTGGATGTCCACGAAGGCGAGATTTTCGGCCTGATTGGTCCGGACGGCGCAGGCAAGACCACCACCTTCCAAATCCTCGCCGGGATCATGGAGGCTTCCTCCGGCGTGGTGGAAGTGTTCGGCAAGCCCGCCCGCGAATCGCGTTCCGCGGTGGGCTACCTGACGCAGACCTTCAGCCTGTACCCCGATCTGAGCGTCAACGAGAACATCCGCTACGTGGGCGATCTGCGCCGCGTGCCGCCGAAGGAGATTGCCGGACGGGGCGACCGCTATCTGCAGATGTTCGACATGCACCGCTTCAAAGACCGGCTGGCGGGGCAATTGAGCGGCGGCATGCGGCAGAAGCTGTCGCTGGTCTGCGCGCTGGTGGCACAGCCTCGCGTGCTGCTGCTGGATGAGCCCACCACGGGCGTCGATCCGGTTTCCCGCCGCGAATTCTGGGACGCGCTGGCGCATCTGGCCGCGGACGGTCTGACCATCCTGGTCGCCACGCCTTATCTGGATGAAGCCGAGCGCTGCAACAGGGTCGCGCTGATGCACCTCGGCCTGATTCATCAGACCGGGACGCCGGCCGAATTGCGGGACAGCCTGGGGATGAAGCGGCTGGAAGTCCACACCGCCAATTTGGCGGACGCCGAAGACAAGCTCACGGAAGCAGAAGATGGGGTGATCGGAGATGTCCAGCGGTTCGGCGACCGGCTGGACGTGATTGTGAAAGATCCCGAGGCGGGCCGTACGGCAGTTGAGGCGACGCTGGCGAAGGCGGGGATCGCCGTGCAAAGTATCCGCGTCGCGGACCCCACGCTGGAGAACACCTTCGTGGCGCGGCTGCGGGCCATGGGGCAGGAACTGCGCGCACCGCCGTTCGCGGGCAGGCACCCGCATCGCGATCTTAAAGGACAGATCGCCATTGGCGCGGAGAATCTGACGAAGCGGTTCGGCGAGTTCACCGCCGTGCACAATGTCAACCTGAAGGTGCACTACGGCGAGGTGTATGGCCTGCTAGGCGCCAATGGCGCGGGCAAGACCACCACCATCAAGATGCTGTGCGGGCTGGTCGAGCCCACCAGCGGCACGCCCCAACTTACGGGCGGGCAGGGCGGCATCCGATCCGCGGAGGTGCGCGAACTGGTCGGGTACATGTCGCAGAAGTTCTCGCTGTACGACGATTTGACCATCGATGAAAACCTGGACTTCTTCGCCGGGGTGTATGGCGTGCCGGCCAGCGAGATCGCGGAGAAGAAAAAGTGGGTGCTGGATTTTTCCGGCTTGACGGGGAAAGAGCAGCAGATCACGGGGAGCTTGCCCGGCGGTTGGAAGCAGCGCGTGGCGTTTGGGGCGGCCACCATGCACGAACCCAGCGTCCTGTTTCTGGACGAGCCGACCTCGGGGGTGGACCCGCTGGCGCGCCGCGCGTTCTGGCGGATGATCAACCGGCTGGCGGATATGGGCACGGCGATTCTGGTGACCACGCATTATCTGGAAGAGGCGGAACAGTGCAATCGCCTGGGCTTCATGGCGGGGGGCGAATTGGTGGCGGAAGGCGCTCCCAGCGCCATCAAAGCGCGGCAGGGCGGACACCTGCTGGAGTTGCGCGTGGACCAGCCGCAGCGCGCTGCCGATAAGCTGAAAGAGCAGATGGAGCGCTGGCGCGTGTCGCTGTTCGGCGACCGGTTGCATGTAATCGTGGATGACGGCGTGGAGACCGCGGAAAAGCAGCTTGTGGAAAAGTTGCGCGATGCGGGCGTGGCGGTCCAAGAGGTGCACGAGGAGAACTACTCGCTGGAGGATGTTTTCATCGCGGTGGTGGAGAAGGCCCGGCAGGAAGGCAAGTTTGCCGCGGAAGATTGAATGGAGGGCGGGCTTAAGCCCGCGCGGGGCTTCAGCCCCGCTCTATTGGAGCTAACATGAGACGAATCTTCTCGCAAGCACGCAAAGAGCTGACGCAGTTGGTGCGCGACCGGCTGGCGCTGGCGCTGGCGCTGGTGCTGCCGCTGATCCTGCTGTTTCTGCTCTCGACGGCCATTTCTCTGACCGTGCATAACCTGCCGCTGGTGATCCAGGACCTGGACGATTCGTCCGCGTCGCGTCGCCTGGCGGACGCGTTTCGCTCATCCCTTTCCTTTCACGTGGTTTCCTGGCCTCCGGATCGCAAGCCCGAGGATGCCCTCACGGCCAACCGGGCGCGCGGCGTGCTGATCGTGCCCAGGGACTTCGGCCACGACATGGCGCGCGGCGCAAATGTCCAGGTGCAATTGCTGGTGGACGCCACGGACTCCAACACCGCCCGCATCGTGCAAGGCTACGTCAACCAGATTACGCACGCCTTCAACCAGGACTCCGGCGCCATGGCGGGCGCCATGCTGGTGGGCGCGCAAGTGCGGCTTTGGTACAATCCCGGACGCGATTCGCCGAAGTTCTACGCGCCCGGAATCTTCGTGATGGGCATCTCCATGTTCCCCGCGCTGCTGGCCGCTTTGGCCATGGCGAAGGAAGGCGAGCAGAAAACCATTTTGCAGGTTTATGTTTCGAGCATTTCAGCGCACGAATTCCTGCTGGGCAAGATTCTCGCCTTCATGGTGGTCGCGGCCGGCGAATGGCTGCTCGGCATGACCACGCTGCTGACGGTCTTCGGCTTGCACATCGCCGGAGATCCGACGCCGTTGATGGTGGGCAGCGTGCTCTACGCGTTTTGCGTGGTCAGCTTCGGGACCTTCGTGGGCGCCGGTATTCCCAACCAGGCGGCCGCGATCCAGGCCGTGGCGCTGGCCGGTTTTCTGCTGGTCTTTCTGCTCTCCGGGTTGATCTTCCCGGTGGAGAATATCCCGGCCGGCCTGCGCTGGGTTTCCTACATTGTGTGGGGCCGGTATTACATCGAAATCGTGCGCGACGCCTTATTGCAGGGCGGCGGATGGCCGGCCGTGTGGTTTTCGGTCTTGATGATTGCGGTGCTGGGCGCGGCGTCTTACGCGATGGCTTGGAAGACCATGCGCCGCATGCAGGTGAACGCATGATGCAAGTTGTGGGGCAGGTTGGCAACGTTGGCAACCAAAAGAGGCGGCCTGAGAGGCCGCCGCAGGCCGGGGGCCTGCCCCACGAGAAGATTCTGAACTGGTGCAGTAGATTACAGGTGAACGCATGAGCCGGCTACGCGCCCTGATGCGCAAGGAGTTCAATCAAATCCGGCGGGACAAGCGCATGGCGATTTCCTTGATCGTCCCGCCTACGCTACAGCTTCTGCTCTTCGGTTTCGCTCTGGATTCCACGGTGTCCCACTTGCGCCTGGGAGCGATCGACTGGAGCCAGACGCCGGAAAGCCGCGAAATGATTTCCACGCTCACAGAGAGCAAGAGCTTCCGGCTGGGCGGCGATTACGCCTCGGTACAGGATCTGGAAGCCGCCATCAGCCGGGGAAAGCTGGATGCCGGCATCGTGGTGCCCTACGAGTTTGCGCGCGATCTTCGGCGCGGGACGCCGGTGGATGTGCAAATCCTGCTGAACGCCGCCAACGCCAACACGGCGACCATCGCGCAAGGATATGCGGAGGGTGTGATCCTCGCTTACAACCAGACGCTGGCGGGGGAAGGCATCCGGCCCAGGATTCGCGCGCTCAGCGGGGCCGGCGGCGCTCCACCGGGGCATCGCGGCGTGGTAAATACAGTGACTGCGTTCTTATACAACCCAGGCTTGGTGAACGCATGGTTCATCGTTACCGGGACGTTTGGGGTGTTGCTGATCCTGAACGGCTCGCTGCTGGCTGCCACGGCCATGGTGAAAGAGCGCGAGCGCGGCACCGTGGAGCAATTGCTGATGACACCGGCCAGCACCACGGACATAGTGGTGGCCAAGATCGCTCCGCTGTTCGTGCTGCTGATGGTGATGGCTACGTTAGCGATCGGCATCATGCGGCTGTTTTTCGCGGTGCCGGTGCGCGGCAACCTGCTGCTGGTCGCGGCGAGCGCGGGCCTGTGCATCCTGTGCGGCATTGGCATCGGGACGTTCGTGGCGACGTTTACCAAGTCCGCGCAGCAAGCCATGATGACGGCGTTCTTCATCAATCCACCGCTGGCGACGCTCTCGGGAGCTACCACGCCGGTGGAAGCCATGCCCGCCTGGATGCAACCCGTTACCTGGCTGAACCCCATCCGCCATTTCACCATCATCGTGCGCGCCACGTTGATGAAAGGCAGCGGCATCGACGTGCTTTGGCCCAATTTTCTGGCGCTCATCGGATTCACGGTGGTGCTGGTGTCGCTCAGCATCTGGCGTTTCCGGAAACAACTTGGATGATAAACAGATGACCATACGTTATTGCGCAGTTCTCTGGCTCGGGCTGGGATCGATTCTCCAGGCGCAGGTCCCACCGCCGCAGTCGACGCCGGCCGCGCAGTTGCCCCTTTCCGGACGCCCCGGACAGGGCGGCTCGGTGAACACGGTGCAGACGCCGGTGCCGGGCGTCACATCCAGCGTCAACACGCTCAACACGTCGGTGCAGGTGCAGGGTCCTTACGCCGGCAGCGTGGCGGCAAACGCGAAGCCCTTCAACGGCAAGCTGTCGCTGCGGGACGCGGTGGCGCGCGGCCTCGAATACAATTTGGGCACCGAGGGGCTGACGCAGGCCATGCGGCAGGCTCGCGGACAGGCCCGCGTGGCCCGCAGTTCCCTGCTGCCGAACCTGAACGGGTATCTGCGCGAGGCGGTGGAAACGGAAAACTTGGCTGCCTTAGGCCTGCGCATCCACGTGCCCATTCCGGGCTTCTCCTTTCCCACCATCGTGGGACCGTTCAACTACTACGATCTGCGCGCTACCCTGACGCAGACGGTGGCGGACTTGACGGCGTTGAACAACTACCGCTCCGCGCAGGAACTGGTGAAGGCCAACGAGGCCGCCCTGCGCGATGCGCGCGACCTGGTGGTGCTGGCCGCCGGCGGCGCGTATCTACAGGTGATGGCGGCCGAGGCGCGAGTTCGATCCGCCCAGGCGCAGATCGATACGGCGCAGGCGCTTTTCAAGCAGACGCAAGAACGGCGCGCGGTGGGGCTGAATCCGCAGATCGACGTGAACCGCAGCCAGGTCCAGTTGCAAACCCAGCAGCAGCGGCTGATGTCGCTCGAGAACGACGTGGCCAAGCAAAAGATCAACCTGGCGCGGCTGGTGGGACTGCCGGTCAATGACGGCTACGAAATCACGGACGATATTCCCTATTCACCGGCGCCCGATCTGACGGTGGAGCAGGCGCTCAAGCAGGCGCTGGAGAATCGCGCCGACTTGCAGTCCGCCGAAGCGCAGGTGCGCGCGGCCGAGCGTACCCGCAGCGCGGCCCGCTGGGAGCATCTACCCTCGCTGGCGCTTTCGGCCGATTATGGCGCTATCGGCATCAATCCCGCGCAATCGCACGGCACCTTCACGGTGGTCGGCACGCTGCGCATCCCCATCTGGCAGGGAGGGCGGACCGAAGGCGAAGCCCAGGAAGCGGACGCCGCTTTGGGGCAGCGCCGCGCGGAACTGGAAGATGTGCGCGGCCGGATCGAAGCCGACGTGCGGAATGCGTTTCTGGATCTCAAGACCGCGGCCAGCCAGCTCGAAGTGGCGCGCAATAACCAGCAAGTGGCCGGCGATACCCTGGGGCTGACGCGGCAGCGCTTCGAGGCGGGCATTGCCGACGCGGTGGAAGTGACCCAGGCGCAGGAATCGGTGGTATCGGCCGATCTCGACTACATCACCAGCGTGTTTGCGCACAACCTCAGCAAAGTGGCGCTGGCGCGCGCCATCGGGCGGGCGGAAGAACGGCTGGGGCAGTTCCTGAAAATGCCGTAAAGCAGGACAGGCCAGGAGGGCCTGTCCCACCAGCTTACCTGCCATCCTGGCGCAGCCATTCCTTGAACGCGTCGTGATACAGGACAATGCCTTTGCGCGAGTAGCGCAGGTAGCCCTCGCGGCGGAACTGGTTCATGTAGTGCGTGACGATCTCGCGGGAGGTGCCCACATACTGGGAAAGCAGCTCATGCGTGAACGGCGCCAGGCGCACGGCGCCATCCGGTTCGGGCGTACCCAACCGCTCGCTGAAGCGGATCAAGGACCGCGCCAGCCGGCGCGCGATATTATCCACCGAGAAGCTTTCGATACGCTGCCCGAACTCGATGGTCCGCTGCGCCATTATCTGCAATAGCGCCACGGCCAAGCGGGGCCGCTTGGTGACGATGTCCTCGAGTTCCGCGGTGCTCCAGGACATCAACCGGCTGCTTTCCATGGCCGTGGCTTGTTCGGCGCGCTCCGGGAGACGGAGAAGCGCCGGTTCGCCGAAGAACTCGTCGGTTTGATAGATGTCCAGGATCACCTGACGGCCGTCGCCGGCCAGGCGGGAGACTTTGACCTTGCCCTCGATTACCAGGTAAATGCTGGTGGAAGGTTGATCCTGACTGTAAATGTTCTGGCCTTTCTTGTACTCCAGGATGCTGGAACACGGCAGGTGGGCCAAGGGATCTTCCAATGTTCTTTGGGGTGCGATCACCCGCGCGGTACTTGCCATCGCCATCGCCATACTCGTTCCTCCATGCGCTTGTTGACTTGGTGTCATTTTGGTTGCCCCTCCGATGCGGGAGCGCAGGTATCGGAAACACTTTCGACGCTCTCGACGGTCATGACAGGGAGCGGTTCCGCCTTCGCAAGCACTCCCCGTACTGTCACTTTGTGCCCCATATGCCTGGCAAAATTGTCCTCAGGCGACCCAGCCGCCGGCTGCAAACGGGCGGTTGGCTGGAGATTGCTATCGTTGGTCAGCACGTACTGACCGTCGCGCTCATCCACGCAGCCGGTGAGAGACGCCTTGGCGGCAGGCCGTGCCTTGCTCGTCTGCGGCGGGGCGGCTGCCACCGAAACAGCGAGCATCAGGAATACCAACACGTTCCACATCCGATTTTCCCTTCCGCGCCCTAGTGCACTTGGCGTGCCAGATCGCACAGTCGCTACCGTACGGCGTAACACACTGTAGAATCTTACCCTTGGTCCAGTTTCGCACGAAAACCGGCTGGCGGCGCTTGTGCAAACCTTGCGCTAGTGCAGGTAATTTCTGCCGAGTGGCGCGGGCGCTATATCATGTAAGAACGCATCATGCGCTATTTTCTGCTGTTTCTGGCACTCCCTGTCTGCGCGGCTGAATACTCGGCACCCGCTGGGATCCGGCCCGCCTTGCGCCGCCCTGGCGCGGCCAGCATCCTGCCGGGCGGGCGCATCATTTCGCCCCTTGGCCATCAGTACGTGACCGGCCCCGGACCATTCGGACTGGCCCTCAGCGCCAGCGGCAAGACGCTGGTATCCGCCAACAGCGGGCCCGACCGTTTCTCGTTGACGGTGCTCCAACAGGAGAAAGGCGGCGCGTGGCAGGTGCGCCAATTGCTGGCGCCCAAGAAGAAGGCGAAGGAGGGCGGGCGCGACGAGAAGGGCGACGATCAGTGGCACAGCGTCTTCATGGGGCTGGCATTCGCCACCGAACATAGCGTGTATGCCTCGGAGGGCAACTCGGGCCGTGTGCGGCTGGTCGATCTGGCCGCCGGCGAGGCCAAGAAGATCTACGACTTGAACCGCGACGGCTTCGCGGACAGCTTCACGGGCGACCTGGCGTTCGACGCCGATCGCGGCATCGTATACGTGCTGGACCAGGCCAACTTCCGCCTGGTGGCGATCGACGTGCGCAAGCAGCGCGTATTGTCGTCAGTGCGTCTGGGACGCCTGCCGTTCGCGTTGGCGCTCTCGCCGGACAAGCGCA
>Ga0182016_10003094_pt1 | contig 19169 bp, 23 predicted proteins | sample 712S2MmetaG_FD_120491 | JGI IMG/M metagenome (GOLD analysis project Ga0182016, IMG submission 120491) | Permafrost microbial communities from Stordalen Mire, Sweden - 712S2M metaG | ecosystem: Environmental > Terrestrial > Soil > Wetlands > Permafrost | place: Sweden: Stordalen | collected...
GCTCACCCGCTGCCGAGCAGAGAACTATTAACTAGGGTGGGCCAAATGAGATGAGCACAGGTGGGCCAAGTCAGGTTGTCAAAAGCACACAGCCGCTAACCGCTAGTGGTGCAATGCCCCCTCTTCTCAATATCGCAACATGCGGCCCTGCTGTTTGAATAAGTTACGACGCGGTTTGGCGAGTTTCACACTTTTGCCAGGGCTGCTAAGCCGAACGCTGTTGCAAACCCTCAGATCGTCAATTAAGCTAGTCTTCTCTTCAGTTTAAGCACTGAGCCGGGATGGCGGAACTGGCAGACGCAGCGGACTCAAAATCCGCCGACCTTCGGGTCATGGGGGTTCGACCCCCCCTCCCGGCACCAACGTCCAACCCATTCAACACACAGCTAGTTGACCGGTGAAGTAGTTCGGGCGGAAGGGATTTCCGAATCACGTTTTGTGGATGTCGCCCTGCCCAAACTCTGACCAACCTGTTCTGATTCTTGCTCCTGGGCCGCATCAGCATTATCCTGCTGCCCAGCTTCGAGTTTTGCCATCGCATCGCGAATGTCGGACTGTGAAACGATTGCGTAGCGCTCGAACACGCTCCGCGTTTTCCAGCCGCCGATCTTCATAATGACCCCTTCGGCGACTCCAGCACGACGAAGGTTTCGCGCCGCGGGTCCTTCGTCGGTCATGAAAAAGCAGACCGGAAACCTTTGCGGATTCACATGCACTCGCCCATGCTCCACGGAAATCGCGTACCGGCTTGCCATCCTCTCGCGTGAACACGAAGTCGTCTGGGGCCTTGCCCTGGATGCATTGAGTCAACAGGACCCTAACCGGCAGCGTCATGCTCACCTCTCTGCCTTGGTCGTTCTTTGTGGTTCGCGGTTCGAGTCGGATCGAGCCAACAGACGGGTTGACTTGGCGGACACGCAAGGCCAGCAATTCTTCGTGGCGCCAACCATATGTGTAGCCCACTTCAAACATTGCGCGCAGCCAAAGTCCGATCTTCCCGGTCGCGGCCGTTCTCCCTCCCGTCTCGCGCCGCTCAAGGCGAACTAGCCCATGCGACTGGAGGACGGCCAACGCTCTTCCGATTTCCGCACTGGGCTTGTTGCGCTTGAAATGGTCGGTAAGCTCATTGCGGGTGATTCCCTCTCCGCTACTGCGCAGCAAGTTCAGGATTGCGTCGGCGGTTGAGTCGCCCAAGCTGTTACCGAAGATGTATTGGGCGGAATCCTGGCAATAACGCCAGACGGCGAGGGCGGCATGGAGGTGAGGTGGTTTTATATCGACAGATTGATCGAGCAAGGCATACAGCAAGGCCAGGCGCACCGTTTGGGCTTCCGCACGCGTAGTGATCGCACCTAAGAGACCGGGGCGCCCTTCACTAAGCGTGGGATACACTTACGACCACTCAGAACGAGTCTCGTAAGCAAATTCAACCCGTCCGATGTTGCGAGCAAACTCAATAGCTTGCCTCGCTTTGGCTGCCAACTGCGCCAACGCCTGTAAATCCACTGTACCCCCAAACGGCAGGTACTTTGATCGAGCAGAACAGATCCAAAGGAATCGGTTGGCAAAACCATTCGCCATGTCAGTGGTAGTGAGCTGTCGTTGAAGTTCGGCAACTGTGATATGCGAGATGATTGAAATGTGCTGCTCCAGGCAGGCCGCTTTTGCACTCTTGGCGAGTACGCGTAGAGGGCCACCATCCCAGGCAAGCCGGATGATTGGGGAAAGCGTATTGCCGTCCCTGCCGGCTGATTGCAGCGCTTGTGACAGTTCGCTCTCCACTGCCAGCAAACGTTTATCGTCCACACCGGCATCGGTTGTCTGACGCTCGTGGGATACAACTTTTCCCCGCTCACGCTGCGGAACCGTCTCGACTACTGGACCCCGTACAGCGTGAATCAATCCTTCACCCGATGAGAGACCGCCTGCAACTCGTTCCTTGCACCAGTCCCCATCGAGCAGCTCCGAAAAGCGACGTACCTCTCCCCATGAAGTTCCTTTACGGGCCTTTGCCGACTCGCCCACGATTGCCGCAAACAGGTTCGTGTAATGTCGGTCACCTCCGACTTGGTAGTACGGTCCCCTGCCGATGATCGCCCCCACTGCTACGAGACAAGAGAAAAGCAGCGAGGCTTCATCGGCTTCCGTCTCGGGCCCTACAAGCCGGACAAACTCGCCGACTAAACCGTGGAATGCAGCGGTCCCGAGCGGGGAGGGCCACACGCGGGCGGCGGTTGGTAATTTCACGGTTCCCTTTGCCGCGGGGGAGTACCGGCAGGCGACGTCGCGTGCCAGCTCCTTAACCTCACACTCATCGAGGGGCGGCTCACAGCGTGCTGTGTTTACAGCCAGCAGGGCAGCTTCGATTTCTTCTCCAGTCATCCCCGGGCGCCGCATAGTTCCAGCAAGGCTTACAAGCGTGTCGTGCCGCTTTCCCCTACGAATGCTCTCAGTTCGTGTCTCGGCTACAGATTGGCGTGGTTCTGCGGGAGCAGAGTTTTGTGCCACCTTCTCAAGAAGCCATTCCGGCGCGGGAGCAATCGGGATATTTTCGTCAACAAATTCGTATGCGGCTCCGCTCGAATGGACTGAGGGGGGAACGATGACATACCCTCCCGCTGCCCTCACATCAAGTCCAACGGCCAGCTTTCCCACAGAATTGCGGAGGTCGAAACGCTCCGGCCATGAGAAGTAGAAGTGGGCACCTCTGCCTGTACGAGCCTTAAGGGTTGGAGGCAGGAACTTCCCCGCTCGCTCGAACTGCGCTAAGGAATCGATGCCGAGCTGGCCATCGACATCGAGGACGAAGAATCCAGAGGTTTCACCGGTAACCGCTCCCCAGTTGCAGTCGGTAAAACGCCAGTTCCAAAACTCCAGGCGCGCAAGGTCGCTGCTAGCCTCATGTGGCCAGTCATTTACCAAGGGCTGCTCCTCTCGGGCTGGAAACAGGCGCCAGCCGCGGACGGCCAGGCGACGAACGTCCCCGCAAATGTGCGGCAACCGATTCTCGCGTTCTGGTACAAATCCAAGTGCGCTCATCTAGTCCTCGACTTCCTGTGGTGCTCGCCGGCCCGAGCCATTCCGCCCTTCGGTTGTGTCCGGGGAGTTGCTTTGTGTTCGGGGTGTCGTTGTGGTTTTATCCGAAACAGACTTAGTACTCTGTTAAAGGTTCTCGAATCAGCGTGTGTTTTATTGGCGATGCTGCGGAACGACGGTAGGAGAACGCATGGAGGCAGGAAAATTAATGCAGGTGGTGAGTCAGTGGTGAGTGGCGAGTAAGGGTCTAAAAGGGCCCCCTTATCGGCTACCCAGCAACCCTTTCTTTCGCAAGTCTTGTCTCACTTTGCTTATGGCAGTTTCGACGTTGTGCTTTCGGCCGGCATCCGAGTAAGCGTCGAAAAATAGCCGATCCTGTGGTCGAACCCTCCACCCCTCCGGCAGTTCCACCGATCCATCGGCGTCAAGCCCGCGGCAGATTTCTGAGTCGGTTGCGCGGGGATTCTGGGTTAGTTGGATCAGGATGGCGCGTTTTACGGCGGAGCGGTATTTGGAAAGAAGAGCATCGGATCTAGTCACCGGCCCCGGTTGTTTAGTCCGTTCCGGCTCGGCAAGCCCGCCAGCGCACATCCCTGCCGGGGCCTGTTGCTGTGGCTGGAGCTTCAGATCCAAAGGAGTAGCGAGTACCCCCTGGCTAGAATCGCCAATCTGGAGTGGATGCCAGCCCTGCAGTGCCAGTTCGACGCGAGCGGGCTTCAGTACTTGCTGCTCCAATCCTCTTTGCAGACCATTTACAAAGTAAGCCCTAAAGTCAGCGAGGCGGCTGCTCGTCTCGTCGAGAGATAAACGACCGCTTCTACTCTCAGGGCTGGATCGCCTTGGGAAATCGGCGAACCAACCCGGAGCGCACCATTTATCCAAGTCCTCGACCTGAATGAACTTCGACTGGTCATCAGGGTTCTCCGGGCGAACCTCAATCACCGTCAGTGGCCAGCCGTCGCAGACAACGCGAACCCACCTGTGAAGGGGGTCAGGCACCTCCGAGAGCAAAATTTCCCTCACTAAGCCCTGAGTTACTGGCTTGTGTTCTAATGCTTGAATTGTCCAATTCCACACGATTTTGTAAGCTCACGTCACGGGATTTTCAGCGACACAATAAGGGTTTGCGACGCCGATTTCGACCAGAGTCTGAATATGCCGAGCAGCGAGGTTTTGCCATTCGCCACGCAGGAGATCGACTTTGCTCGAGAACTCGCGTAGTTCGACATTGCAAACAGGATCACCTGGATCGGTCGCCGACGACGTCATGTGCCAGATCCTGCGAATCTCCAATTCATAATCCTTGCACTAAGGCGAAGAAGCGGGGAAAGTTGTGTACCTAATGACATTACGGGGGTTAAAGCCTTAATCATGAATGAGATAAATGTTGCATGGCAAAGTTGTATGGGCGGAATCAAGGATCACTGTTGAGGCAAAGATGACAAGCAAGTCACCGCAGATGCCGCCAGAGTCCAGCGACATGGTGAAATTCCTCCTTGGGTGCAAACTCCCTCTCTCGGCCACCGGTTAACTTCCCAAGCACACACGAACAATACTAGAATCGAATCGTCTTGAAGCCAGCCCCGGTGCCCGATGATCTCCAAGCGTTCGCCCTAGACCGGTCACGGAACTCGGACTTCTCAACCCCGTACCCGAGCCTAATTCGTTTCTCCGGTGCGCTAGTTTCCGGCCGGAGATTCCGGTAAGTCGCTGACATACGAGACCTTAGGGAATAGCCCAAAAGGGTATCTAGAGTTCGAATCCACCTCCCTCCGCCATGCAGCCTCAGCTGCAGAGAAACTCTGCTGCATTGCTGTCGAAATATGCGAAAAAGGCCGCGTTTTCGCGTTATTTCCTCCAACAACCGGACCAGAGAAAATTGCCCACAGAGTTGTTTCGCTCTCGTCGCAGTTGTTTTTCTCCGGAGCCTCTATTGGGAGTCTCCTTTCAAGAATCCCGCAGGCGAATGCTTGGCGATCACAATCCGAACACAACGCGAAAGCCGACTTGACTCCCGCGTCTCAATGATGTTCCGAGACCTTCCGGATAATGGATATCTTCCGCAGCTTACAGCGTTTGTTGGAAAACCCCCTTGTTCAATAAATATTACGAATTCCTTTACCCGGAACTGACCATTCCGCGAGCACTTTCTTCCTACGCTGTCGCACATTCATTAAACCGTAACCAGTCTGCAACGGCGCCGCAACAGCCAGTTGTCAGCATAGATCTCGGACCCATGATGGTCATTGGGTTCGACTCCACTTCAATCTTCGAAGGAGATTTCTGTGACAGCTGAGATGCTCAGAAAACGGAACTACCTGCGCTCCATCCTTCAACCTCTCGCGCTGGTTGCGGCGACCGTCGTGGCCGGCGCCATCGTTGCTCCGGCGCAAAGCTACTTCTCGCCGGGCAACATCGTGGTGAGCCGCAGCGTTTATGACAACAATCCGAACAATGTGCAAGTGGGGCAGATCCTGCCGCCCAATTGCCAGGTCACGCAAGGCGGCTGCAGTGGGCCCGCGACCTACAACGGCACCTATCCCTACGTGTGGAATAACGATCTGGTCGACGGTAGTTTCGGCATTACCTCAGCGATCTTCCTGGACCAGCTCACTCCGACGGGCACGCTGGTCAACACGCTTTCAGTTCCCAGCGCCCGCCGAATTGGACAGCCGCTGCTGGCCGACAACTTGGTCACCAGTTTTTCCTCGAAGTCCGAAGTATCGCTGAATCTGTCGGCCGACGGTCAGTACCTGACCTTCATGGGATACGTTTCGTCCGTCGACAATCTGGACGTCTCCAACTCCAACACGCCGCTGGTCGTCGATCCGACCAATCCCGTGGGGACGAATTATTACCGCGCGGTGGCGCTGGTCAATAACCAGGGGCAGTTCAACTTTACGGAGACCCAGGCGTACAGCGGGAACAATGGCCGGGCTGCGATTTTCAACAACACGAATGGCGCCAGCATCTTCTATACGGCCGGCAATGCCGGTAACGGTGCCAATCCTCAGCCCGATGGCATCATCATCGGAGCCGGTGCACAGTTCATCACTCCGCTGTTCCAGAGTGAAATCTCGCAGCGGCCCGGAATGCCCACGCCGCTGTCCAGCTTCAACGTGACGCAACTCGGCGATCCGCAGGACAAGATCGGCAAGGACGACAATTTCCGCGGGCTGACGATTTTCAACAACGTGGTTTACTTCACCAAGGGAAGCGGCAGCAACGGAGTCAACTCGGTTTTCTGGGTCGATCCCACGGTCACCATCTGCAACGACAATAACGGCGTAGGCTTGCCTCCGGCGAACGCCAGCCTGCCCACGGCGCCGCTGGACTACGATCCGTCGCTGTTGCAGACCAAGGGTCTCGATCCCAACAACATGTGCGTGCTGAACGGGCTTCCCACGACGCTGTCGAAGCACGCGACGTATTTCCCGTTCGGTATCTGGTTTGCGGATGCCAACACTCTTTACGTTGCTGACGAAGGCAACGGCGACAACACCTACTCCAACGGACTGTACACGGGGGCGGCGGGGCAGACCACAGCCGGATTGCAGAAGTGGATCTTCGATTCGACTTCCGGTCAGTGGAACCTGGCTTATGTTTTGCGGTCAGGATTGCAGCTCGGCGTGCCCTACACGGTTGCGGGGTATCCGAACGGGAATAACCCAGCCACCAATTTGCCGTGGTCTCCCGGAACCGATGGCCTGCGGAACATCACCGGCATCGTGAACGGCGACGGTACGGCAACGATTTATGCCGTGACCTCGACCGTGAGCGGCAATGGAGACCAGGGAGCCGATCCGAACCAGGTCATGGTCATCACCGACCAGATCAGCGCTATCTCGTTGCCGCCCAATGAAAGCTTCGGCACCTTCCAGGCAGCCGGCTTCGGAGCGGTTCTGCGGGGCATTTCCTTCACTCCTGGAACCGCTGGCGCCCACTAACCATAATTAATTGCCAGGCAATAAATCGCCGGCTGCGGATTCTCACCAAGCGAAAGGGCTTGGGTGGCCGTCCCGGCGATGCTCTTGTCTTCGCGCCGAGCGTCTCAAGTTGGCGGGCCGCCGGGTGCTGGCGGTCTCCGCGATCTGGGATGAAACACAAGTATGCAACATCGTCCCGCTATCGGTCGGTACAGGAGTAACAGGGGTCAATGGAAGCCTGAATCAAGGGAGCATCGGCGAGCTCGGCATTTGGCAGCATCAGCCGGACCGACGGCATGTTGGCGAAGGTTGGCGTACGCACCCGGACGCGGCGGGGAATATTGGAACCGTCAGAGGTGACCGAGTAAAGCACTCGCCGCGCGGACCTTCCACCCGGCTAATTCCGGTGCCCAGTGGCACTTCCACAAACTGTTGCCTGCGCCACGGTCCGCCGGGGAGTCGCGCAATCGCCTCCCGCAGAATGCGGCAACTTTCAATCATTTCCAGAGCGCGCACTACCAGCCGGGCGCGAACGTCGCCGGAGGTTTCGACAGGAACGTTAAATTGCAATTGGGCATAGGCGACGTAGGGAGCAGTTCGGCGAATGTCGTGCGTGAGTCCGGATGCTCTAGCTAACCGGACCCACCACGCCACACGATAGGGCCTGTTCCGTCGTCAATACTCCAATGCCGTTGCAGCGCGTCTTGACGATGCGATTCGTGGTGAAGATGGGAATGATGCTGCGGCTGATCTCTTTTTCCATGGCGTCTACGGCGCGAAGCACCAGCGACGGATCGGGAAGGTCACGGTTCACGCCGCCCACGCAGTTCATCGCATAATTGACGCGATTGCCGGAGATGGCTTCGAGGGCATTCAGAATAATTTCGCGGATGGCGAAGCAACTCATGAACATGGTTTTGAAGCCGATGAGCTTGGCGGCGACGCCGGCCCAAAGCAGATGCGAGTGCAAACGTTCCAGCTCGGCGGTAACTACGCGAATGTAGAGTGCCCGCTCCGGCGGAGGCTGGTCGGAGCAGGTGCTGCATAGCTTTAACAACAACGGCATGGACGGAACTTATCCCTCCGCCGGCTTGGTCTTGGATGGCTCGGGCAATCTTTACGGCACGACCTTCTCCGGTGGCCTCTACAACTACGGGACAGTGTTCGAGCTAACTCCCACGAACGGAGGCTGGACGGAACAGGTGCTGCATCAGTTCAACTACAGCGTAATTAACATCAATGGCCCGGATGGGTTTTATCCCCAATCCGCGTTGATCCTCGACGCCACCGACAACCTTTACGGCACCACCGTTGAAGGTGGCATTTACGATGGCGGCACGGTATTTGAGATCACGCCATAGTTTGCGGTCTTACTATCATTCCTAAGATCGTCGACAACTCTGAAGGGTCGGCTGATTCCCAGATAATGGCGATAAGTCGCGTGGCTGTTGAAAAACTCTTTTTGGTCTCTGATTCGGGTGAAATCGGGTGACCAGAAATGTCTCGAAATTCGAGAAGGTCGTTTATACGGCGTAAGGCTGGAGATGTGTTTGCCAGTGCCTACATAGACATTGGGCGTACGTGCCCGATAGTGCCAAACATATCTTCCCATTCATAAAGGCGGGTTATGTGTCGCCACGAACAGCTCTTTATATTTATGTTCTTGGGAGCTGCCCGGCTGTGCGAGCTACGACCGGTACCGGAAAGACAACATCGGCGCATACGAGTGCCTGACGTGCGGCATGACGGGAATCGAAGTTCAATGGCAGCCGTTGAACTTGAAGGAAGTCAGCTCGGTCTGCCACGGTCCACCGGTTACTGCATAATATTCCTGGGCGTACCAGAAGGTGCAGCCATCAGAACCGTCAATCACCAAGTTGGAGTAGTCTCCCCATCGACCTTGGCCGGTTTCGGATCCGGTACCCGCATAGAGCTCAACTTCCTCTTCCATTTGCCCCAGCGGGTCGGCAGGCACGTGTCCAGTTACATAGATTGAGGGATACATGTCTTCGCCGGATTTGCTGTAGCCAAGCGCGATGTTCCCCATTTTGTCCTGTGCAATCGATCCCATCCAGCGGTGGGTCAAGTCCGGAGCAAACGTTCCCGACTGAAACAGCGGCACAGGGCAGTCATCCGGACAGCCAGAGATTGATACCGCCTGCACCGGCGCTCGGAATTCATACCAGCGGATGCCGGCCTGCCCGCCTGATGCCTCCACTCCATGATTTACGTACCAGTGCTGCGAATGCGACCCACTGCCGTTCGCTGAGACACTATCTTCAGGACCATCATTCCAATAGGCCAGGCGCTGCATCAATACGTTCTCCATAGTGTCGAGCAGTTGCTTGGTGCCCAATTGGGGGATACATACACCGCACATCAGCGTGTAGCCGGGAATTCCGGGAATTCGATGGCTCAAACCGCTACCCACAAAGGAGGACTGTTCTGGATTGGTGTACACGGGGTGCATCGAATACAGGTACAGTGTAGGGACGGTCCCGACTCCCATGCCGCCGATGAAGAACTCGTCTTGTCCGGCGGGTGGCGGAACGTTGGAATCGACATCGGCAGCCAGCAGGTGGAAATCTGCGTTGGTGAGGCGAAAACAGATCTGCTCCGCGGAGCGGTCGCCTACTCGCAGCTTCGCGTCGTTGTAGGCACACACGAGAGGTCCGTATTGGAGGTTATCGTTGGTCTGGAAGTACCCGGTAGGCCAGATTGCCCACTTCGGAAAGTCGGCAAAGGCTGTACCCAACGAGAATTCATACGTGTACCAAGTGCCTGTGGCACGCTCTGAAGTTGAAACCGCTACGCAAGCAGGATAAAAACCATTCGAGTTGGATGCACCGATGTTATAAGCCAGCAGCCATTGATGGTGCGCCTTGTCCCAGTCAACCATCACGTCCCCACCGGGAGTGTATCCGCAATCCGACTTCCAAGGAAACAGCAGGTTGTCCTGCAGCGGTGCGGTTAATGGCTGGCCAGTGGTCTTGTCGAAGACCTGAAAATGATTGCTGACAAATTCCACCACCTCATAATCGCCAACGGCCACATCGGTATCCGGCGGTGGCCCGTCGTGAGTTACGTTTTGACCGATCCCAGGGACATGCAATCCGATGGTAATGCTCAGTGCGTTTGCGGCCGCTCCTTGCTCTGCTGGCTGGCTGCCAGGTTGCTGAAGGTCTGCTGAAAGACTTTGCCGTGGAGCTTGTTGCTGGAACGAGGAGGTCCGCCCACGTACCTTTCGAGGCTTTGCCAATGATTGCGCGCGTTTCGATACCCCATACGCCACCGGTTTACGCGTCGTCATTTGCTTCGCTGATTGCTCCTGAGCGAGCAGGCCCGGGCAACCGAGCAGCAAGGCCAGCGAAAACAGAATCTGCGCAATAAGTGACCAATGCGCTCTCGTCATGCGCTCCGTGTTTCCGGCGATGGCATCGTTGGCGATAATACAGTTATCGTAACTTAAGGCGAGAGGTCTGATGCCCGAAGAGATTGCTTCTCTCGAGGAACCGTACACGCCGCATCCCGTCTGGATCTCCGCCCGGCGCTCCTTCTTACTGCCTATCGGCGTGCTCAGCCGTGTCTTTCGCGGCAAGTTCGTCGCCGGACTTCGCAGCGCCCTCCATCGAGGCATGCTCCAGTTCCACGGCAACCTCCTGCCCCTGGCTGAGCCGCGTGCCTTTGCAGCCTGGCTGCGGGTACTGTTCCGCCATGACTGGGTCGTCTACTCCAAGCGCCCCTTCGGAGGGCCGGAACATGTGCTGCGCTATCTCGGAGCGTATACACATCGCGTGGGCTGCGGCAGGCTTTCTCTTTTTCGCCGCGACAGTCTTTTTCGCTTTGGCTACGGTTGCATGTCTCGCTTTGGCTACGGCTTCAACCAGAGCTGGCAATTCCGGCCTGGGAGGCTTCGGAGTGCGGTGGTGGCCATGATGCAAGATCAATGAGCGCTATCGCCTGTCCACAACAGCTATCGCGTTCTGCTGGAAATTCGCAATCAGTGGGGTGTAAAGTGCAAACGTCAGAGAAGCAACCGTCAACGGTCGCATTTGGTAAAGGAGACCATCATGACGAACCGGCCAGAACTTTCCACCACAATTTTGCGCAGCAGAGGCGATTGCCAGCCTTTGCACTGGCGCTGCTTTGTGCGCTGACGATGGTTGAAACTCGGCCGGCACAGGCGCAGACGCTGACCGTACTGTACGACTTCACAAGTGGAGGGGACGGCAGTTTTCCGATAGCCGGTCTCACGCGGCAGGCGGCTACGCCAGTGTGAATTGCCTCTACGGATGCGGTACGGTTTTCAAGCTAACCCGCAAACCTTCCTCCTGGGTCTTAACCCCGGTCTACAGTTTTACCGGAGGTAATGACGGCACCACGCCTGAAGCCAGAGTGATCTTCGGCTCGGATGGCCTTCTCTACGGCACCACCACCGGCGACAGTTCGTTGGGTGGGACGGGGAGTGCCACGGCTTTTAGAGTGAACCTTCCAGCCACACCCTGCAAAACCGCACTTTGCCCGGGACAGGAAACCGTGCTGTATCGGTTCACGGGATCCATGGATGGGAGCGGTCCGGGATGGGGCGACCTGGCCTTCGATCAAGCCGGCAATCTCTATGGCACCACGTCCGATGGCGGCAGTAACGGTCACGGCTCGGTTTACGAGTTGACGCCCTCCGATGAAAGCTGGACGGAGAAGATTCTTTATAGCTTCACGGGTGGGGAGGATGGCAGTCAGCCGGAGAGCGGCGTGATCTTGATCAAGCCGGCAATCTCTACGGCACGACCTTATACGGTGGCGCGGGCGCCCGGGGAACGGCTTTCCAGTTGACGCCCTCCGGGTCGGGATGGACCGAGAAGGTTCTCCACAGCTTTGGAAGCAGCGGATCAGGCCCTTACGGAGGTCTCATCTTCGATTCATCAGGTAATCTGTATGGCACAACTCAGACTGCCAACATGGGTCAGGGCAACGGCACGGTCTTCATGCTCAGTCCGTCAGGCGGCGATTGGACCCTTACCACCCTGTACAGCTTTCCCGCCGGATTTAGCTACCCCTATGCTCGCTTCACCCTGGATGCAGCCGGTAATCTCTATGGCACGACCAGCTACTTCTTTGGTCCAGAAAACTACTTCGGTGGTCAAGGCAGCGAGGGCTCGGTTTTCAAACTTGCCTTCTCGAACGGCAGTTGGAACTATAACGACCTTCACGACTTTGACGGCGGACACGACGGCGGGGTAGTGTCCTAAAGGTGCGTTGATGGAAAACAGCAAGCGGTTGTAATCGCCCTGTTGCGGTGCTACGGTTTGCTCATGGCACGCAAGCAAAGCGATCTGAAAGCGCTGCGCGGCATGATAGGCGAAGCGCACGACATACTCCGCACGACAGTCCTCCCCGAAGAGCGGTCACAGCGAGCGTATGAGCTTCTGACCGCTGCCGTTCATCTTGCCGACAATCTGCTAGAGGAATCGCCGGCTGCAGCGATGGGAAAGAAGGGCGGCACGGCGACCGCCAAGCGCGGGCCGGATTACTACAGCAAGATTTCCGCCATGCGGAAAGAGCGCAAGGGCGGTAGGCCATCCAAAGAAGCCAAGCCGAATTGACAAACGCGATACAATAGCAACTGAGCGGAGGGCGGAAGAATCGAACTTCATTCCGTGGCAGGAATCTCCGGTTTATAAGACCGGCCCTAGCACCAGCTAGACGCCCTCCGTGTTTGGCGATTCTTTGGAATTTTCTTCTTCATTTCCAGTCACCCCTGATTGGGCAAGCTGCACTGGAATATGTATTTTCCCAAACACCTTCTCGTAATTGTTGACACACTCCGCCAACATTGCCACGAGTATTTTGGCCTCCGCTGGATTCAGTTGAACTCGAACCTTATGTTCCACCTCGAAAACCGCGAGATCAGACGGAACAGCGTCTCCAAAGAGTAGGCTAATGTCAAATGGGCCGAACCCGGTCTGCACCCAATTGGCGTAAACCGTCTTGAAGTCAGCCGATTTGTTGAAATTCATCGTTACCTCATTGTCGGATGATTGCTCTGTCGTCGTCATGCTGTTTTACCCATCTCTTGATTTTTTAAGTAAGCAGAATATCCCCCCTGTGACACAGGGGATTTTTTTGTATCTCCGAGAGGCGAGGTGGAACCGCCCCCATGAAGAACAGTCTCAATGTCTCTCCAGTAAGGGGATTGCATAAAGTTGCAAGAAATGACACCGGGCATGACGCCGCCGAGCATGATACCGCCAAGCGTTGTACAAGCAGGACCATACGCATTTCTGTGCCATGCGTAAGTGGCCACTTGGCTTATACTCGGCTCATGCCGACACGCCTCTTGTACGTCGAAAAGATCCCTGGGGCGATTTAGACTCTTCCACGACTCCTCGAAAACGCCGGAATAAATAGGCCCGCGATCATTTCCGGGGTCGTTATCATCGTAAGCAACAACGGCCACCTTTAGACCCAGGTTCCGTGCGTAGTGAACCAATGTCTCCACCTTTGGGTTCTCCGGAGGAGAATTGAGAATTTGTGAAACAGCGCTCGGCGTTACATTCATCTTGCCAGCCAACTCTTTGCGCGAAATTCCAAATTGCTCGATTCGCTTTTCCAGCTGAGCAAAAAAATCCATCGAAATATTGTGTGCAAAATCGGCGGCGCTTGCTTGAGTCCAATGGCTCATTTGTCCTAGTCCTTCTTATCTGGAAATTTTTCTCGTAAGGCTTGCCTAGTGGCCATGTGATTTCTCCACATCACAACACGCTCAAGTTCGGCTTTGTCTGTCTCATTCTCCTTCTTGAATGCGTGAGTCGTTAACACCACCAACTCAAATCGTTGATTCGTAATCGGCAGAGGATGACACGTAAAACCGTATAAGCGAACCTTTTCTTCCAAGTCAATGAATGCGAAACAGTCTCTGTGCTTTGCGTCTCCGGCCTTAAAACGGTGAAACTTGCCGCGCATGTCTTGCACACCGCTAATCCAAAGCCCCATTCTGTGCCGCAACCTCTTGCCGAGCGAGGAACTTTCGATCTTGTCGTACTGTGGCCCCGCATTCAAATCATCATCTCCCCGAAGGATGGCCACCCCTCTTTTGTCTGTATGGCCGACACCAGCCACCAACTCGACAGTGAGCGAAAGCAGGGACATTCACGTCTCTTAGTGTAGCCACAGCTTAATCGACAGTCAACTGTATATTAAGCTACAGCTAAACATTAACACAAATACTTGTAAATGATTGATTAAGCGAAGTATATTTGGCTTGACAAACAGCAAGCGATTCGTGTAATCTGTGCTCATGAATTGCCAGACGTGCAACATCGAATGCCGGAAGTTCGGTAAGCACCGCAATGGGTTACAGCGCTTTCAATGCCTGCAATGCGGTAAGACGTACACCGAATCGAACAGTACGGCGCGGAACGGTGGTTGGATGAACGGGCGCAAGAGCTGAAAAGCCGGACCTATCAACCGCAGCCTGTGCGGCGGGTTTACATACCCAAGCTGGATGGGAAGCAAAGACCGCTAGGGATACCAACCATCCGAGATCGGGTTGTGCAAATGGCGGCAGGGTTGGTTCTCGAACCTATCTTCGAGGCCGACCTGCAGCCGGAGCAATATGCCTATCGCTCGGACCGCAGCGCCTTGGACGCAGTAAAGCACGTCCATAAGCTGATCAATACGGGTCATAAGCAGATCGTTGATGCGGATCTCAGCAGCTACTTTGATAGTGTTCAACACGCCGAGCTTATGAGGTCGGTAGCTCGCCGGGTCGTCGCTGGAGCGATGCTGCATCTGATCAAGATATGGCTGGAAGCCCCGGTCGAGGAAACCGACGAGCACGGAAACATGCATCGGAGCACGCGCAGTCAGGACGAGGGTCGAGGTACTCCGCAAGGAGCTCCGATCAGTCCTCTGCTTAGCAATCTGTATAGGCGACGGTTCGTGCTGGGGTGGAAGAAACTCGGGCACGAGAAGCGTTGGAAAGCGTACATCGTGAACGATGCCGATGACCTCGTCATCTGCTGTCGGGTGGGTGCCAATCAAGCTCTGGCCGCGATGCGGACCATAATGTCGAAGCGGAAGCTGACGGTGGGCGAGAACAAGACGCGGGTCTGTTATCTGCCGGAAGAGAAGTTTGACTTTCTGGGATATACGTTCGGACGATGCTACTCGATGAGGAGGGGCCGGGTCTATTTGGGCACGGTACCCTCCAAGAAACGGGTGCAGCGCATCGGTCGAGCTATCAGCGACGAGACCGGACGCGACAAAGTCTGGCAGGATTCGAAGACAATCGTGGAAAGGCTCAATCGGCTAATGGTTGGCTGGGCCAACTACTTCTGTCTGGGGCCAGTCAGCCAGGCCTATAGTGCGGTCGATTTACATGCCCGCACCAGGCTGCGTCAGTGGTTAGGTGACCAACACAACGAGCCGCGACCGGCATACCAACGTTTTTCGGAAGCGTCTCTGCATTCCGTGTTTGGCTTGGTCCAGTTACCACACCGGACCGCGAACCTTCCGTGGGCCAAAGCGTGAGTCTTTTCCGAGAGCCGGATGCGGGAAATCTGCCAGTCCGGTTCGATGAGCGGGAACAGGAAACAGGGCCAAGCCAAACCGGACTGCGGCGACCAGGCGAAAGCCCCGTCAAATATTCACCGGGAGACTACCGTCACTGCGCCTGTTCTCGACTCTACTCAGTACCCGGTTGGAATCCGCCCCCCTCCCGGCACCAATGCCTCTCTCTTTGAATTAATTGCCTAGATGCCTAGATTGCCGCCGCGCGCGGTGATTGGAAGCTCTGGCGTGTCGGAATAAGGCTGGCGAGTCCCATCGAATACGTTGACCATCGCTCGGCCACCAAATCAAAAGCCGGACTAGCTTACGTTGTCACCGGAACTGTCGGACTGGCGCATGGGCTAGCTGGAGGCGCGGTAGGAGTTACCGGAGTGGCACCGTTGCCAATTGGAGGTGTCGTAGGAGGCGCGGCGGTGTCCTGTGATACCAATTTCTTGCCCAGATAAGCACCTTGTCCAAGTCCCATCAAAACCATCAAAGCGCTGTCGATGTCCGGAAGACCGGAGTGGTCTCCCTTATGAATTTTGCTTCCCACCGCGATGAGATATGTTGCAATGGCAATGAACGTCCAAGCAATCATCTGGACTTTTGAGAGGTCGGGAAAGCCCTGGTCGTCCTGAAGAATTGCGCCGAAGGTCGAGGAACCACTCGGTACGCTTGTCTTTGCGATCCGACCCGTCGATATGTAGCTAACGGTAATGCCTTTTGCTGCCGCCGCGGAGATGACGCTCATCCCCATCGCGATCAGCACATTCGTCGGCAGCTCATTGATAGCTTTGAAATCTCCTGTGCCCACCTTCATTGAGTAAATCGCGGTATAGGAGAAAATCACGACCGCCGTCCACGCAAAGAACTGGAACTTCGAGGTACTCGGCCGTCCATCGTTCCCCTCATACAGGCTGGCGATGTTTCCGCCCGACGCCACTTTGTAGAGTAGCCAGAGGAGCACGAGAGAGAGGACGCCGACCACATAAGGAACAAAACCGTGAGCCTGCATAGCTTCACCTCCATCGCGGCGCGGTTAGTATCAGAAGCTACCGACATTCGAATAACCCAATCAAGCAACGAAAACTTGATTGGCACCCTGCTTAACTGTGAGAGCTATGGCGACTTACTGTCTGCCGCGGATGTGTTCGAAGAACTTGAAGAGTTGAGGAGCGATGAAAAGTCATAGCTCACACCGAACTGCGCACTCCAAAGCGGCTTCGTGATCAAATCGGTGCGGTTGGAATAACTGAAAGCAATCGGGAACTTTACATTCTTCCCGGTGCCGAGTCCGTACTTAAATTGAGCGAAGTTGATGGGGCCTTTTTTCGAGAATACAGAACTCGTTGTAGATGCCAGGCCAACAATGTTAATGCCGGAAACGGACATTCCCGGAGTGACTTTGAGGATCGACGGACTCACCTGATCCTGGTAGTAGTAGGCGAGCCCAAAGGTTGCGTTGGCCATGAACGACCATATGGGGTTTGCGCTGGAAGTACAGACGGCGTAATCGAGTTCCGCTCCCACTTGGGCGTCGCGGAATGCTCCCGCTCCAGGGACGCTAGACGGAGCCGAGTTGTAGAAGTTTCCACCAGCATTAAGGGTTCCCGTCAGCTGATTGATACAGCTGCCGTCTGTGGAATTGGCACAAGGGTTAGGCTTCTTATCTTTCGAGTCCGCGGTCGCCATCGGCTTGGCAGCAGCATCTACCGTGTTCTTATCATCAGGCTTCTTACCTGAATCTTCAGTCTTCTTGCTGGAACTTGCACACCTTTTCTGCAGGCCGGCCTTGCTAAACACGAGCTTCGCTGTCGACGTAGTTGGCTGATTAACCGGCGTGTTGTAGTCGTACTCGAAAGACAGAACAGGTGCGGCTGCGGCCAGAACCATTTGGGCGAGCTGTGCCTCGAACATGGAAGTGGCTGCCATATATGTTTCAAACGATTTAATTAGTTTAGCCTGCTCATCACTAGGCGGAAACGGAGCAATTAGGTCTTTATCTGAAAGTGCGACGTTATCAGCCGGGCAAGTTACGCCCTTACCGCGAAATAGAATCCCAACAATCTGACCATAATACTTAACAAACAGATCATTTCTTGCGGTATCGGTTTTGGCGGCCTCAAATCTTTGCAAGAACTCATCCTTCATGCACTTTTGCCATGCCTGATAGTTCTCCCAGGTCGTGTAGCTCATTAGTGTGGGCGGGTTGGCCGGCGTTGGCGCCAGCGGAATATCTTTCAGCCCGTAAGCAAGATCGAAGCTGGCGCTTTCAATTTGTGAACCTTCTGGACCCTTAGCCGGAAGCTTGTACTGGCCTCTCCAGATCGTAGCTTTGGCAAACACACTAGACAGGGAAGGGCCTTTGCTACCTGCAGTTGCTAGTGAAGCCTGCTGAGACGATCCCTGGGCTGGTGCTGCAGTTCCGCTTATATTCTGAGAAGCCGCAGTGGTATTCGAGGTAACACCCACCCCAAACCTATTTAGCCGTTGGAGGTCCTTCCAACTTACGCACCCTGGGATAGTGACAATCGGCGATATGCAATAAGGCACAACCCCACGTCCGGCGAGAGCTGTTGGAATCCCGTCTAGCGTTGTCTGCAATGTCATGGTCTGATTACTGGTGGAAGAAGTTATGCCCCCGTACTCACTAGCCAACGACAGAGGTGTGTTCGGCTTGGTGACAGCACTGGTGGTTCCATTTGAGCCTGAGGGAGCACCGATTTGGACCGTTGCGGCGCTTTTCTGAGCGGCAGCTTCAGCTCGTAACGTACTCCGCAACGTTTGGGGTTGGCTTTGTAGCGCCAACTCCCAAAAACAGACGGGTGAGTTTGAAAGATATCGCAAGTCATCGATCGCGATTTTCCCAGCTTTCAGATCCTTCAACATTTCGGAGCATGCAGGCGGAGGTGCGTAATTTGCTGCAGCTTCGGCGTTAAGTGCCGATAATAGCAGTAATGCAACAGGCACCGGAATGACTAGAAATGAGCAGTGGGCAGCAAGGCGACGGGGTGACATCATCTTACACCACCCTAAGCGTGAAATGCCCGGACTCCTGCTGGACATCGGCCAGAATGTCGGTCAATTGGTTTGAGCCAGCACAGTCTTCATAAACATAAACTATGGCGGCGCTTGGAAGAGGATTTATAACAACGCCGATGTAGTATCCTCCAACCGGAAGCGTCAAAGAAAACGTCGTCGCCGTCATGGCAGTTGGCTGCCCAGGGACGACCGTGGGTGGACTAGCCAGCAGCGATCGAACCTTGATCAGGTTAAAGCTAGCTGGCGGAGAAGCGCCTTGATGGTCCCCACACAGCTTGGCGTTGAGGGGCATGTCCGCCACTCTAATTTGAAAGTTATACTCTCCCGAAGGATCAGCGCTAATCTTGCACGGGCCTGCCGCTGCTCCACCTGCAGGATTAATCGGATTTCCACCCATAAATGTTCCTCCTCTCGTTATACGAGATATAGTGACGCGTTACTCTGAGATGACCGCTATTTATCAGAACAAACTCCGTCCTGCCGAATGGATCTTACCCATCGGCAGCGAGCGATCTCTAGCCTACCGTTACCTCTAGTAGTCCTGTTGTTTTGCAATGAATCGACAGCTATCGCTGGGGGCAGATTAGACAGAAGTGGCTGCTCCCGATATTA
>Ga0182016_10003096_pt1 | contig 19167 bp, 14 predicted proteins | sample 712S2MmetaG_FD_120491 | JGI IMG/M metagenome (GOLD analysis project Ga0182016, IMG submission 120491) | Permafrost microbial communities from Stordalen Mire, Sweden - 712S2M metaG | ecosystem: Environmental > Terrestrial > Soil > Wetlands > Permafrost | place: Sweden: Stordalen | collected...
ATAACCGGCCTGTCGATTCGATCGAGATGGCGCGCCAGTTTGTCGATCGCGTGCTGGCCCACATCGGCCTGCCCCAGCCGGGGGCGTATGTCTGGAAGCCTGAAGAGTAACTGAAGAGAGCAGCCTTAATCGACTTCTTGCAGAAAATTCACTTCCAGCGGTTCTTGCAAAAGCTCGGTTGCTCTGCCGAAGATTTCAGTAAAGTGAATGCTGGCCGCGTGTGCGTCGAGATGCGCCTGGCTTTGCCAGAGCTCGTTGAAGTAAAAGAGTCCCGGCAGGTTCGACTCAAACAGCTCATAGTATTTGCAACCTTCTTCAGCGCGGGTTGGCTTCACCATGCCGCGCAGCAGAGCCTTCAACTCACCGGCCTTGCCTTCGCGAGCCACGGCCCGCGCAATCACACGAACTTCCGCCATTCTTTTTCTCCTGTGGTTTTCTTGCCATGTTATTCGTGCATGTCGGGATCGATCAGCGTCAGGTCAGTCGCAGCATCTGGCCGCCTGTGCATCGCGTTCGGTTCCACCGTGACCATCACTTCCAGCGTAGGGTTCACATGCGCTTCCAGCACGTGGCCGCCGCGCGTCGATCCGTCTGGAAATCCTACCACCATGTGCGTGTGTACAGCGGGCTTGCCCTTGTTGAGTGCAATATCTCCTATCATCGACAGCACTTCCACCTGGCCATCGATAGGAATCTCCCGGTACATTTTGCGGGTTGGATCAAAGAAGGCCAGCCTGGCGCCCTCAAGCGCGCCTATGGCGGTAAAGTGCGCCGCTGTTACGTTGTACTGACGGGCAAAATCCGTCAAGCCGGAGAACGCCTCGTCGCCCTTACTGAAGATGACCGCATAGGTCTTCTGCTTGCCGTGCGTGCCTAACAGCTGCACCTTCATGCCGGGCGCTTTGCCGGTCGCGACTGGATGGGAGGGGGAAACCCAAACCTCTTGTCCGGCCTGTTCTTTTCCTGCCTGTGCGCCCGTCGTGGCCGCCAGCCCGATTGTGAGCAAACCGCATGCAATTCCGCTCCACTTCATGCTCTTCTCCCTCAAGAGACTTATACGCCATGGCGATGGGTGTGGTGGAATTAATGCGTCCAGCGGGTGCGGCAATCCGCCAGGGCTCGGCGGCGGAATTTGACTTTTCCCGTGGCATAAGATGATACTGCCGTTAATGCAGAACTCAAGGGAACACGGAATTGCGGTCATGGACCTGTGCATGTGTATGGCAGGCGGAGCCGTCCGTGCGGCTCTTGAGATGCGAATGCGCTAGGCGCAACCGATCTTGAAGCCAGGCGGCCCGGGTCCCAATGAGGATTCGGGCCGTCTTTCGTTATTGCAGCACCCACATCCCCATCGCCGTGAAAATGGTTTAATCTCACAGGAAACTGAAGGAGTCCAGAATGTCCGAAGCCAAGCAGCATCTTGCCACCCTTGCCGTTCATGCCGGCCAATCGCCCGACCCTGCCACTGGCGCCCGCGCCGTGCCCATCTACCAGACCACCTCCTATGAGTTTCAGAATGCCGACCACGCAGGTCGCCTGTTCGCGCTCAAGGAGTTTGGCAATATCTACACACGCATCATGAACCCCACCACCGACGTCTTCGAAAAGCGCGTGGCGGCTCTTGAGGGCGGCGTTGCCGGGCTGGCCACGGCCTCGGGTCAGGCTGCCGAGACCCTGACCCTGACTACCCTTGCCTCGGCAGGCGAAGAGATCATTTCCACAACCTCACTCTATGGCGGCACTTACAACCTCTTCCACTACACGTTCCCGCGGCTGGGCATCACGGTGCGGTTCGTGGACGCGGACGACTTCGAGGGGCTGCGCGCGGCCATCAACGACAAGACGCGCGCCATCTACACCGAGACGCTCGGCAACCCCAAGCTGGACGTGGTGGATATCGAGCGGATTGCCGCGATCGCGCATGAGCACAAGCTGCCACTGGTCATCGACAACACCTCGGCCTCGCCGGCGCTGGTGCGGCCTATCGAGTGGGGTGCGGATATTGTGGTCAACTCAGCCACCAAGTTTCTGGGCGGGCACGGGACCACCATCGGCGGTGTCATTGTGGACGCGGGCAAGTTTGACTGGGCGGCTTCCGGCCGCTTCAAGGAGTTCACCGAGCCGGACCCGTCGTATCACGGACTCCGGTACACCGAAGCTTTTGGACCGCTGGCTTTCATTCTGAAGGCACGTATTCAGGGCCTGCGCGACACTGGCGCGGCGCTTTCGCCTTTCAATGCGTTTCTGCTGCTGCAAGGGATTGAGACGCTGCATTTGCGGCTGGAGCGCCATTCGGAGAACGCGCTGGCTGTAGCCAAGCATCTTGAGCAGCATCCCGGCGTGGAGTGGGTCAACTATCCGGGGCTGGAGTCCAGCACGTACTACGCGAGGGCACAAAAGTATCTGCCCGGCGGCAAGGGAGCGCTGCTCACCTTTGGCGTGAAGGGCGGCTACGATGCCGGAAAGACGCTGATCGACTCGCTGGAGCTGTTCTCGCTGGTGGCCAACATCGGCGATGCCAAGTCGCTGGTCATCCATCCCGCCTCCACCACCCACCAGCAGCTTTCGACGGAGGAGCAGGCTGCCACCGGGGTCACTCCCGAGCTGGTGCGGCTCTCGGTGGGCATCGAGGATATTCGCGACATTCTGGCGGATCTGGATCAGGCAATCGAGGCGGCGAACGGGCATAAGTTCGCGGGCGCAGCCGCAAACCCGTGTCATGTTGCACAATAAGTGTGATGACTGAAGCCAGAAACCCGGCAAGCGCCGGGCCTGTCGTAACCGGGGCCGGAACGAAAGTTCTGGACCCCACCTACGAAGGGGACTTTGTACTCGACGAGAATCTGATGCTGGAGTGCGGCCGCGCGCTGGCCGGCGTAACGCTGCATTATGCGGTGTATGGCCGGCTCAACAAGGCTCGCGACAATGCCGTGCTGGTCTGCCACGCACTCACCGGATCGGCGCTGGTGGGCTCCTGGTGGCCGGAGATATTTGGTCCGGGAGCGGTTTTATCTCTGGAACACGACTTTGTGATCTGCATCAACATGCTGGGCTCCTGTTATGGCTCCACGGGGCCCGGCTCGGTCGATCCGGAGACGGGCGAGGTCTACGGGCCGAAATTTCCGCTGGTTTCGATCCGGGACAATGTACGGGCGCAGGCGCGGCTGCTGGACTCCATGGGCATCCGGCGGCTGCGGCTGGTGCTGGGCGGCTCGATCGGGGGGATGCAGGCCCTGGATTGGGCGATTCTCAATCCAGAGCGAGTGGCGCGCGCGCTGGTTATTGGCGTCTCTCCGGTTTCGGCCATGGCCTTGGCTCTGAATCATCTCCAGCGTCAGGCCATTGTCCACGACCCGGAGTGGGCGGGGGGCAACTATCCGCCGCAGCGTCCTCCAAGGCAAGGGCTGGCGCTGGCCAGACAGATCGGCATGCTCAGTTACAAGTCCGCTACGCTCTTTGAGGAGCGCTATGGGCGTAATCCGAACCGGAATGGCGAGGATCCCTGGGCAGTGGAGGAACACGGGGGCAGCCTCATTGGCGGGCGTTTTGAGATAGCCGGCTATCTGGATTTCCAGGGGCAGCGGTTCATCGACCGCTTCGACGCTAACTCGTACCTCGCCTTGCTCCGCACCATGGACACATGGGATCCGCTGCGCGGATGCTCTTCGACGGCGGAAGCCTTCGCCCGGATCAGCGCCAGACTTAGTTTTGTCGGCATCAGCTCGGATTGGCTGTTTCCGGCCGACGCGGTGCGGCGCTTTGTCGATACCATTCGCGCCGCCGGCGTCCAGGCCGACTACCGGGAGATGATCAGCGACCATGGTCACGACGCCTTTCTGGCGGAACAGGTGGAACTGGTGCGGTTGCTGCAATGAAGGGGGAGTTTGCTGCGGAGCGGACACTTCAGGAACAGTTTTCCCAAGTTCGGTGTCTAATCCGGTATGAACATTGGCTGCCGGAAACCCGGAGGGGATGGAAAGCAGTGGGATGGGAGGGTAGTTTTTCTTCTCACTCACAACGGATATGCAGCAAATCGAGGTTTCAGGCCGGGGTTGGAGGGCGCCGAACAACCGCGCGGCGCGACTTTCCCAACAATTATTTCTTTCCTTCACAACTTCACTTGTCATGGAGGGCGCAGCTTTCTATAATCCTTCCAACACCGCCTTGGGAGCCGTGGTATCGTTTACCCATACCCCGGTACTCAACCGACTAGTTGAACGGTTGCAATTTCCGCAAGCGAGTGCTTGAAAATCGATCTCAATTCCGGTAATTCCCAGGAGCACTGAATGAAAAAGTTTGTCTTTGCGTTTGCGATGGCATTGGCGAGCATCAGCCTCGTTTCCGCGCCCACGCTGCGAGCACAGGATTCCGACCAGATCACCATCAAGGATCCGGCCGAGTTCAATGCCTATCAAATGGCTACCACCCAGACCGATCCCAAGGCGAAAGCTGCGAGCCTCGAGGGTTTTCTGTCATCCTACCCGCAGAGCGTGGTCAAGAGCACCGTTCTCGACTTGCTGATCGACACCTATCAGGGTTTGAACGACGCGGATCATACGCTCAGCGCTGCCAGCCGCCTGCTTCAGGTGGACCCCAATAACACCAAGGCCATCTATGTCACGGTCTATATCAAGAAGGGCCAGTGCGCCAAGACCAGCGACGCGCAGACATGCGACGATGCAGCCGCCATGGCGCATAAGGGACTGACAGTACCCCAGCCGGCCAAGACATCGAACGACGACTGGAAGAAGCAGACCGGGGCAACTTATCCTCTGTTCCATTCGGCAATAGCCCTGGACGATGCGATCTCGAAGAAGGACTTCGCAGGCGCCGTTGCCGAGTACAAGGCCGAGTTGATGCTTTATACCGACGTCCAGAACCAGACTTTGGGTTTGTCGGACACGCTCCACCTGGCCGAAGCCTATGCAAACGAGACTCCGAAGGATCTGGTCAACGCGATCTGGTTCTACGCGCGCGCCTGGGACTTTGCTCCGGCCAACTACAAGCCCACCCTTGAAAAGCCGCTCGAGTATTGGTACAAGAAGTATCACGGCGCCCTTGATGGACTGGACGACCTCAAGGCCAAGGCAGCGGCCACGACCTTCCCGCCGGGAACCCTGGTTATTACGCCTGCCAAGACTCCTGCCGAGCAGATCCACGATATGCTCGCGGGTACATCCGACTGGAATACACTGGCGCTTGGCGACAAGGAAACGGTTCTGGCGCTTGGCACCAAAGAAGATGCGGACAAACTTTGGGCGCTGCTCAAGGACAAGCCCACGCCGGTTCCGGGAATCGTGATTGAAGCCACGGCTTCGGTCATCAAACTCGCGGTCACGCAGGATGCGAAGGATGCCAAGCTTCCCGACTTCATTGTCAATATGAAGAAGCCCCTGGAGACCAAGGATATTCCAGCGGCTGGTTTTGAGTTCGGGCTACAGGCTCCCAAGGGGCAGGCGGAGCTCGATGGAACCTACGACACCTATACGCAGATTCCGGCCACGGACACCGTCGCTCAGAGAGCGGAGATCGTACTTCGCGACGGTGTGATCATACCGGAGAAGAAGAAGCCCGTCGCGCACAAGCCGACGCCCGCGCATAGGCCGGCGGCAGCTACGCACTGATCCGCCGCGCCAAAACCCATCCTCCCGCTCCTGGGAGCATGAAAAGTTCGTCAAGGGCAGTCCTCATCCGGGCTGCCCTTTTTGTATTGGTGTGCCCGTGCTACGACAAGGCGATCCGCTCAGCCGGAGTTGCGCTTGGCTGTGCTTCCGGGCGAATGCAGCTCGAGAAAATCTCTGGCGCCTACCGGGGAAGGATGCCGCGCTCAATGCGCATCATCGGCGTGTGTCCCGCGGCCTGCGTTCCGCGAAGGACGTGGGGCGTTATTACGATCAACAGGGTTGCGTAGCTCTTCTGCGCGTCGTTTCCCGTGAGATCGTTCAGGCCGGGAATCTCGCTGATCCCCGGTACTCCGCTGATGGCGCGGCTCTGCTCCTTATCCAGATCGCTCACCACCACCACGCCCTCGCCCTGCCTGAGCGTCACCACACCCGAGTAAGCGCGATTGTTGAGGATGGGATTGCCGTTGATGGAGCTTCCGGCGAGGGCATTGATCTTCATTTCAATGGTGAGCGCGACGTCGTTGTTGCGCATCACCTTGGGGGTAGCGGTGAGGGTCAGGCCAAGATCCTGGTACTCCACCTGAGGTATGTTGGGCACACTGCCGCCCAGTTGCGAGAGCAGAGACGACAGCGCGCCCGAGGCTCCCGCGCCGGTTAGCCCCGGGATATTTGGCACGCTGGCCGCCAGGCTCGAGAACGAGGAGGTCTGGATGGGATAGCGTGTGCCTGAGCGCATGGTCGCCTTTTCGCCGTCGCCCAGGCGCAACTGCATCTCGTCCAGTTCGCGGGAGTCGGAGGAGTTCAGGTTGAGGTTGGCCGTGACCGCGCCCGGAGCCAACGCGGACTGCGTAAGGCCGCCGCCGAAGAGCGCAACTCCGTTGGAGAACAAAGAGTTCGATACCTGGCCTGAAGCGAGCAGAATGCCGAGGATCGCCAGAGTATCGCCGGGGGCTGCCAGTCCCGATGAGACAATTTGCTGTACCAGGCTCTGGTTGGCGTTCAGGATGGACTGCTCCTCGGTATAGACGTTGAAGGCTGAAATGGTCTGGGGCGGCTGGATGCCGGTATTGCGCTGGCCGGTGTGCGCGAGCTGGATCAGGCGGACATCCAGCATGACCTGATTGTGCCCGTCGAGGATATCGCGGATGGTGGCGTTGAACGCACTCAGGATATTCTCGGGCGCGCGCAGGGTCAGTGTTCCCGCGGTAGGGTCCGCGGCTACTTGCTGCACATTGAAGACATTCTTGGATAACGTGGCCACATCGGCGAGTTCCGTGGCGGAGAGGCCAGGAAGATAGACAGTCTCCAGGCTCTGGGGCGTCAACTGTTGGCGGTTCTCGGCGGTATCGCGAGCGACCAACGCTCGATGCGCATCCAGCGGGACATAAAACGAGGCGGTGAGCAGGCTCAAAGTCCGCGCGGCCTGTTCGAAGTTCACATCATCCACATCCAGCCGGACCTGTGCGGGACGGACACTCTCGTCCAAGTTAGCTTCAACCCCGTAGGCTTTGAAGACCTGCTGAATCGCCTGGCGCTGGTCGGTACGCAGATGGAAGCTCTGAGTCCCGGGCGCTGGCGCAAGCAGAGGAGCTTCGCCCAGGGTGCTTGCAGTCTGGCCGTAGAGGGGAGCCGATTGACCGAGCAGAGCGTCGTCGCCCAGCTCGCGCAGATGCTCTGTAACCTGAATGTTTTTGGGGTCGAGTTCGAGGGCCTGCTCCAGAGCCGCGCGCTCGGCTGTTGCGTCCCCGCGCATCCGATCCTTGGCCGCGGCCTGAATCAACGCCGTCACGGCGTGGCTGCGAGCCAGGACGGCAGCCAGCGGGTAGTTTGCGTTGGCGGGGTCAAGCGCGGCCGCCCGCTCAAAGCCGTGCATCGCTTCTTGAAACCGCTCCTTTTCGAAGAGTTTGCTTGCTTCGAGGAAGAGCTTTGCCGCGCGCCGGCGGTCGCCGCCGCCGGGCTGCCTGGCCTCATCGGCTGGAGCGGCAGCAGGAAGAGTGGCTGGCGCTGACTGTACTGTGGCGGGTTGACCTGGCGTCTGGGCGCGCAGAAGACCCGCAGCCAACGCAAGCAGACCCGCCAAGACTGCCGATAATAGCCGATTTTTGCGCGAATTCCGCAAACGCCATGCTGCATGGACTAAACGGGCTGCTGGCATGTGCTCGTTCGTGTCGGGGCACGACTTCAGTCGTGCCACAAGAGCCACAGAATCGGCGAGGGCTTTAGCCCCGGAAATGTCCGTATAGAGTCGTTGCGGCTTCACTGCGGAGTCCGTGTCAGAGTGAGCAGGTCGGCCAGCGATGTGGCGCAAACATCCGGCCTGTACTCAAGCAGTTCGTCAAAGCTGAATTTGCCGGTGGCGACGGAGATCACTGGCAGGGAATTCGCGTGAGCCGCCTCGATGTCGCGGGGAGTGTCGCCAACGACGCAGACGCGCGCTTCAGCGCCGGCCAGTTTCCTGGCCTTGCGCGCCGCCTGGCCGATCAACTCTGAGCGGACGGGAAAACGGTCGCTGAATCCGCCGAAGCGGAACCACTGGCGCAATCCGGCTACCTCCATCTTGATCCAGCCGATCGCTTCCAGGTTGCCTGTGGCAATGCCCAGCAGCGCGCCTTTCCCGGTCAAGTGCCGGAGCGTGTCAACAGCGCCCGGCATGAGCGGAAGAACCATCACAGCCCGCTGGGCATCGACAGTCTGGCTCATGGCCTCGAAAATTGCTTCCAGTTGCGGATCGAGGATTTCGTCGGATATTCCCGCCCGGCGGCAAGCTTCGCGCAGGATAGCCGTGTCTGTATTGCCGTGGATGGAAATGCCCTCCAGCGTAACCTCGAACCCCGTAACCCGGCGAATGCTGGGCACGAAAGAGTCCATGTGGATGCGGCCGGTATCGCGCAGCAGTGTGCCGTCGATATCGAAGAGATAGGCATCCTGTCCATCCCAGGCGAAACCCGGTTCGATGGCGATGCGCGCTTCCTGGCTCGGTGGAGTTGTCAGCATGTTCTCGAGTGAATCGTCAGCCTTGGCGGTAGATCTGCCGCACCGCGCTGAATAAAGGACGCTCGCTACGCGGCGGACGCTTGAGACCGGCTCGCACTTCCGCCAAATCCAGATCCAGCTCGGCCATGGCGCGGCTCAGGGTGTTGCGGTGCATTCCCAACTCTTCGGCCGCCTTGCACTGGTTTCCCCTGTGCGCCACCAATACTTCGCGCAAATACTGTCTTTTGAATTCGCGCACGGCATCCTCATAGCGAATTCCGCTGGAATGCATTTGCGTCACCAGGCTGTCCAGTTCTCTTCTCACATCCACCTCTTGCCGTGTGATTCACTTGGGGCCCCACTGCCTGTCGCTCAGATCTCTTTCAACTTGGAATCATCCGCGATTGGGATGCATCCATGACGGCGATTCTTCTTCCAAGGACTTTAGCCCCTCGCGCACACGCTTGGCCAGCTCAGCCGGGCTCATATGCGTGCCCAGATGGCAGGCGCCAAAGAAATGCCTGGGCAGCTTGCCTTCCGCCAGCCAATGTGCCTTGGGGAAAAAAGCCAGAGCCGCCGTAATGCACAACGTAACTAGTAACGCCCCCTGGAAAAGGCCGAAGGCCGCCCCCGCCAGGCTGTCCAAACAGCCCAACCCTACCTTGTGCAGGGCTTTTGCCAGAATCGTTCCAATAACGCTTGCCAGCCCCATTACGAAGAGCGCAATCAGCACAAAGGCTATGGTATCCGCTACCGGCTCGATCTTCACCAGGGGTTTGAGCCATGCCGCGAGACGGGCGTAGTTCCAGGCTGCCAGCACCAAGCCCAGCAACAGACCGCCCAGAGAACAGAAGGAGCGGAAGAACCCCTGCTGAAGTCCTGCCAGCACTGAAAGCGCCATCACGATCAGAATCGCCCAATCTATCCACGTCATGCCGCGCTCCGGCCAGTGTCAACAACACAGGCCCTACACACTGAGTTCCAGCCCGGTCAGGCGCCGGAATGCTTCCAGATACTTGCCCTGCGTGCGCTCGACTACGTCGTCCGGCAATCCAGGCGCGGGCGCCTGCTTGTTCCAATGAATCTCTTCAAGATAGTCGCGAACAAACTGTTTGTCGAATGAGGGCTGCGCTCCGCCGGGCTTCCATGCCGCGCGTTCCCAAAAGCGCGAAGAATCCGGTGTCAACACCTCATCGGCAAGGAGAATTCCTTCGGCGGTTCTGCCGAACTCGAATTTTGTGTCGGCCAGGATCAATCCGCAGGCCTCGGCGTGGCTGGCTGCCTTGCTGTAGATGGCCAGGGTAAGGCGTTTCAACTCCGCCGCGTCGTCCGCGCCAACGGCCGCTTCAGTGGCGGCGTAACTGATGTTCTCGTCGTGGGTTCCGGCCTCTCCTTTGGTGGAGGGAGTGTAGAGCGGCTCCGGCAGCCTCGATCCATCCAGCAGGCCGGCGGGCAGCGGGATGCCGCAGACCGTCCCGCCGGTCCGGTATCCCTTCCAGCCCGAGCCTGCAAGGTAGCCCCGCGCCACGCACTCCACGGGAAACATCTTTGCCCGCTTGACCAGCATGGAGCGGCCTTCCAATTGATCCGCAAAGGGTTGCAAGGAGGCGGGAAACTGGCTGACCTCGGCTGTGACAAGGTGGTTGGGAACGAGATTCGAGAGCAAGTCGAACCAGAAGAGCGAAATCTGGGTGAGAATCTTGCCTTTGCCGGGAATACCGGTGGCGAGAACGTGGTCAAAGGCGGAGATGCGGTCGGTGGCGACCAGCAGCAGAGCGTTGTCCACCGCATAGAGATCGCGTACTTTGCCCCGCCCAAGCAGGGGAGTTGCACCCAGATTCGTCGTCAGGAGAGCGGTCACGGGAAGGCCTTACCTCGGAGGGAACTGAGCTTCAATTTTCCGGCGCAACGCAAGGTTTGTCAACAGGAACCTGCAGCGGCTAGCCTGGGAGAAAAAGTCAGAGGGGTGGTCAATATTGACCATCGAGGATGGGTTTGACTCTGATCCGATGTACAATGGCTAAATAATTTTCCAATTGATACGCACCCCTGTGACGGTCGTCACGGAACATACTTTCTGTATAGGAGACACTCCATTTGTCAACATGGTTCGGAGAGTATGTACGAACGCTCTCTTAGAGCCGGGCGACACGAAGTAGCCGTGGAAAGGGGAAGCCGCAGCTAGCTTCGTTTATGCAGGGATCACCAGTAGCCGCGCGCTACCGACCTCCAGCGCCGGCTACTGGTCCCCGTCTTAACTTGTGAAATACAAGCGCCTCTGGAGTGAAGCATTCCTTTGGGGGCGATTTTTTTGCGCTGAAAATGGTTTTGTCACAGTCACACTGCCAATAACGAACCAGACCCTTCGCCGTGCCAATATCCTGCATTCGAGAAAATTGTCGGGAAAACTAAAGACGGCCCGCTGAGGTCTGTGGTTTCCCATGTCTCAAGAGCGAGACATGGGGCTGCCCAGCCGCAAAGGTAAATGAGCATCTCTGAGAACCGGGCCACCCGCATATCATGTCAGTCATGAAAGTTCGTTTTGGAGTATTTCCTATCTTGTTGTGCCTGATGGTTGGGTCTACACAACTCTGTTCGGCTGAATCGCCAAAAATGCCTACAACCTTTTGGCCCGACCCATCGACCGGCCTCATGTGGACCGGCCAATCCTCTTTCAGCTTACGAGGCGCCATGAACTGGGACGATGCCGGCACTTATTGTTCGTCTCTCACGCTTGGGGGCTTCTCCGGTTGGCGGCTACCCACGCTCGGCGAGATGAGGAGCGAGGAATACCTTTATCCAGTAACCGACACCGATAAAAACGGCGTCGATCAGACCGTAGACTATCTCGGCTTCAAGGGAAACGTACAAACCGTCCAGGCAACCCGCGTCTGGACATCCACTACGGCGGGCAATCAACAGATTTGGTCGGTCTTCATGGGCCCTCCCGATGTGTTCGGAATATTGTTCAAGGGCCAGTTGAAAGCAGCGTTGAATCCGGATAGATCCGAGGCCCATGAACGCGTCTCCAAGGTATCGGATCGCAACGCCGTCCTCTGTGTGCGGCCAATCGATGCGGATATCCTTCAGCTCGCGCAGGATGCCGGGGTCAGCCACCCGGTCCCGGATCTCTTGACGCTCAAGGCCAATGTCCCGTTGAATAGGGCGCGCATGGCCTTTCAGGCCCGACGCTACCAGGACGCAATAGCTCAGTCGCAACGTGCTCTTGCGATCAAGCCGGACTTGGCCGACGCCTATTGGGGCATCGGCATCTCCTACGGCATGTTAGGCCAATGGGACCAGGCCATTTCCAACCTTGAGTCTGCGATCAAGATTGACAAAGGATACGGCGACGCGAAAGACAGCTTGCAATGGGCCAAGGACAGCCAGAAGGCCGCGAAACATGACAAAACCGCCAAAGACAAACCGCCGCTTTGGAAGTGACGATGAGCCGCCGAGGCCCACACTCAGGAGAAAAGCATGCCCGCTTCGAAACGATCTTTCAATGCCGCACTTGCGCTCTTGTGCCTTACTGTGTCCGTCACTCAATGCTGCCTGGCCCAGGAGTGGACGAAGGATCCAACGACCTGGTGGCCTGATCCATCGACGGGCCTTATGTGGACTGGGCAAATGCACGCAAGCCCACACTGGGACCCCGATCTGATGATGGCACGCGGCTTCTTGGGACGAAATGGACTGAGCTGGTACCAGGCAAGAGACTATTGCAGCTCACTCCAACTTGCCGGGTTTGCTGGGTGGCGGGTTCCCACTCTGGAAGAGGCGAAAGCGGTTACGGAAGTACGAAGAATCGGCGATTGTTGTTCGAAGGACTTCACCGATTTTCTTTTCCTCAAAGGCAGTATTCGCACCTTTAGCAAAGATTTGACCGATGTCTTTATTTGGACATCGACGCCATCGCAATCCGATCCCAATTCTGCATGGGCCTTTGCCATACCATGGAACCAGTTCTTCACTAAACCTGTCACGAATCAAGAACCGGGGGTGATCTGTGTCCGCCCCATGGAACCAGACCTGCTCCAGACCGCCAAGGCAGCTGAGGTGAACCACCCCGTCCCTGACATCCAAACGCTTCAGACATTCATACCTCTCAATAGAGCGCGTCTGGCCTACCAGGCCGGCAACTATCGGGAAAGCATCGCGCAGGCGCAAATTGCCATTTCTCTCAAGGCGGACCCTGCAACAGCGTACTGGGGAATTGGCATCTCCTACGGCCGACTGGGACAGTGGGATCAAGCCGTTGCCAATCTTCAAACCGCCCTCTTGATCGACAAGAATAGCGACGAGGCAAAGACCGCTCTGAAGTGGGCCAAGGACGGCCAGAAGGCCGCGAAGCATGGCAAAACCGCCAAAGACAAACCGCCAGTCTGGAAATGAACTTGAGCGAACTGTCAAGCCCGCTCTGAGGAGAAAGACATGTCTAAATCTAAGTTCTCGCTTAACTCCGGATATGTGCTCTTCTGCCTTGCTGTGTCCGTCACTCAATGCTGCCTGGCCCAGGAGTGGACGAAGGATCCCACGACCTGGTGGCCGGACTCTTCGACAGGACTCATGTGGGCCGGACAGGTACATGGGAATCCTCACCCGAGTACCAAGGACCAAGTTGCGTGCTGCCAGTTGGGGTCGAGTAACGGACTGAACTGGCAACAAGCAAGCGATTATTGCGGCTCTCTCGTTCTCGGCGGTTTTTCTGGCTGGCGGCTTCCAACCCTCGATGAAGTCAAGGATGCAGCGGAAATTATCAGGGTTAATCCCGACCCTGTGTGCCCTTCAGCCGATGTCGCAATACACGGAGGTTGCAGGGACCAAGATCTGGCGCCCGGAAGAAAATACAGCGGCCTGGCCTTGAGAGGCCGGATTAACCTATTTGACCAACCAACGACAATTTGGACCGCTACCCTATCTCAAACCAGTTCAAAATCTGCATGGACAGTTGGTTTAACACCGATCCCGAATAGTTTCATTTCACTAGTGGAAATAACAAAGGCCTCCCTATCTCAAACTGATTCACAATCTGCATGGGAGTCTGAACTGAAGTCGGTTCAATGGAGTCCGCTTGGCACAGCCGAGATGACCCAGGCATTTGTTGGCGTGGTTTGTGTCCGCCCCATGGAAACAGAGCTGCTGCAGACCGCCAAGGCAGCCGCAGTGGACCATCCGGTACCAGACATCCAAACGCTTCAGACCTTCATCCCTCTCAATAAGGCGCGTCTGGCCTACCAGGCCGGCAATTATCAAGAGAGCATCGCGCAGGCGCATATCGCTATTTCTTTCAAGGCAGACCCTGCAACAGCCAACTGGGGTATCGGCATCTCCTACGGCCGGTTGGGACAGTGGGATCAAGCCATCGCCAATCTTCAAACCGCCCTCTCGATCGACAAGAATAGCAACGATGCAAAGACCTCTCTGAAATGGGCCAAGGATGGGCTAAAGGCAGCAAGGAAAGGAAAGCTTCCCAAAGAGCCGAGCCCCACATGGAATTGACATTTGGATCGCCGGGGGCCCCATCCTTGCGACTCTTTTCCGTGCAACGGTGGGAAACCACGAACCTTCACCCGCCGTTCCAACCCACGCACAACTCAGACGGGTGCGAAGTTTTCCTACGCGGTAGCGCGCTGCTGTCCTTGGCTGCCTAGCCTGACACTCACCACCTTTGACACGCCTTGTTCCTGCATGGTCACGCCGTAGATCATGTCGGCGGACTGCATCATGCGCTTGGAGTGAGTGACCAGAAGGAACTGCGTATCCTTGCTCAGCGAGTGCAGCAAATCCGCCAGGCGGCCAACGTTGGTCTCGTCCAGCGGGGCGTCCACTTCGTCGAGAACGCAGAATGGGCTGGGCTGGAACTGGAAGATGCCCACCAGCAGCGCCAGAGCCGTAAGCGCTTTTTCGCCGCCCGAGAGAAGGAGCACATTTTGCAGCTTCTTTCCGGGCGGAGAGGCAACGATCTCGAGGCCGCTCTCGGCCTGATTTTCCTGATCGACGAGGCGCAGGAACGCCTGCCCGCCCTGAAACAAACGCGAGAAAACCAAGGCAAAGTTTTCATTGATCCGGGCAAATGCCTCGTCGAACTTGGTGCGTGAAATCTGGTCAATCTCCTTGATGGTCTCCTGTGTATTTTCGATCGAATCGATGAGATCCTTGCGCTGCGTCTCCAGGAATTCGTGGCGCGCGGCTGTCTCCTTGTACTCGTCAAGGGCCATCATGTTCACCGGACCCATCTGCTCGATGCGCTGGCGAAGAGCCTTGCAGGTTTCCTCCTCCGCGGCGAGAGCCTCACCGGCCATGCGCTCGATCGCTTCGTCGGCACGAAGCGCCTGGGCCTCTACGTTCACTTCGGTCAGGCAGCTTGCCTCAAGATACTCCAGGTCTGAGCGCAGCTTGGACCCATGGCTATTACGCGTTGCGCGGTTCTCCCGCAGTTGGTCAAGCGCCGCCCGGCCCGTCTTCAGTTCCGTCTCGATGGTGGTGAGCTGCAGGCGAAGCGCCTGTGCCTGGGCGGCCAGCGTCTGCGTCAAGGCCAGCGCTTCGGCGCGCACATCGGCCAGTTCCTTGAGCCGGCTTGCCAGCGCGGCGCTCTCGCCAATGCGCTGAGTGCGCTCCGCCTCCGCTGCTTCCCGCTGCCGTTCGATGGCGAGGATGCGGCGTTCGAGGTCGGCGTGTACCCGGTCGATGCGCTGGAAGGCCGACTCCGCCCCGCGCCGCCGCTCTTCCAGGCCGGCCAACTGAGCGGTTACCTGCGCCGCTTCCTGCTGCAAGCCCTCGCGCTTCTCGCGCAGATTGGCCAGTTGAGCCTGCATTTCATCCAGGGCGGCCTCGGCGGTTGCGTGTTCGGCTTCCAGACGAAGGGTCTCCTCGCGCTTCTGGGCAATTCCGATCCTTTTGGCCTCGCGCGCGTCCTTGTTGCGCGCTGCCTGCGCTGCCCACTCTTGCATCCGCCGCTCGATGCGCTGCGCCTCGCCCTCCATCTGCTTCAGCGCCGCGCCCTGGTTGGCAGTGTCGGTCTCAGCCTGCCTGCGCTGCCCGCTGCTCGCCTCCAGTTGCCCCGTCAGCTCCTCGATTGTGCGGGTCAGCAATGCCGCATCGGTCTCCGCCTGCGACAGATCGGTCTCCAGTTTGCCCAGGCGGCCCGTGGCCTCCCGCAACTCGCGCTTGAGCGCCAGCGGGCCTTCGCTGGCCGGCTTGCCGCCGGTCACCGTCGCGTTGTGGAAGCACTCGCCGCCGGGAGTGAGGAAATAGGCGTATGCGTAACTTGCGGCCAGCCGCTGCGCTTCCTCGGGATCTTCCACCAGGTAGCCGTGCCTGAGCTTGGGCAGGATCGACTCCAGCGACCGGCCAAAGCCGTTCAATACTCGAATTGCATCCTTCAGGGGCGTGAGGCCGGGGCCGGCGATGGGGTCTGAGTTTTCAGGAAACAGTGCGGCTTGCTCGGCGGGGTGAATCAGGAAAGTGGCCCGGCCATCCACGCCGGATTTGAGCAGCCGGACGCCCTCCTCTGCTGCCACCCAGCTCTCCACCACCACATAATTCAGCTCCTCGCGCAGGAACTCGTCCACGACACCCTCATAGGCGCCACTGACCTCAATGAAATCCGCCAGTGTGCCTTTAGGGGCCATGCCCTGGCCCAGCGCTCCGGGCTTCAGGAGCCTGCGCACGGTGTCGGTTGAGTAGCTGTGATTGCGAATCAGCGACTGTAGCGAATTGCGACGGCCGGCCACGGCGGCCTGCTCGCCACGCAGTTGATTTACCCTCGCACGTTGCGCGTTTTCTTCGGCCCGTGTTGTCTGCAAGCCTTCGCGTAGCGACGCAATCTCGCTTTCCAGCAACTTGAGCGCCTGGGCTGCGGACTCATACCGCGCTCTGGCCAGTCCGCTCTCGACGCCCAGATTCTCCTGTTCGTTGCGCGCCTGGCCCAACTCGGCTTCCAGCCGCTCGGCCTCGCGTTCCAGGGCGGCAAGGCTCTCTTCCCCTTGCGCCGTGTGGTTGCGGGCGTTACCGGCCAGGGTCAGCAGGTGCATGGCGTGGCGGCGGCTCGATTCCAACTGCCGCTCCGCATTGAAGACCTCCTCGGCCGCTGTACGCGCCTCCTGCTGGCGGGCTTCCACCTGCTGGCGAAAAGCCCTGGCTTCCCCTGCCGCCGACTCAAGAAACGCATGCTGCTGCGCTCGCTCCTCGGCAATCCCGCCCAATTGCGTCCGTGTCTGTTCCAGCTCCGCGCCCGACGCCGCAATCCGCGTTTCCAGTTCGCCCACGCGCTCCGCATTGCTGCGCTCCCGCGCCGTGGCCCGTTCCAGCTCGACTGCCGCTTCATTGGCGCGGTTTTGCGCCTCGTGCCCTTCGCTCTCCAGCTCATAGCCGCGCTCGGTGAGTGCGTGCTGACTGGCTTCCTGTGTTTCGATCTCCGTGGCGGAGCTGTTGATGCGTTCTGTCAGCGCGGCAATCTCCTGCTCCAGAGCTACTTGCTCCGCATCCATGTGCGCCATGCGGCTGGCCAAGACCACGCGCAGCCTTCCGCGCAGTTCGTCGCGCACGGCGGCAAACCGCTCCGCCTTGGCTGCCTGCCGTTTCAGGCTGTTCATCTGCCGCGTGACTTCCTCGAAAATATCGTCCACGCGGGCCAGATTCTGCTTGGCGCTTTCCAGGCGCAACTCGGCCAGCCGCTTTTTGTTCTTGAAGCGCGTGATTCCCGCGGCCTCCTCGATAATGGCTCTGCGATCATTCGGTTTGGAGCTGAGCAATTGGCCGATCCGCTCCTGGCCGATAATGGCGTAGCTCTCCGGCCCCAGGCCCGTGCCCATGAAGATGTCCTGAATGTCGCGCAGGCGGCAGAGCTTGCCGTTGAGCAGGTATTCGCTTTCTCCGGTGCGGAAGAGCCGCCGGGTAATCACGATTTCGCCCTTTTGCGGCGTGCGCTGGAACTTGCGGCGGCGAATCTTGAGCACGACGGCCTGCGGACCCTGCGCGCTAGCGACGACCTGAGGCTGGGAAGAGTTCTGTTCTGGCCCTTCTTCATCGAGCACTTGGCCGGGCTGTTCGGCGGCAATAATCTCCTCGGCCTCGATGGCGCGCTGGCGGCGCATCTCGTCTTCGTCCCAGTCGGCGGGGCCGTCGTGCTCGACTACCACCTCAGGCTCAACAGGCACCGGTCCCTCGAAGGCCTCGGGATCGACCAGGGTCAGCGTTACTTCGGCCATGCCCAGCGCTTTGCGGTCACGCGTGCCGGCAAAGATCACATCCTGCATGTGCGTGCCGCGGAGGCTCTTGGCGCTCTGCTCGCCTAGCACCCAGCTAACCCCGTCCAGAATGTTAGACTTGCCGCAACCGTTCGGCCCCACCACCACGGCAATGCCTGCTCCCGGCACGCTCAATTCCGTGCGGTCGCAAAAGCTTTTGAATCCCAGGATGTGTATCTTCTTTAGTTTCAGCATGTCTGCTCCGAATCGAAGGGGCCGCGCGTAACTGCGATCAAGAAAACGGCGTCGTCTTTAGTTTTGACGCCCAGGTGAGGGAAATATTGCTGCCCGCTTACAGACTCTAAGCAGCCTGAGGGGCAGGGTCAACGGTCCGGGATGGGGTTTTTGTGGATAAGGGAGGCCGGAATTCCTCTTCTTAGAGAATACCCAGAAAGCCGTTCCGAATTGGGATTTCCTAAGGAATTTCGCCCGTCTTTTGCACAGAGCAAGAATGTGCGCCGGTTATCCTCTCTGCACAGGCTGCCTAACGGAGGCGGGTTGTGTGGGTCACCGGGCTAGAGAACCCTGACAACCCACCAGAGCTCATTCCCTGCTTCACAGACGGAGAAAACGGTCTGCACCGTAGACCAGCGCCAAGGTCACAAGGGCGATGAAGATTTCGCCGATGGCTCCGACGGCAAAGGGTCTCCAGCCTTGTTTGCCAAGTTCGCGAATGCTGGTGCGCAGGCCTACTCCGGCGAAGGTGAGCAGGAATGCCCAACGGGAGAGGTTGGCGAGGCTGGTCAGTTGCGGCTTGGTGAAGAAGCCGATGGTTGCGAGCAGCGAAATCAGCAGGAATCCAAGAACAAACTTGGGGAACTTGCGCCACAGGAATGCGGCTTTGTTGCCGACCGCCCGGGCCTCGCCGCGAGACGCCCAATACATGGCATAGGCGAGCACGATAAAGCCAATGAGGGCGTTGCGGCTGGTCTTGGCGAGAACGGCGACCTTGCCTGCGGCGTCGGAGTAGAGCGCCCCGGCAGCTGTGGCTTCGGCGGTGTTGTCCACAGCGAGGCCGGCCCACAGGCCGTAGGCCTTGTCGCTCAGGTGGAGCGAGTGGCCGATGAGCGGAAAGGTGAACAGCGAGATGGCCCCGAGGGCGAGGATGGCGGCGATGGCGTAGGAGGCGTCCTCATCGTCGGCGTCGATGGCCGGCTTGGCGGCGATGATGGCCGAGACTCCGCAGATGGCCGAACCGATAGCCAGCAAAGAGGTCAGCTTGGGCTTGAGTTTGAAGATGCGGCCGAGCAGATGCATGAATGCAAGCGAAAGCGAAAGCGCAATGGCGACGAGCAGGAGCGAGATTCCGCCCAGGTGAA
>Ga0182016_10003098_pt1 | contig 19161 bp, 17 predicted proteins | sample 712S2MmetaG_FD_120491 | JGI IMG/M metagenome (GOLD analysis project Ga0182016, IMG submission 120491) | Permafrost microbial communities from Stordalen Mire, Sweden - 712S2M metaG | ecosystem: Environmental > Terrestrial > Soil > Wetlands > Permafrost | place: Sweden: Stordalen | collected...
CGAGGGGAACCGCGAGGCCGGTTACGAGGCCGCCAAGACGGTTCGAGCGCCTGGAGGCTCCCTCCGAGAGGGGGGCGAACGCACCGTGCCTCTGATCATGCATGGAAGCGCACCTCGATCACCTATAACGAACATGTTCCTCTGGACGCCCGCCGAAATCAAGCGCCAGAGTCTGCGTGGACGGCCCTCGCGAGGCCGGCGCTTGTGCTTCACCGGCGCCGGCCAGCGAGCGATGACCCTTGGGATACGGCATGTTTGGGGGGATTGCGCTCGGGTCTGGGCTTGCCACTGTGTTTGACGTCCTGGATCCGCGCCTGCGCCGCGCAGAGGACTTCGAAGCAGCGTCAGGCCTGCCCGTCATCGCCTTCGTGCCGCGCGTCGCGATGGATTGACCACGGTGGATTTCCCGTGCGCCCGGATCGGAGCGAGAAAGCGTTCAGCTTTGCCCTTCGACCGTTCGCCAGCCCTCGATGCGGCGGTAGATCGTGGACGGGCTGACTTGTAGCGCCGCGGCCGCCTTCGGAATCGAACCGCCGCAGGTGTCGATCGCGCTCTCGATCGTGTGTTTGATGACCTCTTCCAGCGGACAAATATCGGTTGCCGCCGCAGGACGCTGCGGCGCGACCTCGCTAGGCGGCGGAGGCGGCTCCGCACTCGTCACGAACGAGGCGGGCGCCGCGCTTATGCCTTTGGGCAGCATCTCCGCCGTCACCAGTTCGCCGTCGTTAAGCACGACAGTCGATCGGATCGTGTTCTGCAATTGCCGCACATTTCCCGGCCACGAATAGGCGAGCAGCAGCGCCTCGGCCGCCTGCGAAAATCCCTTGAAGTGTTCTGCCGTCCTCGCGGGAAAATTCTCACCAGCAACTATCGGCTGTCCAGATCCCGTGAGCGCGACGCGAGCGATCGCGAATCGCGCCTGTCTTTTATTTGCTCGAACCGGCGCGCCAACGCTATTCTACCAATGCAGAGATAACCGAAATGCGGACTTGCAAATACCGAGATGAGCGATACCACACGTCCTCGAGCGAAAATGCCTCCTATTGCACTACAAATACCAGGTCGCCTACTTCAGTACTGCCCGCGCCCCGGTTGGCCGGGTTGACCAAGTATGTTTTGTTTGGCGTACGTTGGCGAAGACCGTCGACTGAGTCGTATTGCGCTTTCGATGCGCGAGCTGGGCGCGACCGTAATGGTCTACCCGTCGGGCTGCGTGACCATGCAAGTCGCCATCTTCCCTCACGGATCTTCACCGGCGCCGCGCTCACCACGATTTTGGTCATCGCGACGCTGGCGCTGCTCATCGGGCTTGAACGCGCCCCGATCCGCTCGGCAGCGCCGCGTTGAACGCTTTCGCCGGCGCACTTTGGCCGAAGTCGGCATCGTCCACCGGCGCTATGTGCGCGCCGCGCCATGGGTCGATTTGACCCGTCCGTCAAGCGATCGGTGAACGACCGATATTTGCGCGTTGGGGCATTTCGACGAAACGGGCCGTCGACCTCTAGGTTCGACTGGCGCCCGCGCGACCAAAGCTTCTCAAAAAGAAAGACCGCCTTACGGCGGTCTCTCCGAAGGCTCCAGACTCGATGGATCACGCGATAGATTGACCCATAAGGCGCCGTTTTGACATCCGATATCCAGCGATGCCTGGCCCGGCGAAGACGATCAGCATCATCGCCCAAGTCGATGGTTCCGGGACCGCGCTGAAGCCGGTCACGAGCCCAGAGTCGTTTGCAGCGGGAACGGTCTGGCCCGAGACGCCTTGGCTAAAGAGGCCGCCGGAGGGGCTGGCAAATTGAAACCCTGGACCCCCCGTGTTGGGGACCGCTTCGACAATGTCGGCCAACAGATTGCCGTCAGCCGGATTATAGGTGAACGGCGTCGAGAACGTGATGTCGAGGACCCCGTTTTAGACCGTCGGCAGCGCCGCCGAATACACCGTCTTGTTGTTGGAACCAATGCGGATCGAGATCGGAAAGGTGAACGTACTGGCGGACGGCACTTTCCCCGGCCCAAGACCGCGCAATTCGCGGTCATCTCGTCGGGGCGTTCAGCAGACCAAGCGGCTAAAACCGAGCGCGGCAGATCGGGCCGAAAGTGCCCATCCCCGCCCCGAACATATGGCGTCCGCTCAGGCAGCAGTCGGGTAGGGCGATCCCCGTCAGCACGACCAACATCGCGAGCCAATTGGCCGAAGGCGCGCGAAAGTTATGACCAGTGCGCAACCAGAGCCGCCAGCCGGAAAGCAATGAGGCGTTCATGGCGAAGGTCCTTCTGAACTTTGCGCGCCCTCTGGCGCCAGTTGGGCTTTGCGCCTCACGGCGACCATTTCGGCGAGGATCGACAGTGCAATTTCTTCCGATGTAATCGCAGAAATATCGAATCCGGCTGGAGATTTTATCGCGGCGAGGCCGGCCTCCGGTACGCCCTCCATGGCCAGTTCCCGGCGAAGCGCCTCGGCCTTGCGCCTCGAGCCGACGAATGCGCGATAGTGTGCAGGCATGCGCGCGGCGGCGGCGAGCGCGGCGCGATCTCCGGCGCCTTGCGTGCAAACGACGACGTAGCCTTGATCTCCGAAATTCGCGGGCGCCGCGAAACCTTCGACCTTCGCACTCGCGCCATCGAAACGCGCGAGGTCCCCGGGAGGCGCCGCCACCGTGACGGCAAAGCCCATGAGCGGCGCCAGTTTCGCGAGTTCGACCGCAACAGGCGAACCGCCGAGGATGAGCAATTTCGGCCTAGGGAGAACGGGTTCAACAAAGACATCCATCGTTCCCTGGCTGGGGCACGAATTCTTGGCGTAAAACACGCCGGCCTTGTCCTCACCAGGGGCGACGCCAAGATCTGCGAGGAGATCCTTGGGCGCGATCGAGACAAGCCGAGATTGACCGTCGATCATGCACTGCCGCGCAGCCTTTAATACCGCCGCGCGCGCGCAGCCGCCTCCGATCCAGCCCTCTTCGATCGAACCGTCCGGGTTGATAAGCGCCTTCGCGCCCGCCTTGGCGGCCGTCACCGAAACGGTGCGAACCACGGTCGCGAGGGCGAAGGTCTCGCCATTGGCCTGCCGCTGCGCCGCCCGGTCGAGAACGCCCATCTCAGAGCCTCGCCAGATATGGTTCGAGCGCGGCAAGGCTGACGAGATTGTGCGCAGGCGCGAGGAGATCAACGAAGGGCAGCGCGGCGCGCATGCCGGCCGCGCTCGGCTCGTAGCCTTCCCAGCCAATCAGCGGATTGAGCCAGACGATGCGCTTGCAGCGCCGCCGCAGAGCCCGCATCGCGCCGCCCAGCAATTCGGCGGAGCCGGTGTCGTAGCCGTCGGAAAGAATCATCACGCAGGTGCGCGAGTGGATCACCCGTTTCGCGTGCCAGCGATTGAATGATTCCAGGCACTCGCCGATCTTGGTGCCGCCGCCGATCCCCTGCGCCATTAGCGCGAGCCGGTCGAGCGCGCGCCCGGGATCGCGTTCCCGCAGCGCCGAGGAAACATGCGCGAGGCGGGTATGAAACAAAAACGCCTCCGACTCGCGGAACGAGAGCGAAACCGCATGCAGGAAGCGGGTGAAGAAGGCGCTGTAGGGCTCCATCGAGCCGGACGCATCGAGCAGCACAACCAGGCGCAGCGGCTTCGGTTTTCGCCGGCGAAACTTCAGCGCGATCGGCTCGCCGCCGTGCGCGACGCTGCAGCGAAGTATGGCGCGAAGGTCGAGCCGCCGGCCGCGCGCGCGGGCGCGTTCGCGGCGGGTCAAGCGCGCACGCATCCCGTGCGCGAGCCGCTCGGCAAGCCGAAATACCTCGGCTCGGTCGCTTTCTGCGCCGAGCTTTCGGACATCCCGGGACGAGAGCGCCTCCTGTGCGGAGGCGCCGCCCTTGCGGCCTTTGCCCTCGCCCGACGCTCCTTCGGGCCCCGGCGCATTCATCGTTTCCGGCAGGGCGCCGGGTTGATCGCCCGCGCCCGGTCCGGCCTCGAATTTGCGCGGCGAACGGGCGGCAAGACTCTGCGCGGTGACGCGCGACGCGCGCTTGGCGCCGCGCCCGCGCCAGAATGCGTCAAAGAGTTCGTCGAAACGCCCGAGATCGGAATGACGCGATGAGAACAGCGCGCGGAAAGCAGCGCGCAACTTTTCCGGGCGATCGGCGATCGGGGTCGCGAGAAGTCTTACGGCATCCTGAACTTCGGCGCGCCCAATCGCAAATCCCGCTCCGCGAAGCGTTTGCGCGAATCCCGTAAGGCGCGCGCGCATTGCCGGGCCAGGCCCGGGTTCGCTCGCGTCGCGAATGTGCGCCAGCGCGCCCATCAGGCGACCTTTCCGAGGAGCCGCTGCGTCGTCTCGGGACTGATGCGGGCGCGGTCCTCATGGGTCTTCAAAATTGCAATCAACGTGTCATGAACGACTTCGGGCTCTTGCCGTAAATCCTCGACGCCGAGCCCCGCGAGTGTCGCCGCCCAGTCGAGCGTCTCGGCGACGCCGGGCACCTTGCGCAGATCCTCTTTCCGCAACATCGCCACCATTCGGGCGACCTGCAGTGCGAGGCCTGTATCGATACCGGGCTGGCGCATCAAAAGGATCGCGGCCTCGCGATCGACGTCAGGGAAATCGAGATAATGATATAGGCAGCGGCGGCGAAGCGCGTCCGAGAGTTCGCGCGTCCCGTTGGAGGTCAGCACCACGCGCGGGATCGTCCTCGCCGGAATCGTGCCGAATTCGGGGATCGTGACCTGGAAATCCGACAGGAGCTCCAGCAGAAACGCCTCGAATTCCTCATCGGCGCGATCGACTTCGTCGACCAGCAACACGGGCGATGACTCTCGGCGGATCGCCTGTAGAAGCGGGCGCTCGAGCAGATAGCTCTCGGAAAAAATCTCCGCCTCGATTTCGCCGACGCTGGCGCCCGAACCCTCGCGCGCCTTGATCGCGAGTAACTGGCGCTGATAGTTCCATTCATAAAGTGCCGAGCTCGCGTCGAGGCCTTCGTAACATTGCATGCGAATGAGTTCGCAGCCGTGCAGTGCCGCGAGCGCTTTTGCGACTTCCGTCTTGCCGACCCCCGCCTCGCCCTCGAGCAGCAAGGGGCGCTTGAGATGGTCCATCATCCAGAGCGCAGTCGCGAGGTCGCGATCGGCGACATAGCCGACTTGCGCAAGGCGCGAGGCGATGGCGTCGCGGGGAATAGCGTTAGACATGCTGCGCCCAAAACCCCCACTCCCGGTTGAGGGAGAGTGGTGTCGCAAACGAAGTTTGCGACGGGGTGAGGGGGCGGGAGTTAGTGCGCATCGCTCGAAGACCCTCATCCTGCGGCTTCGCCGCCACCTTCTCCCGAGCGGGAGAGCGGATTTACCTATGCAGTCCCAAATTCTCCGCGACCTGCCAGACCCGATAGGCGTCGTGCGGCATCGCGATATGCGTGCTTCCCAGGAACTTGAACGCATCGTTCACAGCGTTGGCGAAGCACGGCACGCTGCCGACGTTCGGGCTCTCGCCGACGCCCTTGGCGCCGATGGGGTGATGCGGAGATGGGGTCACGGTATAATCGGTCTCCCAATGGGGAGTCTCGACGGCGGTCGGCAGAAAATAATCCATCAGGGAGGCGCCCTTGACGTTGCCGTCCTCGTCATAGGCGATTTCCTGGCCCATCGCGATGCCATAGCCTTCCGTCAACCCTCCGTGCACCTGTCCCTCGATGATCATCGGATTGATGCGCGTGCCACAATCATCGAGCGCGTAGAAGCGGCGCACCTTGTGCACGCCGGTGTCGACGTCAATGTCCATCACACAGATATAGGCGCCGAAGGGATAGGTCATGTTCGGCGGGTCGTAATAGCTGACGGCCTCGAGCCCGGGCTCCATGCCCGGCGGAACCTTGTTGTAGGCCGCCCAGGCAAGTTGCGCCATCGTCTTGAACTGCTCGGGATTGCCCTTGACGCGGAAGCGATCGACGTCCCACTCAAGGTCGCCTTCGTGCACCTCTAGCAGATAGGCGGCGATCATCTGCGCCTTGGCCTTGATCTTGCGCGCCGCCATCGCGATTGCCGCGCCCGCGACCGGCGTAGAACGCGACCCGTAGGTGCCGAGGCCATAGGGCGCGGTGTCGGTGTTGCCTTCCTCGATCGCTATGTCGTCGGCGGGGATGCCGATCTCGGTCGCGATGATCTGCGCCCAGGTTGTCTCGTGTCCCTGACCCTGGCTCTTCGAGCCCATGCGGCCGAGAACGCGGCCCGTCGGGTGAATCCGGATCTCCGCCGAATCGAACATCGCGATGCCGAGGATGTCGCAATTCTTCGATGGCCCGGCCCCGACGATCTCGGTGAAGAACGCAACGCCGATGCCCATGATTTCGCGCGTCTCGCCGCGCTTGAAAGCCTCTTGCTTCGCCTTCTGCTCGGCGCGCAACTGGCGATAGCCGGTAACGTCGAGCGCCTTCTGCATCGCGGTATGATAGTCGCCGGAATCGTACTCCCAACCAAGCGCGCTCTGATACGGGAATTGCTCGCGTTTAATAAAGTTCTTAACCCGGAAGTCGACGGGGTCGATGCCAAGCTTCTGCGCCATGATGTCCATAGCGCGCTCGATCGCATAGGCGACCTCCGTAACGCGGAACGAGCAGCGGTAGGCGACCCCGCCGGGCGCCTTGTTGGTGTAGACGCCGTCGACCGAAAGGTGCGCAACCGGGAAATCGTAGGAGCCGGTGACGATATTGGCAAAACCGGCGGGCCATTTTGAAGGGTCGGCGCAGGCATCGAACGCGCCGTGGTCGGCGAGGATGTTAACGCGCAAGCCCGTCACCCTGCCGTCGCGCGTTGCCGCGATTTCGGTCGTCATGTGATAGTCGCGGGCGAACGAGGTTGTCGAGAGATTCTCGATGCGGTCCTCGACCCATTTGACCGGCACGCCCGTCACGATCGAGGCGACCGCCGCGCAGATATACCCGGGATAAGCGCCGACCTTGTTGCCGAAGCCGCCGCCGATGTCGGGCGAGATGACGTGGATCTTCTGCTCCGGCAGGCCCGATATAAGCGCGACGACGGTGCGGATCACGTGGGGCGCCTGGAACGTGCCGTATATGGTGATTTCACCCGTGATCTTGCTGAAGCTCACCACGCACTGGCAAGTCTCCAGCGGGCAGGGATGCACGCGCTGGTAGACCAGCAGGTCCTTGGTCGTGACCTCGGCCTTCACGAAGGCGGCATCTGTCAGATCCTTGTCGCCTACCTGCCAGTTAAAAATGTGGTTGTAGTGTTTGCGCGGCCCGTGGGCGCCGTCGGTCTTGTCCTTGATGTCTTCGCGCAGGACCGGCGCGTCCGCATCCATCGCCTTGAATGGGTCGACGACGACGGGCAGGGCCTCGTACTCGACCTCGACCAAATCCGCCGCATCGGCGGCGATATAGCGGTCGGTCGCGACGACGAAGGCGATTTCCTGATTCTGGAACAGAACCTTGCCGTCGGCGAGCACCATCTGCACGTCGCCCGCGAGCGTCGGCATCCACGCGAGATTGACGCCCTTGAGGTCCTCGGCGGTCAGCACCGCGACGACGCCCGGAACGGCTTTGGCCTTGGAGGTATCGATCTTCAGGATGCGCGCATGCGGGTGGCTGGAGCGATGAAAGTCGCCGTGAAGCATGCCCGGCAATTTGATGTCGTCGACATAGTTGCCGCGCCCTTGGGTGAAGCGCACGTCCTCGACGCGCTTGCGCTTGCAGCCCATACCTTGCAGTTTTTCAGCGCGTTCCAGCGAGGTCGGCGTTGTTGGAGCGTTCATTCCGCGGCTTCCTTGTATTCGACGCCATTGATCTTCGCCGCAGCGTACTGGATCGCCTTGACGATGTTCTGATAGCCGGTGCAACGGCAGAGATTGCCGGAAATCCCCATGCGGATTTCGGCGTCGGTCGGGTTCGGGTTTTCCTCCAGCAGCCGATGCGCCCGCGTGATCATGCCGGGCGTGCAATAGCCGCATTGCAGGCCGTGCATTTCCCGGAACGCCTCCTGAAGCACGTGCAGCTTGCCGTCGGCGCCCGCCATGCCCTCGATGGTGAGGATATTGGCGCCTTCGGCCTGAACGGCGAAGATCGTGCAGGCTTTGACCGACTTGCCGTCGATGTCGACGGTGCAGGCTCCGCAATGCGAGGTCTCGCAACCGATATGCGGACCAGTCAGGCCGAGGTTCTCTCGAAGGTAATGGATCAGCAGCACGCGCGATTCGACTTCCGCCGAGACCGCCTTGCCGTTGACCGTCATACTGACGTTGGATTTCGACATTTGCGGTCCTCTCAGACGGACGCGCGCGCAAAGGCGCGGCTCAGGGCTCGGGCGGTCATGACCCCCGCCATTTTCGTGCGATATTCTGCCGACCCCCGCCCGTCCGCGGCGGGCGATGTGATCGCCTCGGCGCCGGCGCTCGCCTTCGCGAGGCTCGCCTTGTCTAGGGCCGTGCCGATTACGGCCTGAGCGGCGTCTTTCGCGAATAAGGCGGTGTCCGCGACGTTGGTGAGGCCGATCGAGCAGGTCGCGATCTTGCCGTTGGCGACGGTGAGGATCACCGCCGCCGCAGCGGTCGCGTAGTCCCCGACCTTGCGCTTCAGTTTTTCGTAGGCGTAACCGTGGGGCTTCGGCGGCGCGGGAATCCGGATGGCTGTCAGGATTTCACCCGGCCGCGCGGCGGTCGTATAGGGGCCCTCGTAATAGTCGCGGGCCGCGATCCTTCGGTCGCCCTTGGGTCCACTCAACACGTAGGTCGCGTCGAGCGCCATCATCAAAGCCGGCATGTCGTTGCCCGGGTCGCCGTTGGCGACATTGCCGCCGATCGTGCCGACGTAACGGACCTGCGGGTCGGCGATCACCGTCGAGGTTTCCCTCAGGATGGGGATGTGAGCGGCGAGCAGATCGTTGGCGATGATCTCATGCTGGGTCGTCATCGCGCCGACGATGATGTCGCTCCCCTCCAGGCGTACGCCCTTCAATTCGGGGATTCCGGCGAGATCGACGAGGTGGCTGGGCGCGGCGAGCCGAAGCTTCATCATTGGAATTAGGCTATGGCCGCCGGCAATCACCCTCGCGTCCGAGTCGAGGCGGCTCAGCAGGACTATGGCGTCGCTGATATTGGCGGGCCGATGATAGTCGAAAGTGCCGGGGATCAAGCTCGTACTCCCTGAATCGTTGTACGAGGATCGGCCTGTGTGCGCCGCACAATCAACCGCACATGAACCAGCCGCTATTGAAAGGCGCCAAAGCCGCGTTTTCTGCACGAAATGCGTCAGGTCTATTGACGCATCTCATGGATTGCGGCGCTAAATCAGCTCGCGAGCGCTTCGATCAGCTGCTTGACCTCGCGATAGTGGGCGCGGGCTATAGGGATGCTGCACCGCACAGGCGTGCCGAGTTCGGCGACACCGTTTTCCCCAGCTCGCTTCACACGGGCGATCCGGCGGAGGGCGACGATGTGGCTGCGGTGAACGCGCATGAAGGCTCTGGGGTCGAGGCGCGCCTCAACCGCGCTGATCGGGAGATTGCAGAAATATTCCTGCTCGCCATCATAGATATAGGTGTAATGCGCGTTGGCGCGGACGGCGAAAATTTCGTCGAGCGCGATATCTCGCCAACGGCCGTCCTTCTCTACGCGGAACGCCTGCCCGCGATCCATCGCCTTCGCTACAGGCTCCGCCTCCGGCGCGGGCTCGAGGAGGGCGGATTTCGCGAGATCAAAATCCGGCGCGCTCTCCACCCGGGCAGTCGGCAAAACAGCAACGTCCGAGGGCGCGGAAGCCGCCGCTGGTCGCCTGTCGGGGACAAGGCATAGCAAAAACGCGCCGGAAACGCCGAAAGCCACCAAGGTGGTGAGCAGCGCCAGCGCGCTGCGCGAAAGCGCGGACTCGGCGCCGACGAAATTCGCAACGTCGAAACAGCGGGGGTCGAGGCGCATGCCCGCCATCGCGGTGTAATGCATACCCGAAATCGCGAGCCCAAGGGCCAGCGCGCCCATCCAAAGGCGAGGCTTAAAGGGGCCGCGGTCCAGCGACCAAAGCGCAAATGCGCTAGCCGAGATCGAGACCGCGACGGACGCGACAACATACGAAGCTTCCTGATAGGTCGGACCCGCCAAATGCACTGCGGAAATGCCGACATAGTGCATGAGGCTAATGCCAGACCCCATCGCCACCGCGCCAACGCCGATGCGCAGGATCGGCGGACCCGGAGCGTGCGCGACATATACCCCGACGCCGACGACGATCACACAAATTAGAAAAGACAGCAGCGTCGGCAGCACGAGATAATCGATCGCGCTGGGGAAATTGGCCGCGAGCATAGCGACGAAATGCATCGACCATACGCCGGTCGCGAGCGTCAGCGAGGCGGACGCCAATACCAGTCGCCGACGAAAGCCCTCGGCCCGGTCCAATTCCCGCGCCAGCGAAAGCCCGACGAAACTGCCTTGAACGGCGATCGCTATCGATAGCGCGACGAGCCATGGCTCGTGCGGGACCGTCATGGTCCACCTCCCTTTTTCGGCCCCGGCCACGCACGTTAAGCAATTGCGCCGCAGGTCGCAACCGCGTCGTTCGCGCAGTTGTTTGAGACTCGCTCGCTATCTACCTCCGAATATAGCACTCCGGCGTCGCGTGCCTCGAAGCGAGCGATTGGCCGTGGGGAAGACCAAGGGCGGCGGTCGGTACGCGACCTCGATCGGCGGGACCCTGACCGGCCGGGGCGGCGATTTCCTTATCTCGACGACCCCCTCAACGCCGACGAGGTCCAGTCCGAAGTCGCAAGAAAACGGGTGATCGAGTGGTGCGGCGGGACCCTCGTCTCCCGACTTAGCGACAAGCAACCGGCGCCATCATTGTAATCATGCAGCGGCTGCACGAAGACGATCTTGCCGGCCATCCTGCTGCGTCAGGGCGGCTGGGAGCATCTGGACCTGCCGGCGATTGCGGTGGAGGACCGGGTCATCGAACTCGGGCACCGCAGCACGCATCATCGCCGCGTCGGCGACGTCCCTGCATCCCTAGCGCGAGGACCTCGTCATCACGCGGCGGAGGGAATTCATCGGGTGAAGAGATCGCCATCAGATGGCCGATCTCTCAGATTGAAGTTACCGGACATAACAGTTGCGGCCTTGGCAGCCGCGATCGATGGGAAACCTGGGGTTGACGACTCCGCCTATCTGCGGCCGCTTCGCGTCCACAAAGGTCGTCCGGCCGCGCTGTCTCAATTCTCGAAAGCAGACACTACTACCGCGAGGGCTACCGACCACAATGGCCAAGTAGCGGTCATCTCCCATGCACCGCAAAACGCTCGGCCGGAAGTCTTGAATCTGCTTGAACACAAACAGCACGGGCGCGACGGTCGCGCGTGCCCGCCGCGATGTCTTAGGCCGCCGCCCAAAGCATGCCGCGCAGCAGGATTTCCCTCATCTCGGGGCCCTGGAACTCCGCCGCGACATGGCCGAGCGAGGAGTAGAAAACCTTTCCCGCGCCGTGCTTTCGCTTCCAAACGACCGGCATGACGACGCCCTCGATCCAGGGAGCGTGCTCGCCCGAAAACGTCGTCGTCGCGAGCACCTCGTTCGACGGATCGACGTGCATGTAATATTGCTCGGAGCGATAGGGAAAACTCTTGAGCCCCTGCATGACGGGATCGTCGGGGCGGGCGATGTCGACGTGATAGTCGATGATGTTGCCGGGATGGGCGACCCACTGGCCCCCGCACATGAACTGGTAGTCGACAGACTCTCGAAAAGCGTCGCACATGCCGCCGTGATAGCCGGCAAGGCCGACCCCGCCGCGCACCGCGGCAGTGAGGTTCTCGACCTCCTCTTTTTCGATCTTCGACATGGTGTAGATTGGCACGATCAGGCTCATGTCGCGGATTCCGGGATCGGCGAACGCCTCGGTCGTGTTTTCGATGTAGACCTTGAAGCCGTTCTCCTCGAGCATACCGCCGACGATATGGGCGCCTTTCTCGGGTTCATGGCCGCTCCAACCGCCCCATACGATCAGCGCTTCCCTCATTTTCCGTTCCTCCGCGTTCCCGCATGCATTTAAATAAAATAGCGTGGCGGCTTAATCGAGCTCGCCGATCGAAACGCCGGGCTCCAGCGCGGCGGGCCGCTCCGGGCGGCTCTCGATCGTCACGGCGCTGCCCGAATCTGACGACGCCTGAAACGCCTGCATGACTTCAAGCACGTGATAAGCGAGCGAGCCGCTCGCGCGATGGGGGCGATTCTCGCGGATCGCGCGCGCCATGTCGGCGACGCCGATGATCCGGTAATTGCCGTCGGCATAGCCATGTTCGGTGGGGATTTCGCGCCAATCCTCAGTCGCGCCGCCAAACAAAATCTTTCCGCCGAAATAATTGGGATCGGGAACAACAAGCGAACCCTTTTCGCCGTAGATTTCGAGCGGAGTATGCTTGTGCCGCGCCACGTCGAAGCTGATGGTGAGGCTCACCGCAGCGCCGCTAACAAACAGCACCACGCCCGTCACGTGGGTCGCAACCTCGACGGGAACGCGCGCTCCCGCCAACGGCTGACTGGCCACAACGCGCTCGGCGCGCAATTGCGTGGCTACGCCGCTGACGCTCGCTACCGGTCCCAGCAGATTGACGAGATCGGTTATGTAATACGGCCCCATATCGAGTATTGGGCCGCCGCCGCGGAGATAATAGAAGCCGGGATTCGGATGCCAGCGCTCATGGCCCGGACACATGAAAAACGCAGTGCCGCCGATCGGCCGGCCGATCAACCCTTCGTCGATCAGCTTTCGCGCGGTCTGATGCGCGCCGCCGAGAAACGTGTCGGGCGCGCAGCCCAGCCGCACGCCCTTCTCCACCGCGGCGCGAACCAGCCTTCGCGCCTCCTCAAGATTGACGCCGAGCGGCTTCTCGGAGTGGACATGCTTTCCAGCCGCCACAGCCTGTAGGCCGACTTCGACATGCGCGTTGGGAATTGTGAGATTGAGCACGATCTCGATCGCCTCGTCCGCCAGCAGCGCGGCGACCGACCGGGCGGGAACGCCGAACTCGGCGCCGCGCGCTTCTGCCGCCGCAGGATTGATGTCAGCAAGCGCTCGAATGTCTAGCAGCGGGAAGAATTTCGCCGCCTTCAGATAGGCCGCGCTAATGTTTCCGCAACCGATGACGCCGACGCCGACGCGCTTCATTGCAATGCTCCTGTTGTCGGCGCCATCGCCTCGCGACTGGGCGCGGGACCGGTCGTCCCCCATGGAGCGCCATAGAGATCGCGCAAGGTCATCGCCGCGGCGCCGCGAACCCAAATGCCCTCGCTCCATTCGCGAACGACAATCTCCGAGACGTCGGAAAGACTCGCCGGCAGCAAAGCCGAAACGGTCTCGCGCAGCGGGCCGATGAAAAATTCGCTCGTCGCCATCGCGCGCCCGGAAATGATGACCTTGGGCGGCGCGAACAAAGTGATGAGATTGGCGATCGCGAAGCCCAGCGCTTCGCCCGCCGCCGCGAGAATGCCGACGCATCGCTGATCGCCTGCGGCTGCAAGTTGCAGCAGCAAGGCCATGCCGCGGCCGGCGCGCAAAGTGGCATCGGGCTCGCCGCCGCGAAGAGAGATTTCGGCCTCGGCGAGCACCGAAGCCTCGGAGGCGACAGCCGCGAGCCGGCCTCCTCCGCTGCCCGGCGGACGCACCATGACGTCGCCGAAATCGGGGCTGAGGCCGTTGGCGCCGCGGAACAATTCGCCGTTGTGAAGAATGCCGAGGCCGAGGCTTTGCTCGACGCTAACGACCAGAAAATCATTGATGCCGCGCGCCTGCCCAAACCAATGCTCCGCCAGGGTCACTAGATTGACATCGCTGTCGATCGAGACCGCGACGCCTAGACGTTTCGTCAGGTCCGCGCCAAAATTGACGTCTCTTTCGGTGAAAATCGGGCTCTGGCGGCAGACGCCGGAGGCGCGTTCGACGACGCCAGGCAGCCCCACGCAAACGCCAGATATTTCGGCCATCGTCAGTTCGGCGTCGCTGACGCAGCGCCGCACGCCGTCCTCGACGAGGTCGGCGATGACGGGCGCAGTCTGGCGGTCGATCCGGATCGGCAGGGCGAGGCAGTGAATCACGTCGGCGCAGAAGTTTGTCGCGGCGACCGTGATCTGGTCAGGCGCGAGCTTCACGCCGACGACGAACGCCGCGTCCGGATTGAGCTTGAGCATGACTCGCGGGCGACCGCGGCCCGCGTCGCGCACGGCGCCGACCTGAAGCGGGATGATCAGGCGGTCGTCGAGCAAAGCGGCTGTGATCGCCGACACCGTCGTCGCGCTGAGATCGGTGAACTGCGAGATTTCGACGCGGGAAACAGGGCCGAACCGGCGTATCGCGTCCATGACGAGGAAGCGATTGATCGCGCGCATCAATTCCGGGTCGGCGGTTTTCATGGCTGGAGGCGCATCCGCGTCGAAGGATCATTTCTTCGGGGGCCGGAATTAATTTCACCCCTCCGGGCGCCTGTCAACGGCGGAAGCCTTATTTTTAGGCCACCCGCGGCCAGGCAGCTTGACAGCCTTAGAAAGTCGCGACACATTTAATTTGCATAGCGGACAAAACGTACAATGTCCGAGGCCAGCAATCTCCCGGGAGGAGACCCATGAATTTTCGCCAAGTTGCCCTCGCGTCCACTGTCCTCGCCTTCGGGGCAGCGACGGCCTGGGCCGATACGACCGTCACCATCTTGCACGTCAACAACAACGCCGTCGCGACGGCGCTTTGGGACAAGATCGCCGCGGACTACGAGGCCGAGCATAAGGGCGTAAAGATCGAATTCAAATATCTCGAAAACGAAGCGTTCAAGGCCAAATTACCGACGATGCTGCAGTCCGACGATTCTCGCCCCAGCATCATCTACAGTTGGGGCGGAGGCGTGATGGACGCGCAGGCCAAGGCCGGCTTCCTCAAGGATCTCACCGGCGAGGTCGCCGGCGCCGAAAGCGCTCTCGCTCCGACCGCGGTCGAGGCGTTCAAGGACGACGGCAAGGTCGTCGGCGTGCCCTGGGACGTCGGCGAGGTCGCGTTTTTCTATAACAAGAAGTTGTTCGAAAAGGCCGGCGTTAAGGCCGAGGACATCAAGAGCTGGGACGATTTTCTCGGCTCCGTGAAAAAACTCAAAGCTGCGGGAATCACTCCGCTCGTGGTCGGTGCGGGCGAGAAATGGCCGATGCACTTTTACTATTCCTATCTGGTCATGCGCATCGGCGGCGAGCACGCGCTGACCGACGCGAAGGCCGGCAAGGACGGCGGATTCAAGAACGCGACGTTTGTCGAAGCGGGCAAGCGTCTGCGCGAGCTCGCCGCGCTCGAGCCGTTCCAGCCGGGATATCTCTCGACCTCCCACGCGCAGTCCGCCGGCATGTTCGGCGACGGCAAGGCCGCTATGGACCTGATGGGCGAGTGGGTGCTCGGCATGCAGGCGCCGAATTCCGCGAGCGGCAAGGGCCTGCCGGCCGAGGACATCGGCATTCTTTCGTTCCCCGTCGTCCCCGGCGGCAAAGGCAAGGCGACGGATACCCTGGGCGGCATTCACGGCTGGCTCGTCACCAAGACCGCCCCGAAGGAAGCCGTCGACTTCGTGAACTTCTTCAGTCAGGAGAAATACGCAAAGGCCGCCGCCGCCGCGGGCGCCTACATTCCCGTCTACAAGGGCGCGGAGGCGTCGATCACCGACCCCGCGGTCAAGCACATCGCGACCGACCTGGCTGCGACCACCTACCACCAGAACTTCTTCGACCAGGACCTCGGCCCGTCGCTCGGACGCGTCATCAACGACATCTCGGTCGCGGTGGCAGCCGGCCAGATGACGCCGGAGGCGGCCGCCGCCGCACTGCAGGAAGCCGCCGACCAGCAGTAGTCGCCGGCCTTCTAATCGCGATAACCTTGCAACCCCGCTGCTGGCCGCGGCGGGGTTGATTTGTCTTTACGACGACGCGCATTGAGGCCCATTCGTGTCGATTTCGCAAGCGACCGCCTTTCAGCCCGCGCCCCGGACTTCGCTCAGCGCGTGGGTCACGATCGTCCTTTTCCTGCCGCCTGCAATCCTGCTTTTCACCGTCTTCGTCGCGATGCCGATGGGCGAGGCGGGATGGTACAGCTTCTACAACTGGAACGGCTACGGCCGGCCGGAAAAGTTCATCGGCCTCAAAAATTATGGCTATTTGCTCGACAGCGCGCCGTTCGCGCGCGCGCTTTTAAACAACGGCCTCATCATCCTAGCGTCTTTATTGATCCAGTTGCCGCTCGCGCTCGGCGCGGCGCTGCTCGTCAACCGGCGCTTTCCCGGCGCCGTCTGGTTCAGGATGATCTTCTTCCTGCCTTTCGTCCTCGCCGACGTTGCGGCCGGCCTAATCTGGCATTTCGTATTTGACGGCGATTACGGCCTCGTATCTTCGGTCACGACTTTCTTCGGCGCCCCGCCGTTCTTCCTGCTCGCGGACAAGACCTGGGCGTTTTCCGCGGTGCTGATCGTCATCGTCTGGAAGTATTTCGGGTTCCACATGATGCTCTACATCGCTGGGCTGCAGGGCATCGACAAATCGCTGCTGGAAGCCGCGGAGATGGATGGGGCCGGACCATTCCAGCGCTTTCGCTATGTGACTCTGCCGCTGCTCGGGCCGATGATCCGGCTCTCGATCTTCTTCTCCGTCGTGGGCGCGCTGCAACTCTTCGACATGATCGTACCGCTTACCGGCGGCGGTCCGTTCGACACCACCAACACGATGGTTTCATTCCTCTATTATTTCGGCATCACGCGCATGCGGGTTGGCTTCGGCTCAGCGGTCGGAGTGGTGCTGTTTCTGATCTGCGTCACGTTCGCCTTTGTCTACAGACGGCTGTTCATGAACGATGACTGACTCCGCGGCTCCGGCGGCAGCGCCGATCGTCCCATTCTCTCGCGCGACCGGCCCCGTCGGCCAGGTCTTGCGCTACGGCATCTTGATTGTCGTCGCCGGCATCGTGCTGATCCCGCTCTGGGCGACGGCGATAGGCGGCGCGAAGGATCTCGGAGAATTGCGATCCAATCCCTTCGGGCTGCCGAGCGTCTGGCACTGGAGCAACTACACCGACATCCTCCTCAGCGCGCGCTATTGGCAGGTGCTGGGCAACTCGCTTATCATCGCGTTGTTGACGGTGTTCCTGACGCTCGCGCTCTCCTCGATGGCGGCGTTCACGTTCGCGCACCTGCATTTTTTCGGTGACCGCTTCCTCTTCAGCTATATCCAGCTCGGCCTGCTGTTTCCGGCGGCGACCGCGATTCTGCCGCTGTTCATCAAGATCCGCGATCTCGGGCTGCTGAACTCGCACTGGGGCATCGTGCTGCCGCAGGTCGCGTTTTCGCTCGGCATGGGAGTCCTGCTGCTGCGCAACGCATTCAAGCAACTGCCGGCTGAGTTGCTCGACGCCGCGATGATCGACGGCTGCGGCTACATCAGCTACTTCTTCTACATCACATTGCCGCTTTCCGGGCCGATCCTGTCGACGGTGGCGGTGATTTCTTTTGTTGGCAGCTGGAACAATTATCTCTTGCCGCTAATCGTGCTCAATAGCGAGTCCCGGTATCCTTGGACTCTCGGGCTGATGGCCTATCAGGGCGAATATTCGACATCCTGGCAGCTCGTCCTCGCCTTCATAACGCTGACGATCCTGCCAGCGATTTTGATGTTTCTGATCGCGCAAAAATACATTGTCGCCGGTTTGACCGCTGGAGCGGTCAAGGGCTGAAGCCATGTGAATCACTCACCACCTGAGCGCGCAGTCGAAAATGTTGCTGGAGGCAGGCGCCGCTGCGCAGTCCTCCAGTGTGAACGCGTCACCGATCGCCTACGTCGCGCTGATGCGACGGTGGCGCCGCCCGGGTCAGCGAAGCCGGTCTTGCGCGTTCCCATTCGTAGATCGCGCCGGAAGCCAGAAGGCGGTAGCCGATGCAATTGTGGTCCTTCAGGTCGGCGAGCGTCGCCGGAGTCCCGCGCTCCGCGAGGTAAGCCGGCGTTGCCGCCATCACCATCCGAAAAGGCGGCGTCAGGCGATGGGCGATCATGTCCGCGGCGATCATCTCGCCCAAGCGCACGCCGCCGTCGAAGCCCTGGCCGACAACATCCGTCAGCGCATCGTCCGAGATGAGTTCGACCGTGAGACGAGGATGGCGGCGGGAGAGTTCGCCGACGATCGGCCGCAACACCTGCGAGGCGACGACATGCGCGGCGTTGAGCCGCAGCAGGCCCGAGACCTCGCCGCGTGCCATGCGAATAGTCTCGACCGCCGCGTCGATCTCGCCGAACGCCTGCTCGACTCGCGCGGCAAAGGCCTCGCCGTTCGCGGTAAGCGCGACGCTGCGCGTGGTTCGGACCAGCAGCGGTTCGCCGAGGAAGTCCTCGACCTCACGGACCGCATGACTGACGGCGGAGGGCCCGAGGCCCAGCTCGGCCGCGGCGCGCGCGAAACTGCGTTGGCGCGCGACCGCGAGCACGACAGGTATATGGGCAAGCAGCCGTCGGTCCATTGCTCGATCATATCGCATAACTCATGCGAAATGTGGTCTCTAGTCGCATGATGGTCGCAGCGCCATGTTTCCTGCCTAGAGATCACGAAAGGAACAGGATATGTCGGCTCAATCCCGAGTTTGGTTCGTCACCGGCGCTTCGTCCGGCTTCGGTAAGGCGTTGGCCGAGGCGGTTCTACAAAAGGGCGAGCGCGCGGTGCTTGTCGCGCGCCGCCCGGAGGCTCTGGCCGGACTTGCCTCGGCGCATCCCGGTCGCGCGATCGCCATCCCGACCGATCCTCTGGATTCGGCGCAACGCGCGCGGGCGGTCGAACGCGCGATGGAAGCGTTCGCTCGCATCGATGTCCTCGCCAACATCGCCGGGCGGGGATCGCTCGGCGCCGCGGAGGAATTCTCCGAGGCCGAGTTGCGCGCCCAAATGGAGATCAACTTCTTTGCCCCCGTTGAACTGACGCGGGCGGCGCTTCCGCATCTGCGCGCACAGAAGGGCGGCCATATCCTGAACCTGACGAGCGTCGGCGGGATTATCTCCGTCGGCGGCTTCTCGGCCTATTGTGCGTCGAAATACGCGCTCGAAGGCTGGACCGCGGCGCTACGCGACGAGATGGCGCCGTTCGGCGTCAGGGTGACGCTGGTCGAGCCCGGAAATTTCC
>Ga0182016_10003100_pt1 | contig 19157 bp, 18 predicted proteins | sample 712S2MmetaG_FD_120491 | JGI IMG/M metagenome (GOLD analysis project Ga0182016, IMG submission 120491) | Permafrost microbial communities from Stordalen Mire, Sweden - 712S2M metaG | ecosystem: Environmental > Terrestrial > Soil > Wetlands > Permafrost | place: Sweden: Stordalen | collected...
CAGGCCGCGCATGACCGCGAGAGCGGCGGGCGGCGCGCCCCACGCGTCGAGCAGCGCGCGCAGGCGCTGCGGCGCGCTCGTGATACGCGCGGGTTCTTTGTCGTGCAGCGCCTCGTCGAACGGGACGATCGCCGTCTCGAACGTGCCGAGGTCCGGCGACGAAACGCGCGCGACGACGTCGCCCGTGTTCAGGTCGCAGATCGTCTCGCACTCGAGCCCGCGTTCGCGAGCGAGCCGCACCAGCGCCGCCGCGCGCGGTTCGACCTCCGCCGGCAGTCCGAAAAGCCGGTAGGACACGGTGCGGTCGTGGGGCGGCGGCGCGTACGCGTCGATCAGCCGCTGCAGCACCTCGGCTGCGCCGAAATCGACGAGGCGCGTCTCCGGCACGCCGGCCGCGCCGAGCGCGGAGCGCAGGTCGCGAATGCAGCGGTCCGTCACAGCCTGCGAGCCCTCGAACACCAGCACGAGCCGTCCCTCGACACCGTCGCGGCCTTCGACGTCCTCGAAGCCGTGCACGACGGCGGCGACCGCCGGCTCGACGTCGAGCATTTTGAGATGTGCGACGGCGCGGGCGCGCGTGCGCTCCGGCAGCGGCGCGATGGCGGCCCGCTGCACGGCGGGCATCGGCAGCGCCTTGAAGTTCACGCGCGCGAGTGCGCCGAGCGTCCCCAGCGACCCGGCGTAGAGTTTGCTCATGTCGTAACCGGTGACGTTCTTGACGACCATGCCGCCCGCTTTGGCGACGGTCCCGTCGGCGAGCACGACGGTCGAGCCGATGATGAGATCGCGCGCGGAGCCGTACGCGCGCCGGCGCGGGCCGGCCCAGCCCGCTGCGATCGCTCCGCCGACCGTGCCCTGGCCGGGTCGCGGCGCGTCGATCGGCACGAACTGGCCCTTCGCCCGCAGGGTGCGCGCAAGGTCCGCAAGTTTCGTCCCAGCCAACACCGAGACGGTCAAGTCGTTCGGCTCGTATGCGGCGATGCCGGCGATGGCCGCCAGCGACACGGCGACGTCGTAGCGGGCCGGCGCCGAGCCGAGCCCCTGGAGCGTGCCGCCGCCGAACAGCACGACCGCCTCGCCCGCCTCGTCGCACGCCCGCAGCGTCGCCGCGAGCTCCTCGACGGTGGCCGGCTGCGCGACGCGCTCCGGCACGCGTTCGCCCAGCGCGAAGCTGTTGCGGTCCACCGGAGCCTCCGGCGCGGCGGGATTGCGCGGCGCGCGCGTGCGTCTTACAGCCACGCGCCGCCTCCGGCCGCTGCGCCGCCGCGCGCGCCGCTCACCTCGCCGCAGACGGCTCCGCTCGGGAAGATCTTGTCGGGGTTGAAGCGGCGCTTTGGGTCGAACACGTCGCGCACGCGCCCCATCGTCGCAAGGTCGTCGGTGGAGAACACCAGCGGCAGCGTGCCGCGCTTTTCGTAGCCGATGCCGTGCTCGCCGCTGATCGTCCCGCCGAGGTCGATGCACGCACGCAGGATCTCGGTGCCGGCGGAGACGACCGCGGCCGCCTGCTTGCGGTCACGGCGATCGAACACGATCAGCGGGTGCAGGTTGCCGTCGCCGGCGTGGAAGACGTTGCCGACCCGCAGGCCGTGCGCGGCGACCACCTCGACGACCGTGTGAATGGCCTGCGGCAGTTTCGTGCGCGGCACGCACGCGTCTTGAATGTAATAGTTCGGAGCGATCGAGCCGAACGCGCCGGCCGCGCCCTTGCGCGATGCCCACAGCACCTCGCGCTCGCGTTCGTCGCGCGCCGAGCGCCACGACAGCGCGCCGTGGTCCTGCGCGATGCGCGCGACGGCGCGCTCGCTCTCGTCCATGTCCTCGAGCGCCCCGGCCACCTCGACCAGCAGCACGGCCCCCGCCTCGGTGGGGAAGCCCGCATGGTAGTGGCGCTCGACCGCGGCCACGACGAGCGCGTCCATGATTTCGAGGGCCGTCGGCACGATGCCATAGCCGACGATCGCGGAGACCGCTGCCGACGCGCTCTCGACGTCCCCGAACGACGCCACGCAGACGCGCACGGCGGCGGGCCGCCGCAGGAGGCGGACGTCGATCGCCGTTACGACGCCGAGCGTGCCCTCGCTGCCGACCAGCAGCCCGGTCACGTCGTAGCCCCCCTCGTCCACGCTCGCGTAGACGATCTCGCCCGCGGCGTCCACGAACTCGACGCCGAGGACGTGGTTCGTCGTCGTGCCGTACGACAGGCAGTGCGGGCCGCCGGCGTTGGTGCCGACGTTGCCGCCGATGGTCGAGATCTTCTGGCTCGAAGGGTCCGGCGCGTAGAACAGGCCGAGCGGCGCGGCCGCCTTCGAGAGGTCGAGGTTGATGAGGCCAGGCTGCACCCGCGCGCGCCGGTTGGGCGCATCGAGCGCGAGGATGCGATTCATGCGCGCGAACGACAGCACGACGCCGCCGCGGACCGGGATGGACCCGCCGCAGAGGCCGGTCCCCGCGCCGCGCGGCACGACCGGCGCGCCGCACTCGGCCGCAATCCGCACGACCGCAGCGACGTCGCGAGCGTCCTTCGGCAACGCGACGACGTCCGGCGGGCGATCCTCGCTGTAGCCGTCGTAGGCGTAGACGGCGAGGTCCTCGGGCGCGGACATGACCGCCTCGGCGCCGATCGCGTCGGCCAGGCGCGCCGTCAGGTGCGCGCGGTCCGGCGAAGCGGTATGCACGAGGCCACCTACGCGCTGAAACACGTCGCCGCCTCCCTGCGTTAAGTTGAACGAGCGGGCTCGTCCGGCGCGGACGAGACTCACCGCGCCTTCATCTTCGCAGGAATTAAGAACGTGAATCTACGCTCGACACTCACCGCGGCAGGGCTGGCCGCGACGCTCTTCGGCTCGCTCGCAGCGGCCGCCGGCGCCGTGACGTTCGACCAGAGCAGCCAGATCTCGGGCACGCTGCAGTCGGACTTGAGTTCCAAGACGGCCAAGGACGGCGACACCTTCACGATCGTCACCACTGCGGCGCAGACCTCGGCCGGCACGACCGTCCCCGTGACGATCTACGGACACGTCTCTGAGGTCGTCAAACAGGGCCTCACGCAGAAGGCCCACATCAAACTGAACTTCGACAAGATCGCGCTGGCCGACGGCTCGGCGGCCCCGTTAGACGCCAAGCTCGTGTCCATGCAGACCAAGCAGCAGACCAACGCCGCCAAGGCCGTCGGCGCGGTCGTGCTGGGCGACATCCTCGGCAACTGGGTCGGTAAGAGCATGGGCAGCAACGCCGGCTGGGCGGTCGGCGCCGGCGGCGGCTTCCTGTACGCCGCGACGATGTCGTCCGACGTGCTCGTGCCGGCGGGCTCGACCGTCGTCATGCAACTGCTCCAGCCGGTGACGATCCTCCGCCAGGAGGCCGAGCCGCCGATGCAGCCGGGTCAGGCGCCGCCGCCGATGCAGCCGGGGCAGCAGCCTCCGCCGCCGCAGCCGCCGCTGTAGGAGCGGGCTGGGCCCTCAGTCGTAGATCAGATAGCGCGTGCGGGAGTTCTCGAACTCCCGCACGCTGCTTTCCCAGCCCGCGAGAATCTCGTCGGCGCCGAGCCCGGCCTCGAGCCCGAGGCGCAGCGAATCGGTGCCCCAGTCGCGGTCGAGTTTGTCCGCATGCACCGTCACGACGCCCGGCGCGATCCGCTTCGCCGTCACGAGGATCTCGACGGCCGAGCGCACGGCGCGGAACGTCCGCCGGTCGGTCACGACCAGCTCGACGCCGCCGAGCGTCTTTCCGGCCCAGAAGCCGGCGATCGGCGTCCACGACGCGGCGCGGAAGTGGACGCCGGGCAGGTTGCGCGCGTTCAGCGCGTCGGCCAGTTTGCGACCGTCGAGCTTGTACGCGCCCGCGTAGAAGAACGGCTTGGTGTAGTTGGTGCCGTTGTTGAGGCCGGCCTCGTCGATCAAGCCGGTGCCTGAGTAGACGAGCGTCGTCTCCCACTCCGGAATGTTCGGCGAACTCTGCACCCACGCAAGGCCGGTGTCGGGCCAGAACATCGAGCGCTTGTAGTCGCGCATCGGCACGACTTTCAGATCGCAGCCGATGCCGAAGCGGTCGTTGTACATCTTCGCGAGTTCGCCGATCGTCATGCCGTGGCGCATCGCGATCGGGTAGAGCCCGATGAACGATGAGAACTTCGGATCGAGGACCGGGCCCTCGACGACGTCGCCCGCTGGGTTCGGCCGGTCGAGCACCCACACCGCCTTGCCATGCTCCTTGGCAGTCTGCATGACGTAGGCCATCGTCGAGACGTAGGTGTACGCGCGCGAGCCGACGTCTTGGAGGTCGATCAGGATGACGTCGATGCCCTCGAGCATCTGCGCGCTCGGGTGCCGCGTCGGCCCGTACAGGCTGTAGACGGGCAGCCCTGACCGTTCGTCGACGTACGACGCGACGTAGGCGCCCGCGGCCTGGTCGCCGCGCAGCCCGTGCTCGGGCGAGTAGAGCGCTTTAAAGCAGATCTGCGTATTACGCCGGATCGCGTCGGCGGTGAGTTCCAATTGCGACGTGACGCCGGTTTGGTTGGTGACGAGACCGACGCAGCGGCCGTGCAGTTCCCGCCACGTCTCGCGCAGGAACACGTCGCTGCCGAGCGAGATCGCCGCGGGCGGCATCGGCGCAGCCGCCGCCGCGCCCACGCGCGCCACGGCGCCTGCGGCCAGCGTGCCGGCAATGAACGACGAGCGGCGAAGCGGCGTTGCCATACGGCGCCTCTTCGCACGAACGGAGGACGCGCCCCGTTGCGGGACGCGTCCTCCGTGCTTCGTCGCTTGGGCGGCCGTCTGCTAGAAGACGGAAACGCCGTTCGGGGTGCCCCAGCCCGCCGGGCCGGAATAGACGCCGTCGGTGTTCGTACCCGCCGTGCAGATGTACTTGATCGACGCCGAGCACGTGCCGTTATTGCCGCTGGTGACGCTGTTCAGGCCGCCGCCGGCCGCCGCCCAGATCCCCTGCGCCGCGTTCGGACCGATCGAAGCGCCGTTTCCGGCCAGCGCGAAGACGCCGGCGAGCGCCGGGCTCGCGACGCTGGTGCCGCCGAAGACGAGCCAGCCCTTGTAGCCCTCGTATGCATAGCTGTCGTACACGGCGACGCCGGTATTCGGGTCGGCGTCGAACGAGACGTCGGACTGCGAGCGCTTCGTGCAGCCCTTGTCGGTCTGCCACGACGGCTTGGTGACGAGCGAACTGCAGCCGCTGCCGGTCGCGCCGGAGGCGTCGTTCCAGACGGTCTCCGTGTAGCCGCGCGAGTTATTGGCGGTCGATAGCGATGTGCCGCCCGCGCAGACCACGGTCGCAAACGAGCACGGCTGCTGCGAACCCTCGGCATAGCCGCTGTCGCCCGCGCTGGCCACGATCACGATGCCGGCGTGGTTGAATGCGGAGTCCGAGCCAGCGTATTCGCTGCCGCCGTACGAGTTGGTGATGACGGTCGCCCCCAGCTTCGCCGCTTCGTTCTCGGCCGTCTCGAGGTTCGACGTCGTTGCGCTCGTGGCTTCGACCAGGATGATCTTGCAGTTCGGGCAGGTCGCCGACACCATATCCATGTCGAGCGACTCTTCCTCGGCCCAGCCGCCGTTGTTCCTGGGTAACGACGTCTTCGAACCGGTCTGGCTCACCTGCGTGAAGCATCCGCTCGCGACGGTGCATGCGGACAGTCCGTACTGCGAGCGATAAACCGCAAGGTCGGCCGCGGCGTTGGGATCGTTATACGCATCGACGATGGCGACGGTCTGTCCGCTTCCCGCGCTCGACGACGGCAGCGCGTACGCAGCCTGCAGCGTCGCCGGCCCGTAGCCGGACGGCGTCGCGTTGCGGGAGATGCCCATGACGGCGCGGCCGTCGGGTCCGGTCAGACCGCGCACGTCGGTCCGCAACAGGGCTAAGCAGCGGAAGTGGTCGCCGGGCAACAGGGCCCCGCACGAGGACATGACCTGCCCTTGCGTCGAGGCGAGACCGCCCTGCGGGGTCGACGGGATCGCCGACGTGGACTGCTGGCCGCTACATGCGGCGAGCGCCGGCACGATAGCGAAGAGTGCCGCGGCGTAAAGAGATCTACGCATGAAACCTCCTGGCAAAGAGTTGCGGGGGTTTAGGTCGCTTCTCAGGCGGTTAGGGCATCCCTCTTCGGCTCGGTGGCACCTAATGGGGCGTCGCGGAAATGTGACCCGGTCACACGAATTCGGCGCGCGTGCCGGCCGAAACGAGCCCCGCTCGTTCGGCACGGCGGAACAACTCGTCGACGGCGGCGACTCCTTGGTCGCCGAGGTCGTCGCTGAAGGCGTTCACGTACAGGCCGATGTGGGCGCGCATGACGGCGTCGTCCATCTCGAAGGCGTGCTCGCGGACGTACGGCATGACGTCGCCTTCGCGCGCGCGCGCGAAGGCGAGGCTCTCGCGAATGACCGCGTCGATCGCGCGCGCGCCATCGACCGGCATGTCGCGGCGCACGAGGATCGCGCCGAGCGGGATCGGGCGGCCGGTCTGCGCCTCCCACCAGGCGCCGAGATCCTCGACGCAGATCAGGCCGGCGGCGGCATACGTGAAGCGCGACTCGTGGATGATGAGGCCGTAGTCGGCGGCCCCGCCGGCGACGCTCTCGACGATCGTGTCGAACCGCATCGGCGCTGCGGCCGGCTCGCGCCCGATTGCCAGCCGTAGAAGCAGGTAGGCGGTCGTCATCGCGCCCGGGATAGCGAAGCGCGCGTCCGCGGGCGCCTCGGCGAGCGGCGCTGCGCCTGGACGCGCGACGACGAGCGGGCCGCAGCCCCGGCCGAGCGCGCCGCCCGCGCGCAGCACGCGATAGCGGTCGACGAGCAGCGGGATCGCGCCGTAACTGATCTTCGTCAGCGGGTAGCGCCCCTGCAGCGCGGCGGCGTTGAGCGCCTCCACATCGTCGAGTGCCACCCGGACGCGCGGCGCACCGGGCAGCATGCCGTTCGTCCACGCGGCGAAGATGTACGTGTCGTTCGGGCACGGTGAGTAGGCGAGTTCGAGGGCGTCGTTCACAGGCGCTCCAGGACGGCGTCGAGCGCCGCGACGGCGGCGCGCGACCCGGCCGCGAAGTCCCAGCCGCTCGCGGCGCGGTCGCCGACGAGGTTCGAGATGCCGCGTATTTCGAGCGCGGGCACGCCGGCTCGCTCGCAGGCGCGCAGCACGGCATAGCCCTCCATGGACTCCACCTCGGCCCCGTAGGTGTGCGCGAGTCGCCGCGCGGTCGCGTCGGTCGTCGTCACGAGCGAGACGGTCACGCCGTTCTTGACCGCGTACGGCAGGCCCGCGCAGCGCGCGAGCAGTCCGTCGTCGGCGAACGCGCGGTCCGTCAATCGCAGGCCGTCCGGCAGTTGCAGTGGTCCGCCGCCTTCCAGGCCGATATCGGCCATGCGTTCCTCTGCGACGAGCACGGCCTCGCCGACCTGCGCCGCATCCCGGAACGCGCCGGCGATACCGGCGTTGACGACCGCGCGATAGCGTCCGGCGGCGAGCGCGCGCGCCGTCTCGGCCGCCGCTTCGACGGCGCCGACGCCCGCCGCCACGACGTCCACGCCCGCGCGCTCGCGCAGGCCACGCAGTTCCGCGCGCACCGCGCAGACGACGAGCACGCGGCCTTCGTCCACTACGGCACCCCGATGAACTTGTGCGTCTGCAGCGACAGGCGCAGGCGTTCAGGCGCGGCTTTCACGGCGTCGTATGCGAGCGCGACGTTGGCGGGGCGGTTCCCCTCGGGCTGCAAGAAGACGGGCGTCGCGGCCGGGAATTCGGCGATCCATTCCGCCGGCACCCGGCCGTCTACGATCAGCTTCGCCTCGTTTGCGCGGGCGGCCATGCGCGCGTCGAGGCGCTCCTTGGGCGACACCGTCAGCCACACGTCCGGCGGCAGTTCCGTCGCGATCGTGCCGTTCGACTCGACGTGCACGCGGCGGCCGCTGCGGCGCAACGCGTCGATCAGCGCAAGCGAGTCGGCCTGTGCGAGCGGCTCGCCTCCGGTCAGCACGACCGTCGGGCAGCCGCCGCCCACGTCGCGCACCCGGGCGACGATCTCGTCGACCTGCGCGAACGAGCGCAGCGCGTAGTCCGTGTCGCAGAAGCGGCACGAGAGGTTGCAGCCCGCGAGCCGCACGAACACGGCGGGCGTGCCCGCGTGCGTGCCCTCGCCCTGCACGGTGTAGAAGATCTCGACCAGTTGCAGCACGGGCGTTGCTAGGCGCCCTCGCCGGCCGCGTCGCCCTTGCGCACGACGGCGCACGCGGTGGCCGTCTCCCACAGGACGACCTCGCTCAAGCCCGGCAGCAATTTCGCGAGCCGTTCCCAAATCCAGAGGGCGGTCAGTTCCGACGTCGGGTTTTCGAGCACGTCGTTGAGCGACGAGTGATCGAGCACGCCGACGACTTCGCTCCTGACGACGCCGGCGATGACGTCGAAATCCTCGACCATCCCGGCGGCGGGCCCGCTCGTCTGCAGCGGCCCGTCGACGGCGACGTCGAGCCGGTACGAGTGACCGTGCAGCCGGCCGCACTTGCCGGGATGATGCGGCAGCACGTGAGCGGCTTCGAAGTGGAATTGCTTGCGGATGCGCATCAACGGCAGCGGGCGCAGCGGCCATAAAACTCGATCGCGTGATCGTCGAGTTGGAAGGCCTGCTCTTCGAGAAGGGCCGTGCGGAACTGCTCGACGGTGCCGCACGGGACTTCGTCCACGTGCCCGCACGACGTGCAGATGGCGTGGTGGTGGTGGCCGTCGCGGCAGTAGACGAAGCTGAGCTCGCCGGTTGCGTCGGCCCGGCTGGAGACGATGCCGTTGGCCGCCAGCATGTCGAGCGTACGGTAGACCGTCGAGAGGGCCAGGCGAGAGTTCTGCGTCCGTAGGATGCGGTAGATCGCGGCCGCGGTCAGGTAGCGGCGCTCGGTGCGCAGGAGTTCTGCGATCTTCCGGCGCGCCGAAGTGGAGTAAACCGTCCGCTCGACCATCCCCTACAGTATAGCCGCTCGGGCCGCCGGGGCGCAAAGACTTGCGAAGCTGTCGCGGGAATTGCGAATAATTCGCAGAATAGCCCGGCATGAGACGACTGACGGCATTGTGGGCCGCCGCGCTGCTCCTCGCCGGCCTCGCGTCCGCCCGGGCCGCGGCAGATCAGCCGCGGCTCAAGGTCGTGGCGACCTTTTCGACGCTCTCGTCCCTGGTGCGGGAGGTCGGCGGGGACCGGATCGACCTGTCGACCCTGGTCCCGGTCGGGGCGTCGCCCGAGGACTACCAGCCGGCGCCGAACGACATCGCGACCCTCCACGCCGCCCAGGTGCTGTTCGAGAACGGGGGCGGGATCGAGGCCTGGCTCGATCGCACGGTCGACAACGCCAAGAACGCCGGGCTCAAGATCGTCACGCTGAGCGATGGCCTGCCGCACAAGGGCGACAACCCGCACCTCTGGATGGACCCGGTGCTGGCCAAGCGCTACGTCGACCGCATCGCGGCGGCGCTGTCGGCGGCCGATCCGCCCGGCAGCGACGTCTATCGGCACAACGCCCAGCGGTTCGGCAAGGAGCTGGACGCGCTGCAGCACGAGATCGCCAAGAAGATCGCGACGATTCCGCCCGAGCACCGCGCGATGATCGTCTTTCACAACGCGTGGCAGTACTACAACGACCGCTTCGGCATTCGCACGGTGGGCGTCGTCGAGTTGTCGCCGGGCCAGGACCCGAGCCCGAAGTACATCGCCGATCTCGTCACGCTGGCGAAGGACAATCACGTGCGCGCCGTCTTCGCGGAGCCAGAGTACAGCCCCAAGTTGGTGCAGAGTCTCGCAGAGAGCGCGGGCATCAAGACGGTCGACGACCTCTACGACGACTCGATCGCGTCGTCGGGTCCCGTCCACGACTATCCCAGCATGCTGCGCTACGACACCGACGTCATCGTTCGCGCGCTAAAGTAGGCGAGCGACCCGCTGAAAGCAACGGGGCCGGGCCTTGCGGCCCGACCCCGTCGTATTCACGTCCGGCAAGCTGCCGGAGTCGCGAATGCTACTGACTACTACAGGCTGTGCACGCAGCTGGCGGTCTTGTTGCTGTACTCCGGCTGCATCGTGTAGGACTTGGCTCCGAACGGGTCGTTCTGGATGTTGGTCCAGGCGCACTCGTCGCCGATCTCGCCGAACGAGTTGTTGTACCAGCCGCTGGGCGGGTTCGGGTCCGTCACGGACTCGCTGTACTCGTGGTTGAGAACGATCGTGAAGCCTTCGTCCTGGCCGGTCTCGTCATTCGGCGGCGAAACGAAGTTCGCGCCGCAGGACGAGCCGCCGTCCGGCATGTAGGGCATGTTGGTGTACGAGATGGTCTGGCCGCTCTTCGACGACGCGCCGTGGTACGCGCACCAGCCGGAGGACAGGAAACCCTGCGGATCGTGGTGGTACGGGCTCACGACGATGTAGGCACCGTTCGGGTCGGCCGTGCCGCCGTTGAAATGCTGCACGCCGGCCCAGGCCTCGGCCTGCACCTGCGAGTCGCTGGCATGCGCCGGGACCGCGTCCGCGTTGTCTTCCCAGACCTTGACGTTGTGGGTCGGGTTCGAGATGTAGGTGGTCGTGCCGCCGACGACCTGGTAGTACTGGGTCAGCACGCCCGCGATGGCGCTGCCGCCGTACACTTTGGCGTAGGCCTTCATCAGCTTCGCGATCTTGTCGGGGTCGGTCGCGCCCTTGAAGCCCCAGAGGATGATGTACTCTTCGGGGACCGTCAGCACGGCGCCGTTGCGATAGGTCAGAGGCGCGGTGTCGGGACGGGTCTTGCCGAAGTTACGATGGGCTTGCACGGTCGGCATGTAGATGCGGCCGAGCGAGACGGGCGCGCTGCCGAAGCCGGAATACGAGGTGTGCGTCACGCCGGCGGGCGCGTGGTTGATACCAGCGCTGACCGATGCGAGCGGCACCACGATGGCAGCCGCGGCGATACCCGCGACGGCGAACTTGGTGAGATTACGCAATTGGAGATCTCCTAGACGTGTGAGAGTCTGCTAGGGGGCAATGATCCTACGGTTCGACGGTGGCGGGTAGGGCCCCTCGACGGGGAGTGCCCTATAAAGTGCCAGAGCCGTCCATGGCTTCGAGGCGCTTGCGTAGGTCGACGAGGAAACCGCTCGCCACGGCACCGTCCACGACCCGGTGGTCGAGGGAGAGGCAGACGTTCATCATGGACCGGATGGCGATGGCGTCGCCCTTGACCACGACGGGCCGTTTCACGACCGCCTCCATGGTCACGATCCCGGCCTGGCCGCCGTTGATGATCGGCGCCGACATGATCGACCCGTTGGCCCCGGTGTTGTTGACCGTGAAGGTACCGCCGGTCAGATCGTCCGCGCCCAGCTTCCCGGCGCGGGCCCGCTCGATGATGCGGCCCGCCGCCACGGCGATGCCGGCGATCGACAGGGTGTCCGCGTCGCGGACGACCGGGACGATCAGGTTGCCGTTGAGGGCCACCGCGATGCCGACGTGGGCCTGTTTGTGGACCAGGATGCCCTCGCCCGTGAAGCGGGCGTTCATCAGCGGGAAGGCCTTCAGCGACTCGACCACGGCCCGGATGAAGAACGGCAGCAGCGTGAGCGGCACGCCGTAGTCGCGGGCGAAGCGGTCCTTCTCGCGCGCCCGCCACGCCCACAGGGCGGTGACGTCCACCTCGACCATGGTCCAGGCGTGCGGCGCGGTCTGCTTCGACTCGAGCATCCGCTGGGCGATGATCTTGCGGGCCTGCGTGAGCGGCAGGGTCTCGCCGGGCACGGCGGCGGGCGCCGCCGGGCGCGGCGCGCTGCGGGCGGGTTCGGCCGGGGCGGCCGTCAGCGTGGCGGCGACCGCCGCCGCCGGGCCCTCGCTCGCGGCGGCGAGGACGTCGTTCGCGGTGATGCGGCCGCCGGTGCCCGAGCCGCGGATGGCGGCGAGGTCGACGCCGTGCTCGCGGGCGAGCCGCCGGACGGCCGGCGAGACGCGCCGCAGAACCTCGGGGGCGTTGGCGACCTTGCCGTTACCGCCCGCGTGCGACGCCGCCGGCTGTACGGGGGCTGCGGCCGGAGCGGGCGCCGGCGCTGCGTGGCCCGCCGCGACCTGTTCGCTCGGGCTCGGCGCGGGCGCGCCGCCGACTTCTTCGATCACGGCGATCGGCGCGCCGGTCGGGACGGTCTCGCCCTCCTTCGCGATGATCTGCACGATCGTGCCGCTGACGGGGGCGGGGACCTCGGCGTTCACCTTGTCGGTCGAGACTTCGACGAACGCCTCGTACTTCTCGACGGTGTCGCCGACGTTCTTGAGCCACTGCGCGACCGTCCCTTCGGTGACGGTCTCGCCGAGCTGCGGCATCGTGATCGTCGTCGCCATTAAAATGCCACCAAATCGCGCATCGCCTGCGCCATGGCGTCGGTGGAGATCATGAACTCTTCCTCGAGCGGCTGGGCGTAGCCCATCGCGGGGACGTCGGGGCCGCACAAGCGCCGGATCGGCGCGTCGAGGTCGAAGAACGCCTCTTCGACGACCATCGCGCTGATCTCCGCGCCGATGCCGCCGAACTTGTTGTCCTCGTGGATGATGAGCAGCTTGCGCGTCTTGCGCAGGCTCTCCAGGATCGTCGTGCGGTCCATCGGGCGGATCGAGCGCAGGTCGATCACTTCGACCGACAGGCCCTCGTCCTCGAGCCGCGTCGCGGCGTCGAGCGCCTGATGCAGGTTGTAGCCGTACGACACGACCGTCAACTGCGAGCCCTGCTTCTTGACGTCGGCCTTGCCGATCGGGATCGTGTAGTAGCCCTCGGGGACCTCGCCCTTGACCGAACGGTACGTCTTCTTGTGTTCGAGGAACAGCACCGGATCGGGATCCTCGATCGCCGCGGTCAGCAGCCCCTTGATGTCGGCCGGGGTCGACGGCGCGAGAATCTTGAGGCCGGGTACGTGATAGAAGAGCGCCTCGATCGAGACCGAGTGCGAGAGCGCGCCGCGCACGCCGCCGCCGTAGGGCGTGCGGATGACCAGCGGACACGTGTAGTCGCCGTTGCTGCGATAGCGCGTCTTGGCCGCTTCGCCGACGATCTGGTTGAACGCCGGGTAGATGAAGTCGGCGAACTGGATCTCGGCAATCGGCCGCAGACCTTCCATCGCCATGCCGACGGCGACGCCGACGATCGACGCCTCCGCGAGCGGCGTGTCGATGATGCGCTTGGGGCCGAACTCCTCGAGGAAGCCCTTGGTGATGAGGAAGACGTTGCCGCGCGCCCCGACGTCTTCGCCCATGATCAGCGTGCGCTCGTCGCGCACCAGCGCGTCGTGCAGCGTCTCGCGGACGGCCTCGACGTTGTTCATCGTTTTCGTCGGTGCGCTCACAGCCATGGTTCGTGCGTTCCTTCGTAGACGTTCTTGTAGAGATCTTCGGCGGCGGGGAACGGCGCGAGTTCGGCCGTGTCGGTCGCCTCGTTGGTATCGCGCAGGACGTCCGCCTTCAGTTGTGCGACCGCCGCCTCGTCGATGACGCCCTCGTCGAGGAGCAGTCGTTCGAAGGTCGGGACGGGGTCGTAGCGGCGCGCCTCTTCGACCAGCGTGCGGTCGCGGTACGTGCGGTCGTCGTCGTCGGTCGAATGCGAGAGGTAGCGGTAGACCATCGCCTCGACCAGCGTCGGGCCGCCGCCCGTCCGCGCCCGGTCGAGCGCCGCCTTGACGGTCGCGTAGGTTTCGATCGGGTCGAGGCCGTTGCAGACGACGCCGGGGATGCCGTAGCCCGGCGCCCGGTCGGCGACGTGCTTGACCCGCATTTGCATCGACTGCGGCGTGGAGATCGCGAAGCCGTTGTTCTCGACGAGAAAGACGATCGGCAGGTTGTGGACGGCCGCGAAGTTGACCGACTCGTGCCACTCGCCCTCGCTCGTGGCGCCGTCGCCGGTCGTGCAGAGGACCGCGCGGCCGGTCTCGCCGCGATACGTGAACGCGTAGGCGACGCCGACGGCGTGCGGGCAGTGGCCGGCGATGATCGACGAGATCGTCAGCAGGCCCATGTCGCGGTTGGTGTAGTGGTTGGGGAACTGGCGTCCGCCCGAGCGGTCGGTCGCGCGCGCGAACATCGAGTTCAGCATCTCGAGCGGCGTGTAGCCGATCCCAAGCACGAGGCCGAGGTCGCGGTAGTAGGGGACGAGAACGTCCTTGCCGCGCTCGAAAGCCATCGCGGCGCCGGCCTGCGCGGCCTCGTGGCCCTCGCTGCCGAGCGCGAACGGGATCTTGCCCTGCCGGTTGAGTTGAAAGCCGCGATTGTCGAGCTGCCGCTGCAAGAGCATGTTGCGCAGCAACGCGCGCAACTGGTCGTCGCTGAGTCCACGCCGGTCCAGCGCCGGCTTCTTCGCGGCGCCGGCGGCCTCTACGGCCTTCGCCATTCCTACACCATCCTTCACGCAAGGGTCGAACCGCGGCAGTTAATCGCCGGGACGGCCCTGGTTCTCCTCTCGGCCGGTAAGGCCCGCCGCCGGCTTGCGGAGAGGACGCCGTAGCGCGGGGCGAACACCGCTGGATGCTCGCTTTCGATTCGATCCCGACCGACGCGCTGGTCGGCGTCCGGCGCCGCCTGCACCGCCATCCGGAACTGTCGCTGGTCGAGTTCGACACGGCCGCCTTCATCGAAGGCGAACTGGCCGCGCTCCGGCTGGACGATATCCGCACCGGCATCGGCCGGACCGGCGTCCTCGGCACCCTGGCCGGCGGCAAACCAGGCCCGGTCACGCTCCTGCGGGCCGACATGGACGCCCTCCCGGTAACCGAGCTGGCCGAGACCGACTACCGCTCCGAGCGCGAGGGTGTGATGCACGCCTGCGGCCACGACGGCCACGTGAGCATCCTGTTGGCGGCCGCCCGGACGCTCGCGGCCCGCCGGGCCGAGGTGGCGGGCACGCTCGTGTTCTGCTTCCAGCCCGGCGAAGAGGGCCACGCCGGCAACCAACTGATGATCGACGACGGCGCGCTCGAGGGCCCGCACGTCGATCGCACGTTCGCGCTGCATCTCTACACCGGGCTGGACGTCGGCAAGATCGGCATCCGCGACGGCGCCTTCTTCGCGTCGTCCGACCGCTTCGACCTGACGATCCGCGGGCGGGGCGGCCACGGCGCGATGCCGCACCTCGCCGTCGATCCCGTCGTCGCGAGCGCGCACTTCATCACGATGCTGCAGACGATCGTGAGCCGCGAGGTCGCCCCCAAGGACCCGGCGGTCTTCACCGTCGGCTCGATCGAGAGCGGCACGACGTTCAACGTCATCCCGGACGCCGCCGTGCTGCAGGGTACGGTGCGCGCCTTCGACGCCGGCGTCCGCGCGAGCATGCCGGAGCGCATGGAGCGCATCCTGCGCGGGCTCGGCGAGGCGATGCGCGTGGACTACGAGCTCGACTACCGGTTCACGTATCCGCCGACCGTCAACGACCGCGCCACCAACGACGTCGTGCGGCGCGTCGCGAACGCCGTGCTCGGAGCCGAATGCGTCGTCGACCCCCACGACATCGTCATGTGGGGCGAGGACATGGCCTTCATGCAAGAACTGCGCCCCGGGGCCTACTTCGTCGTCGGCGCCCGGGGCGGTGAGTCAACGTCGTATCCGCACCATAACGCCCGCTTCGACGTCGACGAGCGGGCGTTGGAAGTAGGCTACAAAATGATGGTCGGCTTGGGTCTAGACCCCGGCTAGGAGCCCTGGCCCGGGGGCTTCATCGCGGCCGTCGCCGACTCGACGACCTTGCGCGACTGTTCGGCCATCTTCGCGGCGCTCTCGCGGGCTTGTTCGACCGTCTGCTTCGCGGCTTCGCTGCCGGTCTTGATGAACTCGTTGAGGTGGCCCATCGCCTCCTGCGCCTGCTGCTGCGCGATGGCGCCCGATTCGCTCGCGTGCTTGGCGAGGGTCGCCTGCAGCTCCTGAGCCTGCTTCACGGAGTCCTGGAGCAGCGGGTGTAACTGGTCTCCCGCCTTGGAAAGCGCGTCCCCGACGGACTGCTGGAGGTCGCGCGCTGCCGCGAGCGCCTTTTCGAACGTGTCGTTGAAATTCATGGTACTAGGTCTCTCCTTCGTGCTCGCTGACAGAGGTGCGCCGTGCCGTCCGGGCCAGGGTCCTCGTGCAGGACTTACCCGGAGCGGGCTGCCACGATACCTCGGGCGCACCACGCCAGGGGCGATTTCCACCTAGGCCGGCCTCGTCCCGCCGGCCCGAAGCACTTGGAGGACTCTTGGACCGCGACCGCAGGTACGTGATCGTCGGCAACGGGTTCGCCGGCACGACGTGCGCGGAGCAGCTCCGCAAGCTCGATCCGGCGTGTTCGATCGCACTCTTTACCGACGAGCCGTACCCGCTCTATAACCGCATCGCGCTCCCGCCGCTGCTGCGCAAGCAGGTCAGCAAGGAAAAGGTCCTGATGCGGGACGTTCCGTGGCATGAGAAGCACGGCATCGCGCTGCACCTGAGCACGCGGGTCGACCGGATCGACTTCGAGGAGTGCGTCGCCTACGCGGCCGGCACGGGGTACCCCTACGACGCGCTGCTGATCGCAACCGGGGGGCGGCCCAACCTGAGTCAAGCGCCGGGCGCCGCCGGCGCCGCCAACGTCTTCAACTTCCAGTACATGGACGACACGCTGGCCATCTCGGAGCAGTTGGAGACCGCCAAGTGCGCCGTCGCGGTGGGCGGCTCGTTCATCGCCTACGAACTGGCGGAGGCCTTCTGCAAGCGCAAGGTCGAGACGCACTGGCTCGTGCGCGGGCCGCGCTTCCTGCGCCGCATGCTCGACGAGATCGCCGGCGAGCTCGTGGACGAGGCCGCCCGCGGCGACGACGTGCACGTCCACTACGAGGACGAGGTGGCGGAGTTCGTCCGCTCCAACGGCGCCGTCACGAAGGTCCGCACCCGCAACGGTCTCGAGATCGCAACGGAGTGCGTCGGCATCGGGCTCGGCCTGACGATGAACTGCGAACTCGTCGCCGGCTCTCCGATCGAAGTGCGGACCGGCATCGTCACCGACGACCGCCTCGAGACAGCGGTGAAGGGCGTGTACGCCGCCGGCGACGTCGCCGAGTTCTACGATCCGACGGCCGAGATGCACTACCGCATGGGCACCTGGAACAACGCGGGCGCGCACGGCAAGGTCGTCGCCGCCAATATGGCCGGCGGCGACGTGCGCTATCACGACGTTCCCGAGTATTCCAGCCTGCTGTTCACCGGCCAGACGATCACGCAGTTCGGCATCTCGCCCGAGTACCGCAACGACCTCGAGACCGTCCGCAAGATCGACCGCGACCGCAAGTGGTACCGCGCGCTGTTCTTCTGGAAGAACCGCCTGGCCGGCGGCGTGCTCATCGGCAAAGGCAACCGGGCCGGCAAACGCAAGTACGTCGAAGCCATCAAGGCCAAGACGGCGTTCTCCCCCGCCGAGTGGGAGTCGCTCCTGGACTGGACGGCCGACTAACCCTCTTTGTCGATCAGCGTGCGCAGGGCGGAGTGATCGAGTTCGCCGTCGCCGCGGTCGCAGAGTTGGTCGAATCGTTCCAAGAGGAGGCGCGCGCCGGGCAGGTCGAGCGACGCCTCGCGGGCGGTGGCGTCGACGATGCGCATGTCCTTGCGATGCAGTGACGACTTGAAGCCGGGGACGAAGTTGCGCGCGATCATCCGCTCGCCGTGGACGTCGAGGATGCGGCTCTGCGCGAAGCCGCCGAGCAGCGCGCTGCGCACGCGCGCCGGGTCGACGCCGCAGGCTTCGGCGAGGGCCAGCGCCTCGGCGACGGCCTCGATGGTCAGCGCGACGACGATCTGGTTGCAGGCCTTTGCGATCTGGCCCGCGCCGGATTCTCCGATGCGCACGACGTTCTTGCCGAGCACCGAGAAGAGCGGCCCGAGTTCGTCGAACGTCGCCTGATCGCCGCCCACCATGATCGAAAGCGTGCCGGCGATCGCGCCCTGCTCGCCGCCGCTGACGGGGGCGTCGAGCGCGCGGCCGCCGCGGCCGACGATCTCGGCGGCGATGCGGCGCTCCGCGCCGGGTGCGATCGTGCTCATGTCGACGTAGACGGCGCCCGGCCGGATGCCGGCGGCGACGCCGTCCTCTCCGAGGACGACCTGTTCGACCTCGGGCGAGTCGGTCACGATCGTGACGACGACATCGCTGCGCTCGGCCACCTCGCGCGGCGTCGCTGCCTCCAGCGCGCCCTCGGCGACGAGTTCGGCAACGGGCGCGCGCGAACGGTTCCAAACCACGACCGGGAAGCCCGCCCGCAGCGCGTTGCGCGCCATCGGCTTGCCCATGATGCCGAGGCCGATCCAGCCTACCGTCGGATGCGCCATGCCCTGTTCTCTACGCGGACGCCCGCGAGTCCCTCCCGGCAATCGAGCGGTCGAGCAGTTCGATCGGGTGCGCCGCCTCCAGCGCCGTCCCGCGCTCGTGCAACAGCGACGCGATCTGCAGCGTGCAGCCGGGGTTGGCGCTCGCCAGCAGTTCGGGCCGGACGGACAGCACGTTGTCGACCTTGCGCTCGCCGATCTCCGTCGCCGACGCCGGTTCGACGAGGTTGTAGATGCCCGCGCTGCCGCAGCACTCGTTGCCGCGCGGGACCTCGACGAGTTCGAGCCCCGGGATCGAGCGCAGCAGCGCGCGTGGTTGTTCGCGGATGCCCTGCGCGTTGGAAAGATGGCACGCGTCGTGGTAGGCGACGCGCAGCCGCAGCGGCGTGCGCGGCGCGACCGGCTCGACGCCGGCGAGAAACTCGGAGACGTCGCGCACCCGCGCCGCGAACGCGGCCGCCCGGTCGCGCCATTGCGCGTCGCCGGCCAGGAGCCCGCCGTACTCCTTGAGGGTGGACCCGCAGCCCGCGGCGTTCACGACGATCGCATCGGCGGGTTCGCGCTCGAACGCGGCGATGAGCTTGCGCGCGAACGCCTTGGCCTCGTCGTCGCGGCCGGCGTGCAGCGACAACGCACCGCAGCAGCCCTGGCCCGCCGGCACGGACGCCTCGAAGCCCTCGGCCGACAGCACGCGCAGCGTCGCCGCGTTGACGTTGGGGAAGAAGGTGCGCTGCACGCAGCCCGCCACGAGCGCGACGCTGCCGCGTCGCTTGCCTGTGGCCGCGACGCGCGCCGGGAGCCGCTCGCTCAGGTCGCGCGCGGTGATCGACGGGAGTAGTGCGTCGAG
>Ga0182016_10003105_pt1 | contig 19137 bp, 21 predicted proteins | sample 712S2MmetaG_FD_120491 | JGI IMG/M metagenome (GOLD analysis project Ga0182016, IMG submission 120491) | Permafrost microbial communities from Stordalen Mire, Sweden - 712S2M metaG | ecosystem: Environmental > Terrestrial > Soil > Wetlands > Permafrost | place: Sweden: Stordalen | collected...
AGACGCCGAGTGCTAGCGCCTGCGCGCTGGCGCGCTCGAGCTCGCTCGCCACACCGCGTGTCTGCGTCGCCCGCAGCAGGGCCGTCGGGTGGATCTCGCAGGCGGCGGCGGCGATCAGGACGTTGTCCTGCTCGCTCAGCGCGTTGCCGCCGGCATAGGCCTGGCGAAAGGCGGCGAGCGCAAACGCCACGGTCTTGCCCAGACGCTTGGCGTAGGTGGCGGCGAGCATCGCAAAGCGACTGTCGAAAGGGAACGGCGTCGGCCAGCGAAACGGCAGCAGCTCGAGCTCGGCCGCCCGCCGTTCGACGTTCTCGCGCATGATCTGCGCCTCGCGCTCGCAGCGATAGGCCTCGAAGGTCTCCGCGTGCGGCAGCGCCGAGGCGAGGATCGGCTGCCATTCGCAAGGCGCCGGCAGCACGCTCAGAGCACGCTCGGCCGCGAGGTAGGACATGGGGCTGCGCAGATCGAAGTAGAACGCCGCCTGCACAGTCATGTGCGGCTACCCGTGGATCAGCCAGCCGTCGGCGTCGCGAGCGGCTTCGAGTACGGCTTCTGACAGCGTCGGGTGGCCGTGGACGATCCGCGCGACCTCGGCGTAGCCGCCTTCCAGCGCGCGCGCGTTGACGAGCTCCTGGATCAGCTCGGTGGCCCTCGTGCCGACGATGTGCGCTCCGAGCAGCTCGCCGTAGCGTGACTCGCCGATGATCTTGACGATTCCGCTGCGATCGCCATAGATCGTCCCGGCGCCAACGGCGCCATATGGAACCTTGCCGACGACGACCTCGTGGCCGGCCTCTCGCGCCTGCGCCTCGGTCAGGCCGAAGCTCGCGACGTTCGGAGCGCAGAATGTGGCGCGGGGGATGTCGATGTGGACGAGCGGGTGCGTCGCGAGACCGGCGGCCGCCTCGACCGCGATGATCCCCTCGTCAGACGCCTTGTGCGCAAGCGCGGGACCCGAGACCAGGTCGCCGATCGCGTAGACGCCTTCGCGCGAGGTGCGCTGGGCGCCGTCGACTGCGATCAGCCCGCGCTCGCCGAGCGCTATCCCGGCCGCCTCGAGTCCCAGCCCGGCGACGTCGGGGCCCCGGCCCACGGCGAGCACCAGCCAGTCCACCTCGATCTGCTCGCCCGCGGCTGTGAAGCTCACCGAGCTCGCGGTGCTCTTGACGTTCTCGATCGCCGTGGCGGTGTGGACGGCCACCCCCTGGCGGGAGAGGCCGCGCGCGACGATCTTCGAGATGTCCTCATCCTCGGTCGGCAGCACGCGATCGAGAACCTCGAACAGATGAGTCTCCGAACCAAGGCGCGCGTAGGCCGAGGCGATCTCGCTGCCCGAGGGCCCGGCACCGAGCACGGCGAGACTGCCCGGCAGCTGCGTGAACGCCCACGCCTCCTCCGTCCCGACGACGCGTTCCCCGAACTCGATGCCCGGCACCGCGCGCGGGACCGACCCGGTTGCGAGGACGATCGCCTTGGCGCTCAGCTCGTCGTCGCCGACCAGCACCGTCCCGTCCGCCGTCAGTGTCGCCTCACCGGTGATCAGCTCGATCTTGTTCTTCTTGAATAGGCCCGACACGCCGCCGGTGAGCGTGGAGACGACCTTTTCGCGCCGCGCCATCACCGCTGCGAAGTCGACACTCGGCTCGGCGACCACGATCCCGAAGTCGCCCGCCTCGCGGACCTCGCTGAGGATGTCGGCGGCGCGCAGCACAGCCTTCGCCGGGATGCAGGCAACGTTCAGGCAGCGCCCGCCGACCGCTCCTCGTTCGACCACGGCGGTCGACATTCCGAGCTGGGCTGCCCTGATCGCCGCCACATAGCCCCCGGGGCCGGCGCCGATCACGACGCAGTCAAAGGTGCGTGCGGCCATCGGGTACGGAATCTATACGACGGGGCGATCCGGGATGCTTGGCCGATGGATCCCAAGGATGGACTCGGCGTCGGCCACGGCCTGACGATCCCGCTCGCGGAGGTCGAGCTGCGCACGAGCCGCTCATCGGGCCCCGGCGGCCAGCACGCGAACGTGACCGACTCGCGCGTCGAGGCGATCTTTGACGTCGCCGCCTCCCAGGCGCTCAGCGAGGCCCAACGCGAGCGCGTGCTCGCGGCACTCGGCCCGCGCGTGACCGCCGTCGCGCAGGACGCTCGCAGCCAGTTGCGCAACCGCGAGCTGGCGCTCGAGCGGCTGCGCGAAAAGCTCGAGCAGGCACTGCGTGTGCGCCGCCCGCGGCGTGCGACCAGGCCGACCGCCGCGGCGCGCGAGCGGCGCCTGTCGGCCAAGCGCGTCGACTCGCAGCGCAAGCAGACACGCCGGCCGCCTCAGGATGAGGACTGACGCGGAGCCGACAGGCGTCCCATCACGCGCACGAGCTTCCAGAACAGCCAGCCACCGCCGCCGATCACGGCGAGGCACACCAGCACTCCCTCGACGTTCGAGGCCTCGACCAGGAACAGCGTGAAGAACGTCACCGTCACCGCGAGCAGCGCCTCGAACGCCAGGACGGCCAGGTAGCGCCGCGCGAACATCCCACCGGCCAGCAGGGCCATCACGGCGGTGAACGCGAGCACGCCGGCGCTGGGGTGGCGGCTCGCGATCTTCGCGCCCGCCGCATAGGCGATCGCGTTGCCCCCCCCGAGCAGTCCGGCCACGGCGACCGCGACAAGCAGTGCCACCGGGCGCTCTCCCGGCGCAAGCGGTGCGAGCGCCTCGCGCGCAGCCTGATTGCGCAGCTCCGAGCGGCTGGGCTCCGCCTGCTCCGCGTCGGCCTGGTCGGGACGCTCTGGGCGCCCGGCCTGCGCCTGCTGCGCGTCGGCCTGGTCGCGGCGCTCCGGGCGCCCCGCGCCGCCACCTGCGGCGGGGGGACGCCGTTTGCGCCGCCGCGGCCCGTCAACACTGCTCTCCATCCGCGCAAGTGTGCCAGCATGAACCGCGATGGCCGGCCCTGGCGTGAGCGTCGATCAACTAGCCGACGCGTGGGAGGCCGCCTGGTCGGGCGGCGACTCCGGCGCATTCATGGCGCTGTGCGCGCCGGACCTGCACTACGAGGACCCGCTGACCCGCAACCCGTTGCACGGCGTTCCCGCGCTGGCGGCGCACGCTGAGCGTCTTTGGCGCGCGTTTCCCAACGTGACGGTGGCGCGCGCCGGGGAGCGCCTCACCGACGGGCGCTTCGTTGCGCTCCCGATCCGCGCCGTCGGACACAACACCGGCACCCTCGACGGCCTGCCGGCCAGCCACCGCGAGATCGAACTGCACGCCGTCTTCTGGTGCGAGCTGGATCTCGGCCGCACCCGCCTGTGGCGCGTGCGGGCCGTGTATGACGCCTACGCCGCCGCGATCTCACTCGGCCTGATCCCGCGGCCGGGCACGCTGCGCAACCGCGCCGTGCTCGCGCTGCAGGGCTACGGGATCCGCTTTTAGCGACCCCTACCGGCACGGAAACCTCAGCGGCAGCCAGCCGAGGTGGCGCAAGCCGGGGCCCGCGGCGGAGCGGAAGTAATCTCTCCGGTTCGCCCATGCCCCGGCACTTCCTCACAGGTACAGAGCTGGACGGCGCGCAGCTGCGTGCGCTGATCGAGCGGGCGCTCGAGTTGAAGGCGGCGCCGCGCAGCTCGCGAGCGCTGCACGAGCGCTGCGTCGGGCTCGTGTTCGAGAAGCCGTCGACTCGTACGCGCGTCTCCTTCGAGGTCGGTGTCGTTGAACTGGGCGGCCACCCGTTGATCCTGCGTCCCGACGAGCTGCAGCTCTCCCGCGGTGAGCCGCTGCGCGACACCGCGCTCGTGCTGTCGCGCCACCTCGACGCTGTGGGTGTGAGAACCGGCCCACAGGCGGTGCTCGAGGAATTGGCGCAGGCCGGCTCGATCCCCGTCTTCAACATGCTCACCGCCCGCCACCATCCCTGCCAGGTGCTCGCCGACCTGCTCACGCTGCGCGAGAGGTTCGGAACACTCGAGGGGCTGCGGGTCGCCTACGTCGGCGACGGCAACAACGTCGCGCGCTCACTCGCGCTGATCGGCTCGCGCGCCGGGCTCGAGGTGGTGGTGGCGTCGCCCGAGGGCTACGAGCTCGAAGCGGATGCCGGAGCGACGCTGGTCCGCGATCCGGCGCTGGCGGTCCGCGGCGCCCACGCCGTCTACACCGACGTGTGGGTCTCGATGGGCGACGAGCAGACCGCCGCCGCTCGCCGCGCCGCCTTCGCGGCCTACCGGGTGGATGACGCGCTGCTCGACCTCGCGCGCCCCGACGCGATCGCGCTGCACGACCTTCCCGCCCATGTTGGCGAGGAGATCACCGCGGAGGTGCTCTACGGTCCGCGCCAGCGGATCTGGGATCAGGCGGAGAACCGCCGCCACGCGCAGAAGGCGCTGCTCGAATGGTTGCTCCCGTGAGCCAGCCACCGGTTGCCGCCCCCCGCCCGAGCGTCGGTGAGGAGCTGACTCTGCGGGTCGAGTCGTTGGCCTTCGGCGGCGCCGGCGTGGCGCGTGCGCCCGGTGGCTACGTCGTGTTCGTCGAGGGCGGCTTTCCGGGCGACCTGGTGCGCGCGCGCGTTCACCAGCGCAAGCGCTCCTACGCGCAGGCCCGCGTCACCGCGCTGCTCGAGCCGGGCCCCGACCAGGTGGCGCCGCTCGCGGACCACCCGGGCGCCCCGTGGCAGGTGCTGCGCTACGACCGCCAGCTCGAGATAAAAAGCGAGCAGGTCGACGACGCGCTGCGGCGGATTGGCAAGCTGGACGGCTTTGCGCTCGAGCCGATCGTCGCCGCGCAGCAGCAGTGGCGCTACCGCAACAAGCTCGAATACTCGTTCGGGACCGCCGACGACGGCACGCTCGAGTGCGGCTTCCACGCGCCGGGCTCGTGGGAGCGCATCCAGCCGATCGAGGACTGCCTGCTCGCCTCGGAGGCCGGCAACCAGGCACGGCGCGAGGTGCTCGCGTTCTGCCGCGCACAGGGCCTTGCGGCGTTCGACCGCCGCACGCACGAGGGCTTTTTGCGCAACCTCGTCGTGCGCGAAGGCCGCCGCAGCGGCCAGCTGCTCGTCCGCCTTGTGACCAGTCGCGGTGAGCTGGACGTAGACGCTCTGGCCGGCGCCGTCAACTGCCACGGCCTGCTGTGGACCCACACCGACGCCCGTGCCGAGACGACCGCCGGCGGGCGCACCGAATTGCTCGCCGGCGCGCCGGCGATCGAGGAGCGAATCGGCGAGCTCGAGCTGCGGATCTCGCCGGAGGCCTTCTTCCAGACCAACACGGAGATGGCCGAGGTTCTGTACGGGCTGATCGTCGACGCCGCGCAGCTTCGCGGCTGGGACCGGGTGTACGACCTCTACAGCGGGATCGGATCGATCGCGCTCACGCTGGCGCCGCGGGCCGGAACCGTTCACGGGCTGGAGCTGATCGAGGAGGCGGTCGCCGACGCGATCGAGAACGCCCGTCGCAACGAGATCACGAACGCGTCGTTCTACGCCGGCGACGTTCGCCTCGCGCTCGGCGAGCTGGTTAACCGCGCCGGTCGCCCGGACGTACTGGTGGTCGATCCGCCACGCGCCGGGCTCTCGCAGAAGATCGTCAGGCGCGTGATCGAGGCCGCGCCGAAGCGGATCGTCTATGTCTCCTGCAACCCGACGACGCTCGCGCCGAACGCGGCCCAGCTCGTCGAGGCCGGCTGGCGGCTGGAGCGCGTCACGCCGGTCGACATGTTCCCCCAGACACCGCACATCGAGTGTGTGGCGGTGCTCACCCGGTGATCGCCGCCACGATCGAGAACGGCGAGGTCGCGCCGCGCGAGCATCCGACGCCGCAGCCGGGGGCGGGCGAGGTGCTTGTCGAGGTCGCCGCCGCCGGGCTCAACGGCGCGGACCTGATGCAGCGCGCCGGGCGCTACCCCGCACCGCCGGGTTCGCCGCCTGACATTCCCGGCATCGAGCTGGCGGGCGTCGTGGCGGCGCTCGGGCCCGGCGCGACTCGTTTCGCGATCGGCGACCGCGTGATGGGGATCGTCGGCGGCGGCGGCCAGGCCGAGTTTGCGCTGGTGCACGAGCGCATCCTGATGGCGGTTCCGGCGGTGCTCGACTGGCCTGCCGCGGGCGGCGTGCCTGAGGCCTTCACCACCGCCCATGACGCGCTGTTCACCCAGGCGGCGCTGCAGGCCGGCGAGCGACTGCTTGTCCACGGCGGTGCCGGCGGTGTCGGAACCGCGGCGATCGGCCTCGCCGCGGCGGCCGGGGCGCGGGTGCACGCGACGGTCCGCGACGGCGCCCTGCGCGACCGCGTCGCCGCGCTCGGCGCCACCGTGATCGCGCCGGAGCGCTTCGCCGAGCACGGCCCGTTCGACGTGATCCTCGAGCTGGTGGGGGCGCCCAACCTCCCCGACAACCTGCAGGCCCTCGCACACGGTGGCCGGATCGTCGCGATCGGGATGGGCGCCGGCTCTCGCGTCGAGTGGGACATGCACGTGCTGATGTTCAAGCGCGCCACGATCTCCGGCTCGACGCTCCGCTCCCGCCCACTCGAGGAGAAGGCGCTGAGCGCCCGGCGGATGGAGCGCAGCGTGCTGCCGCTGCTTGCCTGCGGTGCCGTCACCGTGCCGGTCGCGGCGACCTTCCCGCTGGCGCAGGTGGCCGACGCCTACGCCCGCTTCGCCGCCGGCGGCAAGCTCGGCAAGATCGTGCTCCTGATGGGGTGACGGCGATATCCGAAACGATGCGCAGCGCAGGAGCTTCATCCTGCTCGACCGTCAAAGGAGGCGCAATGTCCGGGCCGTTCATCTTCATCGCAACCAACCGCCTCAAGCCGGGCGCGCTCGAAGCGGAGCGCCGGCGCGTGCCGCAGCTGTGCGAGTTCATCGAGAAAGCCGAGCCGCGGGTGCTCGCGTTCAACGAGTACGCAGACGACGACGGCACCGAGGTGGCGGTGGTCCAGGTCCACCCTGACGCCGAGTCGATGCAGTTCCACATGGGCGTGGTGCGCGAACAGGCCGAGCGGGCGTATGCCGAGACCCTCGAAGCCACGACCGCCATCCAGGTGTTCGGCATGCCCAACGACGCGGTGCTCGACATGTTGGCGGCGCGAGCCGGGACGGGACCCACTCTGACCGTCAAGCGCCACCACCTTGGCGGATTCACGCGGATATAGTCGATCGCCATGGAGGTCGTGAAGATCAACGCGATCGAGGTGGAGCCCGGGCGCGGCGCCGCGCTCGAAGAACGCTTTGCCAATCGTGCGTCGGAGGTCGAGCAGATGCCCGGGTTTCTCGGGTTCGAGTTGCTGCGCCCGACCGCCGGCGAGACCCGCTACTACGTCTACACGCGCTGGCGCAGCGAGGAGCACTACCAGGCATGGGTGCGCAGCCCGGCGTTCACGCGCGGCCACGCCCAGGCGGCAGCCGGGACCGGTGGGCCGGTCGCTGCTCATTCCCAGCTGCTCTCGTTCGAGGTCGTACAAACAGCGCAGCCAGGCTGAGCCCCGCTCGGCCGGCGCGCCATCAGCGTCCCGCGGTCAGCCGGCGAGGCCTTTCGCGCGTAGCTCGGCGAGCGCGCCGGCGGTCTTGGCGAGCCCCTCGAGATCCATGCCCGCCAGCACCGCGGGCGCCTTGGTGAACTGGATCTCGCGGTAGTCGACGACCTGCACCCCGTTTCCCCAGGGGTCGCGAAAGTCGAGCGAGCCGGACGCCGCCACGTCGATGCCCTCACGCCGCAAGGCCGCGCGCACAGCCTCCTTGTCGTCGACGACGAGTCCGAAGTGGCGCGCCTGATCCGGCGCTTGCGAGCGTCCCGCCGAGAGCGCGATGAACTGGTCGCCGATGTCGATGAACGCCATCTGCGCGCCCGCTCGGCCGCGCAACTCGATTTCGAAGAAGCGCCCGTACCAGGCGAGCGCGGCATCGACATCGCCCACCTCGAGCGCCACATGGTTGATGCCGATCAGACGTGCCACTCGGTCAGCCTAGCGGGGGGAGCGACACGCATCCGCGGGGCATTGCGCGCGCTGTGGCCCGAAACGCCGCCCCGGCGGCGCGCCGAGTGCCCGCCAGAGCGCCCCGGCGGTGCCGAGCGCCCGCCAGAGCGCCCGGCGCCGCGACGGCGCTAGTAAGGCGGCAGCTCGGCGTACCAGTCGCCGAGCACGCGAAAAGACGCCCAGAACGCGCGCTTGGCGCGCTCGTCGTCGAGTGCCTGATCGATGTTCGGCACGTGCAGGACGGCGATCTGGGGTGTCAGTTGCTGGATCTCGCCGATCCGCGGCGTGAGCGGGTGCGCGAGGGGGAGCATCAGCTCGTCCAGCGCGTAGAGGGCATCCTCGCCCATCGTGACGATCAGCTTTGGTGAGACGATCGCGATCTCCTCGGCGACGCGCGCGAGGCAGCTCGGGTCGGCGAGCGAGGTGTCCGAGACCGGGCACTTGACGAACAGCGTGCCGTACACGGCGAGCGGATCGATCTGCAGGCGTCGCAGTGACTTCATCAGCGCGCTGCCGGAGCGCCCGTAGAAAGCGACTCCCTCTTCGATCTCCGACGGCCGGGGCGCGTACTTGACCATCATGATGTCGGCCTGGGGATGACCTGAGCCCAGAACCGGCATCATCGAGCCGCGCGGGCAGCGCTCGCACGACTGGATGTCGCGTGTGAGGAGGTTCAGTTCGCGGATCGCGCGCTCGAGGTACTTCTCGCGTATCTCGTCGTCGGTCGCAGGCATCGGCCGGATCAACTTCCCCGGCCCGGGGGGTTGTCCTTGGGGGTGCATCAGGACTTGCGCATCGCGCGGCGCACGCGGCGGGCGCGGCGGGCGCGGCGGGCGGCTTGCGGTGTCGCCTTCGTTTCGAGGAATTTCAGCGCCTGGACGTAGAGCAGGCTCGACGGCTTGGTGTGGATCTCGGCATCGCGCAGCGACTCGAGGAACTCCTGCGGTCCGTCGAAGTCGGGCATCCGCACGCGGACCGAGCCCAGGCCGGCGGCGACGTGGGAATCCGATCCGGCCGCGGCGACCAGCCGGTATTTGGCGGCGAAGCGGGCCGCCTCCTCGTTGAAGGAGCCGATCGCGACGCGCGGGTTGAAGATCTCGATCGCGTCGATCTCCTCGAGGATCGTCAGCAGGTGCTCGTAGCCGGGCACCGTGTGCATGCGGTCGAAGGGATGGGGCACGTAGACCAATCCGCCCTGGCGGTGAATCTCGGCCACGGTCTGCTCGAGAGTCAGGCCGCGCGGGATCCGCTCGCTCAAGAACAGCCCGATCACCTCGCCCTGCGCCGCGGTCTTGACCTCCTCGCCGACGATCACCTTGATCCCCTCGGCCTTGCCGAGCGCCTCGATGGCGCCCGAGATCTCGTTGTGGTCCGTGATCGCGATCGCTCCCAGGCCCTCCGCCTTGGCGGTCGCGAGCAGCACCTCGACCGGTGTCGCACAGTCGGAGGAGTGGTCGGTGTGCATGTGCAGGTCGACGTCGATCATCGCCCGCCCGGCGCGGGACGCTCGCCGGGCGCGCGGCTCGCGCCGGCGCTCCGCGACGCTCTCATAGACCTCTTCGAGCTCATCGACGACACGCGCCACGCTCAGCGAGGCGCGGAAGTCGTCGGCGGCGGCGACGAGGCGCTCACCGAGCGCGCGGTCGCCGGCGAGCCGGGCGAGCTGCGCAGCGAGCGTGTCGACGTCGCCGGGCAGGAACAGCAGACCGCGCTCGCCGCCGGCGAGCACCTCCTCATAGACATCCACACGTGAGGCGAGCGGCACGACGCGCGCGCCGATGGCCTCAAGCGCCAGTCCGGGCGCCGTCAGCGCGCCGGCCGATGCGAGCACGACGACGTCGGCGTCGGCAAGCACGGCCGCGCGGTCGGACTCGCCGCCGTCGAGGAAGCGGACGCGCTCGCGCAGATCGGCGCGCAGCGCGACCTGGCTCGAGGAGCCGGCGCTGCCGAGCACCGTCGCCTCCCAGTCGGCGACGCCGCCCAGGCGCCGAAGCGCCCGCATGAAGGTGCGAAGGGCCGCGCGCTCCTCCGCCGCGACGAACGCGATCCGCAGCCGCTGCGAGCGCTCGCGCGGCGCGGCGCTCTGCGCCACCATCGGGGTGATCACGCGGTAGGAGGCGGGGAAATGGGACTCCATCAGCGACGCTGTCGCGGCGTAGCTGGCGACGCGCGCGTCGAGGCGGCCGAAGAACAGCTCGACGAAGCGGCGGGCGACCTGGGTCGAGAGCAGCCGCTCGCTGGGCGCGTGGAAGCTGCCGACGTTCAGCGCGCGCGAGTGGCGCAGCGCGGCGCTGGCGGCGCTGGGCGCGAACGGCTCGTGCACGTGGACGAAGTCGAGCGGAAGCACGGCGAGCAGCTCCTCCAGCGTGCGGGCGACATCGACGGGCAGGCCGGCGCCGCGCCCCGTCGGCGACAGCACCTCGCCGGCGAGGAACAGGCCGGCTGTGCCGCCGTCCCCGAGCAGGCGCGACGGATCCTCGCGTGCGTCGCGCAGCTCGCGCCGCGAAGCCGCAGCGCTTCGGGCTGACTGTGACGGCGCGATGACCAGCATGCGGTGGCCGCGGGCCGCCAGCTCGGCGGCGACCCGCTCGACGTAGACGCCAAGCTCCGTGCGAGCCTCCCACGGGTGCGGCGAGACCTGTGCGATCGCGAACCCCACAGCCGCCAGCATACGCAGCGAAGCCGCCGCGCCAAGGTCCGCGCGGCGGCGCGCCGCCTTACGTCTTGCTCTTGGAGCGAGCCTTTGCGGCGAGCGGCTTCGCCGCCGCTCGCGAGTAGCGTTCGATGAAGCGCTCGGTGTCGGCGCGGGCGATCTCGTCGGGGCGCTGCTTGTAGGGCGACTTCATCAGGTAGGAGCTCGGGCCGTCGAGCTGGCCGGCGACGCCGTTGTTGAGCGCCAGCTTGCAGCAGCGGACCGCGTCGATCACGATGCCGGCCGAGTTGGGCGAGTCCCAGACCTCGAGCTTCAGCTCGAGGTTCAGCGGCACGTCGCCAAACGCCTGGCCCTCGAGGCGAATGTGCGCCCACTTGCGGTCGGTCAGCCACGGCACGTAATCCGAGGGACCGACGTGGACGTCGTCGGCAGCCATCTCGTGGCCGACGATCGAGGTCACGGCGTTGGTCTTGGAGATCTTCTTTGACTCCAGGCGCTCGCGCTCGAGCATGTTGAAGAAGTCCATGTTGCCGCCGACGTTCAGCTGCGAGGTGCGCTCCAGCTCGACGCCGCGGTCGTAGAACAGGCGCGCGAGCGTGCGGTGCACGATTGTCGCGCCAACCTGCGACTTGATGTCGTCGCCGACGATCGGCAGGCCGGCCTTCTTGAAGCGCTTGTTCCAGTAGTCCTCGCGCGCGATGAAGACCGGGATGCAGTTGACGAAGCCGCAGCCCGCCTCGAGGATCTGCTCGACATACCACTTGGTCGCCTGCTCGGAGCCGACCGGGAGATAGGAGACGACCACATCGGTGTGGGTGTCGCGCAGGATGCCGATGATGTCGGCCGTCTCGCCCGGCGCCTTGGTGATCTTCTGCGAGAGGTACTTGCCGAGACCGTCGTGGGTCATGCCGCGGTGAACCTCGATACCGAGCGCCGGCGGCACGTCGGCGAACTTGATCGTGTTGTTCTGGCCCGACCAGATCGCCTCGCCGAGATCCTTGCCGACCTTCTCCGCATCGATGTCGAAGGCGGCGGTGAACTCGATGTCGCGGACGTGGTAGCCGCCGAGATCGACGTGCATCAGGCCCGGAACCGATTGCGCCGGGTCGGCGTCGCGGTAGTAGTGGATGCCCTGGACGAAGGCCGAGGCGCAGTTGCCGACGCCGATGATGGCGACGCGCACCTTGTCCTGCTGGCGGCCGCCGGCGCCGTTGGTGTGGGCCGCATGGCCGTTGGTGGTGCTGACGCTCACTTGTTCATCCCTTCTCGAAGTCTCAAACAGAGGTTACTCGCCGGGGCCCGCACGGTTACTCCCGCCACGGCGCATGCAGAAGCTCGGCGGCGCGCCACCGCGGCGCTCACGCGGACATTCGGCTCAGCTCGCCGTGGACGTGGATGACACGTTGGAACACGGTGAACGTGCTCAGGATCGCGAGCACGTAGACAGCCACGACGAGCAGGTCGAAGTGGCCGAGCGACGCACCGCGGGCGAAGACCAGGCCGATCGAGAGGATCACCACGCGGACCGCGCGGGTCGCGATGCCGACCTTGCACTCGACGCCGAGCGCCTCGGCGCGGGCGCGCGTGTAGGAAACCATCAGCGACGCCAGCACGGCCACGACGACGGCGGCGACGGCGAGCTCGTTGTGCTGGCGCGCGAAGCTGACCGCGACCGCGGTCAGCACGATCCCCTCCTCGCAGCGGTCGAGCGTCGAGTCGAGGAACGCTCCGAAGGCGGTGCCCTTGCCCGACATCCGCGAGTAGCGCCCGTCGAGGGTGTCCATGATCGAGCCGACGATGAAGGCAATCCCGCCGAGGAAGAACAGCTGGCGCCAGACGAGCACCGCGGCGAGCAGGTTCAGCGCAAGTCCGGTGAGCGAGATCGCGTTCGGCGTCAGTCGCGAGTCGATCAGGCGGTTGCGCATCATCGCCCGTCCCTGCAACGACGCCAGTGGCGCGATCACGCGGCGTTCCCGCCGCGGCGGGCGCTCCGTCGCGGGCGGCGTGCTCACGTCACTGCGACGGGCGCGTGCTGGGAGGTCGCGGCGGGCGCGTGCGCCGGGGTGCGGAACGTCCAGGCGTGCGGTCGCAACGCGGCCAGCGCCCGGGCGGCGACGAACGAGATGCCAGCGACCGCCAGCCCGAGCACCGCGTCGAGCAGGAAGTGGTTGCCCGTGATCACCGTCAGGAAGGTGATGAAGAACGGCCACAGCACCCAGAGGACCTTGGCGACGCGGCTGCGGACCAGGCGCGCCAGCGTCCAGCCGAGCATCACCGCGTAGGCCACGTGCATCGACGGCACGGCCGCGTAGGGGTTGAAGAAGATCTTCGCGATCGTGTTGTTGCCGGAAACGCCGGTGACCTGGCTGATCGTGTCGATAAAGCCCCACTCGGGCATGAAGCGGGGCGGCGCGGTCGGGAACAGGCCGTAACCGAGCAGGCAGATCGCCATGCCGACGAAGAGCATGTTACGAGCGAAGTAGTAGCTGCGGTTGTGCGCCACATAGAGATACAGCAGCAGTGCGACCAGGATCGTCGTCTGCGCGTTGATGTAGACATAGGCCGCGACGACCACGAGCAGATGACTGCTCGTCGCCCAGGCCTGGATCTGAGGCTCGACGAAGACGTGCAGCGAGCGCTCGAGCGAGACCAGTTCCCGGGCGTGGGCGAAGGCGACGACGGTGTTGCCGCCCACGATCCCCTCGACGAGGCGGTAGAGCAGGTACGCGAAGCCGAACAGGGCAAACTGACGCAGCAGATCAAGGCGTCCGTTCGGCAAAACGCGTCCCCGCATTAGAGCGAGGCGAGCCGTCATCCAGCCTGATCGTATCGGGCCGCTCAGCTTCGCGCCAGAAAACTTGCGACCGTATGGATCACGTCCGGCCGGTCGAGCCATGGCCAGTGCCCAGCGTCCTCGAGCAGCGCCAGTTCGCACTCGCCGCCGAGCGCCACGGCGTACTGCGCGGCGGCCCGCGAGGGGATGTAGGGATCGCGCTCCCCCCACACGATCAGCGCCGGCCCCTCGAGCTCGTCCAGCTTCGCGCCGGCATCCGCGAGGGTCCCCGGCTTCACGCTGCGGTACAACCGCAGGACCGCCCGCTGGGTGCCGTAGTCGAGCGCCGTGTAAATGGCGCGCAGCTCGCGCTCGGGGAGCGGTGTGGCGTTTGCGTAGCGCAGCGCTCGGCGCAGCAGGCGCGGCGTCAGGCTGCCCATCGCCAGCTCGCCGAGCACCGGTGTACGCCAGATGCGTGCCACGCGGTGCCACTCGTATCCGTCAAAGAGCGGCAGCGCGTCGATCAGCACGATCCGGCCCACGCGTTCTGGCGCGCGCTGGGCAAAGGCCAGCGCCGCGGCGCCCCAGTCGTGCATCACGAGGTTGACGCGGTCGAGCCCGCGCCAGTCGAGGAAGCGTTCGAGGAAGCCGTCGTAGCCGGCGATCGAGAATGGGAAGGTCGCGGCCTTGATGGCGTCGCCGAAACCGGGCAGGTCGACCGCCAAGCCGCCGGTGCGCTCGAGGAACGGCTGCCACATCAGCGATGTGTTCGGCACGCCATGGACGTACAGGGTCGGCTCGTCCTCGCCGGGCGCGGAGCGCCAGCTGACAGGCTCGCCGTCGATCTCGCCGGTGTGGTGGGTGACCTCCGCCATCCCGACGCGCGAGGATAGCGGCGTGAGAGATCCCGCCTACGTCCGCCCGTCCCGTGCCCGCGTCGTACGCCTGCGCGAGCGCCTGCGAGAGATCTACGGCCCGCCGAGCGCGCCGGCGCACCAACGGCCGCTCGACGAGCTGATCCTGACCGTGCTTTCGCAGAGCACCAACGACCGCAATCGCGACGTCGCCTTCATCGCGCTGCGCCGCCGCTTCGGCGACCCCCGAGCGGGGACGATCGACTGGCGGGCGGTGCGCGATGCGCCGCTCGCCGACGTTGAGGAGGCGATTCGCCCGGGCGGCATCTCGAAGGTCAAATCGGCGCGGATCCAGGCGATCCTGCAGACGATCGGCGAGCCGCTCAGCCTCGATTGGATGCGCGACGCGCCGGTCGCCGACGGCCGCGCGGCGCTCTGTGCGCTCCCGGGCGTGGGCCGAAAGACCGCGGCCTGCGTGCTGCTTTTCAGCTTCGGCCTCCACGAGGTCCCGGTTGACACGCACGTCGCGCGGGTCGGCACGCGGCTCGGGCTCCTGCGTCCCGGCGCCCCGTTCGAGGAGCTCCACGACACGATGCTCGCACTGGCCCGTCCCGGCGAGGAGCTCGAGCTGCACATGAACCTGCTGCGTCACGGCCGCCGGACGTGTTTCGCGCGCGTGCCGGCCTGTGGTGTCTGTGCGCTGGCGCGCAGTTGTCCGCGCGTCGGGGTGCAGTGATCACCGCCGGAGCACGCCGCGTGGAGTGCCAGACGATCGCCGCGACGCCCGCAGGCCACGCGTCAGCGCGTTCAGTCGATCGCCGGCGAGGGCGCCGCTGCAACGCCGGCGTCGCCGACGAGCCGACATTCCGCTGAGCGCAGGCGCGTCCGCGTCCTCTTCGCCGCGCGCGACCGCCTGCTTGCCCGTGTTTGTCAACAGCGACGTAGGAGCCGACCGGCCGGGGCACCCCGGGGGGCAGAGTGCCCCGGCCGCATGTCATGCCGGCTGACCTGATGAGAGCTTCGGGACACGCGCCCGATTGGATCACTCCCTCCCGCGGGCGCAACCGGGGTTGGCGAACACGTCCTCGCGTCCCGGCCCCAGACCGACAGACCCGCCCGGCTCGCGCGCCGGCATTGCTTGGCGCGCAGCGCCACTCCTGGCCGATCGGGCGGCCCTTGAGGCCGGCCTTCAGAGCCGGCCGCGGGCCATGATCACGTCGACTGCATCCAGCAGCCCGTCGAGTCGCTCGACGTAGTTGGCGGCGATGCTCGGCGGCAGCTGTCGGGCGGTGGCGCCGCCCGTGATCAGCCGCGCCGTGGGGAGAGCCGTGTGGATCAGGTTTGCGGTGGCAGTCAGGGAAGCGGGGCGCGGCATGCTCGACGACAGCGCGACCACGGCGGGCTGGTGTCGGCGAAGCGCAGCCCGCAAGGCCGCCTCGGGCACCCCGCTGCCGAGCAGGAGCGTGTCGTAGCCGGCGCCGTAGAGCACGGCGGAGGCCATGAGCAGGCCGAGCTCGTGGCGCTCCGGCTCCGGGGTGAGCAGCAGCACCGTCTCGCGCGAATTCACCGGCGCGGTTTGCAGTGTGGCGGAGATCTCGGCGAGCAGCCGGTGGCAGATCGTGGTCGCGAGGTGCTCATCGGCAACCGTGATCTCCTGCGTTTGCCACAGCGCGCCGATGCTGTGCATTGCGGGCGCGAGGACATCGTCGAGCATTGTGACGGCAGGCATCTGCGTGATCGCCTCTCGCACCACGCGGCGCGCGCGATCGAGGTCCCCGTAACGCAACGCCGCCGCGAGCGCCGTCCGCAAGCGCTCCGACACGTCCGCCTCGTCGATGCTGCGACGGAGCCGCCGAAGCCCAAGGCGCATGCGCCCCTTGACGGTTCCGGGCGGCAGCTGGAGCTTCGCCGCTATCTCGGCGTGGCTGAGCTGACCATAGAAGGCGAGCGTGACCACCTCCCGCTGAGCGTCTGGCAGCAGCTGCAGGAGAGCCCGCAGGTGGGTCGCGCCATCGCGATCGACGACCTGGTCCGCGAGTGCACCCGCCACCGATTGCAGGACGCTTTCCTCTTCGTCTGCACGCTTGCCGGCGTGCGTCGTGTTCGCGCGAGCGACATCGATCGCCCGGTAGCGCACCAGAGACAACAGCCAGGCAGCCACCGTGCCAAGCTCGGCCCGGTAGCTGCCGCCTGTGCGCCAGATTGCGATGAACGCCTCCTGGACAGCTTCTTCGGCACGCCCATCGTCGCGGCAGACGGACCACGCAACTCTGTGGGCGCGGGAGTAGAACCGCTGGTAGAGGTGTTCAAACGCCGCGCGGCTGCCCGACACGGTCTCCGCCAGCAGGCGCTCGTCGTCGAGAACGACCGGTGCGGCGACGATGCTGCGTCCTGGACTCAAGAGCCCGACGCGCCCAAGCTGGCGCCTTTGGGTGACAGCGGTGCGTGCGCCTGAAGCATCGCGACCTCCGGGTGGCTTTACCTGAAACCGCTACCTCGGAAGTCACGCCACGTTGCCCGCCCGATTCGGAGCCGACCCCACGGCAAATGCCCTGTGCCGGCCAGCTTATTACCTGCGCCGGGTTGATGTGCCATGCGGCCCCGGGCATCGAGGCGGCTATCGAGCCCCGCACGACGCGGCTGCGTGCAACAGAACGCTAGCGCAATGCTAGCATTATGCGACATGAGGACTCTCTACCTGCGTAACGTGCCCGACGACGTGGTCGATCGTCTCGAGCGGCTCGCGGCGCGCGACGCCATGTCGGTGAGCGCCCTCGCGGTGCGCGAGCTCGCAGCGGTCTCGCGCCGGGCCGACAACCCCGCGCTGCTCGCCTCCCTGCCGGACCTCGGCATCGACGCGACACTCATCGTGTCGGAGGTGCAAGCGGGCCGGGCGTCGCCGTGATCGTGGTTGATGCTTCGGCGGCGGTGTCGGCGCTGCTCAACGCCGGCCCGGCGCGGCGGGCGCTCGCCCGGGAACCGCTCCACGCCCCGCACCTGATCGACTCCGAGGTCGCCAATGCGTTGCGCCGGCAACTCGCAGCCGGCCGGATCGATGCCGGCCAGGGCTGGGCCGCGCTGAACGTGCTGCGCCGACTCGCCGTGACGAGGCACCCCGCCTTCTCGCTCGCGGACCGCGTGTGGGAGCTGCGCGAGCAGCTTTCCGCCTACGACGCCGCCTACGTGGCGCTGGCCGAGGCGCTTGACGCGAGCCTGCTAACGGCGGACGCACGTCTGTCGCGAGCGCCCGGTCTGCGCTGCCCGGTGACGGTCGTTCCCGGCTGAGTCCGCGTTCGCGGGCACGCGCGCCAGCCGCCTCGCTCAGCCGAGCGGCAGCACGACGAACGCGACCACCGCGTAGTGGATCGCCGCGGCCGCCAGCACGAGCGCGTGGAAGACCTCGTGGTAGCCGAACACGCCGGGCTTCGGGTTGGGCCGCTCGCGGGCGTAGATCACGGCGCCGGCCGTGTAGAGGCCGCCGCTGAGCACCAGGGCGCCGATCGCCCACCAGCCGATGCTCGCCGGCAGCTGCGTCAGCGTGGCGACCGCGACCCACTTTGGATGATCGGCCCACACGAGCTGGAGCATCGTGCCGCCGAACGCGCCGGCCCAGACGACCGCCAGGACGATCGTTGCCAGCGCGCCGTGCATTGCCAGCAGCGCAAACGGCGTGTAGCTCGCAGCGATCAGCACGTAGATCATCGAGCGGTCCAGCCGGCGCACCCAGCGGCGCGCCGCCGGCCGCCAGTTGACACGGTGGTACAGGGTGCTCGTGCCGAGCAGCGCCGAGACCGCGCCCGCGTAGATCGCCGCTGCGACGACCGCGCGGCCGGCCGGCGCCAACGCGATCAGGGCGCCACCGGCGCCGAGCGAGACGACGAAGCCCCACTGGTGCGAGACGCCGCGCAGCCGCGGCTTGGCGGTGATCGGCGCGCTGCTCATCGCGATGGCCCGTCGCTCAAACGGCCCGCGGCTGCCGGCGTCCGGCGCGGTTCAGGCGTTCGCGCCACGCACGCTCGCGGCGCGCGGGGTGGGCGCGAACTTCGCGCGCTGCTGTTCGGCGTCGATCAGCACGACGTCCCAGGCCAGCCCGAGCTTCGACATCGCGAGGATGAGCCAGCCCGAGGGGTCGAACTCATACCAGCGCAGGCCGTGGAAGGCCGAGCGCGGGAAGGCGTGGTGATTGTGGTGCCAGGCCTCGCCGAGGCTCGGCAGCGCGAGCCAGAAGACGTTGGTCGAATGATCGCCCGTGTCGAAGCGCGTCGCGCCGAAGAAATGGCAGATCGAGTTGATCGACCAGGTGACGTGGTGGACGAGGAAGATCCGTACGAGTCCCGCCCAGAGCAGCGCCTCGAGGCCCGCGCTGAGCGTTCCGCCCCAGGCGAAGCCCGCCACGAACGGGATCGCGAGAGTTCCGAGCACGAACAGCGGGAAGGCGCGGTTGAGCCGGCGCATCACCGGGTCGCCGGCGAGGTCGGGGCAGTAGCGGCGCTTCTCGGCCTGGCCGTTGGTCTCGAACAGCCAGCCGATGTGGGCGTGCCAGAGGCCGCGCACGACGCCGCCGAAGCCGGCGGCCTGGCCGACATGGGGCGAGTGCGGATCGCCCTCCTCGTCGGAGAAGGTGTGGTGCTTGCGGTGGTCGGCGACCCAGTCGAGCACGGGGCCCTCGACCGCGTAGGAGCCCATGATCGCGAACGCGTAGCGAATCGGTCGGTAGGTCTCGAACGCGCGGTGGGTCAGCAGGCGGTGGAAGCCGACGGTCACGCCGAACGCGCTGATCAGATACATGACGGCGAAGATCACGAGGTCGCGCGGGTGCAGGAACGACCCCCAGGCGAAGATCGCGCCGATCACCGCGGCGAGGAACGGGATCAGGACGGCCCCGACGTTGGCTGCTCGTTCGG
>Ga0182016_10003106_pt1 | contig 19133 bp, 12 predicted proteins | sample 712S2MmetaG_FD_120491 | JGI IMG/M metagenome (GOLD analysis project Ga0182016, IMG submission 120491) | Permafrost microbial communities from Stordalen Mire, Sweden - 712S2M metaG | ecosystem: Environmental > Terrestrial > Soil > Wetlands > Permafrost | place: Sweden: Stordalen | collected...
CCTCGAAGTCCTGCCGGTTAACCAGCGCCTTGCGTGGCCCGGTCCCGCCGCCTTCACGCTGCCGCTTTCGCTCGTCTGCCCGCTGCAGGGATCGATCCTCTTCGAGAGCGGGAAGGGGAGCGGCGAGGAAGCATTTGGTGTCATCAATAATATTATATTCCGCCTGCTTTCCGCCGCGCCGCCCGGCCGCTTGAACTTCACCATCTTTGATCCGGTTGGCCTGGGCCAGAATTTTTCCGCGCTCATGCACCTGGCCGATTACGAGGATGCGAATATTGACAGCCGCATCTGGACGCAACCTGCCCAGTTTGAGGAGAAACTGGCCGAACTCAACGAGCACATGGAGAAAATCATCCAGATGTATTTGCGCAATGAGTACGCCACGATTGCCGAATACAACGCCGCGGCCGGCAGCGTCGCCGAGAAATATTATTTCCTGGTCGTCGCCTCCTTCCCGGTGAACTTTAGTGAAAACGCCGCGCGCCGTTTGCGCAATATCGCGGCCAGCGGCGCGCGCTGCGGGGTGCACTTGTTGATCCATTGGGATCAGCGCAATGTTCCCCCCACGGACTTTGTTCCGGACGAACTCCGCCAGAACACCGTCGGGCTCATTCACGATGGCCGCGGGTTTGAATTGTCCCGCTGGCGCGTGCCCGGCACCCGCCTCGTTCTCGATCCCCCGCCGCCCGCGGATTTTGCCACCGGCTTCCTCAATCGCGTCGGCCAGGTCAGCAAGCACGCCAACCGCGTCGAGGTTCCGTTCCAGCAAATCGCCCCGCCGGAATCCGGCATCTGGCTCGAAAAAACGGCGGAAGTCTTGCGCGTTCCCATTGGCCGTGCGGGCGCCACCAAGCTCCAATATCTGGAGATCGGTTCCGGCACCCGTCAGCACGTCTTGATCGCCGGCAAAACCGGTTCCGGCAAATCCACTCTCTTCCACGTCCTCATTACCAATCTCGCCCTGCGTTGCAGTCCCGAGCAGGTCGAGTTTTATCTGGTCGATTTCAAAAAAGGCGTCGAATTCAAATGCTACGCCTCGCGCCATCTCCCGCATGCGCGCGTCGTCGCGATTGAGAGCGATCGCGGTTTTGGCTTGAGCGTGCTGCAGCGCGTGGACGACGAATTGCGCCGGCGCGGCGATCTCTTCCGGCAATTGGGCGCCCAGGATCTGGCCGGATACCAGCGCGCCGGCGGCGGCCCGGTGCCTCGCACCTTGCTCATCATCGACGAGTTCCAGGAATTTTTCACCGAGGAGGATCATGTCTCGCAGGGCGCGGCTGTCCTGCTCGACCGCATCGTGCGCCAGGGCCGTGCCTTTGGCATCCACGTCCTGCTCGGTTCCCAAACGCTGGGCGGTGCTTATACCCTGGCTCGTGCCACCATGGGACAAATGGTGATTCGCATTGCCCTCCAGTGCAACGAAGCCGATGCGCTCCTCATCATGGATCAGGACAATCCCGCGCCGCGCCTCCTTTCCCGTCCCGGCGAAGGCATTTATAACGACGCCGCCGGCGCCATTGAAGGCAACAGCCCGTTTCAGGCCGTCTGGCTTTCCGACCGCGATCGCGATGCTTACCTCGCCCAGGTCCGCGCGCGCGCCGACGCACTCTCGGCCGCCCAATATCCCGGACCAATCGTATTCGAGGGAAATGCCCCGTCCAACCCCGCCGAAAATATTGATCTACTGGCGGCGCTCAAGCAGCCTCACCCCGCAACGCCCGACCCGGTCGCCGTCTGGCTTGGCGCACCCAACGCGATCAAAGGACCGACCGCCGCGTTGTTCCGCCGTCAGAGCGGCGCCAACCTACTGGTAGTCGGCCAGAGCGATGAACGCACCCTGGACCTGGTCGGCGTCGCCTTGATTTCCCTGGCCGCGCAATATCTCAAGGCGGGTGCGCGCTTTGTTGTCCTCGATAATTCCCCCGTCGGCTCCCCGCCGCGCGAATGGTTGCAATCCGTCCTGCGCGCCGTACCGCAAACTTCCACGGTGGTTGCCAACGCCAATCTCGCAGCGATTATGTCCGGCCTCGCCGAGGAGCTTAAGCAGCGCGCTGACAATCCGGCGGTTGGCCCGGAAATATTCTTGTTCATTCACCAGCTTCAGAATTTCAAGAGGTTGCGGCAGGAGGATGAATTCAGCTTCGCCGGCAGCGATGCCGGAGTCGCCGCCTCCCCGGCCGCCATCCTGCTGAAACTGATCACCGAAGGTCCCCCGGTGGGCATCCACGTCGCCATCACCTGCGACACCTATAATAATGTAAGCCGTTTCCTTGGCCGGAAGATCCTGTCGGAATTTGAGATGCGCGTGGTTTTCCAGATGAGCGCCACCGACTCCGCTAGTTTGATCGATGCCCCCAACGCCTCCAACCTCGGCCTGCATCGCGCACTCTATTATAATGACCGTGAGGGTTTGCTCGAAACGTTCCGTCCCTACGCCCGTCCCGAAGCCAGCTGGCTTGCCACCGCCGCCACCGCCTTGTCCGCCCGCGATTAAAGCATAAATTGCTGCAGCCGCGCGGTTGCCAAGCCTTTTCACCTCGGTGGGGCGAGACTCCGTCGAGCCCTTACTTTCCTCCCGCCCGCAAAATGTTTGTGGTCTGGATTGACTTTTGCCGGTGCAAGTGAAACCTTTTCGCAGCGAGCCTCCCTTGAACTTCCTCACGGGCAGGCGGCTTATCAGTCCCGTGGCCGAAAAAGACGATTATTTATTGGATTTGTTGGTCGACCTTGGTTTCACCAACGCCGAAATGGTTGAGGCGGCGCGCGAGGAGGCCAAGGCCTCCGGCGTCGGCGTTGTCGATCTTCTCGTTGCCAACAAAGTTGTCCGCCCCGCTGACGTTACCCAGGCCAAGGCCGCCCAGTTCGGCGCCGAAGTCGTCAATCTTCACAATCTCAAAATCGACGACGAAGTCATCTCCATGGTGCCCCGCGACATTGCGCGCAAATATCGCGTGATCCCCGTTTTCAAGACCGAGGACAAGGTGGCCGTCGCGATTGCCGATCCGTCCGACCTCAACACCATCGACACGCTGACCCATCTTCTTCACTCTGAAATTGAAGTGCGGGTCGCCTCCGAACCGGACATCGAAGCGGCGCTCAGCAAGTATTACGGGTCGGAGAAAAAGGCCCTGGCCGATGGCGCCTTCAAGGACGTCATTCAAGAGCTCACCCAGGACAATGTCCAGGTCACCACCGATACCGACGGCGCAGAGCTCGACGCCGACGCGCCCCTGATCCGCCTGGTCAACCAGTTGATCGTTGATGCCTTCAAGATTCGCGCGTCCGACATTCACCTGGAGCCGCTCAGCAAACGCTTCCGTTTGCGCTACCGGATTGACGGCATGCTGCAGGAGATGAAGTCGCCGCCCAAACAGTTGCAGGCTTCCATCATCGCCCGCCTCAAGATCCAGGCCGGTATGACGATCTCCGAACATCGCGTGCCTCAGGACGGACGCATCCAGGCCAAGGTCGGCAACAAGATGATTGATTTGCGCGTTTCATGTCTCCCCACCAACCACGGGGAAAGCATCGTCATGCGTATTCTCGACAAGGAAGGCCTGAAGCTCGGTTTGCCCGAACTCGGCTTCCTGGCCGACGACCAGGCCACCTTCGAACGAATCATCGCTCTGCCCGACGGCATCCTGCTGGTCACCGGTCCCACCGGTTCCGGCAAGACGACCACACTTTATTCCTGTCTGAATTTCATCAACCGTCCCGATCGCAAAATCATCACCGTCGAGGACCCGGTCGAATATATATTGGCGGGTATCAATCAGGTGCAGGTCAACGATCTCGTCGGCTTCACGTTTGCGACCGCCCTGCGCGCCATTCTGCGTCAGGCGCCCAACATCGTGATGATCGGGGAAATCCGCGACCTGGAAACTGCCTCCATCGCCATCAACGCATCGCTGACTGGTCACTTGGTGTTCTCCACGCTGCACACCAACGACGCCCCCGGCGCGGTCACCCGTCTGGTGGACATCGGCGTCAAACCGTTTTTGATCGCTTCCTCCACCCGCTGCCTCATGGCCCAGCGCCTCGTTCGCAAAATTTGTAAAAAGTGCGCCGCCCCGTACACGCCGTCCGACGGCGAACTGCGTGCGCTCGGCCTCACGCCGGATGAACTGAAAAATGCCAACGTTCAGAAAGGACGAGGCTGCACGAATTGCAACAACTCCGGCAACCGCGGCCGCTTCGGGATTTTTGAAATCTTTGTGGTCGATGACGAGGGCCGTAAACTGATTTACGATCGGGTGCCGACCAGTGTCCTGCGCCAGCGCGCCCGCGAGATGGGCATGCGCACCCTCCGCGAGGACGGCATTCGCAAGGTCCTGGCGGGCCTGACCACCCCGGAAGAAGTCATCCGCGCCACGGTCGGTGACGAAGCCTGATCCTGATGCCACGAGCCATGTTCCAAGCAGCAATCAAATCAAATCCGGCGTGCGCGACAAATTCCTTCCCCGTTCATTTTCCATTCTGTAATTGATATTTTATGTCCTACTCGATGTCTGATCTTCTGCAGTTGGTGGTCTCCGAAGGAGCCTCCGACTTGCACATCCGTGTCGGCACCGCCCCCACGATTCGTGTTCATGGCATTCTCCACCGCGTGGAAGGTCCCGCCCTCGCACCCGAGGGCGCCGAGGAGTTGATGCGCAGCATCACCTCTGAGGAACATATCCAGCAGGTGCGCGAGCGGGGTGGAGCCGATTTCGCGTTTGCCTTCGGCGACGCCGCCCGGTTTCGTGTCAGTGTGTTCAAGGAAAAGGGTAATTTCGGCATGGTGCTCCGCCAGATTCCCAGCAAGATGCTGACCTTCGAGCAGATCGGCCTGCCTGAATCGGTCAAGGAATTGTTGTTCAAGCCTCGCGGCCTGGTGCTGGTCACCGGGCCGACCGGCTCCGGCAAATCCACGACGCTGGCCTCGCTCCTGAATATTGTCAATGAGACCCGCGACGAGGTTCACCTCATCACGATTGAGGACCCGATTGAGTATTACCACAAACATAAGAAGGCGCTGATCACCCAGCGCGAGGTGCACGTGGATGTCCCCAATTTCGCCGAGGCCCTGCGGCGCGCCTTGCGCCAGGACCCCGACATGATTCTCGTCGGCGAAATGCGCGACCTTGAAACCATCGAGGCCGCCATCACCGCCGCCGAAACGGGCCACTTGGTCTTCGGCACCCTCCACACCACCGGCGCCGCCAAGACCATCGACCGTCTGACCAACGCCTTTCCCACCAACCAGCAGGAAATGGTGCGCATCCAGCTTTCCACCGTTTTGCAGGCCGTCATCTCCCAGTTGCTCATCCCGCGCATCGACAAGCCCGGTCGCGTTGCCGCCTTCGAAATCATGGTCAACACCCCGTCCATCGCCGCCCTGATTCGCGACAATAAAACGTTCCGCATCCAGTCCGACATTCAAACCGGCTCCAAGTACGGCATGGTGACGCTCGATTCCTGGTTGATTGATAAATATGTCAAGGGCATGATCTCCCGCGAGGAAGTGATCAACAAATCCCAGGACCCGACCACCATCATGTCCAAACTGCAGGAGCTCGATCTCGCCACCGCGGTCGAGCAGGGCAAAAAGAAATAACGATCCATGTCCGAAGAAATCTCCAGTCCATTGCTGGCCCTGGTCCGCGAGCAGGGCATGCTCGACGATCTCCAGTACGAGGATGTCGTTGCCGAGGTAAAGCGCAACGGCACACCCATCACCCAGGTCCTGCAGGACTTCGGCATCCTGAAGCTCGCCGATATTCTCCAAATCCAGGCCCATGCCCTCGGCACCGAGGTGGTTTCCCTTCGCGACCAGGAAATCCCGGCGGAAACGCTGGGCCTGATCCCCGTCAAAGTCGCCCAGATGTACCAATGCATCCCGGTGGGGGTTAAAGACGGCTCCGTCCAGATCGCCCTCGCGGAACCCCTTGATCCCGGCAAAGCCGACGAAATCCACTTCGCCATCAAGCGCGATGTCCAGATCGTCATCGCCGATCCGGCCGAGATTATCAAGGCGATCGAGCGGTTTTATGGCCAGACCGAAAACGAGAGTTTCACCGAGATTCTCAAGGAGATCGGCGCTGATAAAAAAATCGCCCGCGAAGTCGACGAGGCCGAGGACGATGCCCGCGCCGCCGAGGCACTCGCCAGCGAAGTTCCGATCGTCAAGTTCGTCAACCTCGTTCTCCAGCAGGCGGTCATCGACCGTGCGTCCGACATCCATTTTGAACCCTTCGAAACTGAATTTCGCATCCGTTACCGCGTGGACGGCGCACTCTATGAAATGGCGCCGCCGCCCAAATATCTGGCCTTGCCCGTGATCTCCCGTATCAAGGTCATGTCGGGTTTGAATATTTCCGAAAAACGTTTGCCCCAGGACGGACGCATCAGCCATATGATCGGCAGCCGGCAGGTCGACTTGCGCGTCAGCACGCTGCCCACCGCCTTCGGCGAATCGGTCGTGCTCCGCGTGCTCGATCGCAACTCCGTCAATTTGGAACTGGAGGCACTGGGTTTTCCCAAGTACGTCCACGAATTCGTCACGGAGGTCATTCAGCGTCCCAACGGCATTTTCGTCGTCACCGGCCCCACCGGTTCCGGCAAAACCACCACGCTGTATTCCTGCCTGCGCCGGGTTAATTCGATCGACTCCAAGCTGCTCACGGCCGAGGATCCCGTCGAATTTGATATTGACGGCATCATGCAGGTGGCCGTCAACGAGGCCGCCGGCATGACCTTCGCCAAGGCGCTCAAATCCTTCCTCCGTCAGGATCCGGACATCATCATGGTCGGGGAAATGCGCGACCTGGAAACCGCGCAGATTTCCATTCAAGCCTCGCTGACCGGTCACTTGGTGTTGAGCACGCTTCACACCAACGATTCTCCCGGCGCCGTCACCCGTCTGGTGGACATGGGGGTGGAACCGTTCCTCATCTCCTCCACGCTGATGGCCGTTCTCGGCCAGCGCCTCGTCCGTACCACCTGCAAGAATTGTCGCACGCCGTTTGAGCCCAATGAGGAACAGCTCTCGCTGCTCAACCTCTCGCCCCATGACCTCGGCGACAAGGTGTTCCATTACGGCCGCGGTTGCGCCACCTGCAACGACACCGGTTACAAGGGCCGCAAAGGCATCTACGAATTGCTCGTCATCAGCGAGCCGATCCGCGCGCTGATCAATGAGCGCGCCCCCACCGTCGTCGTCCGCCAGAAAGCCGTCGAACTTGGAATGGTCACCTTGCGCGAAGACGGCTTGAGGAGTATCTTCGACGGTGACACCACGATTGAAGAAGTGATTAAATACACCTGAACCCCATTTTGTTATGCCTCGATATCATTACGTAGCCCTCGATGCCCGCGGAAACGAGACCAAGGGCACCATCGAAGTTGGCAGCCAGAACGAGGCCATCGGCCGCGTGAAGGAAATGAATCTCTTCCCCACCCGCATCACCGAGGCCGATGCGGAGGAAAAAGCCGCCGCCGCCAAAAAGGCCAAGGGCAAGTCGCCCAAGGCACCCGCCAAGAAGGGCGGGAAGATGAACGCGAACATCAGCATCAAGATTCCGTTCCTGAGCGGCAAGGTAAAACCCAAGGTTCTCACCACTTTCACCCGTCAGCTCGCCACCCTCGTTGATGCCGGTCTTCCCCTGTTACGCGGTTTGCGCGTGCTCGAGAAGCAGGAAAAGAACGCCACCCTCAAGGAAATTCTGGCCAAACTCGCCACCTCCATCGAGGGCGGCAGCACGTTCTCCGAGGCCCTCGCGCAGCATCCCAAGGTGTTTAACCGTTTGTTCGTGAACATGGTCAAGGCCGGTGAACTCGGCGGTGTGCTTGAAGTCGTCCTCAAGCGTCTCGCCGAGTTTTCTGAAAAAGCCCAGAAGATCAAAGGCAAGGTCAAGGCCGCCCTCTTTTATCCCATCGCCGTCTTGATCGTCGCCATCGGCATCATGATTCTCCTCATGTGCTTCGTCGTCCCCAAATTCAAGGACGTGTTCTCCGGCATGGGATTCAAGCTCCCCACCTTCACCCTCTTCGTCATGGGTGTCAGCGACATCATCAAGAACAATATCTTGGGCACCATGGGCGTCGTGGCCCTCTGTGTCGTCGCCTTCCTGCTGTTCATCAAGACCAAGTTCGGCCGTTACGTCTGGGATAAATTCCAGCTGAACATGCCCGCCTTCGGTCCTGTCATCAGCAAGGTGGCCATTTCCCGTTTCACCCGCACGCTCGGCACCCTCGTCAGCAGCGGCGTGCCCATTCTTCAGGCCCTCACCATTGTCCGTGAAACCGCCGGCAACGTCGTCGTCGCCAACGCCGTTAACAAGATTCATGAAAGCGTCAAGGAAGGTGAAACCATCACCGCCCCCATGGAAGGTTCCGGCGTCTTTCCGCCCATGGTCGTCAGCATGGTCGATGTCGGTGAACAAACCGGCGCCCTCCCCGAAATGATGATGCGCATCGCCGACGATTACGATGAACAGGTCGATAACGCCGTTTCGGCCATGACCTCGCTCCTCGAACCCATCATGATCATCTTCCTGGCCGTCATCGTCGGCAGCATTGTCATCGCCATGTTCCTGCCCCTCATTCAGATGATCAGCAACATGTCGGGTGATAGCGGCGGCGGCGGAAAAGGTGAATAAACTCGCTTTTTTGCAGTTTTCCAGAAATAATCAGAAGAATGATTGACAAGTATGCGATCGTTTGGTAAATACATTGTAGTTACATTGCATGGGCGTTCTATTTACAGTTGACCCATTATGGAGTTCGATTGGAATAATGCGCCTTTTGAGTTTGGCTCTTTGACGCATCAGGAAATCGAGGAATCGTTCGAGGATGCCTTTGCCGTTCGGTTGCTGCCGGATTCACCCCGTTTTGGGGTCCAAACCCGGTTCTTCAATCTAGGAATGAGCGCCGGCGGAATCGGGATCTTCAGTGTGTATCGTACCAACGGTCGTCAGGTTCGGGTGCTGCTCGCCCGGCCGTTTGAACCCGAGGAACGCTTCTTCTACCAGCGGAAAATGGACCAGACCCTTTCGTGACGTGACGCCATGGAAACGATTGTTTACATCATCACAGTTCCCGGCAATCCCGGCGCACAGATTCTGTCGGTTGCGTCCCCAGTGTCTTCCGCTCGCGGATCACAGGGCAGGGGACGTGGCTCATTCGTTCAACCCTCAACCCCGGATTAGCATGCGCACTTTTGCCAGCTGGGAGGAAGTGCCGCTCTTCGATAGCGAAGAGGCCGAGGCCGATTTTTGGACTGAGAATCGCCCGGACTTGCGGTTGATGGATGCCGCCATTGCCGGGGGCGCCGAATCGTCCGAGTCCGTCAGCGTCACTTTGCGTTTCGATCCGCGCATGCTCGCCCGCATCAAGCGTCTGGCCCGCTCCCGCTATCTGAATTATCAGAGCATGGTCAAGCAATGGCTGAGCGAACGCATGGAGCAGGAGCTCAGGGAAAAATAAAAATAATCTACCGAAATTAATTCAAACCATGAACCTCGTCCCCCAAACCTGTTGTTCGCAACCCGCTGTCAATTCCCGTCCCCGCGCCTTTACGCTGATCGAATTGCTCGTGGTCATTTCGATCATCGGCGTCCTCGCTGCCCTGATCTTTCCGGTTGCCGGCAGTGTCAGCCGCGTCAAAAAGATCAACACCGCCCAGGCTGAACTAAATGACATCGAACTCGCCCTCGAAAATTACAAAGCCAAATACGGAACCTACCCGCCCTCCAATCCCGCCAATACCATTACCAACGGGCTTTTTTACGAATTGACCGGCGTCACCAATGACTTGGCCGACAACTACTATATACCCCTCGATGGCAGCCCCTATGTCAAAGTTAACGATTATTCCACAGAGTTCGGTGTCGGCGGGGTCGTCAATAGCACCAAGGCCAGCGGGGACGAAACGGTCTATGCCAAGGATTTTCTGCCCGGGCTGAAAGCCACCCAGATTGCCTCCACCACGAACGGCACCGGCTCGACGTTCTTTTATCTCGTCACCTCGGTCGGCGGACCGGATCTCACTTACCAGCCTTTGAACGGCGTTTCCGGCAACCCTTTCCGCTACAAGTACCCGGGAACCAACAATCCCAATTCCTATGATTTGTGGGTCCAGCTTTCCATTAACTCGAAACCCAACGCCAAGCACACGTACCTCATTTGCAATTGGAGTCAGCAGCCCCTCCTGAACAATCCGCTGCCTTGATTTATGCCCCGAATTTACCTCCTCGAAGCTGCCGCCGAAGGATACTCGATCCCCATTGAGTGGCATGATTCCACCTGGGTGCCCGTCATCCGGCAGTCAAGCTCGCCAGGCCTCCGCCCCGGGCTGATTAAAACATTGCCCATCAGGGCACTTTTAATGTATGGTACCCGCCGCAAAACCCGAAAAACGGAACTGCCGGCCTCCCTGCGGACCGGCTCGACCCGCTTCGGGGGCCGCAACCGGAATATCCTGAATACCCAAAACAATCAGAATCGTACCATGCCGCTTTTCGCCTTTTCGCTCATGAAAAAAAATCCGCTCCGCTCCCGCCGCCTCAGTGGTGGCTTTACGCTCGTCGAATTGCTGACCGTCATTGCCATCATCGCCATTCTCGCCGCGATGCTCCTGCCGGTGCTGAACGGTGTCCGCGTAAAAGCACTCAAGGCGAAGGCCCGGATTGAGGCCAATGACATTGCCACCGCCATTCAGGCGTATGATTCCGCTTATGGCCGCTTCCCTGTTTCACCCGCCGCCCAAGCCAACGCTTCCGCCGCCAACGGTGACATCACCTACTGCGGTTATTACACGAACGGGGCGGGAGTCTGGCCCCCTGCCACCACACCCACACCGGGAGTTGCTGCCAGTTATTGCCAGACCGCCAACGCCAATGCCGATGTCATTGCCATCCTGATGGATTACACCAATTATCCCAGTTCTCTTTACGGCAATTTCACGGTCAACACCAACTACCAGAAGAATCCCCAGAAAACCATATTCTTGAATGCCAGAATGTCCGGTTGGGATCCGTCGCAAGGGGGTTTCCCTGCTCCGGGCGTGGGCAACGACCTCGTTTATCGTGATCCTTGGGGCAATCCTTACATCATCTCCATGGATTTGAATTACGACGGCCAATGTCAGGATGCCTTTTATGGCTTGCAGAAGGTTTCGCAGCAGAATGCCGCGCAGGGTTACAACGGCCTGGTCAATTCCACTGATGCCGGCGGTAACGGCGATGATTTCCGCTTCCACGGCACGGTCATGGTCTGGTCCATGGGTCCCAAAGGCCCCGGCTCGGGCAGCCTTTCAAGCTTTGATACCACCAAGCTGGCCACGGACCAGGCCAACAAAAATCATGTCGGGAGCTGGCAATAATAATCATTCTGTGAAAATTGTCCGCCGTTCATCCGCCTTTACACTCGTCGAGTTGCTGGTTGTCATCTCGATCCTTGGCATTTTGGCTGCCCTGACGGTTCCGGCCCTCAAGAACCTTGGCAAAGCCAATGTCCAGACCAGCGCCTCGCGCCAGTTGCTGGATGCCGTTGGCCGTGCCCGCCAGTTGGCCATCAACGATCACACCACCGTTTACATGGTCTTCCTCAGCACCAATTTCTGGCTCAACAGCAGCAGCCCTTGGCTTCCGTTATTGAACACCGCCGAGCGGACCACCCTTACCAACCTCATGCCCATGCAGTTGAGCGGGTATAATTACATCGCTTACGGTGCCCTCGGCGACCAGCCGGGCCGCCATCAATGGCATTATCTCGATGAGTGGCAGACCCTGCCGCAGGGTTATATCATCCCGTCCTGGAAATTCACTCCGCTCGCGCCGAATCAACCGTTCTATTTTACCGACCCGGTTAATGGCAATGGCTTCACCATTTATCCGTTTGACCAGACCAACACCATTCCCGTTCCGTTGGCTGATAATAATGAGTTGAGTTTGATTGGCAATGGGAGCAATCCGTCCTTGCACTATATTGCTTTCAATTATCTCGGCCAGTTGGTTTCCTCCACCTTGGATCGGGATGTGACCGGCGGCGGCGCGGATATCCCCATTGCCCAGGGCAGCGTGGCTTATCCGCTGAACGTTCCCACCAAGAATCCTCTGGTTCCCAACACGGCTCTCGGAGCGAGTGCCATCGTCGAAAATCCCGTGGGCAACAGCACCAATATCACCTACAACGTCGTTCACATCGACCCGTTGACCGGCCGCGCCACCCTCGTGTTTCATCAAGTCCAATGAAAATCTCCCCCGCCCATTCCGCGCGCCCGGCTGCCGCTTTTACCATGGTGGAGATTGCCATTTGCCTCGCCATCATCGGTATCGCCCTTGTCGGTATCATCGGTGTCCTGCCCAGGGGTATGAACACCCAGCGTGACGTCCGCGAGGAAACCATCCTCAACCAGGACGTCGCCACGCTCATTCCCATCCTCTCCCGCGGCCTGCGCGGCGATGATGATCTGACCAATTACATTTACGCCATCACCAATTATTGGGGGCTGTATGGAACCAACGGAACACTTCTGCAAACGAACGCCTGCGGCTATAGTTATGCCAGTAGCAGCCCAATGTCGCTGAATCCGCCCTACTTTTCTTCTTTAATTCCACCTTTTCCTCCAATACTGCTTACCAACGGAGCCAACATCGTCGGACTTTTGAGCACTCCCGAATATGTCCTTAACGATGGGCTTTTTTACCCGGCTTTTCCCAACGTGGGCGTTAATGCCGGCGGCTTCAATATCATTAGTAATCACATCGTAGCCTATGTTCATGCCCTGAGCGGTTTGGCCTCTGAAAAACCTCCCCAGGACAATTCGCTTATGGTCAATGACGCGTTTACCTACCGGATGCTGGTGGTTAATGCGCCTGTCGCCATGGACAAAAACACCGATTATTTGGGGTTCAACCAGCAGCTATGGAAAAATCAGCACGAATTGCGGCTCAGCTTCTTTTATCCGGTCCAGCCTAACGGCAGCGTCGGTCCGAACCAGTTGACCTTCCGCACGACGGTTGCCGGCACCTTGCTGCCGACCTTCGTCAATAATACGTTGCCGAATCTTTATTTTTACCAGCCCCAGTCCTTTGGCCTAAATACCAATCAATGAACGAACTCAACCCAACGCGTCCCGTCGCTGCCTGTCCGCCCTCCGCGGCCTTGCCCGCCGCCCTGGCGCGCGGCTGCCGTCGGGCTTTTTCGTTGATCGAAATTCTGGTCGTCGTTTCGCTGCTTTCCCTCATCGTGCTGGTGCTGATGACCGTCTTTAACAGCACGCAGTCTGCCTTCCGCGCCGGCGTCACCCAGACCGATGTTCTTGAGGGTACTCGTACTGCCATGGATATCATCGTATCCGATCTCAAGCTGATGTCGCCCGCCGATGGGCCAACCAATGTTTCTGCCTTTTATGGCGGCCTTAATTTTTACGAGGGTCTTAATTCCGCTAATTATTCCGCGAATGGCAATCTTCCGCTGATTCAGAATCTGCCGGGCAGCAACCAGCAGCGCACCAATCTTCTCGAGGATATCTTTTGGGTGAGCCGTCAGAATCTTAATGGCCGCGATTCCTGGGTTGGTACCGGTTATACTGTCGTTGCCACCAATATCTACCCGCAGTTTCCCTTGTACCGTTTTGTTACCAACGCCCCGGTGGCGTCGTCCAGTCCAACGAATTTTTACAGCGAGTTTACTGCCGCAATCGCGGCAAATGCGTTTACCAACACGGGTTGGAGCCATCTGATCGACGGTGTCGTGGACTTCCGCGTCCAACCCTTCGACCTCAATGGCTATGCCATGACCAATAGTTATCAATACAATGCCGGCCAATACACCATCTATCCCAACACCACTTTTTTCTGGTCGCCTGCTTACGCCTTCTCGAGCTTTTACTTTATCAGCAATGCGGTTCCGGGCTCAGTCGAGATTCAGATGGGTACGCTGGAGGATGCGGTTTTGCGCCGGGCGCAATCATTTTTTTCCGTGCCCCCTACGGCCAACGAATATTTGGCTCAGAGCAATTACCTCTCGCAGCAGGCGGGCCGTGTTCACGTCTTTCGCCAGCGGGTCTTCCTCCCAAATGTTGACGCGAGTGCTTATCCATGAAATTGAATTGTTCTAACGTCCGCTCGCAACCTTCCGAGGTTGCCGCCAAGCCCGGGCAGCAAGGCATCGCCCTGGTCATCACCTTGGTCATGCTCTCGGTTACCCTCGTCATGGCGCTCGCTTTTCTCGCCCTGGCGCACCGTGAGCGCAGCTCCGTCAGCACCGCCACCGACACCACCAACGCCAAGCTCGCCGCCGATTCCGGTCTCGCCGCCGCCCAAGCTCAGATCATTGCCAACGTGCTCGCGGCTGATAACGAGGCCTTCAATTATGGGCTCCTCATTTCTACTAATTACTCCAATCCTTTTGGCTTTGATCCGAAATCCTCAAACCCGACTAACGTCAATTACAATTATTATATAACCACCGGTCTCGGTCCCTTGTCGCAGGCTGATTTTGAGAAAAACGTCGCGAACCTCGAATACTTCCCCCGCGTGCCCGTGTTCGTCCAGACCAACCCGGGTAGCCCCCTTGACTTCCGTTTTTACCTCGACCTGAATCGCAATGGCCAATTTGACGATTCGGGAGACAACTTGCCGAATATTGTTAGCGATGGGACCACCAATGGTTTTGGCATTCACCAGCTCGGTGACCCGCAATGGATCGGGATTCTGGCCCGGCCGGACACCACACATTCGGCCAACAACCAATTTCTTGCCCGCTTTGCCTTTATCGCCTTACCTGTAGGCAACGGCTTGGACCTTAATGCCATTCACAGCCAGCCGTACACCCAGAACGAACCTGTCGACAGTAGCTACCTAAACTACGCCAACAGCGCCTACATTCGTAACGAGGGCGTCGGTTCCTGGGAAATTAACCTTGCCGCCTTTTTGGCGGATTTGAACACGAATCAATGGGACGTTCCGGGCGGCGGGAACGAATATCAATACAATGAACCTGGCTTTGCCAACAAGGGGGCCGCCTTCGATGATGCGCTTTCCATTCTCAGCTACCGCTACAATCACACGCTTAACTCCCTGTATCCGTTTACGTCCTTGTTTGGTTATGGAGGTAATTTGTTGCAGGGACAGCCATTTGACTTAAATCCGACCGGCCCGCTGCTTGCCGGTCCACTCACGGCATATTATGCAAACTTGCCTGGTAACTTGTGGGCTGGCTCTGACAACACCAATCGGTTCAACGATTTGCCATCTGAGCTGTTCAATCCATTGGATTCGTCACCGAATTTCACCAACCGACTGATTAAAGCGGGCACTCAAAATACCGCCGCCAATCCTTCCACGTACGATCGGTATACTTTTTACCGGATGCTCGCCCAGTTAAGTACCGATTCTGACCCGGATGACGGCAAGATGAACCTCAATTTCCGTAACATCACGAACGGAGTCGTTGTACCTAATCTGGAGACGAACTGTTTCGTTTGGTCGCCCATCGAGTTTTTCACCAACGCCGCCGACCGAATGCTCCGCCTTTACACCACCAATTGGTTTGAAAGTAGTCCTTCCAACTACCTAGTGTCTTATTACAATATCGCCACTAATTATTACCATTTGAATGCAAACGGCGATACAGTCACCAATGACCCGATTGGATTTGGCCTGAGGAACGCCTCTTTTAGCCCCTATTTGGGCTGGACCAATATCGTTCCTGGCTTTGGAATCACCAATATTCCCGTGTTCGTCAACGGGCGGTTTGTTTATTCTCCGGCGGTCAATAGAGTATTGCAATTGGCCGCCAATCTTTACGATGCCTCAACTACAAATTTTTATCCGAGCGTTTTTCGACCGCTATTTGAGCACGATAATCTGGGTAATGTATTCGTTGTTGGCTTCACCAATTTGTCCAATGGCAACAATACCGTGAGTGGACTTTTTGATGGCCAGCTGTCAACCCCGTTCGATCCGCTAGCCATCACGAATTACGGCGCCGCCGGTCAAATTCTTATTACAAATACTTCCTCGGGAACTGTTCCTATCAATGTTTATGGTGTGCCTTGGATCATTGGGGCTAAAAAAGGTTTTCCGGCTTTCAATAAGTTTGGGATGCAGACGATCGTCCAGGCGACCCGAAAAATGCAGATCCAACGCTCCTCCATTCCCACGGACATCCATTCGACAACATTTCGGACTAACCAACTAATTGCGTTTAGCATCCACAACTTCCTGAACGCTGATTGCTGGAATTCCTACTCCAACGCTTACAGCCATCCGGTAAACATCATTGCGAATGACACTATTTCAATGGTGGTTACCAATAACGTAGGTGCGCTGCCAAACTATTTCTACAACTACTTGATTACTAGCAATACTTATATAAATCCCTGGCCGGGCTACAGCAACAATCCAAGCTTTACCGCGCTGTCCTTTACCAATCCCTTGTCAGCAGTGGTCACGCTGCTTTCGAACAGCGATTTTTACTTCGGGTCATCCCCGCCAGGTATTACTGGTTTTTATCCGGATTCCCTACGCTACGGTTGGGAATCAAATAATTTTAACTTTACGTTCCCGCAATTTGGTTTGCTGGTAACCAATCGGTTGCAATTGTATATGTTGGACAGCTCTGGAGGTGCCGGAGAAATACACGTCATTGATTATGTGCAATTGGGCGGGCTCGATAACTCCATTAACCTGAGTGCAGCCATCGAGACCAATAACCCGACACAGTACGGCTATGGTTCCAACATGTGGAGCCAGGCTGTTAATTCCTATGGGGTACCTTACGGAATCGCGAGTCAGGTTTTGGTCTCGGAACAAAACATTGCTGCCTATGGTGGCAACAATTACTGGCTGGGCGGGGCAAACCTAAACAATCAAGCGATGATTGATGGATTTTGCACTTTTATGGGGCTCTCCTCGCCTTACCCTGGTGTTCCACAAAACAATCCTACTTTGCAATACTACGCCACTAATTATGTGGCTCAGGTTCCTTTTACGCCAACTGTCACGCTTTCGTACTACAACGCCTGGCAGGTCAACGATCCGCTTGTTCACTACCTGGCCAGCGATCTCACCTTTGTCGGTGTCGAAAAACCCAGTGGTGTCCAAACAGGGTTGCAGGTGCAATATGGCGCCACTGGCAACGTCTTGGAATACCCCTCTTTTAACGTGGTCAACGACCGTTATCAACCCTGGAGCCTCCAATACACCAATAATCTTCCAGTAATTGGGCCCAACGCGATTGTCCAATCCGCCTTTGGATTGGCGGTTAAAGATCCGCTTGTTTGGAGTTCGGATGACTGGAATTTTCCAACGAATCTATATCCCACCGTAGGTTGGATTGGCCGCGTGCACCGCGGAACACCCTGGCAGACGGTTTATCTCAAGGCGCATGATGTGTTGCATGTCTTGGACCCGTATGGGGACATCGCCTCAGGCACGAACACTTGGACGGCTTGGACTGGGGATTACAACCAATTTGACGCCGCGAACAGTGTCCCGGTGCAAGACCGACTGCTGTTTGACTTGTTCACTTCTCGTCCGAATGATAATGCCGCACTAGGCACACTTTCCGTGAATCAGACTAATTTGGCAGCGTGGTCCGCGGTGCTAAGTGGGATGGTGGTTCTGAGGAATACGACAACCCTACCGACCGTCCTCAACCCAAAGTATGCTTCGATATATCGCAGCATCCCGGTACAATATAACTCTTTGACCATTCAGCCCGCCGCGTTTGACGTGGCTTTGCAAAACATTTTGACCAACATTAACTTCGCCCGTTTCGGTACCAATCTGGCTTATGGATTTACCAATGTTGACCATGTAGCCGGGGCTTTTGAACATGTCGGTGATATTCTTGCCGCGCCGGCCTTAAGTGAATATTCACCATTCTTAAATGTCAGCGCGGCGCAGCAGCAATACGGCATCAACGATGCTGAGTACGAGTGGGTGCCGCAGCAGATGATGGGATTGGTGCGAGCCAGTTCCACACCGCGTTATGTGGTTTATGCCTACGGCCAGTCGCTTCGGCCCGCCCCCAACGGCTTGGATACGAGTTCCACGTATTTCGGGTTGGTCACCAATTATCAGGTGGTGGCGGAAAGCGCCGTCCGGGCCGTTATCTCCGTCCAATCCAAGGTGGATATGTCTGGTGCCTACCCCGTTACCAATTACACCACTCACGTGGAGAGCTACAATGTGTTGCCGGCTGATTAAGACCGGCACGCGAAGCCCCCGAACCCCCCGGCCGTTATTGCGCTGGAAAGCGGGATTTGGCTTCGATGCAATGGGTTGAGTTTGTTATGAAAAGAAAATTTTTGATGTTCCTGGCCCTGCTGGCGGTCATAGTCACGTGCCTATTCTGGCTGCATGGCGGAGGGCTTGGCGCCGGGAAAGCCTTCAAGCCCGCGTCTCCTTCGACCGTCGCCGGTTCCCGGGTCGGCACCAATAACCTCGTCGTCGCCGCCGCAAAACCCGCTCCCGGTTTCCTCACGGGGACCAACCGTCTTGCCTACCGTCTGACCAATACCTCCAAAACCCTGACTCAATTGTTGCGCGATCCGCATGCCATTCTGTTGCAGAATGCCTTGATCGATACGAGCCTGGGTTTGGGCGGGCTTAACATTCCGCAGAATTTGCAGGCCAAGGGAGATCCCGGAGCGTACATCGTTCAGGCGCACGGGCCGACCAGCCCGGCTTTCCGCGCTCTGTTGCAGGCCGCCGGTGCCCGGATCGTTTCCTACATCCCCAACAATGCTTATCTCGTTCAGATCACCCCCGCGGCGGCCGGCGGTTTAGCGGCCAGTCCGCTGGTTCAAGCGGTGATTCCCTACCAGCCTTATTATAAATTGCAGCCTTCTCTGCTGGCCCTGGCCACGGCCGATGCCCAATTTCCGCCCGGCAATTTTCTCACCGTTGGCCTGTTTGATGCCGCCGATATCTCTGAGCTGACCATTGCAGGATATGTCACCGTGGGCAAGGATGATCAATCACCCTTCGGCATATTGGTTCACGTCTTGCCGCCAATTAACCAGCCTCTCACCAAACTCGCCTCGCTTCCCGGTGTCCAGGTCATTGAATTAGGCTACCGTCGCCAGGCTGCCAATGACCTCGCGCGGGTCAGTTTAGGCATTTCGGCCGATACGGTCA
>Ga0182016_10003108_pt1 | contig 19127 bp, 19 predicted proteins | sample 712S2MmetaG_FD_120491 | JGI IMG/M metagenome (GOLD analysis project Ga0182016, IMG submission 120491) | Permafrost microbial communities from Stordalen Mire, Sweden - 712S2M metaG | ecosystem: Environmental > Terrestrial > Soil > Wetlands > Permafrost | place: Sweden: Stordalen | collected...
TCCTCGTCGCGGTTCTCACAACCGCCAGGACCAGTGTCCATCAACTGAATCAGCTAGGCAAAGCAGCATGACCAGAATCGTCGCGGCGCGCAAAGATTTCAGAGTTTAGTAATACAGGCTTCAACCTGTGAGAGCCTTTTTCCGCAGCCTGCCAGGAGGGCAGCCGGCATTGGGCCACCACGTCGCGGTTTCGAGCGATCGCGACGTCCGGCCGGTCCAGAGCGTATATCCAATTCTGCTTCCTGCCCCGCAATGCGGCCGTCCGCTGCCAATCCGGATATAATCGTGAACGACGAAACGATGAAACTGCTGGGCCTGTTGCTCACTGCCAGCCTCTCGGCGCAGACCATCGTGGTCTCGCCCGATGGTCCCATCCGCACTTTGTCCGCCGCGCGCGATGCCGCACGCGCCCAACGCCGCGCCGGGCGCACCGGCGCCATCGTCGTGGAAGTCCGCGACGGCACTTACTTCCTCTCCGAGACCCTGGTGCTGAGGCCCGAAGATTCCCACACCGTCTGGCAAGCCGCTCCGGGCGCGCGCCCCGTTATCAGCGGCGGCCGCATCATCTCCGGTTGGAAGAAAGGGCCGCGCCAGATTTGGACCACAGACGCATCCGGCCCCGATTTCCGGCAGCTCTTCGTCGGCGGACGCCGCGCCCAGCGCGCCCGCACGCCCAACTACGGCTTCTACCGCATCGATGGCGCCAGTCCTCAGGACAAGCCCCTGCGGCTCCATTTCCGCGGCCACGACATCCTGCCTCAATGGGCTTCCCTCGGCGACGCCGAAGTGGTCGCCTTGTTCGCCTGGTCCGACATTCGCATGCCCATCGCCGCCGTGGATGACGCCGCGCACATCGCCACCCTCACGCGCGATCCACAGCCCTCCAACCAGGAGGCCGACGCCCGCTACTACATCGAAAACACTCCGGACTCGCTGGACACCGCCGGCGAGTGGTATCTCGACCGCAAGACCCACACCGTCTCCTACTGGCCTCTGAGCGGCGAAAACCTGGCCGCCGAGCGGGTCATCGCGCCCGCGCTGGTGCAGCTCATCCGTCTGGAAGGCCAGCCCGAACAGGGGCGCCTGGTCCGCGACGTCACCTTCCGCGGCCTGCAGTTCGCGCACGCCGATTGGAGCATGGATGCCAAGGGCTACGCCGACACGCAAGCCGCAACGCCCGCGCCGGCGGCTATCGAGGCCATCGGCGCGGTGGACTGCAAGCTCGAAAAGTGTACCATCGCCCACTCCGGCGGCTACGGCGTGTACTTCGGCCGTGGCGCCCAACGCAACCAGGTGCTTGCCTGCGAACTTTTCGATCTCGGCGGGGGAGGCGTTAAAATCGGCGAACCCCAACTGGCGCCGACGGAGAGCCTGCAAAACTTCGGGAACGTCGTCGCCGACAACCACATCCACGATCTCGGTTTGGTCTTCGCGCCGGCGGTGGGCGTTTGGGTGCTCCAGAGCGGACGCAACCAGATCGTGCATAACCACATTCACGACCTCTTCTACACCGCCATTTCCGTGGGCTGGACATGGGGCTACGGCGCGAACCAGTCGCAGGCGAACGTCATCGAGTACAACCACCTGCACGATATCGGCAAGGAAATGCTCAGCGACATGGGCGCCATCTACACCCTCGGCGTGCAGCCGGGCACGCGCATCCGCAACAACCTGATCCACGACGTGGCATCGTTCACCTACGGCGGCTGGGGCATCTATCCCGACGAGGGATCGTCGGAGATGCTGATCGAGGACAACATCGTGTACCACTGCAAGAGCGCCGGCTTCCACCAGCACTATGGTCGCGAAAACATCGTGCGCAACAACATCTGGGCCTTCAATCGGGAAAACCAGTTGATGCGCACCCGCGCCGAGGACCACCTATCGTTCACCTTCGAACACAACATTGTCTATTTCGACCAGGGCCGCTTACTCGGCGGCAACTGGACTGGCGACCGCTTCGCCATCGACCACAATCTCTACTTCGACACACGCGGCGGCGACGTCACCTTCGCCGGCCAGAGCTTCGCCGAATGGCAGGCAACCCGGCACGATCCCGGGTCGCGGATGGCCGATCCGCTCTTCGTCAACGCGGGCAACTTCGACTTCCGCTTGCTGCCCAACTCGCCCGCGCTCCGCATAGGCTTTCACCCGATCGATATGCACACGGCCGGCCCCCGCGTCCCGGCGGGCCAGTAGCCCGAGAATACTGCAACGCTGCTTGAGCCGGCGCATTGCAGGACCTTAAGTTTTATCCGCGTTTTAAGACTCTTACAGCGTTTGTTGAGGTTCTCGCGCCTCTCCGCTTTTGTCTCGCACATCCGATTATTGGCGACGACTGGCCAGATCGCCTCAGAGTGAGTTAACCTGAAAAGCGGTAGTGGTCAAGTTGCGTAGCATCGCCTTGGAGGGCGGCCAATCTTGGCCTGGGGTCCCCTCTGGGGACGCCTTTTTAGGCGGCCAGAGCCGGCTGAAAGCCGGCTGCGGGCAGAATTGCCCGCCCTCCAATTGCAAACTCACCATTACCTGAAATGCAAAGCTGGTGGGCGGCGACGTGATCAGAGAGTGTTTGCTGGGGATCGCATGGCTTGGAGTGACGCTCGCAGCAGCGCCCGTTTGGGCCTCCGGCGCGGTTGAGCCGCTCGATATCAAGACCGGTCTCTGGCAGATTACGTTGACCGTCCGGACCAGCGGCCTGCCGCCGATACCACCCGATGTGCTCGCTAAACTAAAGCCCGAGGAGCGCGCCAGGATCGACGCGCAGACCAAGGAAAAGAGGGCCGAGGGACCCCGGATCAGCGTCAAGAGAAGCTGCCTGCGGGAGAAGGAACTGCATCAACCGCTCCTGCCCGGGTTTGGCGGCGAGGGTCAGGGCTGCCGCCAGACCGTAACCAGTTCGTCGCGCGCCGGGCAGGAGATACGCGTGGACTGTGGCAAGGGCGCCGAACAGGGAGGCGGAACCGTCCGCATCGAAGCCATCGATAAGGAAAATGTAAGGGTCGCCTCAAGTTGGTCCATGACGGATGGCGCCCGGACGCTGCAGATGAGTTCGACGGCCACTCTCAAGTGGCTCGGCGCGTTCTGTGAACCGGATCCGCCGGCCGAACTCCACAGTGCCACTCCTCCCGCCCCGCCTGCTGCGGCGGCGTCCCCCTCCCCGCCGGCCGCGGTCGCGCCTTCAGCCACGGCGCCCCCGGCGGACGCGGCCTATTACTACAAGCTGGGAAAGGAGCAGGCCGGTCGAGACGATTTCTGGGGGGCCTTACGTTCGCTCAACCGGGCCATCGAGCTGGATCCGCAAAGCGCCCCGTCGTACAACGCCAGAGGCTACGTCTATCTGCGCTTGCAGAGTTTCGCCAACGCCGTCCTGGAGTTCTCCAGCGCCATTCGTCTGCGCCCGGATTATGCGAACGCCTACCAGAACCGGGCGATTGCGAGGCGCCGCCTGGGTGACGAAGAAGGCGCCGCCGAGGACAACCGGAGGGCCGCGGAGTTGGCGAAATCCCCGCCCAAACGTTGATTTGGTGCGGCCGTCACGGGCGCGACATAAAGCTGGAGATTACCGCAACGCGACTCATCGGCGGCCAGGTATGCTTTTCGTCCGGCCGAACACAAAGATCAAACCCGCTATCGGCCGCCCGTGAACGCGGCGAAGCCTGAAGTACTAGTGCGAAAGGTCGTGAAAGCGGAAACCGCTGGGCCGGCCGGCGATTCAAGTACCTGGTGCGGTCGGACGGCACAACCGCACCGCCCTCAACCAGCGCCGTTTCGCGTGGCGTGTGGAGCGCGTGGACGGTACTATAGCGCTGGAGCGTCTCCTGGCCTATACTCGTTACAGCCGGTTAAATCATGCGTGCGTTGCGAGGTCGCCAATCTCGCAGGGATGAACGTTATCCCTTCACCTGCGCTTTGCAGATCTCCTGGCAGCGTTCAACCGGAGAGAGCTGCACCATGCGCGCCACCTGCCGGGAAGTCTCGCTCCACGGCGCACGGGTGGAATGCGACGAACCCCTCGAGGTTCGTTCGAACGTCTACTTGAATACCCTGAGCTATGGCCTGATGGGCAATGCCACGGTTCGATATTGCCGGCGGCAGGGCATGAAATATGTCGTCGGTCTGGAATTCACTTTTGCCGTAGCTCTGGCCGAGGAGGGCAGGAGGCGGGCCCTCCAAGGACCATAGCCGTTGACCATTGACACGCACCTTCGAAGCACGTAGCTTTCTGATACAGTTTCGTTACGAGGATATTGTGCGCCGCTTCGATCGACAACTCGATGATTTGCAGGCCCGGCTGCTGGAGATGGGTGGGCGGGTGGAATCGGCAATCCACAACAGTATCGGCGCGCTGGTCGACAGGGACGAGGCGCGCGCCCGCCAGGTGCTGGCAAACGAGTCCCATATCGACAGCATGGAAATCGAAATCGACGATTTCACCGTGAGCCTCTTGGCCCTGAAACAGCCCGTGGCGCGAGACATGCGCCTTCTGGCCGCAACCATCAAGATCAATAATGACCTGGAACGTATGGGCGACCTGGCCGCCCACATCGCCGAACGGGCGCTCGCTCTGATCGAGCAACCGCCGCTGCCGCTTTGGGACATCCCCCACCTCGCCGGGTTGGCCGGGGCCATGGTGCACGACAGCCTGGATGCGCTGGTGCGTCAGGATGCCGAATTAGCGCGGCGCGTCCTGCTGTCGGATGACACCGTAGACCAGTTGCGGGACGCGCACTGCCGCCGCCTCATCGGCTCCATGGAGAAAGACGCGTCGGCGGTATCGTCGGCTGTCCATCTGCTCTTCGTGGTCCGCTACCTCGAGCGGATCGCCGACCACGCTACCAACATCGGCGAGGACGTCCTCTATTATCTGCGGGGTGTCGATGTGCGGCATCGGGCTTCTTTGGCGGTGTGACGGTCCAGTCTTGAACCGGGATCAGGCGCCAGGCACCAGTACCCGGATGATCTCGAAACACAGCCAGGCCGCGATAGCGGACGCGGGGATGGTAAACACCCAAGCCCACACGATATTAGCCGCCAGCCCCCAACGCACGGCTTTCAGGCGCTGCACCGAGCCGACACCCGCGATGGCGCCGGCAATCACATGTGTGGTGGACACCGGTTGGTTCACGGCCGTGGCCAACAAAATCGAAATCGCCGCGCCAGTCTCGGCGCAGAATCCGCCGCGGGGCTTGAGCTTGGTGAGCCGCGTGCCCATGGTGCGCACGATCCGCCACCCGCCGCTCATGGTGCCCAACCCGATGGCCGCGTGCGCGGAGAGAATCACCCACACGGGAACCTTGAATGTCGTCATGTAGCCTGAAGTCACCAGGACACTGGTAATGATCCCCATGGTCTTCTGCGCGTCGTTGCGGCCGTGCTCGAAGCTGAAAAATGCGGCCGAGACTAATTGCAGCTTGCGAAAGTAGACGTCCATGCTCCGCGGACTGGAGCGGCGGAACATCCAGTGGACGGCAATCATCAACCCCCATGCCAGGACCATGCCCAACAGAGGCGCTACGAAAATGGAGACGATGGTCTTCGTCCACCCGGCCCACAGGATGGCGTCGAACATGTGCCGGACGCCTTTCAGGTGTGCGACGTGGGCGATCGCGGCGCCCGAGTACCCGCCCATCAATGCGTGCGACGAACTGGTGGGCAGCCCCCAATACCAAGTCAGCAGGTCCCACACGATGGCGCCCAGCAGTCCGCCCAGGATCACATAGGGCGTCACAATACCCAGGTCCACCAGTCCCTTGCCCACCGTCTGGGCAACGCCGGTTCCAAATCCGAAGGCCGCCACAAAATTGAAAAACGCGGACCACAATACCGCCTGGCCCGGCGACAGCACGCGGGTGGATACAACTGTCGCCACCGAATTGGCCGCATCGTGGAATCCGTTGATGAAGTCGAATACCAGAGCGATGGCGATGATGGCCGTGGCTAACAGCAGGACGGGGCTCATCTCAACTGTTCTTGATCACCACGCCTTGCAGCACATCGGCCACGTCCTCGCAACGGTCGGTGGTGGCCTCCAGGAATTCGTAAACCTCTTTCAGTTTCATCAGCGCAATCGGGTCTTTTTCATTGTCGAAGAGTTCGGAAATGGCTCTGCGCACGACCCCGTCGGCCACGTCCTCCAATCGGTTGATCTCAATCGAATGTTCCGTCACCTGCTGCTTGTCGTTGAGCGCTTGAAAACATTTCTGCAGGCTCACGGCGCAGTCGTAGATGAGCGCGCAGAGTTGCACCATAGCCGGCGGGATTGGATTCAGACGGTAGGCGAACATGCGGTGCGCGGCATCTTCGATGCCGTCCAACACATCGTCCAGGCTGGAGGAGAGCGCGTGGATGTCCTCCGGATCGAGCGGAGTGATGAAGGTCTGGTTCAGGCGGGTGAACGTGTCGTGAATGATCTCGTCGCCCTTGCCTTCCAAGGTTCGGATTTCCTCGCTGGCCCGCGCCATGTGCGAGTTGCCGTTCCGCGCTGCATCCAGCAGCAGCCGGGAGGATTCGACGATCAGTTTCACTTGGCTGACGAAGAGCTCGAAAAACTTCTCCTCGCGCGGCAGGAATCTCAAAAGACCTCGTCTCTTGTTGGCCATGGGAATTGAGGGGCCTTCGGCGGACGGGCGCGCAGTTGCGCTGTATGGGACCGCCACGTCCGATTATAACCGCATACGGGGGGCCACGTTTGCAATTGGAGGGCGGGCAATTCTGCCGGGGTCCCCTCTGGGGACGGCCTTCAGCCGGCTCTGGCCGCCTAAAAAGGCGGCTGCGGCCAAGATTGGCCGCCCTCCAAGGCGATGCTATGCAAAATGACCCACTTCCTAACTTTCTTGCTTTGTGGGCTGTTCCTGGTACCTGCCGGCCGATGCCGAGTTCCTCCAGGGCCGGTATCACTTCCTTCTCCGAAGTCCTCGTCCACAGCGAGTATTAGCTCTGCAGAGCCGTGACCGGCTGGACTGCGTGTGCCCGGCGGATGGTCTGCACTCCCGCTTCGGAAAAGTGCTTCACCTTGCCTTCCTGAATCATTTTTTGCCTGCCTATAAGCCGCCAGGCCGCCCCGCAGGTTGCACCATCTTGCAGCACCCGATGTTCTTCGTTGGAGGGCGGGCTTGAGCCCGCGCGGGGCTTCAGCCCCGCTCGTCTTACTCGGATTTGAGGGAAGCCATGTCAATGGAGAAGCGGTACTTCACATCTGCCTTGACCAGTCTCTCGTAGGCTTCGTTGACCTTCTGGATAGGGATGACTTCGACATCGGCGGTGATGTTGTGTGCGCCGCAAAAGTCGAGCATCTCCTGGGTCTCCGCGATGCCGCCGATGCAAGATCCGGAGAGACTGCGGCGGCGCATGATCAGCCCGAATGCCGTGACGCCCAGGGGCTTGGCGGGAGCGCCGACCAGGGTAAGGTTGCCGTCGCGGCCAAGCAGGTTGATATAGGCGTTGATGTCGTGTGCGGCGGAGACGGCGTCCAGGATGAAGTCGAAGCTGCCGGCGTGTTTCTTCATCTCGTCTGCATTGCGCGAGACGACCACTTGGTCCGCGCCGAGACGGAGCGCGTCTTCCTTTTTATTGGGCGAGGTGGTGAAGACCACCACGTGGGCTCCCAGCGCATGAGCGAACTTCACGCCCATGTGGCCCAGACCGCCGAGACCCACTATGCCGACTTTCTTGTCTTTTGTGACGCCCCAGTGGCGCATGGGTGAGTATGTGGTGATTCCGGCGCAGAGCAGCGGCGCGGCTCCGGCGAGATCGAGGTTGGAGGGGACGCGCAGAACGAAGCGTTCCTCGACGACGATGCTAGCCGAGTAGCCACCGTAGGTGACGCCTCCCAGGTGCTTGTCCGGAGCGTTGAACGTGAGGGTCCCGTTCGCGCAGAACTGCTCGAAGCCCGCCTTGCACTCCGGGCAGGTGCCATCGGAATCGACCATGCAGCCGACCGCGGCAAGGTCCCCCGGTTTGTACCTTGTAATTGCCGAGCCCACGCCGGTGACCCGCCCGACGATCTCATGGCCGGGGACAATCGGGTAGACCGTGGGCATGAACTCGCTCCATTCATTGCGGACCGAATGGAGATCGGAGTGGCAGATGCCGCAGAACAGGATTTCAATTTGCACGTCGTGATCGGTGGGATCGCGCCGCGGGATGGTCGTGCCGCCAAGTGGCGATGTCGCACCACTAGCGGAGTAAGCTTTCGTCTTGTACATGGGTTTTCCTCCTTGTGGGGCAGGTTGGCAACCTGCAGGCCGATTGTTAATCGGCCAAGATTGGCCGCCCCACATCACTGTATTGAATATTGTTCGTCGCTGACCTGCTCCATCCAGTCGGCGGCTTTGCCGTCAAGCTGTTCCTGAATGGCGATATGGGTCATCGCCGTGGTTGGAGTGGCGCCGTGCCAATGCTTCTCGCCAGGCGGAATCCAGACTACGTCACCCGGCCGAATTTCCTCGATCGGGCCGCCCCAGCGGCATACCCGGCCGCAACCGGCGGTCACTATCAAGGTCTGACCGAGCGGGTGTGTGTGCCACGCCGTCCGGGCGCCGGGCTCGAAGGTGACACTGGCGCCCATAACACGCGCCGGCGTGGGCGGATTGAACAGCGGGTCGACCCGCACCGTGCCGGTAAAATACTCTGCCGGCCCTTTGCCGGAAGGCTGTGAACCGCTTCGTTTGATTTCCATTTCTCGACCTCCTTTGCGGGGCCCCTCAGCGGCCGGTCATCTGCTCCAGCTTTTCCGGGTACCGGGCGCCTTGGACTGTGATCTTAGAGGCGGCGTTCTCGATGTCGCGGAGATCGTCCGCCGAGAGTTCGACTGAGACTGCCCCGATGTTTTCGTCCAGACGATGCAGCTTGGTGGTGCCTGGGATCGGTACGAACCACGGCTTCTGGGCCAGCAGCCACGCGAGCGCGATCTGAGCGGGTGTGGCCTTCTTGCGTTCCGCGACGCCGGCGAGCAGATCGATCAGGGCCTGATTCGCCTTGAGCGCCTCCGGCGTGAAGCGCGGCAGCGTACTCCGGAAGTCGGTGCTGTCGAACTTCGCATTTTCGTCGATCTTGCCCGTCAGGAAACCCTTGCCCAGGGGGCTGTACGGGACCAGGCCGATGCCAAGTTCCTCCAGGGCCGGTATCACTTCCTTCTCCGGAGTCCTCGTCCACAGCGAGTATTCGCTCTGCAGAGCCGTGACCGGCTGGACTGCGTGTGCCCGGCGGATGGTCTGCACTCCCGCTTCGGAAAGGCCGAAGTGCTTGACCTTGCCTTCCTGAATCAGGTCCTTCACCGCTCCAGCTACGTCTTCGATCGGCACGTTAGGGTCAACCCGATGCTGATAGAGCAAGTCGATGACCTCGACCTTGAGCCGCTTGAGCGAGCCCTCGACCGCTTGCTTGATGTGCTCTGGCCCGCTATTCAGACCTGCCGCCCCCGGCCGATTGTCGCTGCCACTCAGATCGAAACCGAACTTGGTGGCGATCACTACCCGGTCACGGAAGGGAGCGAGAGCTTCGCCCACGAGTTCTTCGTTGGTGAACGGGCCGTAGACCTCGGCGGTGTCGAAGAATGTGATGCCGCGTTCCACCGCCGCTCGAATCAGAGTGGTCATCTCCCGCTTGTCTTTGGCCGGACCGTAAGAAAAGCTCATTCCCATGCAGCCCAGGCCGAGAGCCGAAACTTCCAGGCCGCTGTTTCCAAGTTTGCGCTTCTGCATTGTTTCTCCTGGGGAACTTTTTCCCTCCTCTCCAGGTTAGAATCGGGCGCCGTGGAAGCGGTATCCCGATCCTTCCGATTTATTGCCTATTCCTCTTGCGTTATTGATCCACGCACAGCGCCGCGGTTATCCTGGGGTAGAGGAGAGCGAGCCCGCTGCCATGAAAGACCACCGTGGAGACGCCATTCCGTTGCCGGATCGAGCGCGTGAATTGCGCGCCGAGCTGGCTCGTAAGATTGCCTTGTTCATTGGCTCCGCAGAGAGCCGGGCAACGGATATTCCCGGGCTGACGCTCCACCGGCGGACCTCCCCTACCGCCCCATGCTCCATGACCTACCAGGCCGGCGTGACCGTGATCGCCCAAGGGCGAAAGCGCGTAGAACTCGGCCGGAACGTTTTCATCTACGATGCGTCGCGATTCCTGCTGACGTCGGTGGATTTGCCGGTCGTCAGCCGGGTGATCGAGGCGAGTGAAAAGGCGCCCTGCCTGGCGTTGTCGCTCAAACTCGAAATGCCCGTGGTGCGGGAGCTTCTCAGCCGGGAGGAGATTCAGGTGGCGGAGGCGCCGTCTGCCAGTCCTGGCATGGCCACCGGCGAGACTACGGTGGAATTCCTGAGTGCATGCTGCCGGCTCGTGGACCTGCTGGACACGCCGAGGGACATTCCCTTTCTCCATGGCCTGATTCAACGCGAGATCATCTACCGAATCCTCCGCAGCGCGGAGGGAGCGCGCCTTCGAGCCATTGCAACGCAGGGAGAGCAGAGCCACCGGACGGCAAGAGCCATCGCCTGGATCAGGGCGAACTATGCGAAGCCGCTACGGTTGGAAGATCTCGCGGAAATCGCGGGCATGGGCGTGTCCACGCTGCACCATCATTTCCGGGTGCTGACTGCCATGAGTCCTATTCAGTACCAGAAACAGATTCGGTTGCAGGCAGCGCGGGACCGCATGCTCATGGATGGTCTGGACGCCGCCAGCGCGGCCTTTGAAGTCGGATACGAAAGTGCCAGCCAATTCAACCGCGAATACAGCCGTTTCTTCGGCCAACCACCCATGCGGGATATTCGGACTCTTCGTTCGCCAGACGCTCCGGCGTTGGAGTCGGCCGCTAGTACATCGTACAGATAGTCCCCGCCGTGGGGCGGCCAATCATGGCAAAATTGCCCGCCCCACAAGGTCCAAAGTTGCCTGTCACTGTATTATGCGGGTGTCAATAGTTAGATTCCGGCGTACCACGCGTATCCACCTTCGGGAGACGCCGATCCCAAGCCCTTGCCGAACCGTTTCAGACTATCGGTGATGGTCAGCCGGGTGATGTACTTGACGCTCTTGTAGCCCAGTTGCCGGGGAACACGCAGCCGAAGAGGTCCGCCGAATGCGACGGGAAGCTCGCCGCCATTCATACCGTGCGCGACCAGCGTCTGAGGGTGCAATGCATCCGCCATGTCGATGCTTTCCCACCAGTCCGGTTGGAACGATCGGTAGACCACGAATCGGGCTTGCGGGAGAGTCCCCACAACGCCCAGGATGTGCGAGAGAGGTACGCCTACCCATTCGGCTATGTAAGACCAGCCCTCTTCGCACGCCAAGTGAGTGATCTCGCTGCGCCGGGGAAAGCTCTTGAGTTCCGCGAGTGAGAAAGTTGCCGGGCGAGCGGCCATTCCATCCACGGTCAAACGCCAATCGGTAAACGCTCCCTCCTGCAGGCGTTGGAACGCGTCGCCCAAGGGAGCCACTTCGTTGGCGAACGGCGGTTTCGAAATCTGGTTGGGGTGGAACTCACGCGCCAGCGAGTGGCGGGTCAGTATCCGTTGCGCGGCATAAGTCAGCGTTTCGCCCGGCCCGTAGAGGCCGCCGCCATCGGGCGGGATAAGTCCATAACGCTGCGCGAGCTTCGCAGCCGCCGCCAAGCCCGATGCGCCCGCGGTTGCGGCCAGTCCGGTGGTGATGAGTTTACGTCGTGAAATCCCGCTCATACTCGCTCCATATCTGGGGCCGGCCGCCCCGTGATCATCGCTCGCATCCGGCTTCGGAATCCGGTAAGACAAACCATAACGACGTGAACTAATAGGAAGAGCACCAGCAATACGGAGACGAAAAAGTGTATGGTGCGTGCGGATTGCTGGCCGCCCAAAACAGCGACTGCGGCCGGAAATACGGACGCGATGGCGGGCGACATCGCCAGGCCCGTCCAGATGACCAATGGAAACAGAACGAAAATAACCAGCAGATACGACAGCCGCTGAAGCACGTTATACGACCAGGCTTCTTCCCCACTTGCCGGCCTGAAGCGCAAATGCCGGGCGATTACGGCTGAGATCCCCTTCCAGGAGAGATCGCCGCGTGCGGGCAGCAGATTCTGCCGGAAATGCCCTTGGAATAATGCGAAGACGACGTAAAGCAAGCCGGTCAAAACACAAACCCAGGCGGATTGGAAATGGAGATAGCGGCTCCAGCCGTTCTGGTCGGGAAGCACGTAGCCGTAGCCGGTGGGGACGGTAGCTCTGGAAGCTGGAATCGGCAGTTTGAATAACGGAGGAGTTAGTACGTTCCCTGCTTCACCCCAATAGAAGCGCGGGTGAGAGATAAGAATCTCAACTCCGCTGACGAGCAGAGCCAGGAAACATAAGGTGGTGATCCAATGGGTAGCGCGAACGACCGCACCGTGCCGCGGACCAACCGAATCAGCCATTCACGGAATTGTACCAATTAGGCACGTCCTCGTGGGGCAGGCTCTCAGCCTGCGGCGGCCTCTCAGGCCGCCCAAGCGCGCGCCAGCCCACGTCTTTTCGTGCCCCGTTGGGCCGCAGGCCCTGCGAGGCCCCACAGTGTCCACCCCCTGGTCTGCGCGGGTGCCCAGACCCGCTCGGCGGCAGGCCGGCGAGGGCCTCGGCTGCGCGCTGCGGGACCCGCCCCACGAGCAATTCTTGCCGCCAGCTTGACTTTCGGATAAATGTAATCCTATCATGTGGTTGAACACTAAGCGGGGAATGCGCTCCTGCGATCTCCGGGAGGCCCATTTTGATCAAGCTCGATATCATCAACGAAGTCGTGAACAAGACCGGAATAACCAAGACCAAGGCCGAGATGGCCGTCGAAACGGTCTTCGAATCCATGAAGAAGGCCTTGGAACAGGGTGATCGCATCGAACTGCGCGGCTTCGGCGTCTTCAACGTCAAGCCCCGCAAGACCGGCATCGGGCGCAATCCGCGCACCGGAGCCGAAGTGTCGATTCCCCCGGGCAAAGCCGTGCGCTTCAAACCCGGCAAAGAACTGCAGACGCTGCAGTAGAGCGCGCGCAAATAATCGAATTGTGTCCCCTCAGGATTATTCGGCGGCCACTTACCCCGCCTACGCGGAGAACGGAAATGGCCACGGCTTCCCGCGCGCGCTGCCCCGGCTGCACGAACGCTATTGGCTGCACGGGCTGCTGTTCCTGCTCACCTTGATCTCCACCACCCTGGTGGGTTCCAGCCTGCAGGCGGACTTCGACCGCAATCTGCCGTTTGACGTCGAGCACTACCTGTATGCCTTCGTCAACGTCTGGAGCCATCCCGGACTCATCTGGCAGGGCCTGCCCTTTTCGCTCACGCTGCTCACCATCCTGTTGGCCCATGAGTTCGGGCATTACTTCGCTTGCCTCTACTACGGCGTGGATGCCAGCTTGCCGTACTTCCTGCCCGCGCCCACGCTGATGGGAACTTTTGGCGCATTCATCCGCATCCGCTCGGCGATCTATTCCAAGCGCGTGCTTTTCGATATCGGCGTGGCGGGACCTCTGGCTGGCTTCGTATTCCTGATGCCCGCGCTGGCGGTGGGGGTAGCTTTCTCCAAGTTGATCCCCGGCATCGCGCATCAGGGCGACATCCAGTTCGGAACTCCGGGGCTGCTCTGGATCTTGCAGAAGACCATCTTTCCGGGAGTGCCCGCCGCCGATATCTACCTGCATCCAGTGGCGCGCGCCGCCTGGATCGGGATCCTGGCGACCGCGCTGAACCTGCTGCCCATCGGCCAGCTCGATGGCGGCCACATCCTTTACGCGCTGGTAGGCGACCGGCACAAGCTGCTGTCCAAGATCTTCATTGCCGCGCTCATCCCGCTGGGCTTCCTCTGGTGGCCTTGGTGGCTGTGGGCCGTGGCCCTGTTCTTCCTGGCGCGGCGCCACCCCGTGATCGTAGACCCCTCCAGTCTCTCCACCGGCCGCAAGTGGCTGGCCCTGGCGGCCCTGATCGTTTTCCTGCTGTGCTTCACGGCGGCTCCCGTGCTGGAGGGCGCCCCCTGACCGCCCGCCATGAAGATCACCGCCACCATCATTACGCTCAACGAAGAACTTCACATTGTCCGGGCCATCGAGAGCCTGCGTTGCTGCGATGAGATCGTGGTGCTGGACAGCGGCTCGGCCGACCGCACCATAGAGCTTGCCGAAAAGCTGGGAGCGCGGGTCCTGGAAAGCCCGTGGCGCGGCTATGCCGGCCAGAAGAACTGGGCGGCCGAGCGTGCCACCCACGACTGGATTCTATCGCTCGACGCCGACGAGGCCCTCAGCGAAGCGCTCGAAGGGGAAATCTGGAACCTCAAGAAGAACGGTCCCAAGTTCGACGCCTACACCATGCCGCGCATGGCGCAGTATCTGGGCCGCTGGATTCTGCACAGCGGCTGGTATCCCGACCGCAAGGTCCGGCTGTACAACCGCCAGCAAGGCAAGTGGATGGGCGATTTCGTGCACGAAAGCGTGCAGGTTCACGGGCGCGTGGGGCACCTGGAATCGAATCTGCTGCACTTCACTTGCGATTCGCTTTCCGAACATCTGCGGACCATGGACCGCTACACCACCTTGGCCGCCGAAGAACTGGTGTCCCGCAAGACGCCCTTGGGATGGAGCCACCTGATCTTCGACCCATTCTGGACTTTTCTGAAGACTTATTTCGTGCAAGCCGGGTTCTTGGACGGCATCGAAGGGCTGACCATCGCTTACATGGCCGGGTTCTATACGTTTCTGAAATACGCCAAGGCCCGCAACATGACTGGAGGGCGGGCTTAAGCCCGCGCGGGGCTTGAGCCCCGCCTTTGCACCATGCGTATCCTACACCTCGATTCCGGCCGTGAAATGCGAGGCGGTCAATGGCAGGTCCTTCGCCTCATGGAAGGCTTGCGCCGCGAAAGCATCGACTGCACCCTGCTCTCGCCGCGATCTTCGCCTCTGTGGGACAAGGCCAGCGGCCTCCACCTGGACGTGCAACCGCTCGGGCCCTGGGCCATACACCGGCTTTCGCGCCAGGCGGACCTGATCCACGCGCACGATGCCCGCGCGCACACGCTGGCCGCCGCTCTAGCTGATGCGCCGCTGGTGGTTTCGCGCCGCGTCGCCTTTCCCATTCGCTCGCGCTGGAAGTACCGCCATGCAACCCGCTACGCCGCCGTGTCACAATTCGTCAAGGGCATCCTGATGGAAGGTGGCGTGCCAGAAGACAAGATTTCGGTAGTCTACGACGGCGTTCCGCTCGGCGAACCGTCCGCCGGTGGCGAAACAGTAGTGGCGCCCGCCAGCGCCGATCCACGCAAAGGAACGGCGCTCGCCCTGGAAGTCACCCGCCGCGCCGGTGTGGACCTGCTCCTCTCCCGCGACCTGGAATCCGACCTGGCGGATGCCGGCCTGTTTCTGTACCTGACCCACTCCGAGGGCCTGGGATCCGCTATCCTGATGGCCATGGCGGCCGGCGTGCCGGTCGTCGCCAGTAATGTGGGCGGGATCCCGGAGATCGTGCGCCATCGCGACAACGGCTGGCTGGCGGAAAACGAGCCCGAAGCCATTGCCGCCGCCATCCGCGAAGTGCTGTCGGATCGCCCACTGGCCCGCGGCCTCGCGGCGCGCGCACGCCAAACCGTGGCGGACAAGTTCTCACTCGACCAAATGATCCACTCGACCATCCACCTTTACCGGCAGGTGCTCTCTTGCTAGAAGCCCGCCTCCTGGAAGCCTGCCTCGCGTTGCTGTTCGGCCTGCTGATCGGCAGCTTCCTCAACGTTTGCATCTATCGCCTGCCGCAGGATCTTTCGGTGGTGCGGCCCCGCTCGTACTGCCCGGCGTGCAACCACCCGATAGCCTGGTATGACAACGTCCCGCTGCTCAGCTACGCGCTGCTCGGCGGCCGCTGCCGGCACTGCAAAGTGGCCATTCCCGCGCGGTATCCGATAGTCGAACTGATGACCGCCGTGCTGTTCTTCGTCGCCGTCTGGCGGCTCGGACCGTCGCTCGCAGCCGGGAAATTCTGCCTCTTGAGCGCGCTGTTAGTGGGGCTGACTTTCTCGGACCTGGAAGCGCGCATCCTGCCCGACGAATTCACCCTGGGCGGCACGGCGGCCGGGCTGGTGCTGGCCTGGTTCCTGCCGGTTAACGACGATATCGCGCAAACGCTGCTATGGCTCGCTGGCGTGCGCAACAGCCCGCACTGGGCATCGGTTGCGGAGGCCCTGGTCGGCGCAGTCGTGCCCGGATTGTTCCTCTGGTTCGGCGGCTGGCTCTACTTCAAGCTGCGCCATCGCGAAGGGCTGGGCCTGGGAGATGTGAAGCTGGTGGCTATGGTGGGCGCGTTCCTGGGCTTGCACGGTGCGCTGCTCATGCTGATTGCCGGATCGCTGGCCGGCTCCCTGATCGGCTACGCCTACATCCGGTTCACCCACAAGGACCCGGCCAGCTACGAACTGCCCTTCGGCACATTCCTCGGCTTGGCAGGCATAGCGGTCGCCCTCTTGGGCGGCCTTTAGTGGGGCAGGCTCTCAGCCTGCGCGGGGCTCTCAGCCCCGCCCTAACTCGACCGCTTCAGCGTACGCGCCGTAGTCTCGCTGCGCTTGACCTGCGCGCGCCGCCGGCCCGACGCCAGATTCTTGGCCGCCTTGTCCTTGGCCGCCTGGCTCACGGCCACCTTGTTCACCACTTTGACGGCGCCGCAGCTCTTGGCCAGCCGGGTCGCCGTGCCTTTGTGTTGCAACACGTCGGTCTTGCCTTCGATGGTGGCGACGCCGCCCTGTACATGAACCTCGAAATGGTGCGTTGAAATCTTGGAAGCGGCGAAGCGCGCGCGAATGGCCTTCTCCAGTTGGGCGTCCGGCATGCTAGCCTGCGGCGCGACGGCGGCCGCCCTCGGCCGCGTCACTGGGGCGGTGAGCGCCCTCGCGGGCGGTACGGCTTTGGTGGCGGCGTATCCTGTCCCCAGAGTGAGCATGAGCAGCAACGTGGCGCCGGCGCGGCAATTAGAAATCATCAGATCTCCTTAACTGAAATCGTGCCCGCAAGGGCAGTTTACTCTCAGGAAACATGCTTCGCGGTATAACAAGGCTGATGACCGTATATGGAGGAATGGAGTGTGGCGGCACCAAGTTCGTCTGCGCCACCGGCGGTGAAGACGGCAAACTACTCGCGCGAACCGAGTTCCCGGCCACCACGCCCGCGGAAACCATCGCCCGCGCGCTGGAATTCTTTCGAACGCAGCCCCACCCGCTGCAGTCCATCGGCATCGGATCGTTCGGCCCCGTGGATTTGGACCCCGCGTCTCCCAAATTCGGCTATATCACTTCGACCCCCAAGAACGGCTGGCGCGATACCGACCTGATGGGCGCCGTGCGTCGCGCCACCAGCCTGCCGGTGGCCTTCGACACCGATGTCAACGCCGCAGCGCTGGGCGAGGCTCGCTGGGGCGCCGCGCAAGGTCTGGATACCTTTCTGTACCTCACCATCGGCACCGGTTTGGGAGGCGGCGCCATGGTTAACGGCCGCTTGTTGCATGGCCTGGTCCACCCGGAGATGGGACACATCCGCGTTCCGCACGACCTCGGCGCCGATCCCTTCGCCGGCGGCTGTCCCTTTCATGGCGACTGCCTGGAGGGCCTGGTCTCCGGGCCTGCGCTCGAAGCCCGCTGGGGCCAGCGCGGCGAGACGCTCCCGCCCGACCATCCCGCCTGGGATCTGGAGGCCCACTACATCGCCTTGGGGCTGGTCACCTGGATTTGTACTCTTTCGCCGCAACGGATCATTGTGGGCGGCGGCGTGATGCGGCAGGCGCACCTGTTCCCGCGCATTCGCGCCAAGGTGCTGGCGCTGCTGAACGGTTACATCCAGGCGCCGGAGATCGTGCCACCGGTGTTGGGCGGCGACGCAGGCGTGCTGGGCGCCATCGCGCTAGCCGCGCGTTGTGGGGCAGGCTGGTAGCCTGCGGCGGCCTCTCAGGCCGCCAGAGCCGCCTGAAAAGGCGGCTGCGGGCAAGATTGCCTCACTTGGGTTACTCGTACCGCAGAGCCACCACCGGATCGACGCGCGCCGCCTTCAGCGCCGGGATCCAGCAAGCCAGCATGGCGGTCACGGCCAGCGCCGCGGACACGGCGGCGAAGGTGGCCGGGTCGGTCGCTTTCACGTCGTAGAGCAAGCTGGCCATCCAGTGCGTCAGACTCCAAGCGCCGGCAAGCCCTGCGGCCATGCCGGCCAACGCCATCGCCATACCTTCCCGCACCACCATGCGCACCACTTCGCGACGCTGCGCGCCTAGCGCCATGCGCACGCCGATCTCCCGCGTGCGCTCGGTCACCGAATACGCGATCACGCCATAAATGCCCACCAGTGCGAGCAGCAGAGCGACCGCCGCGAAAGTTCCCAGCAGAAAGAGGTTGAAACGCCGCGGCGCGATGGAGTCGGCGAGCGCCTGTTCCAACGTCTTCACGTTGTATACCGGCTGGGTGGGGTCGATGCCCGAGATCAGCTTGCGCATGGCCGGCGCAAGAGCCGATGCATCGCCGGATGTCCGGACGGCTACACTGGTGCCAGCCAAAAAGGGAAGCTGCTGGTACGGGATGTAAATCTCCGCGGGCGCATCGGCGTCGAGTTGCGAGTATTTCAAATCGGAGACGATGCCCACCACGGTGGCTGGCCCTGGAGTGGAAATCTGGCGTCCGAGCGGATCCCCCGCGCCGAAGGCTTGCCGCGCCATGCTGGCGTTCAACAGCACCACGCCGGAATCCGCATCGCCGAGCCAGCGCCCACTCAGCAAGCGCACGCCGAGGGCCTTCAAATAGCCGGGCGATATTGCGTTAAGGCGAATGACGTGCTGCTGGTTTGGCGCAGTATCGCTGGGAAATGGCACGCCCTCGAAAAGGAACCAAACCGAAACTCCAGCGGCTTCGACTCCGTGGGCCGATTCGACGCGCCGCAACAACTCCCGTATATACCCTTCATGCGCAGGTTTCTCGCGGTATTGCGGCCCCACCGGCTGGACCTTCATCGTCAGGATGCTTTCCGGCGCAAAGCCGGGCGGGTGCGCATGCATGCGCCAGAAGCTCTTCAACATCAGCCCTGCGCCGATGAGCAGCACGATCGCCAGCGCCAGTTCCCCGGCTACCAGCAATCCGCGCAGGCGCAGCCCGGCGGGGCCCGCCGA